>Ga0302324_100006223_pt1 | contig 25808 bp, 14 predicted proteins | sample Palsa_T0_1_FD_201949 | JGI IMG/M metagenome (GOLD analysis project Ga0302324, IMG submission 201949) | Peat permafrost microbial communities from Stordalen Mire near Abisko, Sweden - Palsa_T0_1 | ecosystem: Environmental > Terrestrial > Soil > Palsa > Peat permafrost | place: Sweden: Abisko... | reverse complement strand
AACGGAAGCATGAAGCGTTTGCCAAACGAATAGACGCAATCACGATTCAACCCAACCTTGAGAGGAAAGGCCCTATGAGTTTCAAGATCAAAGCTGCCGCGACAATCCTGGCAGTGAGTCTGGCTGCCTCGTTTGCCAATGCAAGCGACCGCGATACGACTACCAAGAAGAAGCACCCAACCGCCGCAGAGAAGAAGCCGGCATGTGACGCCTGCGATCAAATCCAGGCTCTCAAAACAGACATGCAGACGCAGATCGATGCTTTGAAGCAGGATCTGGCTGCGAAGGATGCGGCACTTGCGGCAGCGCAAAAGGCAGCCGCTGATGCGCAGGCCGCGGCCGACAGGGCGAACGCCGCAGTTTCTGCTCAGAATCAGGCAGTCACCGACAATGCTTCCGCGGTAGGCACCCTGCAAACGACGGTTACAGACCTCAAGGCCAATCAGCTCTCGCTGACCACTACGCTCTCCGATGAAACGAGCAAAATCAAGGCCTCAATCAACAACCCAAACGTCTTGCACTTCCGGGGTGTTGAGATCACGCCGGGCGGCTTCGCGGCGGGTGAAACTATATACCGCACGCACGCAACCGGCGGCGACATTCCCACTGCCTTCAGCTCTATTCCGTATGAGGGAGCTGACGCTTACGCGCTCAGCGAGTTCTACGGAAGCGGCCGCCAGTCGCGTCTTTCGATGTTGGTGGAGGGCAAGGCTGGAACTGCCACTCTGCGCGGCTACTACGAGGCTGACTTCCTGGGCACCGGCATTACATCGAACAACAACCAGTCGAACAGCTACGTGCTGCGCCAGCGCACGTTGTGGGCGCAGGCTGAGACCGCAAACCACTGGGCCTTCACGGGCGGTCAGATGTGGTCAATGGCGACCGAAGACAAGAAAGGCATTTCCAACATGGCGAGCGACATAATGACTCCGCTCACCATAGACCCGAACTACGTGACGGGCTTCGTCTGGACCCGTCAGTATGGGTTTCGCGTAACCAAGACCTTCAAGAATTTTGCCATCGGCGTTGCCGCGGAGAATCCGCAGCTCATTTACAGTGCAGCGCTGGCAGGCAACACGCCCTATGCGATTCTGGGCAGTGCCGGCCAAAACGGCGGCAACTACAACGCCGCCATCAGCGGTTTGAGCGGCCTTACCACCTATGTCCAGAGCTACTCGGGCATAACGACCGACGACAGCGCGGGCAACACGGTCTACAGCTATGTTCGTAACTACAACACCGTCTCGGCCAACACCAACGTCACCAACATCTCCTTCAACGAGGCGCCGGACCTGATTGTGAAGCTGGCGTTCGATCCGGGCTGGGGCCACTATGAGATCTTCGGCATCGCGGGCTTCGCTCACGAGATCGTGTATCCCGGTGTTGACCAGAACACGGTCAAGTATGGCGGGATTGCCGATATCGAAGGCTTCGCCGGCGCTGCTCCGGGCACGGCTGTGGTTGCCAAGTCGTCGACCGCGGGAAATTACAACGACAGCATCGTCCTGGGGGGATTTGGTGCAAGTTTGCGCGTTCCGATCATCAAGGACGCGCTGACCTTCGGCTTGAAGGGCCTGTACGGACCCGGCGTCGGCCGCTATGGCGACACCACGCTGTCTGACGTCACTAACGACGCCAGCGGCGAACTGGCCCCGATCCACAACCTCTCAGGCCTGCTTACCGTGGAAGCCACTCCCACCAAGCGTCTGACTCTCTACCTCAACTACGGTGGCGACTACGCGGCGCGCACAGACTTTGCCGCTTCGGAACTTACGCTAACTGATCCGACGGCCACCTTCTGCGAGACGGGTGTAACTGCCGCAACCGCGTCCACCCTGTGCTCGAGCAAACCGACAGCGGCGATGTTTGCCGCAGGCGGCAGCTGGGGCTCGCATTTCACCGCGGCACCTGCTTTAACAGCCATCGGTTACGGCTCGCGCTACGCCAGCGTTTCGGCAACTTGCTCCGCTGTCGCAAATCCCGGTCTCGCCTCCGGTTCGGTGGGCTACCAGCCGGCCGGCTCCGGTTGCGGAAACAACACGCGCGACGTTCAGGAAATGACCGGCGGCTACTGGTATGACATCTTCAAGGGCGACCACGGCCGCCTGCGTCAGGGCATCCAGTATGGCTATGCAGTTCGCGAGGGATGGTCGGGTACCGGCACGGCTGGTGCTTTGAGCTCTCCTCTGAACGGCGCCAAGGGCATCGACAACATGTTCTGGACCAGCTTCCGCTACTACCTGCCGTAGGAGACGGAGCTGAAGCTTTCCAGCCGAAGGAGATAAGGGCAGCCCCAACGAAGGGCTGCCCTTTCCGTTTGCAATGAAAGAAGCGCCCAGTCGCTTATCGCATGTACAGGCCGCTGCTCAAGGCGGAGCTAACCTGTTGTTGACATTGACCCGACCCTCAATTAGTCTAACGGGAAGTCATTGCACCCATGCAGACCATTTTGAGCCAATTCGCGTGTTGTTGTTGCCGCTAGCGCCCGCTGGCCGTCCCGCGTTTTGCTGTTTCAAACCAGCATTCTGAACAACTGACCCCCATACACCTTTAACTCGAATTCAAGGAATTCTGGTTCCATCCAGATTCCAAAATTCCGATTCAGTTTCTAAATTCAATAGGAGAACCCAAAGTGCCAAGAGCTCTTCATGCTGTTGTTTCTGTTTCTCTGCGCCGGCTGCCGCTATTTATCTTTGCTGTGCTCGCGTTGTTTGTTATTGCAGCGGCCCTGCCTGTGGCCGCGCAGGACGATATCACCACGCACTACGCGACGTCCGGGTACAACGGCGCATACATCACCGGACCGGCCTCAAACCCGTTGAGCTTCCTGAATGGCCCGGCCTTTCGAACCACCGGCAACCCCGCGCCCTACGATTTTCACGACTTTGCCCCGGCGACCTGGCTTGACGAGAAGCTACCCAAGTGGATGGATGTGCAGGCCGAGGAGCGTTTTCGATATGAGGCCTACGACAATAGCAATCTCAAAGCGACTGTTGATGACTCCTACATCCTGAATCGCTTCCGGTTCCAGGTAGACCTGCATACGGCCAGCTGGCTGCGGGTTACGGCGCAGGTGCAGGACGCTCGTTCAGGCTTCCAAAACCCGCCGATCGGGCCGCCGAACACAGTTCGCTGGGATCTGAAGCTGGCGTATGTGGAGATTGGCGACCCGGAAAAACACTGGTTCAGCCTGCGCGTGGGCCGTCAGCTCATCAACTACAACAACACCATCATCGCCGACTCCGAGTGGCGCAACCAGGCGCGGTCGTACGATGCGGCGGTGCTGAACCTGAACTATAAGCACGAGCACCTGGGCATCTTCGCGGCATCGGCCGTGGTACCGCAGGCCTATGGCGTGAGCCCGCATCAGGAAGGTAACAACATCTACGGGGCCTACGGTCGAGTCGACAATTTTCTTACTTCGCATTTGAACCTTGAGCCCTTCATGCTGTGGCGCGTGCAGCCGGCGGAGGTCGTGGAAGCTGCGGTAGGGAAGACGACCGGCAAGGAAGACGAGAAGGTTTATGGAGTGCGCTTGAAGGGCCAGGCCCACACGGCGTTCAATTACTCAGGCGAAGCGATCCTCGAATCCGGCACGGTAGGAAAGCAGTCGATTCGCGCCTCGGCGGCGCAGGCAGGTGCGTCCTACCAGTTCCTCGATGCACCGACGAAGCCGCGCATCTTCACCCAGTACGATTACGCCACGGGCAATAAGAATCCGTCGACAAGCGCATCGCACACCACCTTCGACACGATCTACCCGACAGCCCACGACCGCTTCGGCATCACCGACCTGTTCGGCTGGCAAAACATTGAGTCGGTCCGCGCGGGAGTCACCGTTGAACCGCACCGGCGCCTCACTTTTACGGTGCAGGGGTTGGATGACTGGGCAGCCGATGCGCTGGACTCGATCTACAACACTTCGGGCGGCGCGATTGTGACCAACAAGACCGACCACGGCCGCCATCTGGGCGCGGAATTCGATGGCTACTCCTGGTACGAACTGAATAAGCACTTTAACCTGGGCGGCGGCGGCGGCTACTTCGGCGGCGGCGATTTTCTGACGCATGTGACATCCAGCCACTCGTACACGTACTACTACATTGCGCTGAACTTTAAAGACAACGGAAAGAAGTAGCCAACGCGAGGTTGAACTCCGGGATGAGGCTGGTATGACGGACCGCAGAACGGTTCGCCTCCAGCCTTGTCCTTTGTGAGCCGCCGGACAGTTCACGCCGGCCTGCTTCCGCTCTAATCCGCATTTCTCACGCGCGGCTCTCCGAGGAGGAATTCGAAGTTTGGCGAGATCTCGGAGGGTCTGGAGACCCGCCGGACAGCCGGCGAGGACGCCGGCGCTACGGTTTTGGGCTCCGCGTGAGAATCCGGGCTAAATCATCCGCGGCTATACGCGGACGATCATCACTTCTGTCGATTTCATGAGAGCCGCTGCAACCTGACCTTTGCGCAGCTGCATTTCCCGTGCGGCATCGGCGGTGATGATGGATGTGATTTTCTGGTTGCCGACGGCGAGCACCACCTTGGCGAGGAGCCCGCTGAACTTCACTTCCACAATCTTGCCCACCAATTGATTGCGGCCGCTGAGGTTGCGGAAGCGCTCGCGGGACTCGATCCCCGGCTTGCCAGGTGTGGACTTCACCAGCGGTTTCAGCGCGCTCTGCGGGATGCGGTGATGACCGCCGGGAGTCTTTCTGGTTTTCAGCTTGCCGGCAAGTATCCATTGTTTGACGGTGGCGTAACTCACGCCGATCTCTGTTGCCGCTTCGCGAGGAGTCAAAAGAGCTTCTGCCTGGGCCATGATGTCACCTGAGATGCCGGCCACTATGTGCCAGATCCAACACGCTGGGATGATCCAAGATTACACCCGGATGACTTATTGACCGGAGTGCGTCGTTGTGCAAATTATAATCGTAGTGATTCGATATTGTTATTCGCTTAGAATCGAAGAAGAAGATCGTAGGCAGTTATCTCAATTGTTTTGGAGGAAATGTGAAGCAGGCAAAGTTGGTTCTCGCGGCGGTTCTCTTCTTCTCGGCTCCCCTGGCATTCGGCCAGGATGCCAAGGGCGAAACAAATGCCCAGCCGAAGTCCCCCGACCCCTGCACGAGCGGCCACGAGTTCGCCATCACCGACTGCTCGCTCACCTGGCACGGCATCACGCTGTACGGAGCGTATGACATAGGCCTCGGCTGGGTCAGTCACGGTTTGCCGGAAAACGGCTATAACTACGAAGGCGAATCTCTGGTCAACCGAAACGGCTACGAACATCGATTCCTCGTCGCACCGAACAACCTGCAGCAGACGGGTCTGGGTATCCGGGGCAAGGAAGAGTTTGTTCATGGCTGGTCCGTTGTCTTCAACGCCTCAACGGGCATCAACCCACAGTCCGGCCTCCTCGCCAACGCGTCAGACACCGACATCATCAACAACGGCCTCCCCAGGGCCAGCTATTCTGAAGCCATCGACGGTGCGCGCGCGGGTCAACCTTTCAACGACGAATACTATGCCGGCATATCGTCAAAGTACGTCGGCACGTTGACCTTTGGTCGTCAGCGCTCTCTGGGAACAGACAATATGCTCCTTTACGATCCGGCCGGGGGCAGCTATGCCTTTTCTTACATCGGGTACAACGGCACGATGGCCGGCGGCGGCGACACTGAGGACAGCCGATGGGACGACGCTCTCAAATATCGCATCACGTTTGGCCCGGTCCATTTTGGCGCGATGTATAAATTCGCCGATGGCTCTGCAGGCTGCTACTCGGCCGCCGCAGCGGCTGGATCAAGCTGGACTGCCTCCACATGTACTGCGGAACAGGCGCACAACAACGCCTATGGATTCGACCTCGGTGGAAAGGCCGGCAAGTTCTCCGCCGACCTACTCTTCCAGCATTACAACCAGGCGATCAGCGTATTGAACCCCTTGCAAGGGCCTCAGAGCCAGAGCGGCGGAGCGCAACTTCAGTCCACTGAAGACAGCATCGATACAACCTACATCACCGGGACCAACCTGATCAGCACCGACAACACCGTTTATGGCATTGTGACCGATAACAATGGAATCACCGCGTCCCTCAAGTATTCGTCGGAATCGTTTAAGGTTTATGCCGGTTACGAATACATCTGGATGAATAACCCGGCGAACCCGTTGGGCGTTGGCGCCTCCGACCAGGGCGGCTATTTCATGAGCGGGGTCGAAGATAACAATCTTGATTCTGAAAAGTTAGTGAACATCTGGTGGACAGGTGCTAAGTACACCCTCGACAAGAAGACCGATTTTACTTTCGCCTGGTATCAACAGCACCAAAACGACTTCCGGTCCCCGCCTGCCTGCAATGCCACGGCGGGTTTCCGCGCGTCCTGCGCGGGCTTCCTCGACGAGGGGTCATTTTATGTGGATCATCACTTCACCAAACGTTTCGATTCGTTTGTCGGCGTTGCGTATTCCTGGGTGAGCGGCGGTCTGGCCATTGCCATTCCTCATGGCCCCGGCGTCCCCTATAACTCCGACAACAACTTCGCTCCGCTAGTCGGTAGCCGTTTCGCCTTTTGATTGTTTCCGCACCGGGCTTAGTCGAGAGCCACATGGGAAGTGGTTCATCAATTTTCCCGAACGAGTTTTTCTCAGGTGGACAAGATAGTTATGGGCAGTTGAAGGAAATCAGCCTTCAACTGCCTGTTCACTTTGGCTTCGATCCAGCCGCCGGCAACAAGGAGCCGCGGTCGGCGCGGGGTCCGCAAAAGTTGCAGCGAGATAAAGGACAGTAACAACGGTAGACACGACTAGCCCGCATTTCTCACAGGCGGCTCACCGAGGAGGAATTCGAGGTCTGGCGAGGTCTCGGAGGGTCTGGAGACCCTCCGGACAGCCGGCGAGGACGCCGGCGCTACGGTTTTGAGCTCCCTGTGAGAAATCCGGGCTAGCTCTCTTGATGGTCTCAGAACGATACCCTAATAGATCCAGCGCATGGTCATGATCAACTCGTGATTGTAGGTGTGGAACTGGCTTGTCGCAATTTGCATGCCCGCGCCGACGGCCAATCCAGGCCGGCTCTTCGGATCCTTGGGATGGATGCCGCATTTTCCGACAAGGAGGCCCGGCGTGAAGAACTCCTGCATCTTGCCGTTATTTGTGCCGTTCTGGAAGAACGTCGCGTTCGACTCAATCTCCGGCCAGAAGATCTTGGCGATCTTATATTGCGCGGCAGTATTCCATCCGATGGGGCGGCCGGAGGTGTTCACCGCCGCGCTTCCGGTGGGCAGCGTAATGCCCAATGTCGACTGAACGTCGAAATTGCCAAATCCCTTGCCAAAGCCAACAGTCGGTGCAACGCTCGGATTCGGCGAGCCATTCTTGTAGCTGCCCGTGGGGAAGGTAATGAGCGCCCACGCACTCAGGACATAAGCGCCGTGCTCCGCGTTTCCGCTGGCAAGCCGCCATTTGCCCAGGACTGAAAAGTCGCCTGCGCCGTCTTTCGCCTTGGTGTTGTGTTCGATGTACGACGGTAGGTCCACATCCACCTCGATGGGGGAGTGGGGAATGATCACGTTGAAACCCTTGCTGTTGCCGTAGTTCCAAGTGTCGGTTCCGGCGGGGGCAATCTGGCGCAGCACGTCAATGCGCGCCACCTGGAACAGCCCGGTGTAAGTTGTGAGCAGCGGGACGGCCCACGACGGCTGTTTGGACTGGGTTTCGTTGGTTTGCGCTGACCACCAACAATAGAATCCGCACGGAGCGGTGGTGCCCGTCGACGTCGTCGTTGTTGTGACGGAACCACTTTGTGCGCACACACTGGCAGAGACCAGCAGGGAAAGCAGGGCAAGGGGAAGCTGATTTTTCATATTGCCGTAGCATGACGGAGCGCTAGATACCCCAACAACCAACCAAAGGACTAGTCCCTTCTCCATCGTTCGGTCTAGAAAGAATTCCAGTGGCCCCGCAGGTATAAAGTTCGGGTTCATATCTGCAACTGACCGTGAATTGGCCGCGCTAGCAACGCGAAATCGTCGACCAGGCAACTTATCTCGCAGGCTGGCAATCTAAAATACAGCTAGGTTGGCAGTTCCCAAGGATTGAATTGGAAAGCGCGTTACAAACCCGGAGATCGAATCCTAAGGGGCTGCTCTCCTTTTGTGGTGTCCTATGCGTTTCCCTCGCGGTCATGGTTTTTGCATGGGGGACAAACTACAAGCTGTCGCTCTACGTGGCCGGACATGAAAGTTCCCCGGCTAAAGTGTGCACACGCGGCAGCAACGCGGTTGAGGACGCATTGGACCGTGCTGCGGGTGGCGGCATTGGAGCTCACACTTCTCTCAGCATTGTGGTTTTCTTCTCTCTTCTCCAAGGCATTGGAGACCATCCATTCGACCGGCTGCGCGATGAGGCGATTATCGACCTGTCACCGCTTCGGCGAGCCCCAATTCTCTATCTTCGACCACCACCGGACAAAGGACGCTCTCTCGATTAGCCGCTGGAGATAAGACCCTTCCGCGGATGAATTCAGACATCCAATCGAAGGAAGGTCTCTGATGCGCATCAAGCGCCTGGTCCTGATTGCTGCCTGCATCCTGGTTGCAATTCTGCTATTGCTCTATTTTCTGCATGCTCACAAGAGGGCGGAATCTGCCGCGGATGCCACGGCAGCGCCTCCAGCCGTCTCGGTCGCCACATCGCGCACCGGCTTTATCGCGAATCAGCTGACCGTCGCCGGAGTGTTCCAGGCGTTTCAGGAAATTGATGTTCACGGAAAGGTCTCCGGCTATATCCGGCGTATCTATGTCGACATTGGCGACCGAGTACATCAAGGACAGACACTTGCGGTGCTCGAAGTCCCGGAGTTGCAAGCTGAAGTTGCTGGGGCGCAGGCAGCAATAACCCAGACCGAGCAAAACATAGCGCGTCTGCAGAATGAAGTTGCCCGGGAACAGGCAACCTACGCCGCCGTTCATGCCAATTACACCCGCCTGAAGCAGGCATCCGACGAACAGCCCGGCCTGGTTGCGGCGCAAGAACTTGAGGACGCTCTGGCGAAAGACAGATCGGCGGCCTCACAGGTTGATGCTGCCAAGTCTGCAGTAGCTGCGGCGAAAGGGCAGTTGGGTGTCTCCCGAGCCGAAAACCTCAGGGTCACCAGCATGGAGCAATACGCAACCATCACGGCTCCTTATAGCGGTATCGTGACCATGCGGTATGCGGACACAGGCGCACTCATTCCTGCGGGAACCGCGGAAGGGTTAAGTCAGGCGGTGGTCAGGCTCGCACAGTCCGACGTGTTGCGGCTGCGCATGCCGGTCCCTGAGCGGGATGTGCCACTTGTACATGTTGGCTCCCAAGTCACGGTCCATGTACAGGCGACGGGGCAGCAGTTCCCAGGAACGGTGGTGCGTTATACGCGGGACATTTCCAATTCGACGAGGACGATGCTGACCGAAGTCGACGTGAACAATCCAGATCTGAAGCTTACCCCCGGCATGTACGCGGACGTGACCTTCAATCTGGAACAGAAAAACGATGCGCTCATCATTCCTGTGAGCGCCGTCATCCAGGGCGATCAGCCATCAGTAATGCTCGTCGATAACAACAATCGAGTGCAGAAACGGTCTATTGTGCTGGGGATTAGCGGGGCGAATTCTCAGGAGGTCACCTCGGGGCTGCAACCAGGAGACAGGGTCATCATTGGTAGTCAGTCGGAGCTGCAGCCAGGTCAGCAAGTCACTCCGCAACCTGCGAAGAGCGACCTCGAGAACTATCAGCAAGCGAACCAGAAGGGCGGCCAATAACCATGTCCTTCTTTGCGATTCGTTACCCGTTCTTCATCCTCATGGCTTGCATGATCGTCGTCGTGGTCGGTATCGCGGCTATTACCGGCATGCCCGTCGATCTATTTCCTCCGGTCAAGATTCCTGTCGTTGTGGTGGCCACTTTTTATGCAGGCATGCCGCCGCAACAGATCGAATCGGACATCACAGACAGCGATGAACGCTTCTTTACCCTGGGCAGCAATATCGACCACATTGAATCGAGGTCATTGTCCGGTGTCAGCCTCATCAAGATCTATTTTCAGCCCGGTACTGATCCAACGGCAGCGGTGAGCGGCATATCGAACCTGGCAATGGCAAACCTGCGCCGCCTGCCTCCGGGCACTCTGCCGCCTGTTGTACTCAGCTTCGACGCAGCGAATCTTCCCGTTTGTTTGATTACGCTGAAAGGCGCCGGGATGAATCAAACGCAATTGAAAGATGTCGCCCAGTTCTCCGTTCGAAACCAGGTCGCCAATGTTCCAGGCGCTTCGGTCCCCCAGCCGTACGGAGGAACGTATCGGCAGATCATGATCTATGTCGATCCGTTGAAGTTGCAGGCTTCGCAACTGGGCATCATGGATGTCGTGCGTGCAGTCAATGATTCCAACCTCATCCTGCCCGCTGGCGACGTCCGCATAGGCCCCAAGGACTACAACATCTACCCCAATAGCCAGGTGCCGACGCCCGACGATGTGAACAGCATCCCTCTTAAGACAGTCGGTAATGCTTCCATCCTGGTGGGCGATGTTGGCCACGCGGTCGATGGTGGCCAACTGCAGACCAACATCGTTCGCGTCGACGGACAGCATTCCGTCTACATCCCAATCCTTAAGCAGGGCGGTGATTCCAACACGATCACCATCGTAAATGGAGTCCGCAAAGCGACGTCCCATCTCCTCGATATCCCGCAACAGCTCAAGACGGCTGTTGTCTTCGATCAATCTGTCTTCGTTAAAACCGCCATCAAGAATGTCATCAGCGAGGGTTCGATCGGCCTTTGCCTGACCGGCATCATGATCCTGCTGTTTCTCGGCAACGTGCGCGCCACGATTGCAGTGATGCTGTCGATCCCAATCTCATGCATCGCAACCTTCCTGGTCCTGAACGCACTCGGAAACTCGATCAACACGATGGTGCTCGGTGGCATGGCGCTCGTGTTATCCCGCCTGATCGACAACTCGGTCGTCGTGCTCGAAAACATCTTCCGTCACTTCGAGATGGGCGCAGATCCGGTCAAAGCGTCGCAAGAGGGCGGCAAAGAAGTTCAGCTCGCCGTGTTGGCGGCAACCTTCAGCACAGCGATTGTGTTCTTTCCCGTGGTGCTGCTGACGGGCGTTAGTAAGTATCTGTTTACGGCGCTCGCACTCGCAGTTGTTATCGCGCTCTTCTGCTCTTACATCGTCGCGATGACTGTGGTGCCGCTCTTCTGCTCTCGTTTCATCAAGCACACCGGGCACGGCCATCAGCATGAGTCCGCACAGGAGGATGACCCTGTCCCGGAGCACATGCGAGGGGGTCACGGGCAAACCAGCATCTTTGCCAAGACTGTCTTTCACTTCAACCAGGGCTTCGGCTGGCTCCAGTCTCATTACGACCGGGCAATCCACTACTGTCTGGGCAGGTCTGCGCTGGTCATTATCGTGTTTTCCATCTTTGTGGTGCTGAGTTTTGCACTGGCGCCTTTTCTTGGTCGCGCTTATTTTCCCCGCACTGATCCAGGCCAGTTCGTCATCAGCGTCAAGGCTCCAACCGGCACGCGAATTGAACTCACCGACCAGTACATTGCGCGCGTTGAGCAGGATGTGCGGGACGTTGTGGCTCCCAAAGACCTCAACATGATCGTCTCGAACATCGGAGTTACACCCGATCTTTCGGCGATCTATACCTCCAACTCCGGAATGCATACTGCGTTTGTTCAGGTGAGCCTTAAGGAAGATCACAGTCTCAGCAGCTTTGCGTACATGCAGAGGGTTCGAACCAAGCTCGCGTCCGATCTTCCATCGATCCAAACCTACTTTCAGTCAGGAGGACTCGTCGACTCGATCGTGAATCAAGGACTTCCTGCACCTTTTGACATCGAGGTCAGCAGCAATGACATGAACCAAGGATATGCGCTCGCGCAGCAACTCGCGCAAAAGATGCGAGCGCTGAATGGAGTCAGCGATGTCCTGATCCCGCAGGATATCGACTACCCCGGGCTCGCCCTGAACATAGATCGCCAGCAGGCAAGCCTTGAAGGGCTTACCCCGAAGACGATCGTCGATAGCGTCATTACGGCTATGACTTCAAACGGCATGGTTGCCCCGAGCTACTGGATCGATCCGAAGACCGGCAACGACTATATGCTCACCGTTCAGTACCCAGAGACGCAGGTGCAAACGCTGAACGACTTCAAACAGATCCCGCTGCGATCGGCGGACGGCAAGACTACAACTCCGCTGGATACGGTCGCGTCGATCCAATCGATCAACACGCCCACTGAGGTCGATCATTATCAGCTCCGGCGAGTCTTCGACGTCTATGTCATGCCCAAGTCCGAAAACCTCGCTGCGATCGGCAAAGACGTAAACAAAATCGTCGCAGGGGCTCATCCGTCTCATGGAACCGTGCTGACTGTGCGAGGTACCGTGAACAACATGAACGAGTCCTTCAAGTCGTTTGCGATTGGCCTCATCATGTCGATCGTGCTTGTCTTTCTCATTCTGATGGCGCAGTTCGCGTCGTTCGTCGATCCGTTCATCATCTTGTTGGCCATCCCTCCCGGCATCTCGGGCGTGATTCTCTTCCTGCTTGTTACCGGCACCACCATCAACATCATGAGTCTCATGGGGGTTCTGATGATGACAGGCATCGTCGTATCGGACAGTATCCTGATCGTCGAGTTCACGGGCCAGCTCCGCCAGCACGGGCTCAAGCTCGAAGAGGCGATCATTACCGCCTGCAAAGTACGCCTTCGGCCCATTCTGATGACTACGCTGGCCACAGTGCTCGGGCTTATTCCCATGGCGCTTGCGATGGAGGCGGGAAGCGAACAGTATGCACCTCTTGCGCGGGCGATTCTCGGCGGTCTTACCGTCTCCGGGATCGTCACAGTCTTCCTCGTACCCAGCGCTTATCTACTCATCCATCGCCGCATTGAAGCCCGCAGAGAGAACGCGGGCAACGCTTTTCCGGGAGACGCCTCGCAGGCTAGTGAGGTGATCGCATGAGAAGGTGGTTACTGGGTCTCCTGCTCACCGCTCCACTATCTTCGCTGGCCCAACGCAGCGCCCAAACCAGCACCGCCAATCTCCCCGCTGCCCCGTTGCCCTCATCGACTTCCTCGCTTGCGACTGTAGTTGCGATTCCTGGCTCATCTCAGTCTCAAGACGCGCTTCCGAATCAAGCGCAGCCTCTGGTCGATCCGTCAACAGGCACCATCCCCATTACGCGCACCGATGCAGAACGCCTCGCTCTCAAGAACAATCCACGCATCACCGCGAGTCATCTTCTCGCGCTGGCAGCCGGGCAGGTCACGCGAGAGACCCGGTCGGGCGAACTGCCTCAGATTTCCGCTGCGATCACCGCGACGAAGGCCGAGGACGGAAGCCGCATCGGGGCCGGCGCGCTCACGGATTCGCGTCTCTACACGCACGCGGGGACCGGGGGCTCTTTCACGCAGCTCATAACCGACTTCGGTCACACACACGATCTTGTCGCAACGAACAAGCTGCAGCAAAAAGCACAGGACCAGACCGCGCTCGCTACTGAGCAGGATGTTTTGCTGGCGACGGACCAGGCCTTCTACCGGCTGCTGAACGCGCAGTCTCTGCTCGATGTGGCGAAGGCAACGGTTGCAGCACGGGGCGATGTTCAAAACCTCACCTCCGCACTGACAAAAAGCGCACTCAAAAGCGACCTCGATCTCAACATTGCATCCGCCGATCTCTCCCAGTCACAACTGCTGCAACTAGATGCCGAAAACGCTGTCGCCTCTGCGAGCGCCGAGCTTGCCGCTGTGCTCGCCGCGCCTCAGGCCACGCTTTATCGTGCAGTTGAGGACCCCGAGGCTGCATCGCCGCCACCACCGTCGTCCGATAGTTCTCAGGCCATCAACGCCGGCGCTCAAGCCCAACGTCCCGACCTTCAGGCTCTTCGCTTCAGCGCGGCAGCGGACCAGAAGTTTGCGGTCGCGCAGCAACTGCAACATCTGCCGACAATCTCGGCTTTGGCAATTGGAGGCATCACACCTGTCGCTCCGGATGGAGTGTTTGTCCCCAATTGGTATGCGGCCGGAGGAGTGAACCTTACCCTCCCGCTATTTACTGGATTCCGCATCGATGCCCAGACGCAGGAGGCGCGCCTTCGGGAGAAAGCTGCCGAAAAGCAGGCGCAGGATCTTTCCGACACGATTGCCCGAGACGTCCGCGTTGCACTGCTGAACGCACAAACCGCTTTTCGTCGCATTGCGGTTGCCGATCAGTTTCGGAAACAAACCGCTCAGGCGCTCGCTCTGGCGCAAACCAGATACAAGCTTGGCCTCAGCTCGATCGTCGAACTCAGCCAGGCACAACTGCAGAGCACTCAGGCAGCCGTCGCGGCGGTCAACGCGCGATACGATTACTTGCTGTCGCTCCGCGCGCTCGATTACGCGCGCGGCCAACTTGCGCCATAGAACGGGTTTCCTTCATTGGTGAATCAGGCAGTCGTATCTACGAACAACGGGCAGATCCCCACTTCGCTGGCAAGTCCCGGAGCAGCGAGGTTCTGGCTTTCTGTTTGTTTGATCGGGGCCACAACCGGGTTAGCAGCTGCGGCGCTGACTCGATTGCTTGAAGTCATCCAGCGCGTGGCGTGGCATGGTTCGGGCACAAACATACTAGACTCTGCGCGCCAGGCAAGCGCGTTGAGGCACATCGCCGTTCTGCTTGCCGCCGGCGTTCTAACTGGGGTGGGGCAAGTTCTCCTCAAACAGCTATCGAGTGGCAACGGGATTGATACGACCGAGGCGATCTGGTTTCACGCGGGGCGCATGCCGGCGCTGCGAACACTTGGCAGCGCCGTGTTATCAATTTTTGCCGTTGGCATGGGGGCGTCCATGGGCCGCGAAGGTGCGCCCAAGCAGGCTGGCGCAGTTTTTGCCAATTTCTTCGCCGACGCTGCAATTCTCTCCGACGAGCAGCGACGGTTGCTTGTTGCTTGCGGCGCGGGAGCCGGAATGGCAGCGGCGTATGGCGTCCCTCTCGGTGGTGCACTCTTCGCCCTCGAGGTGATGCGCGGGAAGCTCGCCTTGCGCTTTGTTCTGCCGGCGCTCTTTGCCTCGCTCATCGCGACTGGGGTGTCCTGGGTGGCGCTTCCCGACACGCCCACCTACGACATTCCATCGTTTCCACTTTCTGCTTCCATAATCGTGTGGGTGATTGTAGCCTCGCCGATCTTCGCATTTGGGGCCATCCTTTATGTGCGGCTCATTCGATGGGCCGACCAGCACAAGCCTCGCGGATGGCAGCGATTCATCGCACCCGCGATCGCTCTCGGGATTCTAGGTGTGGTTTCCATTTGGTTTCCAGAAATACTCGGAAATGGCAAGGACCTTTCCCAGCTACTTTTTACCAATCAAGTTGGAGTGCGACTGGCAGTAGCCCTTCTGTTATTGAAGCCGCTTGCCACTGTCGCTTGTATGCGAAGCGGCGTCCCTGGCGGATTGTTTACGCCATCACTGACATTCGGCGCCCTGCTTGGCGCTGCGTTGGGTCACGCGTGGAGCGCGCTCTGGCCGGGCACGCCTATCGGATTTTTCGCGCTGCTCGGCGCGGGCGCGATTCTGGCCGCTACTACCCAAGGTCCAATCTCATCCGTTGTACTGCTCATGGAGCTTACCGGCAGAGACCGGTCATTCATCTTGCCGCTGATTTTGATCGCCGGAATATCGACACTCATCTCCCGCTCAATTGAGCAGCGCTCCATCTATGACGCGCGCCTGAGCGATGAGCAAATAGCGCTTCGACAAAAAATGCGGGAAGAAGAACCAAATCCGATTGGCGTGCGGCAATAGGCGCTTTTCACTTGCGGGTGCGATGTTGTTGTGGTGCTTTATGGAACGAGGAGGATGGGGGCGCGCCAGTAGGCGGTCTTCTGAGTGGAGGGGTCGAGAACGGTGACCTGGCAATCGTAGCTTCCGGTGGGAAGGCGATCGAGTGGGATGCTGAAGTTGAGCGGAGTGATGCCGAGGCGGGTTGCTGGGTTGGGCTGGACGGCGGCCGGTGGAGTCTCGAGGATTTTCTGGCCGGCAAGATAGAGGCTGACGAAGGCGAAGAGCGGCTGAGGCGGCGGTGCACTGGCCTTTGGGTCGCTTGGAGCGGCGGGCGGTTTGTAGGCTTGCAGATAGACGTACATGGGACGAGCGGTGCTGAAGACGCGGGTGACGCTGGGGATGATTTTTCTTCCGTCCTGAGCGAGCGGGTTTACGCTGTCTTCCTTTTGCCGGTCTTTGGCCTTGGCGGCGTCGAAGAGCGTGTCTTTGAGCTCGACGCGCTGGCTGCTGAGCACCACGGAGCTGATTGCAACGCGTTTGTCTTCCTTGTTGAGGTTGGGGATGGTGAAGGTGGTCTCGTAGGTTCCGATGCGACCTGTTTCGTCGTCGCGCGCGAGGAACTTGATCCTGTACTTGCCGGGCAAGAGAGTGAAGCCGGTGTCGTACTCGATGGGCCGATGGGCTAGCTCGGCGGCGGTTGCGTCAGATAGCTTGATGTTTACGCTGTCGCGCACATTGCTCACTGTCATTCCACCGCTGAGGTCCTTGATCTCGCCGACGAAGTCGATAAGCGTGTGCTCAGCCCCGCCACGCTTGGCGAGGGCCAGTTCGCGTCCGGGAATCTTGACGACGATGGGGATGAAGTACTCGGCGCGATTGAGCTGGAAGTGATCGATCTCCATGGCGATGGAAAGCTCGGTGATGGGGTCCTCGAGCATGAGCGCGTCTTCAAGCTGGCGCTCCTTGTCGACAGTGGTGAACTTGCTGAACTCCTTGTCGGCGTAGTAGCCCTGGCGATAATCCAGTTTGGCATCGAGATTCTGATTGAGCGTGACCTTGACGCGGCGGAAGTGGCCATTTTTCGCGGTGTTTGTGGCGTAGTAGCCGATGAGGTAGTAGTCGGAGATGGCGTCCTGGGCTTCGACAAGGCCATGATCGAGGTCGTTGGTGTCGAAGAGCGCTTTGCCGCCCGTGTCGCCGGCGAGCGCGTAGAGCGTGTCCTGCGACTGCTGGAAGTTGCTGGTGGTGGCCGAAGCAGCTGCGCCCGTGTAGATGCCGGAGTTTCCCGGAGAACCCTGGGTGGCGTCTCCGAGAGGCGGCTCAGCAACCAGGCCGCGCGTGTCGATGGGCCAGAAGCTGACGCCGGCCTTAATGGCGGAGTCGACCGTGGCGTGAAGCTGAGCCTGATTGTCGACTCCATTGAGCCGCAGGCCGCTGGCGAAGTAGATGAGCGACTTTTTCTCATTCAACTGGCCAAGCATCTTGGCCGCGGTCTCAAGGGCAGAGAGTTGACGATCGGTATTGAAGACATTGAATTCGCTGTCATCCTGGCCGAAGGCCGCACCGGTGTCGGCGCTGCTGGCGTCGTCGATGGTCTCGCTGTCGCCCTGGGCTTCGCCAACGATGAGCGTCTCGAGGATGCTGAGCAGCTTGTTGCGGTCGGAGGTGAAGTCCTGCAAGATGTCGACCGAGGCTCCCTGGTAGCGCAGGATCGACACCAGGTCGACGGAGGTCATCTGCGTGCGGATAAACTGCTTGGCGGCTGAGAGCGCGCGGAGCTGGTCAGCTGGGCGCATGGCCGACATGTCAAAGTAAAGCGCCAGCAGGCGGCGATTTTTGTAGCGCTCGTTGTCTTCCGATTCCGGGGCGATCTGGGTGCGCGCAAGATGCTTGTAGATTTTGATGTCTTCGGTTCCCGGCTTGATTTGAGGTAAGGGTGTGGATTGTTCGGTGAGTTGCTGGCGCTCGCAGATGCGAACTGTTTGAGGGACGCCGTCCTCGGTGACTGTGAAATCTTTGGCGGTGAGCCCGGGGATTGTCTTTCCATCCTTGTCTTTTACGACGACCGCTTCCACGACCAGTTGCACTTTGACCGAGAGCGTGAAGCCCTGGGAGCCGTCGGCCGGCTTGTTTTGGCCGACCTGCTGCGCGCCAGCGAGCGAGGCGGCAACGGCAACGACGATGGATGGAAGGATTCGCATGGCTAGAACCTGAGTCGTATGGTGGTCTGCAGGCTGCGCATTGGATTTGCAGCAGAGGGCAGGCCAAATTGCTCGCTGTTGATGGTTGTGATCCAACTGCTGAAGACGGCGTGATTGAGGGCATTGGTCGCGTCGACGCGCAGAGTCAAGTTGAACTTCGTGGTGGGGCGGAAGGTGCGCTCAAGCGAGCTGTCGAGGCCGAACTGACTGGGGCCGGTGATGGAATCGCGGCCTGCATTGCCCCATTGGCCGAGGGCGGGAGCTGTGTAGGCTGCAGGATTGAGATGGAGCCCGGTGGTTGCGGCCCCGTTGTTCGTGGCGTAGATGGACGCACCGGTAAGGCTGGGGCGAATGGTCCCTGAGAAGCCGGTGCCGGGAACCGGCGCCAGATAGACAGGGGTCTCCGGCATTCCTGTTCCGACGTTGACTTGCGTCAACATGGTCCACTCTTTGAGCAGGTGGCCGCGCCAGCCAGTCATCAGGGTTCCGCCACCCGCGCCCTGTCCGGAGGTGTATTGCACCTGGAGGTTGAGCAGTTGACGCTGATCGAAGGTGGAGAGCGAACGCTCGGCGCGCAGGTTGAGCCAGTTTTGCGCGATGGCCAGCGAGGGAGATGCCGTCTGCGCCGCGTCGCTCGCGGCCTGCCCTTGCGAAGCAGCAGCGACGTGGCCCTGGCCGCCGAGTGCGGCGTCGTTGTCGATTGATTTCGACCAGGTGTAAAGCAGCGATGCGGTGAATCCGGATTTGAGCCTGCGGCGAAGTTGCAGCAGACCGGACTGGCGCGTGGAGTTGCCGCCCGAGGTTCGATACTCGAAGTCGAGCGGGCAGGCGGGACATGGGTTTGCTGCGCCTATTGGATAGGTGTTGGGAAGAATCTCCTGGACGCCGTGGGTGCCTTTGACGCCCAGGTAGGTTGCGGTCATCTGGAGAGCGAAGGGAAGGTCGCGCTGAATGGCGAGATTCCAGGTCTGGGCATATCCCACGCGGAAGTGGGGGTTGACGGCGTTGTTGTCTTCATCGCCCGAGCCGCAGGACGCAAATCCATCGGCGAGCGTGAGCGGGCAAGCCGCGCTGTTTGAGGTGCTCAGACTGGTGGAGAGCGGCGCCTGCTGCGCCAGTTGCAGCGCGGGGGAAAGATAAACCGATGTGTCGTGATAGATGCCATAGCCGCTGCGCACCACAACGGTGGAAGCAGGGATGGGCCGCCAGGAGACGCCGATGCGGGGCTCAATGCCGAGGCGGTCAGGGAAGATGAGCGAACTGGGATAGTGCGTGCCGGTGAGCGGGCCGACAGGGTCGCTGCCGAGGACTGGAGCGGCGGCGGCAAAGTCCTGTGTGAGATCGAGATTGACCAGACGCCCATGAAGCTCGGTGATGGGAGCGCCGTACTCCCAGCGTGCGCCGGCGTTGATGGTGAGGCTGGATAGAATCCGCCAGTCGTCGGTTGCGTAAGCATCCATCACGTGTTGGCGAAAGTATTTGTCGGCGTTGCCGAATGCGATGGAGCTGGTGTCGGGCACGCCGAGGAGGAAGTCGGCGAAGTCGGAGCCGGTGCTGTCCGTGCCGGCTGTTGCCGCGCCTGTAAACGTGAATGCGCCGCGCGGATTCTGCTGGAAGAAGTCGTTGTATTGCTGCTCGCGAAAATCGACGCCTCCCGTCACGTTGTGTTTACCACGATAGATGCCCATCGATCCGGAGAAGGCGTCGGTGCGATTGCGATCGAAGGAGCTGTTGGCGTCGCTCAAGCCTGCAATGCCGCTGGAAAAACCAAGCGAAGGAGGGCCCCAGTCGGCCGGATCCTGATCGTTTCCGGTAATGCCGGCCTGGCCGGATACATTCTCGCGATTCTCGAAGTTCGGACGCACAAGCGTTCGCAGGCGACTGAATTTGTAGCTTGTAAAGACGAAGATTTGCGGCTTGAGCCGATGCATCCAGTTGATGGCTGAATTGATTCCCAGCGTGTCAGTGGTGTCGACAAAATCGAAGAGGTTGACATTGGCGGCCCGCGTGCTTTGCAGGTTAAAGGTGCCGTAAAGCTGGTCGCGGCGGCCGAGGGTCTTGTCAAGGCGCAGCTGGACTACGTCCTGGTGGTTGCTGTTCAACACAGGCACCTGGAAGTTATAGCCCGTTGCGCCGGAGAGATTGGGCAGCGGGTAGAGCGCAAGGAGCGCCTGTGCCTGAGGGGTTACCGGGACGACGCCGCCCTGGAACGGCTGGCCGGTGGAGGGGTCGTAGATGGTCAGGGGTTGTCCTGAAGGATTGAGCAAGCCGGAGAGATCGCCGGTGCGTTCCGCCTCGGTGGGCACCAGGCCGGGCTCAATCGCCTGGTTGTGGTCGCGGGTCCATTGGTATTGGGCAAAGAAGTTTGGCCCGCGCGGCATTAGGTGAGGAATCTTGAGTGGACCGCCGACGGCGACACTCGCTGTGACGCGGTCGTAGATGGCTTTGGGCGCTTCGATGCCAGTGAGCGCATAGGGCCGCGCATCGAGAGCGGAGTTGTTGAGGACCACTGCAAATCCGCCGGTGTAGAGGCTCTTGCTGTTCGGCCTTCGATTGCCAAAGGCGCGGTCGAGTGAATATTGGCTGGTGGCCGCGTTGTTGACGCTGCCGTTTACGAGGAAGCCGTCATAGGACTGCTCGCTTTGCTCGTCGGGGGCCTTGGGAATCTCGGTGGGACCCGCGGCTGAGCCATCGGGTTTTTTGACGCCTGCCGGTGAGGTCAGAACCGGAGCCAGCGTTGGCGGCGCCTGGGTGAGTTTGCTCTGCGCCATGAGCTGATCGAGCGGAAGCAGCGTCAGTTCAAACTTGGCTGGAGGCGTTTTTGGAGCGACGGTGACATCTGCTTCGAGCTTGGCGAAACACTGCATCTCGATTTCTATTTTCCAAGGGCCGTCGGCAAGATCGTCGAATGAGTAGAGGCCGCCCGCATCGGAGACGACGGTGACTTTCTTCGTTCCCTGTGTCGCGGTGACGGTAGCGCCGGGAACGGGATAGCCGCCGAAGGTGACCTGGCCGTGATACTCAGAGGCGCACGCCGGGCTCGGGGCGCAGAGCAGCATGAGTGCGAACATAACCGAGATGTGGACCCAGCGCAGCCGCGCCATTTGGTGACTCCGACCTAAGACTAATTTGCAGAGGGTCTTTCTACGTGATCGATGATCAAAACCTGGACCGGGCCCTTCCGCGGCTCAAGCTTTAACCCTAACTGTTCCTGGATTGCTGTAAAGAATGACGCAGCGGGGGCGTCGAGGGCAGCGGCAGCGAGCTCTGTTCCGTTGAGTTTGGGATCTGCGCTGTTATCGGGCGTCCACTTGAGAGTGATGTTGTAGCGGCCCTGGATGCCTGTTTGATCGACGACGGGACGGCCCAGGCTATTGGCCAATTGCTCAGCGAGGAGCGCGATAGTATTTTCACCGCCTTGAACCTGGATTCTCCCGTTCCCGCCGTCGATCGTGGTGCCGTTGGCCTTCGACTCGAGAAACTTTGGGCCGCTCCTGGCTACTACCAGCGCATACATTGGCAGCTCTCTTGTTTCGGGATGTGCCCGGAGCTGGAATCGTTCTGCCAGCAGCGCCTGGAGCATGAGCCGCTTCTGGGCCTTGCCTCGATCTGAACCGAGAACGCTCAGTTGATCGTCGACGGAAGTATCTGCCTTTGCGTCGATATCGAATTTCGTGGTGCTGATCCAGCTCGGCGCGCCTAGAATGCGGCTCTCGGGAATTCCGAATGCAAACTGAATCAACATCATTAACGGCGCATTGATTGCAGTGAATCGTCCATTGTTGGGCGAGCTGATGATGTGGGAGCGTGCTGTGTGGTCGGATTGATTCTCGCGAATCGCTGCCACTTCAAACGCCGGCGCGATCGCGGGGAAGGCTTTGGGCTGCGGGTTGCCTGAGCGCGACATTGGGTCAGCAGCGCCGCTTCCGGCGGGCGCTACACTCTGAGCTTGAATGGCCGCGAACTCGCTCGTGCTGAGCCAAAGCATGGCGATTGAGCATAGTTCTACTGCTTGGCGACGCGTCATTTCCAAACGCGGACCTCCAAACTCAAGTCGATCGGCTTAACCATAAGACTCCGGCATAAATCGATTCGTTTGGCATTAATTCTCTGAAGGCTGCTCGATGTGATCGATGACGAGAGTCTGTACGGGCGCCTTGGTTGATTCGAGTTTTAATCCGAGCTGCTCCTGAAGGGCGGTGAAGATCGATGGGCCAAGAGGAGCGGCGCTTTCGTTCGATGGATCTGTCATTGCCGCCGAGCGGTTGTCGGGCGACCATTTGAGCGTCAGGTCGTACTTGCCTTCGAGTCCTGTTTTGTCGACCACGAAGCGGCCGAGTTCTCTGGCTGACACCTGCGTCAAATACTGTGCGAGCTTCTCCATGGTCACGCCCTTGGCCGTGAGATTTCCGTTGTTCGAATAGAGGCCGGGCCCTTTTTCGGGAGTCTTCGACTGCATAAGTTTCGCGCCGCCTTTCGCAACGACAAGGGCGTAGACAGGGAATTCCTTTGTTTCCAAGTGGACGACGAGCTTGAAACGGTCGGCGAGCAGGTGCTGAATCAACTGATGCTCCAACTGGTTCAACTGGTCCCGGCTCATCTTTCCCACCTGCTCCGCGACCGCATCGTCGACCTTGGCATTGATATCGAACCGGTCGGAGTTGAGCGGTGCGGGCAGGCCCATGATCTGGGCTGCAGGAATTCCGAACCCGTCATACTGCATCAGCGTTTTGAGGTCGATATTCGTTGCCGTAAAACGGCCGCCTTTGAAGTTTGAAACGGAGTTGAAACTGCCCGACTTGTTTGGTCTGATCGATGCCACTTCAAAGGCGAGACCGGGCGGAAGTGCATCCGCCGCCCCTTGCACAGGTCCACGCGCCGCCCCGGTTGATTGTGCCAGAGCACTCTGCGCGGGCAGCGGCCCGGTTGAAGCAGTGCAAAGCGAGAGCGCAATGCCAAGTGTCAGGTTGAGCGCTGCGTGGAAGTTCGCCACTGGAACCAGGCCTCCTGGCTCGATTGAATGAGCTATACGTCAAGTGTTATGAGTTCGAATTCCTTCGCAGAAGTCAGGAAAGGCAAGAAGCAGATTCTTCGTTCACCACCCCCGAACTGAAAAACGTTCGGGGCCCCGTTCGCTCAGAATGACATCGCAAAAAACGCGAAAGATTTCCGACTCGGTAAACTAGAGACGAGTGCGTCGTTCGTTTTGCTCGGCTTTTGTGTTCCGAGATAGAGGTTCGTCGGGGGCGATCGAAAGGCAACCGCAGATCCTTCGACTTCATTTTGGCTCAAAAAACGAGCCAAACTTCGCTCAGGATGACAGCGTTGTTGTCGTACGAGCGTTCGACGCATCGCACTAATTCGCTGAAGGCTTTTCGGCGTGGTCGATGACTATGACGTCGACGGGAACCTTCCCTGGCGCCATCTTCAAGCCCAGTTGTTCGGTGATCGCGGTATAGAGTTGCGGCGGAGCAGCGGGGTCGTCCTTGGGCGGCGGCACCACTGCGCCGACACCCCTGAACGCTGCGAACTGCGATTCGTCCGGAGTCCATTTCAACTGGAAGTCGTAGCGGTCTGTCAGCCCCGTCTGGTCTACTACTGGGCGGTCCATGACGCCGTTCTGCATCCATTGGGCGAAGTCGTTCATGTTCTGGTTTCTGACTGTCAGATCGCCGAGAGCGCGGAAGAAAAACGCCGGTGGGTCGTTCGGGCCGGAATTGGTTTTGGTCATCTTGGGGCCGCCGGCAGCTACGCTGATCACGTATACGGAAAGTTCCCGCTGCTCGTGGTGAAATTTCAGCGCGAACCGTTCCTCGAGCAGCTTTTGGGCCATCGTCCCCATCTGCTTCATGCTCGGACGGCCCTCTGCGTCGGGCTTGGCCTCGATGTCAAACAGATCGGTGCCAAACCAATCCGGCGCGCCGATGAGCTGCTTGGGGTGACGTCCATAGGCGAAGGCGATCAGGTCGTTCAGGTCGGTATTGCGGGTCATGAAATGCCCGGCCTGGAAACCGAAGCCCTTACCTGGCGTGCCCGGCTTGCTGGGCTTGATGGTCGCAACTTCGAAGCTTGGGTTGGCGTCGGCGGCCATGGGCGGAACGGGCGGCGGAGGCGTGGGGATGGTCCACTCGGTTTCGGGCGTGGCGCGAGCGAGGGGGAGGGGAATTGGCGTCGTGTCTTCCATCCAGGTTCCCGCAATCGACTTGCCATCCGCGGACATCTTGCCTTCATAGCTGCGAGGGACCAAAGTGATCTTGAATTTCAGCACTCCATCCTGAAAGCTGACGGTCGCTACCGGTAAGGGCTGACCGCCCTGGTCGATGCTGTACCACACGGCCTTCAAGGCGTTGGCATCGGACCTGGAAATCTTGAACACAAGCCGCAGGTTTATCTCAGGATGGTCGGCGTTCGCGGCAATTTTCAGCGTGCCTTGCCAAGTTCCAACAATGTCTGTGGGCGAAGCAGGCGTATCCGCGGCCTGCGGCGATGCGGCTGCCGGAGTTTGCGCGCTGGCGGGGATTGGGTTTGTGAGTGCGAGGAGGATCGGCGTCAGCGCCGCAAACCCGAGGGCCAGGGTGAGCAGGATGGTTCGTGTTCCTTGGAATTTGGGAGCGGAGTATTCCGTCGTCATGCGGATGAGTCCTTGTCGCCGGCGGGCATCTTGAATGCTGGCGACGCGAACCGGCAATGAATGAAGTTCCTGATGAGGATACATCGGTAAGACGGAGATACGGCCCATACAGTTTCCTGGTTCCTTTTCGAGTCTTTCTCGTGGCCAATCCGTGCGAGAGTGCAGCTGCGCGGGCCGATTGATTGAATGGGCTTTACCTCATTTGTGGTGAGTCCGAGTTCCTTAACGGAGGCCAGGGAAGGCGAGAAGCAGATTCTTCGCTCACCACCCCCAAACTGAACAACGTTTGGGGCCCCGTTCGCTCAGAATGACATCGCAAAAAATGTGAAAGATTTCGGACTCAGTACATTGGAGACGCGTTCGTCGCACGAATTGATCGGCTTAAGTGTTCCGAGTCTGGGCTTCTTTGGAAGGCGACCGAAAGGCAAGAGCAGATCCTTCGACTGAGTTTGGCTCAAAAAACGAGCCAAACTTCGCTCGGGATGACAGCTTCGTTGTGGTGCGAGCCATAGACTCATCACCCTAGTTCGCCGAGGGCTTTTCGGCGTGGTCGATGACCATAACTGGGGCGAGGGCTTTGGTGGCCTCAAGCTTAAGGCCGATCTGCTCCTGGATGGCGGTGTAGAGATTGGGCGGTGCGTCGGCGCTCTCTGTGGGCGGTGGAATGGTGACGCCCATGCCCTTGAATTGCGATTCGTCGGGCGTCCAGTTGAGCGTAAAGTCCCATCTGCCGGTGAGACCGGTCTGGTCGAGCACAGGGCGATCGAGTACGGCGCTCTGCATCAGGCCGGTGAAGTCGGTCATGAGCGCATTGCGCACATTCAGCTTGCCCAATCCCCCCCGGAAGAAGAGGCCGGGAAGGCCATTGGGATCGCTCTCGTCCTTTGTCATCTTTTGCCCTGTCTTGGAGATGCTGAGCACATAGACGGAAAGCTCCCTCTTCTCCTTGTGAAATTTGAGCACGAAGCGGTCGGCCAGCAGCTTCTGGATCATGATCTTCCACTGCTTCCCGTCGGGCGCGCCTTCGCCGTCGGGTTTGCCGTCGATGTCAAACCTGTCGGTGTCAGCCCAATCGGGAAGGCCGATCACCTGCTTGGCCTGCACGTCGAACGCGAACGAGATGATCTGTGTAAGGGGCTCGTTGA
>Ga0302324_100006220_pt1 | contig 25815 bp, 23 predicted proteins | sample Palsa_T0_1_FD_201949 | JGI IMG/M metagenome (GOLD analysis project Ga0302324, IMG submission 201949) | Peat permafrost microbial communities from Stordalen Mire near Abisko, Sweden - Palsa_T0_1 | ecosystem: Environmental > Terrestrial > Soil > Palsa > Peat permafrost | place: Sweden: Abisko... | reverse complement strand
ACCTGATGCTCGCCGCGCTGTTTCTCGTGTCGGCGTTTGGATACAGTTGGCGTTTGAACCGGGTTGAATCGGCATTCGACCGGTCTCTCTATTTCGCGGCCGTGCTGAACGTGGCCTGCCACCTCGCTGCCAGCGAGTCTCAGCAGCCGCTCGATGCTCCCTACATTCTTTCTCATTTTCTGATGGTGGCGAGTTACGCGATCGTTCTTGGCGGGACGCTGCTCGAGAATGCGCATTTGTTCGACGAAGTAAGCCGCCTGGCAAAGAGCGATTCGCTCACCGGTCTTGCGAATCACCGAAAACTCATCGAAGTGCTCGATGCCGAGCTGCAACGATCCGGGCGCACCGGCCGCCGATTTTCCGTTCTGCTTCTCGACCTTGACGGCCTGAAGAAGATCAATGATCGTCTGGGGCACCTCGTCGGCAGCCGCGCGATCCAGCGCGTCGGATACGTGCTTCGAAACTACTGCCGCGCGTCGGATACGGCAGCGCGCTATGGCGGCGATGAATTTGCGCTTGTTCTTCCCGAGGCTGGCGAAGACGAAGCCTTGCAGGCCGCGGCTCGGATTTGCGAGCGCGTGAACAACGACGGCGAGAAGCCGGTGATCTCAGTCAGCGTGGGCGTCGCCGTCTATCCTCGGGATGGAACGACCATCGAGCGATTGCTTTCGGTGGCGGATCACAATTTGTACGACATGAAGCTGCATGAGCACAGAGGAGTGCGTCACATGCGCTTCGCGGCAGGGCAGACGACGTAAAACTTTGGGGGCTTGGGATGGGAATGCGGCTTCGCCTGCGGCGGTCAGAGAATTACAGCGTCTCGCGTGTCGAAAGACGCGTACCGATGGAAGTGGGCGTGCGAATCTCAGGTCATGTGGATTTGCCCGGAATCGAGACGACGTTCACGGACAACGTAAGCGCTCGAGGCGCCCGAATCATCACTTCGCGCCGATGGCGTCCGGACGACCGGCTCATCGTTGCGACGATGACGGGCTCTTTTCACAGCGTGGCCAGGGTCGCTTATTGCGAGTCGATTGCGAGCGCTGGCTATGCCGTCGGTGTCGAATTTCTTGAGCCGGATGGCGCGTGGGTTATCGAGCATCGAGCCAGCGCCTAGCCTCGATAGCGCGCGATGACTCCCTGCAATTCTTTCCTTTTGGACAATCCTTAGACTTGGCCTTAGACAAATCTCTATTGGACGAATCCAACGGTTGGCGCAGGCGTAGGCGTGGGGCCTTCCGGGATCGCGCCGAATTGGGCCTCGTAGCGCGTGACATTCTCCTGGAGCGCACGCATCAGGCGCTTGGCGTGGCCGGGACTTACTATCAAGCTCGAAACGAGCTTGCCTTGCGGGACGCTTGGAAAGAGATAAATGAAGTTTAGAGTGAATTCCTCGGCGTTGTGGTGAATCATCACCAGGTTTGCGTATTGGCCCAGTAATTCCTTTTCGTCCGCTTTGATTTGTACCTGCTTTTGTTCGTCCGGCATCATTTCCCTCCAGAATTTGCGGAGTCCACTATAACAAAGCAGCGGCTCGAATCGCGTCATAAGTGTCCCATTTGGCAATCCGGGCGCAGCAGTACCGTTGACTTGCCGATATGTTAAGTGTAGTTTATATTCGAAGTTCAGCATAGTTAACCCATGAATCTCGGACGCATTTCAGAGGCCACTTCAGGGGCTCTCGCGGATTCTTCGCCGGCTGCGGTGCGGGCCGAGGGAAGTGTTTCCAGCCGGCCGCGTGAAGCCTGGTGGTTCGTTGGACCCGCCTTCGTCGCTTCCATCGCGTACATGGACCCCGGTAATTTTGCGACGAACATCGAAGGCGGCGCGCGTTTCGGCTATCAGCTTCTCTGGGTGTTGTTGTGGTCGAATGCGATGGCGATCCTGGTGCAGTATCTCGCCGCGAAGCTGGGAATCGCGACGGGAAGGACGCTGCCCGAAAATTGCCGAGCAGAGTTTTCGAAGCGGATGACGCTCGGATTGTGGTTTGCCGCGGAAATTGCCGCGATGGCCACCGATCTCGCTGAATTCCTGGGCGCGGCACTGGGGTTCAATCTTCTTTTTGGCATTCGAATGTTTCCCGCGGCAATACTGACCGGCGTCGTCGTGATGCTCATCCTGATGTTCGAGCAGGCAGGTTTTCAGTGGCTGGAACGCGTCATCATGGGCTTCGTCGCCGTGATCGGCCTCGCGTATGCCTACGAAGTGTTCTTGAGCAAGCCGCACTGGGGCGAAATCGCGCAGGGCATCATCGTTCCGCACGTGCAATCGTCTTCGATCTACATCGCCGTTTCCATGCTGGGCGCCACCGTGATGCCGCACGTTATTTATCTGCATTCCGCGCTGGTGTTGCCGCGCCGCGAGCCAGCCGACCGCGAAGAGCATCATCACCGGAAAATGGAATTACTGGACGTTCTTTTGGCAATGAATGGCGCGTGGCTGATCAACACGGCGATGCTGATCATGGCCGCGGCGGTATTTTTCGGTCACGGCATGGCGGTATATTCCATTGAGGCGGCGCACGGAACGCTTGCGCCGCTGCTCGGCCGTTTTGCGGGAATTGCGTTCGCCGTTGCGTTGCTTGCTTCGGGGCTTTCGTCGTCGAGCGTGGGCACCATGGCGGGCCAGGTGATTCTGCAGGGCTTCCTGAACATTCGAATCAGCATCTTCCTTCGGCGCGTGGTGACGATGATTCCCGCGATTCTCGTCATCGCGTGGGGCCTCGATCCGCTGAAAACGCTCATACTGAGCCAGGCAATATTGAGCTTCTGCCTGCCATTTGCGATGATTCCGCTGTTGATTCTAACCCGGCGCCATGAACTGATGGGCACGCACGCTAACCGGCCGCTTACCAACTTTCTCTCGTATATCACCACCTTCGTCATCCTCGCGATGAACGCGTGGCTTCTTTATTCGATCTTCTCTGGGCAAGCGTGAGTGTGGGAAGATTCAGATTGCGCGTCATGCGCAAGTGACGCGCGAAACTAATAACACAATGGCTGTGATGCAATCCGCGGACGATGAATCCCGCTGACCCCAACGCCACCAGACACCGGCAAAAACGCGCGCGAATTCTCCTCGCCGTCATCGGCATCCTTCTCATTGCAGCTCTCACCGCATTTATTTTTGCGAACAATGTATCGGATTGGAACGCGCCGCCCGAAGCGAAGATGCTTACAAATCCGCTGCCGCAGGATCCAGGCTTGATTGCCGCCGGCAAAGCGGTCTATCAGGAGAAATGCGCGAACTGCCACGGCGACTCGGGCAATGGGAAGGGAAACGATTCGTGGAAATATTGGGCAAAGCCCGCGGATTTCACCGACGCGAGCGCGATGAATAAAATGACCGACGGTGAACTTTTTTGGAAGATCACCGCCGGCCGAAAGCCGATGCCGAGCTTTGAAACGAAGCTATCGGAAGATGAACGCTGGATGCTGGTCGATTATATCCGGACGTTTTCGCGGCCGGGCGCGCCGGCGGATTTGAAATAGAGCGAAACGCGCCCGGCCGATCGGCTTTCCTCGAAATTCCCCGATTAATTCGCCTTGGCGAGGGCTTCGGCGACTTCGTTCACGTCCGGGACCGTGGGAATGTCGTATTGCTTGAACCAGGCGATGTTTCCGGCGCGATCGATGATGGCGATGGCGCGGCCCGTGATGCCTTTATCGCTCAGGTAGACACCGAATTTGTCGGCGACGGCTCCGCGCGGCTGAAAGTCCGCGAGCAGCGGGTAATGAATTCCCATTTTCTCGGCGAAAGCTTTGTGCGACCACACGCTGTCCACCGAGAGACCGAGCACTTGCGCGTCGAGTTGCTCGAATCGCTTTAGGTCGTTTACGAGGCATACGTGTTCATTCGTGCAGACTGGGCTCCAATCCAGCGGATAGAAAACAAGTACGACACGCTTCCCGCGGAAGTCCGCGAGCTTAACTTCTTTCTGGCTTTGATCCTTTAAAACGAAATCCGGCGCTGCCGCGCCCACCGCAATGGCCATGATTCCTCCTGGAGTCTCGCGAGTTTCCCGGTGCAAAGAGCGATTGAACCGCGAAGGCATTGATGATATCCGAAGCTGGCGCGCGTGACAAACGCGAGCGGCGCCGCAGATCTCCGGCGTGGCGTTCGCGCGGCCTGCTTCTGCTACTATACGGACGGCGATGTGGGAAACGCGCATCAGTCACGAACAGGCCTATCCGGGAATTCGTTTTCTGCCGAGCAGCCGAAATTGCTGGGCTCGATTGAAGGGTGTGCCGGCCGAGTGCGTTCATCTCGAAGAAGAGCGTCCGTGGATGGCGTCGCTGGTGCCCGACACTTTGTATTTGAGAGGCAAGGCCGCGAGGCGCCGCGAGCCGGTTCGGCCCGAGGTGTCGCTTTGCCGCGATTGTTTTCTCGGTGTGTTTCGGCGCGAATTTGAGGAATTCACCGGCCGCGGGATTGGGTTCGAACCCGACGGCGAATCGTTCTCGCAATATTTTTTCGTTTCATCGCCGGATTTCACGGCTGCCGGGCTGTTGCCGGAAGTTCGAGCTGCCGTCGATAAGCGGCTTGCAGGCGATCCTGGCGCTTGCGCCACCTGTTCCTATCCGGCGACTTGGGACTGGATTTCGCGCGAAGAGGTCGCCGATCTTGGTGATGCAGACGCCATCGCGAACGCGCATGGCACCAAACTTTGCGCGATGCACGCAGCGCGGAAAATTTGCGATGCGTTCGAAGAAATTCACGAGGCGAATCTTTATTACGTGAATCTGCCTTATGGTGAGGCAGGCGCATACGTATGGATTTGACGATGAGATTGCGGGAAGCGGTGGAAAAATACCTGGCACTGGCCGGCGCCTACGGGCGGCCGGTTGCCATCGTGCAATTCGGCCTGTCGCGGGCGGACGCGGAGAAATTGTTCGGGGCGTTCGACGAGGATTACCACATCAGCCGCTACTTCCACTTTTCAAATGAGGCCGGCGAGGCGTTTGACATCAATGGCTTTCCGCAGACGCACTTCTCGGTAGACGCGGAGATTCAATCCACGCTTTAGTCCGGCGGTGTTCGGATTTCGATTTTGACGGAAATCCGAGCGCGCTTATTCGCGGACAACGGCGGCTTTCTGTGTTGCGTGGACAAGCTTTTCGTGTTCCTGGCGCAATTCGGCGGGGAGCCGATCGCCAAACTTGGCGAAGAACGCACCGGACGATTCGGTTTCCATGGCCCAGTCAACGGGATCGACATGAAGCAGTTCGTTCAGCGATTCGCGCGAAATATTCAAGCCTTCGAGAGTGAGCGAGCCGGGAGCGGGCACGTAGCCGATCGGGGTTTCGTCGGCATCGGCGCGGCCTTCGATTCGATCGAGCATCCATTTCAACACGCGAACATTTTCTCCATAGCCCGGCCAGAGGAATTTGCCGCTGGCGTCGCGCCGGAACCAGTTCACATGGAAAATTCTGGGCGGATTTTTGACGCGACGCCCCATTTCGAGCCAGTGACCGAAGTAATCGGCCATGTTGTAGCCGCAGAACGGGAGCATGGCCATCGGATCGCGCCGCGTGACGCCAACGGCGCCGGTCGCAGCTGCCGTGGTTTCCGAGGCCATCGTCGCGCCAACGTAGACGCCATGCTGCCAATTGCGGGATTCATAGACGAGCGGAGCAACGCGTGCGCGGCGCCCGCCAAAAATCATCGCTGAAATCGGCACGCCTTCCGGATTTTCCCATTCTTTCGAAATCGAGGGCGATTGCGATGCGGGAACGGTGTAACGGGCGTTCGGGTGCGCCGCGGGATCTTTGCCGCCGATGTAGGGTTGCCCCTTCCAGTTGATCAGGCCTGCTGGCGCTGAGCCATCAATGCCTTCCCACCACGGCTCATCATTCGGCGTCATCGCGACGTTTGTGAAAATCGTGTTTCTGTGAATCGCCGTCATCACGTTCGGATTCGTTCTTGCATTGGTTCCTGGCGCGACCCCAAAAAATCCCGCCTCAGGATTTACGGCGCGAAGCCGCCCATCCGAGCCAATATGAATCCAGGCGATGTCGTCGCCGAGAGTCCAGACGCGATAGCCCTGGCTTTCGAGCGCCGACACCATCATGGCGAGATTCGTCTTGCCGCAGGCGCTTGGAAATGCCGCGCTCATATAGCTGACTTTGCCCGTGGGATCTTCTAGGCCGAGGATCAGCATGTGTTCGGCCATCCATCCCTCGTCGCGCGCGATACAGCTTGCGATTCTTAGCGCGAAACATTTTTTGCCCAGGAGCGCATTTCCGCCGTAGCCGGAGCCGACGCTCCAAATTAGTTTTTCTTCCGGGAAATGCATGACGAAGCGACGGTCCGGCTTCAGATCGCCCAGGGAATGCAGGCCGGGAACGAAATCGTCGGAGCTGCCGAGGCGATCGAGCGCAACTTTGCCCATGCGCGACATTACACGCATGCTCGCGACCACGTAGGCGCTGTCCGTAATTTCGACGCCGATCCGGCTATACGGAGACGACACCGGACCGAGAATGTACGGAACGACGTACATCGTGCGGTCCTTCATCGCGCCATCGAAGAGCGGGCGGAGCATGTTTTTCGCTTCTTCCGGCGCCATCCAATTATTTGTTGGTCCGGCGTCGGATTTTTCGCTCGAGCAGATGTAGGTGAGGTGCTCGGTGCGAGCTACGTCGGTCGGATCGCTTCGATGCAGGTAGGAACCTGGGTAAGTTTTCTGATTGAGCGCGAAAAACGTCCCGGCCCGGAGCATCTCGTCCACTAGACGCACGTATTCTTCCGCCGAGCCATCGCACCAGACGATTTCTGCGGGTTTCGTGAGGCGAGCTGATTCTTCAACCCAGCTCTCAACGGGAGTGGACAAGGGGTCTCCTGAGCATGCGTCGCAATAAGCCGGGGACAGCTAGCCGGCAATCTGCTCTGCGCTCGACAAAGCAGACCTCCATTTTAGCGAAGGAGGGCAGTCTAGGTCAGCAATATATGGATTGCAAGTAAGGGCGCGATTGCCAAAGCGCAACGGTCCCGATGCTATACTTTTTTGGAATGTTTGCCCGCAAGCTGCAGATTGATATCGTTATGGACGGCGAGACGCGGCCGTGTCCGCTCGAGTGGCTCGATAGCTTTGCCATGCGAAACTTCACGCGAGCGGCGGATTTCGACGATACGCTTCCGACGGGAGACGGGCGGATGGAAGCTGGATTACGAGTGGATCCGAAGCGGCTCGGCGAGGCGCTGGAGGAATGGTTCAACAGCCGTGGGATCAGCAAGGGAAAAACTGTTCGCGTTGAGGTTCGCGAAGTTTAGGCCCTAATCGTCGCGCCGGCATCTTGCCGGCGTTTTTGTGCGGCGTGACTGGGCGTAAAACCGCCGGCAAGATGTCGGCGCGACCACCGCCACGTACCGTGTCCAATCCGTCACAGATTTCCGTTCAGACTTTTCTCGCGAACGCAGCGATATTTGTCACAAAGACAGAACGCAATCATGACTATCGCGCGGTAGCGCTGTTGAGATCGTCTGAATGAAGATATTTTCAAAAAAGAGGAGCCGAATCGAATTTTGCGAAGACTGGGGCGTTGCAGCGGTCATCGCGAAACAGGTTCGACCCCTCACTTTTGTTTTGACGCAATGCAGTGGAAACGGTAAGCAATCGCGCGGGTGGTTACTGAAACGGACTGGCGGCGTGCTCTTGGAGCGGCATGGATTATCGAGTGCGAACGGGTTCGGAGTCTGAGCTTGGGGGCGGTATGTGCCGCGCAATCGCGGCGCGAATCTTAGGCAAAGCGGCGCGCGTCGCGGCTGCGCCGGCCGCGATGAGACGTGGCGTCTCGATGAAGCCATCCCATAGAACATCGTGAACGTCTGGCTCGATCACAACGTCCGCAGCGTGCCGCCACGGCGGGTCCTGGGTCTCCTGAATAATTGAAAATGCGCGGCCGATCACCTCGATCGTATTTCGAGGCTTGTCCTTCAATTCGCCGGGCTCGAGATAAATACCGATGGCGATATTCGCTCCGAGCGCGCGCACGGCCCGAGTAGGCACAGCGTCAGTCAAGAATCCGTCAACGAGGAAGCGGCCGCGATACTCGACCGGCAAGAACAAGCCGGGATATGCGCACGATGCGCGCAAGGCGATTCCGATTTCGCCGGTGGTGAAATAAACAGATTCGCCGCGCACGATGTCTGTGGCGACGATTGCAAACGGCAGCCTCAATTCCTCGAAGTAACGCGCGGTGGTGAATTTGCGCAGGAAATCTTCAAGGCGCTCGTTCGAGGCCATTCCCATGCGGGAGAGCGTCCAGCGCCCGAAATCGCGGAAGCGCGTTTCGGAGCCTTGGCGCTCCATGTCGTCGAGAGTGGCGCCGCTCGCGTAGGCTGCGCCGATTAGCGCGCCAACGCTCGTCCCGGCAAGGCAATCAATCTGAATTCCTTCTTCCTCGAAGACGCGAAGGACGCCAATGTGCGCGATTCCGCGCGCAAATCCGCCGCCGAGCGCCAGTCCGATGCGCGGCCTCTCGTTCGCGCCGCCGTACGCGAATGAGCGCAGGCCGCGTACAGCGGAGCCAAGCCATTTTCTTGTTCTGGGCATAGTGATTTCTGCTTTATTTGACACTGTAACTCAAACCGGGGATGCTTGGATTTGCGGTTGACCGCGCGGTACCCGTTTTGTAACCTCCAGCGTTGCCCCAGATGGAAAATCGGACGGGAAAAATGAAAAAACGCATCGAAAAAGCCGCGGTTCTGGGCGCCGGAACTATGGGCTCGCGCATCGCGGCGCATCTCGCGAATGCGGGAATTTCGTGCTACCTGCTCGATATCGTTCCGCGCGAACTCACCCCCGAGGAACAGGCGAGGGGCCAGACGCTCGAACAGCCTGCCGTGCGAAACCGGATTGTGCGCGCCGGATTGGAAGCGGCGAAAAAGGCGCGCCCGGCGGCGTTTTTCACTGCTGACACGGCCCGCCTCATCACCATCGGAAATTTCGACGACAATCTGGCCTGGTGTGGAGAAATGGATTGGATTATCGAAGCCGTTGCCGAGAATCTCGAGATCAAACGAAATCTTCTCGAGCGCGTGGAGCAGCACCGCAAGCCCGGAACAATCGTTTCGACAAATACGTCCGGTTTGCCGATTCATCTCGTGGCCAATGGACGTTCGGATGAATTCCAGCGGCATTGGGCGGGAACGCATTTTTTCAATCCGCCGCGCTACATGAAGCTCGTCGAGTTGATCCCGGGGCCGAAGACGGATTCAGGGGTTGTGGAAACGCTCGATGACGTTTGCGATCGCCGGCTTGGGAAGGGCGTGGTAATCGCGAAGGACACACCGAATTTCATCGCGAATCGAATCGGCACGTACTCGATGCTCAACGCCGTGCGGCTGATGATCGAACTCGGAATGACGATCGAAGAAGTGGATGCGTGCACGGGCCCGGCAGTGGGCTGGCCGAAATCAGCGACGTTTCGAACGGCGGACATCGTAGGCCTCGACATTCTGGTCCACGTGGTTCGAAATATTTATGAAAACGCGAAGAATGACGAATCGCGCGAGGCGTACAAAGTTCCCGCCCTCATTGAAGACATGATCTCGCGCGGATGGCTTGGCGAGAAAACGGGCAAAGGCTTCTACCAGGCCATGAGAAAAGGCGACGAACGCGAAATTCTGACGCTCGATTGGCAAAAGATGGAGTACCGGCCGAAGCAGAAAGTGCGGTTCGCGTCGATTGAAGCAGGAAAGGCGATTGAAGATACGCGCGAACGGTTGCGCGCGCTCGTGGCGCCCGTGATCGATGGTCAGGGCGGCGATAAAGCTTCGAGATTTCTGTGGGGCAGCCTCAGTGAGATGTGTTCGTACGCTGCGCGGCGTGTTCCGGAGATTGCCGATAGTATCGTGGATGTGGATCGCGCGATGCGCTGGGGATTCGCGTGGGAGCTTGGGCCGTTCGAGATTTGGGATGCGATCGGCGTCGAGCGGATGGCCAACGCTCTCGAGCGCGATGGCAAGCTTGTGCCGCTTCTTGCCGAGCGTGTGCTTGCCTCCGGCAAGAAATCGTTCTATCAATCCGAGAACGGCGCCACGAAGTATTTCGATCAATCCACGATCGCGACGAAGCCGGTTGACGAGATACCCGGCGTAATCATTCTGAAATCTCTCAAAGAGCGATCGAAGACTGTGCAGACGAATGCAGGTGCGAGTCTGATCGATCTCGGCGACGGTGTGGTGTGCTGCGAATTTCACGCGAAGATGAACTCCATCGGCGGCGATATCGTTGCGATGATTCACGCCGGGCTTAAGCGCCTCGAAGGCGAATTCGACGCGATGGTGATCGCCAATCAGGCGGCGAATTTTTCCGTCGGCGCGAATCTCATGCTGTTGCTCATCAGCGCGCAGGAAGAGGAGTGGGACGACATTCACTTAGCCGTGCGCCAGTTTCAGCGCGTCAACATGGCGATCAAGTACGCGCCGCGGCCAGTCGTTGTGGCGCCGCAGGGAATGGCGCTTGGCGGCGGCTGCGAGATTAGTTTGCATGGAGCAAAGATCCACGCCGCCGCGGAGGCGTACATCGGTCTGGTTGAAACGGGCGTCGGCTTGATCCCTGGGGGCGGCGGCACCAAGGAAATGATGATTCGTGCGAATGAGAATTCAGCGGGCGGCGAAAGTCTCGATCTTTTTCACGCGTTCAAGCCGGTGTTTGAAAATATCGCGATGGCAAAAGTGTCGACGAGCGGCGAGGAAGCCAAGTTGTTGGGCTACCTGCGCCGTTCGGATCTCATCGCGCTGAATCGGGATCGTCTCGTTGCCGATGCGAAAGAGACGGCGCTCGGGCTCGCACGCACGGGCTATCATCCGCCTGCGCCGGCGCAGATTCGGGTGCTTGGCGAGGAAATGCTGGCCGCTGCGAAGTTGGCGATTCACATGATGCTTCGCGGGGATTACATCACTGATTACGATGCCGTCGTCGCCCGCAAACTTGCCAATGTTCTCGCCGGGGGCGCGCTCTCGTCGCCGCAAATAGTTTCCGAACAATACGTTCTCGATCTCGAGCGTGAGGCGTTCGTGAGCTTGTGCGGGGAGCGGAAGACGCAGGAGCGCATCGCGCATACGTTGAAGACCGGCAAACCGCTACGCAATTAATCTAGACCAGTCGCCGCTCGAGGGCGTTTCTAATAATTTGTGGTATCGGTTAGAAATTGATGGGGGACGAGTTGAAATCTATTTTCGCAGTCGCGATTCTATTCGTATCCGCCCTTGCCGCGGGTTGTGGAACCAAGCCACAGTCAGAAGCGCGCTCGCAATCTGCGCCTTCTCGTCCAACGATCGTGTTTATGACGGACTTCGGAACGGCGAATGACGCCGTCGCGATCTGCAAGGCGGTGATGCTTCAGATTGTGCCGGACGTCCGAATCATGGACATCACGCATCAGGTCACGCCGTTTTCAATTGAAGACGGCGCGCGGTTCCTCGCTGCCGTTACGCCTTATTACCCGGAAAATACGGTTTTTGTTGCGGTCGTAGATCCGGGCGTCGGGACTTCGCGGAAAGCCATCATCGCGAAATCGAAAAAGGGCCAGTATTTCGATCTTCCTGACAATGGGCTAATCACTCCGGTTGCGGATCGCGATGGGCTCGAAGCCGCGCGCGAGATCACAAATCGCGCGTGGATGATTGGCGCGGGAATTTCGTCTACGTTCCACGGCCGCGATATTTTTTCGCCGTCCGGAGCACACCTCGCTGCCGGGGAGGATTGGACGCTCATCGGACCGGAAGTTGACGTCAAATCTCTCGTTCGACTGAATATCGCCGTCTCAACGATTGACGCGAAAGGAATCACGGGTCAAGTGGTCGCTCTTGACGATCCCTTCGGGAATCTCCTTACGGACATTCCAAGCGATGATTTTAAACAATTGGGCTACAAGGTCGGGGACAAAGTGACGGTTAAAATCGACGGCAAGCCCTACACCATGCCGTATGCGAAAACGTTTATGGATGTGCCGGTGGGCCAGATGTTGCTGTATGTGACTTCGCGCGAGCGCATCGGCTTCGCGCTCAATGAACGGGACTTTTCTAAAGCGTATAAGATCACGCCGCCAGTGCGTGTATTCATTCCGCGAAAGTAATTTGCGCGCAGCTTGCGGCCGGCGACTCGCGAGAGCTCATTCGCATGGGCGTGCCAATTCCAGACACTGTTGCTTTTTCTCCCGAGAGGCATCCAATATGAACAAGGGCAATATGCGAAGGACAGTACGTAATCACGTTTAAAGGTGAATCATGCGAGAAGCGGTGCTCGTAAGTTCAGTCCGCACGGCGGTCGGCAAGGCCCCCAAAGGCACTCTTCGTTCCACTCGGCCAGATGATTTGGCGGCGCTGGTAATTAAAGAAGCGATCCGGCGCGCGAACGGACTTGATCCGCAGGAAGTCGAAGATGTCATCCTCGGCTGCGCGATGCCAGAAGCCGAGCAGGGAATGAACATCGCTCGAATTGCGTCGTTGCGCGCGGGGCTTCCTGTCGAAACGTCTGCCATGACGATCAATCGATTTTGCTCGTCAGGCTTGCAGGCAATTGCCATCGCCGCCGAAAGAATCATGGCGGGCCACGCCGATGTAATCGTCGCGGGCGGCGTCGAATCCATGAGTCTGGTTCCGATGGGCGGGAACAAAATCTCGCCGAATCCGTGGTTAATGGATCACTACCCCGACGCGTATCTCGGGATGGGACTGACGGCCGAAAATATTTCGAAGAAGTACGAAATCACACGCGAGCAAGCGGACCAGTTCTCGCTAGCGAGCCATAAGAAGGCTCTCGCCGCCATCGCCGCCGGAAAATTCAAAGATGAGGTCGTCCCTGTTGACGTGACCTTCACCGAAGTTCCCTCCGGGAATGGAAACCGTCCGAAGACGACGAAAGTTTTATTCGAAACCGACGAAGGCCCTCGTTCGGACACGTCGCTCGAAGCGCTTGCGAAATTAAAGCCTGCGTTTCACGCGCATGGCGTCGTCACGGCAGGGAATAGCTCGCAGATGAGCGACGGCGCCGCCGCGACCGTTGTGATGAGCGCGGAGCGCGCTCGCGCGCTGAAAATCGAGCCGATCGCGCGGTTTCGTGCGTTTGCCACCGCCGGGTGTCCGCCGGAGGAAATGGGCGTTGGCCCGGCATTTGCGATTCCCAAGGCGCTCAAACAGGCGGGGCTTCAGCTTCGAGATATTGACGTGATCGAATTGAACGAAGCATTCGCCGCACAGGCGTTGGCCGTCGTGAAATTGGCGGGCCTCGATCCGAGCCGCGTGAATCCGAATGGCGGAGCGATTGCGCTCGGCCATCCGCTCGGTTGCACGGGCGCGAAGCTGACGGCGTCAATGTTGCGCGAGCTTGAGCGCCGCAAGGAGCGATACGGCTTGGTTACCATGTGCGTCGGAGGCGGCATGGGCGCTGCGGGAATTATTGAACGTGTCGGCTGAGTGCTCGCGCGCTGCCAGTCGTCCCTAGTGGCTGCTTGCGGCTGGCGCGGCTTCGACGAGCGCCTTAAGCCGCTCCAAATCGTGTTGAAATTTCTTTTTTGCCGCCGATGTAATGAATGGTTCGAAAGACTGCGACAATTTCCCGTGAAACGTCGTTTGCCCCTCGAAGACGACATGCGTTGTCCCGTTCATTTCTGACAGCTGGTACTCAGCTTCTTCTGTGAAACTGGTCTCAGGATCTCCGGACGATTCGATCTCAAGTCCGAAGTTCCGGCCGGGCACAATTTCCGTCACTGTAATCTGTAGATTTGCCGGCGAGGTCTGATCTCTGCCGATATCGACTGCTCGAAAGCGATCGCCTACCTGTACGGCATCGCCCGTGGGCGCGATTCGAGTAATTTTGCTGATTCCTCCAAACCATTGCTCCATCAATTCCGGTCGTGATATCCACCGAAACACTTCGGCGGCTGGACGACGAATATCAATTGCGCTCGAAACATGGCCGCGACCGGGCCGAAATCTTGCGAGCATGAGGAGTCCGATCGCGAGCGAGGGGATGCCGACGGTCACGAGTGCGACGCGGATAATCCACTTCATGTCCGAGTTGTAGGCGAAAACTGCAGAGAAGTCACGAGCTAGCTGCGCGGCGCTTCACCGGCCGCCGCCACATACTGTCCTTTCGGGCGATTGCCCGCAACTTCGCTTCGCTGTAGGATTGTGCTTCATGGCGTTCATCCGATCCTACCGACCCGGCACGAACTGAAGGAGAGCATCCGATGGCCACTTCTACCGTTTCCCAAAATCGGTTACGCGGCGGTGCATTCCTCATCACTCCGTGCCAGCCTGAGGATGTTTTTACACCCGCCGATCTCTCCGACGATCAGCGCTTGATCGGCCAAACCGCCGAAGAATTTGTCGCCAACGAAGTGCTTCCCGTGACTTTAGAGCTTGAGCAGCACAAAGAAGGCTTGATGGCGCAGCTTCTGAAGAAGGCCGGCGAGATTGGCTTGCTCGGCGGCGCGATTCCGGAGGCTTACGGCGGCGCGGGTCTCGATAAAGTTTCCGCGACTGTATTGGCCGAGAAGCTCTCTGCTTACGCCTCGTTTGCGGTTACCCACGGCGGCCACGCGGGCATCGGAACAATTCCCATCGTTTATTTTGGAACAGCGGAACAGAAGAAGCAATATCTTCCGAAGATCGCGAGCGGTGAATTAATTTCGTGTTACTGCCTCTCGGAACCGCAAGCGGGTTCGGACGCGCTCGCGGCTCGCACGCGCGCCGTGCTTTCGCCCGATGGCAAAAGCTGGATTTTGACCGGGCAGAAGATGTGGATCACGAACGGCGGCTTCGCGGACGTGTTCATCGTGTTCGCCAAGGTGGATGGCGAAAGGTTTTCTTGCTTCATCGTGGAGCGCGGTTATCCGGGATTTTCGATCGGCGCGGAAGAAAAGAAAATGGGAATCAAGGGCAGTTCGACCGTGCCGATATTTTTCGAGAATTGCCCCGTTCCAAAAGAGAATCTGCTTCACGATATCGGCCGCGGCCACGTCGTTGCATTTAACACATTGAACGCCGGGCGATTCTCACTGGGCGCCTATTGCCTCGGCGGATCGAAGAAAGTTCTGGAAGCCTCATCGAAATATTCGAAGGAGCGGACTGCATTCGGCAAGCAACTCCGCGAATTTGGGCTGATTCGCGCGAAGCTCGGCGAAATGGCGATTCGCATTTTTGCGGTCGAGTCCATGATTTTCCGCTCGGCGGGCATGGTGGATGCCGCGGTCGCATCGCAAGAGGCGGGGACGGATAAATCGCAGCAGGCCATGCAGGTGCTCGAAGAATACGCAATCGAGAGTTCGATCAGCAAGGTCTACGGAAGCGAGACCGTGGACTATTGCGTGGACGAAGCCGTGCAAATCTTCGGCGGCTACGGTTTCCACGAAGATTATCCGGTGGCGCGCGCCTACCGCGATAGCCGCATCAACCGGATTTTCGAAGGCACCAACGAAATCAACCGCATGCTGATCATTCAGATGCTGATGAAACGCGCGATGGGCGGCGTATTGCCGCTGATTCCCGCCGCGATGAAGCTCGCGGAAGAAGTGATGGCCGGCCCGTCGCTCGAAGAGCCGCCGTCAGGTGCATTCGCAGAAGAGGAGCGCGCCCTCGCGCAGGCGAAAAAATCGTTCCTGCAGGCTGCTGGGACGGCGATGCAAAAATTCCGCGAAAAGCTCGCCGAAGAACAGGAAATCGTTGCCGCGCTTTCGAATATCGTGATGGAAATTTACGCCATCGAATCGGTCCTCCGGCGCGCACAAAAGGCTCAGGCTGCGAAAGGCGAGGCAAGCACCGCCGCGATGACGGCTGCCGCGCAAGCTTTCATATACGGCGCGAGCGATCGCGTTGAGAAAGAAGCGCGAACGGCGCTTGTTGCGACGCTCCAGGGTGACATGCTGCGGACCCAGCTCGCAGTGCTCAAGCGTTTTTCCAAGCGTGAACCAGTTGACGTGATATCCCTGCGGCGGCGCGTCGCGGACGCGGTTCTCGCACAGGATCGCTATCCGTTTGAAGGCCGGTAGTCCATAAGAAATTGGTTTCCTTGTGATGCAACTTCCGTGCTGGTGGTACTGGACTAGAACTGCGCAGGTTAGTGTCCCGCTTTGGCAATCTCTTTCTTCCCGATTTGCGTAGTTTTCCCATCTCGTGTTTCTGACGGCCCGTGTTTTCAATGGTTTAGCGCCGAGCCCTTTGGAGGCTGCCGTGCATCCAAAGAAGCGAATATAAGAAAGGCAATTAACTAGTCACATGTCCACTCAAGAGCTTGGGAACAGACAAAAACTGAAGCGCGCAATTTGGTGCATCGTCGGAATTATCCTCATCCTGCAGGTGTATTTCGTTCGGGAACTCCTGGCGGCTGAACTTCTCTTCGGCATAGGTTTTGCGGTGCTCTTTTTCATCGGCGCGATTGCTTATGCGATCGGACGAGTTGGCGGACGTGGTTTGACGTGGGCGGAATCTCGAACCCGCGTGCTCGCAGCATCAACCCGGCGGGGCTTGGGCACGCTGGCGGAGATCAGTAGAAAGCCATTCCGCCATCCACGTTCAGAGTCTGCCCAGTAATCGCGCTCGCTTCATCTGACACGAGGAACACGGCCGCAGCGGCGATCTCTCCCGCCGTCTGCGGCCTTCCTTGCAATATCCCCTCTAGAAATTGTTTAAACATTTGATCGGGGTCGCCGTGGAAATATTCGGCTAACTCGCGTCCGAGCTCCTGTGACATGCGCGTCTCAGGCACGGGCCCCGGACTCAGCGCATTCACACGCACTCCTTTTCGCGCGGCCTCCGCTGCAAGAGTTCTCGTCAATCCAGCGAGCCCAGCCTTAGACGAGGCGTACGGGCTATTCAACGAAAAAGGGACTTTTCCCGACGCGCTCGTAATATTGAGAATCGAGCCGGATCCGCGCTGGTACATTTCGGGAAGTACGAGGCGCGAGAGCAGGAACGGCCCGCGCAAATTCGCGGCCATCACCGCGTCCCACTCGCTGGCGGATATTTGCTCGACGGGCTTCACCGGGCCGTAAATTCCTGCCGCGTTCACGAGGATGTCTACCTTGCCGAACTGATCGCGCGCCGCTTGAACGATCCGTTCGCAGCCGGACTCTGTTCCGACATCCGCTGAAACAGCCGAGGCTCGCCCCCGGCCCTTCTCGATTTCTGCCGCGACGCCGCGAATCTCGGCTTCGCCTCTGGCGGCTACCGCCACAGCAGCGCCCTCCTGCGCGAATCGCAATGCTATTCCCCGGCCGATGCCTCGGCCGCCGCCGGTTATGATCGCCACTCTGTCTTTCAAGAGCATCCCGTCCTCCCGCGATGACATCCATCCGAAATAGATGGACCCGGATACATCGAAGTGACGCAGAATATCATCGAACTGGCATCGTTGGAAAACGCGGTGGCGGGAACCGCCCTCTTCAGTTAAAATGATGGCATTGAGGGAGATACATTTGGCGTTAACACAGATCCAAGGGACGGCGACTGGCACGAAGACTCTGGTTCGAGTGCGGCCCCGAGGCTTTTGCGCCGGAGTGGTGCGGGCCGTGGATATCGTTGACTTGGCGCTCGAATTGTATGGCCAGCCTGTCTACGTTCACCATGAAATCGTCCATAACCGCTACGTCGTGGACCAACTGAGGCGCCGCGGTGCGATTTTTGTGGAGTCCATTGGCGAAGTTCCGGTCGGCTCGGTACTCGTGTTCAGCGCCCATGGGGTGCCGCCTCGCGTTCGAGAGGAGGCCACGGAGCGCAATCTGCGGGTGATCGACGCCACGTGTCCGCTCGTCACCAAGGTTCATCTCGAAGCGCTTAAGTTCGCCCGCGAAGGCCGCACGCTCATTCTTATCGGCCACAAGGACCACCAGGAGATTGTTGGGACGTCGGGAGAGGCACCGGAACGTACGGTCGTCGTCGGCAGCGTTGACGAAGTGGACCGACTGGAAGTTCCAGATCCGAACAAGCTCGCGTTTTTAACTCAGACGACGCTCTCGCTCTACGACACGCAGGAAATCGTCGCACGGTTGCGCAATCGCTTTCCGACTATCGTGGGTCCCGCCTCGGACGACATTTGCTACGCGACGCAGAACCGTCAGGAAGCGGTCGAGGCGCTAACCCGCGAAGTGGATTTGATTCTCGTCGTCGGTTCGGCCAACAGTTCGAACTCGAACCGGCTGGTTGAAGTGGCAAAGCGCGCGGGCGTTGCGGCGCGCTTGATCGAAGACGCCAACGACGTTCAGCAGGATTGGCTTGAGGGCGTCAAGAATCTCGGACTTACGGCGGGCGCTTCAGCCCCTGAAGTGCTCGTCGAACAGGTGAGCCAGCGTTTGGCGAGCTTGGGCTACACGAACCAGCGCGATCTGGACCTGATTCGCGAAGATGTGCGCTTCACTTTGCCGCCGGAACTGACTGTTAAGCAGGGAACTGCCCGCTAAGCGCCACCAAGTAGGGGGGCCGGCAGCGACGGACCAAAACTCTCCGAGGGAGATTAAGCGTGGCGGTCAAAATCACCCGCCAACAGGACAAGATTGCCTTGTTGGGCGCTCCGACGAGTGCCGCGGCGCTATCGCGCGGTCACGAGCGCGCCCCTGCCGCTCTCCGCGCGGCTGGATTGATTGAACGGCTGCGTTCGATTGGCTACGAAGTAACGGATCACGGCGATGATCCGGTTCAACTCTCCGAAGCCGATTCCGACAGCCCCCGCGCACGAAATCTTCCGCGAATCGTCAAGTCGCTCGAAGCCTTGCGTCCGCGCGTCGAAGCCGCGGTGAAATCAGGCGCTCTTCCAATCATCCTTACAGGCGACTGCACGTCAGCCGTAGCGACCGTCGCCGGCGTCCGCCGCTATTTCCATAATGTCAGCATGATCTACTTGGACCGCGATGCGGACGTCAACATTCCCTCAACGACGCCGTCGGGCTGCGTGGATGGAATGGTCGTTGCGCATCTGACGGGCCGCGGCGCTGCCGAGCTGGTGCGATTCTGGGGCGAGCCGCCGCTTGTGCGCGATCCGGACATCGCTCTCTTTGGCGTCGAGCGTCTCGATCCGCCCGAAGAAGACCTTCTTCGCCGCTTGCCGATCCGAAGTTTTGCGGCCTCGGAAGTGCATCGGAAAGGCGCGGCCGCGACAGCGCGGGTGGCGCTCGAACGCATTCACGCGAGCCGCAATGAATTCATTCTTCATCTCGATGTGGATGTTATCGCCGATTTCCAAGCCACAAATTTTCCCGGCAGCGGCGGACTAACGCTCGATGAAGTGCGCGAGGCGCTGGAAGTCTTCGTTGCGGACAAGCATCTCGCGGCGATTGACGTCGCGGCGTACAATCCCGAAAAAGATCCGGATGGCAGCGGTGCGAAGATCGTAATCGAACTCCTCGCTTCCGTTCTGGCGTCACGCCGTCAGGCTCACGCTGCGCCGGCCGCGGAAACGGCGAGTGCTGCAGCCACCATCAAGGCGTCGAGCACGGAAGACAAGCCTGCCTCTGAAGCCGCGAGTCCTGCTCCAGCCGTGGCTGCAGGCGAAGCATGGTCTTCCGATGCGCTCGACGATGCGGCGGCCGCGACATCTGACACGACTTCTCACGCTAAGTCCTCCGATGATTCGACTGCTGCCATTAATGTGCCTCAGGAAACTTCCGGCGCGAACGCGCTCGAAGAACTGGCCCCGAGCGATTCCGGCAAATCCGAAGAGCAACCATCCTAACGTCCTGATTGTGACCCTGTCATTTCTGAATCACTCTCATCTCCGCGTGGCCCGCATATGAAATTTCCGGCCCCGAAAATCATTATTTTCGACGTGGATGGCGTGCTCGTGGATGTTCGCGAATCTTTTCATCGCACCGTAATCGAGACGGTGCTCTATTTCACAGGCAAGCGCGTGAAGCCCGCCGAAATCCACGAATGGAAAAATCGCAGCGGCTTCAACGATGACTGGACGCTTTCAACGGCCTGGGTACGATCGCTCGGCTTCGACAATACGTACGATGAAGTGAAAAAGAAATTCGTAGAAATATACTGGGGCGCAGGCAAACCCGGCAACGTGAACCGCGAGCGCTGGATTCTACCGAAGCGGGACCTTCGGCGCCTTGCAAGTCTTGCCGAGCTAGCGCTGTTCACTGGACGCGTCCGCGCCGAACTCGATTACACACTCGATCGAATTGGTGTTCGCTCGATATTCAAAAAAATTGTGACGGTGGAAGATGTCAGGCACCCGAAGCCCGATCCCGAAGGATTGCTCACGATTCTCGATGGCCGCGATCCTTCGACCGCGCTGTACCTGGGCGACAACATTGACGATGGCCGCGCTTCGAAGGCAGCCGCTGTGCCATTCGTGGGCGTGTTGCCGTATCGCAGTCATGCCCGGCGACAACGCGCGCGCAGTCTCGAAGAACTCGGCGCCCGCACGATACTTGGGAACGTCCGCCAGCTTGAAGCCTGGCTTCGCAAGCATGCGAAGTAGCCTCTGCGTTTGACGTGGCAAGCGCCCTAAGTCTTCTGATTTGACCAGTTAAGGACTTTAGTACCATTGTCGCTTTAGAGTTCGCCGCAGAATAATCTCTCCCTAAGCTGGCTGATTCGCTCGAAAATAGGAAGGTTATGAGCTCGAATCCCCGATCCGCGGCTGCGCGCGCGTTTGTTCGCAGTCTGAACATCCTGTTGAAATTCGTCCGGATGTACGACTTCGGGCATCCGCGTACCACTGCACAATATGAAATCGCGTGGAGCGAGCTCCGGGCCGCTCTCGGCCCCGATGACGAAACAGGACTGCTTCTTTCCGCGTCCGGCGAACAGCTTCTGCTCGATGGAATTGCGCTGGAATCTGCCGCGGCGGAGAAGAGCTTCGCCAAGCTGCTTTCATCCGCAGGCATCGCTAGCATCCACTTCGCGCCCAACGTGACGCAAGCGAGCCTCGCGCGTCTCGTCAAAGCTTTCCCTACGGGCGGTTCGAAGCCGGACGTCCTCGCGCAGCAGCTAAAGGACGCGCTGCAGGGCGATTCGACAATCCACATTAACGAGATTTGTTTCGTGCCCGCAGATTCAGCCGTTGTCAGAGGATCAGCTGCCGCTACGATCGCGGCTCACGCGTTCGGAGGGGACGCCGAAAAGTTTAACCAGCTTTTTAATGACCCGCAGAAACTGCTGCAGCTCATTACGGCTGCTGACGGCCTTCGCAGCGAACGGATGGGCTTGGATGACACCGGCGACGGCAATCCAGGCGCAACGAGTGGCCGCAGAGGGCGGTCGTCCGGCGGTTCTGGGACTTCCGATAGCGGTTCAAGCGGCGGTGTCGGACTGAATCCGGGCATGCCCAATTTTGGCCTTTCATGGTTCGAATCGGGCGATGAGGGTGCGCACGAAGAAGTGTCCGCGGGCGCGCAGGTGATCACGGGCGACAGGGCGAGCGAGCATGCAGGCAGTTCGGGCGGTTCCGGTTCGGGCAGCGCAGGTTCGGGACGCGGAGGTCGCGGTTTCGCCGGAGGCGGCGGTGGTGGCGGGCGCGCGGATCATTCTGAAGGCGTCGTGCTTGAGGCTGGATTAATTGCTCTTCATCAGGATGAGCTTCAGGGCATCCTGAAAATGCTGCGCCATGTGGCGCGCCTCGGCAACGACGGCGATCCCGATACGGCCTCGATGGCTTTTCAATCTCGCGTCGCGAGTCTTCCCCAGCGCGCGCGATTTACGCTCACTCAGGCGCTCGCCGGAATCGCCGCAAAGGCGCCGGCCAACGCGCCGGATCAATCCACGCTGCTGCGCCTCGCCGAGCACGTCGCGATTCGATTCGCGCTGGAGAGTTATCAGCGCGGCGACGTCAAGGTGGACGCCGTGCGCGAGATGCTCGACGCCATGGGCGCCGAAATTGAAAGTCTGCGCAAGATTTTAAGCGGGCACGAAGAGAAGCTCGCCCGCGCTGGAATATCGGTGAAGGGGCACACCGAAGTCCTCGCGCAGCAATTCTGGAACGAGCTTCCGGCCGAAAAGCGCAACGAGGCGCTGCTCTCACCGAACGCGTGGTGCATTCCGGCAGCCAGCATTCGCCAATCGGTAGAACTGTTGCAGAAAAGCGGCGACTCGGCGACTGCGGCCAAGATTCTCGAGAACTATGTCAACTGTATCAGGAATCCGAATGCCGAAACGCGGCGAGCCGTCGCGCACGGCGTTGCGGAGCTCGCGCCGTTCTACGGCAGCTTCGAAGATAAATTGTTCGTCAGCACGATTCGGGAGCTCGGCCTCACGCTCAACGAAGAAACCGATTCCGAATCGCGAAGCGTCATCAGCGCCGCTTTTGTCCGCCTCGCGCAGGAAGCAGGGCAGCGCCGTTCGTACACCGGCATGCAACGCGCCATTGAGATGGTGGACTACATCGAGAGTGAGCGCCCGTCCGTCGCGAAGAATCTACGTCCGCGCCTCGCCGTCGAATCGCGTCTCGCGGAATTCGTTGACGACGCGGTGAAGGCTGACAAGCTTCCAGTTGGTCTCGTCGCGTTTCTTCGCAGAATTCCCGGCCCTGCAGCTGAAACACTGGCACAGCGATATAGCCGCACCGGCTTTCGTCAGGACGCGGACCTGCTGCTCGAAGCGATGTCGGCGTTGGGACCCGATGCCGTCACCCATCTTCGCCAGACGCTTTTGAACGCACCGGCGCAGCAAGCGGTGGACGTTATCGCCATGCTCTCGCGCCTCGATCTCGCGGCGCTCGAGGCCCATTTACCGGGCCGAATGACGGAATGGAAACGCTCGTCTCATGACCGCGTTGTGCGTCAACTCGCTGCGAGCGGCGCTCCCGAGCGCGGACATCTTATCCTCGGCATTTTCGATTCCCTCGATCCGCTAGTTCAGCCGCTTGCGCTGGATGAAATCGGCTTGGCCGGCGAGCAGGATGCCAATCAGCGGCTGATCCGAATCGCCGAGGGCGATCTGCCTCCGGGCGCGACCGCCTATTTGCAGCTCAAAGCCATCGAAGCTTTGGGGCGTCTACGCACTCCGGGTGCCGAAAAGCTTTTGCGGCGCATCGTGGAAGGTAAACAAGTCTGGCGCTGGACGTTTCCGAGTGAGTTGCGCATCGTGGCGGCGCAGGCGCTCGAAAAGATCGACCCAGATTGGGCGAAGCACTTCCTGCCCAAGAGCGGTCTCAGCGTTGCCGAACTCGCCATTCAGCCGCTCGACATCGAAACGAATTCGACTGTCATGCGGCAGCGCCGTTACGCGCGCTTGCATCTGGAACGGCCGATGTCCGGCGAAACGATGAACCTGAAGGAAAATTGCGAAATCGAAATCCCGGAGATGAATCTTGGCGGCGGCGTGGCCGTGAGCGATCAGGCGTTGCATCCCGGCACTATCGTGTCGCTTCGCATGAGTGCCGATTCAAAACCGGTTCGCGCTCAGGCCATCGTTCGCGACGCGAACATGCATGCGCGCGCTTTCGAAGTCATCGACATTGATCTGGAAGAGCGCGCACGCTTGCGCAAATTGCTCGTGCAAATTGGAAGTGTTCTGAAGGCGGCGTCGTCGGATAACCGCGGCCGAAATCGCGGTCGCACAATCCTCACGCCGTCTTCGCAATAGTGTAGATCGTTGATTGCAAGTCTTTGATGTGTCTGGCCGAAAGGCGACGGCTAGCGACGTCTAGACTCGTATGATTCAAATTTCTACTGAGGCGAGACCGTAAAGCTTTTGGCTTGGGAATACGGTCACCCTCGCGTTACTCGTGCCCCGCATTTCCCGCCCAAGCTAAGTGCCTAATTATTATTGATGAGGTGATGCTCAAAATGGCTTCAGACCCCTCCAACACCTATGGCGGGCACGCCCCGCAAGTTAGTATCGATCCGAAAGACCGTCGCAAATCGCCGCGATACCCTATCATCGCCGAAGCTCGGTTCACCGATCTTAAGACGGAAACCGAGTTCAAAGCCCGGGTGTCCGAATTGAGCATGGACGGCTGCTATCTCGATTTCCTCAATCCGCTTCCGCAAGGCTGCGCACTCAAGCTGCGAATCTTGAAGGATAGTGGCATGGTTGAGACCGACGCGCGCGTCGTCTACACCCACCCCGGAATGGGTCTTGGCATTCAGTTCGTCGATACTCAGGAAGCGGAGCGGAAGACTCTCGAGCGCTGGATTGAGGAACTTAAGGCTGCGGGCTAACGGACGGCTCAATAGCTTGCGGAAAAAAGCAGAAAGCTGTCATCCCGAACAAAGTGAGGGATCTGCGGTTTGTATGGAGGCTTCGTCGCATTTCTAAACTGGCAAGCTCGCCCTCCGGCACTTGTAGCGTCCGGCTTCAACCCGGGTCAAATAACCTTTGTTATTCGCCGTCCATAATTCGTTAACTACTTGCTCTCAGTGAGGTATTTCTCCGGCAGGCTGTGTCCCGGAGTTTCATCCTCCCAGTATATGGTCACAATCCACCAGCGCGTCCCGTCGAAGAATAGTTGAAAGCTGTTCACACCGCGTGCGAACGGCTTCTCGCCTTTTGCATGCCGGGATTCGTAGGTGCTCCAAACTTCAGCCATGTGATCCCAGGATTCCACGCGATTTGCGATGGAGACTTCGAAGAAGCCTTCCTTCGTGAAGTAAACCGCCGCGCCCTTCGCGTAATCGTCAGGGGTCATATCTTTGGACTTAATATTTCCCTTGTCGTCGCGCCAACTTGGAATGAGCCTCGCGCCGGCGAAAAAGAGCGAGTGGAAACGATCCCAGTCGCGCGGTCCGGCCGGGCCTGAGATGACATCATAGACGGCGGCCAGGATATGCTCGACCGAGTCAACGTCCTGGGTTTGAGCCTGTGGCGGCGCGGGTGTCGCTGCTTGCTGGGCAGTTGGCGCGGCTTGTGGTGCTTGAGTCTGTGCGTGGGCGAGAGTGGATATCCCCATCAGCATGGCGAGCGCAACGATTCCGGAGAGCGCATGGCGGTTCATCTGTACTCCTCCTGATTTTCGAAAGATTTTACCAGTAGTGAATCAGCACACCCGAACCACGTAATTTGACGCCGGATAGCACTCCTCGTGAGCGCACCCTCCGCGAAAAACGCGGCAATTCGAAATCGTCAGGTTATGACGAATGATCGCCCCGCGGCGCAGGCCTGTGCGCCCACTCTGCTCGGGCAATTCTTGAATCTGAAAGCAGACGTGCTTTAATAGTTCCGGCTCCTGTTGTGGTTAAGGGGGAAAAATGTCTTCTCAACCTGTACCGAGCGCGCTCAATGCTAGCACCCAAGCGTTCCCAGTTCTCACCGACACTCAAATCAATCGCGTCCGCTCCGTCGGCAAGCCACGGCGCGTCGACAAAGGTGAAATTTTGTTTGAGCCCGGCGACACGAATATACCTTTTTTTGTTCTCCTCTCGGGAAGCATGGAAATAGTGCAGCCGGATTTTAAGGGCGAACGTACTGTCGCAGTGCACGGTCCGGGCGAGTTCACCGGCGAGATGACCATGATTTCCGGCCGGCATTCTCTCGTACGCGGCCGCGTAACGGAGGCCGGGGAATTCCTGGAAGTGAGCGGAGACGGTTTGCGCTCGCTCGTCGCCAGGGACGCCGAACTGAGCGAGATTTTCATGCGAGCGTTTATCCTCCGCCGCTTGCAACTCGTGAGTCGCAACCAGGGCAACGTCGTTTTATTGGGCTCGCGGCACTCGGCCAACACCCTTCGTCTCCGCGAGTTTCTGACCCGGAATGAACACCCCTACACCTATGTGGACCTTGATGTGGACAACTCTTCGCAAGAACTTCTGGACCGCTTCAATGTGAAAGCCGAAGAGATTCCTGTAGTCGTTGTTTGCAACGCGCGTTACGTCCTGCGGAATCCCTCGATGCAGCAAGTAGCCGATGCGATTGGGCTGAACAGCGCGG
>Ga0302324_100006219_pt1 | contig 25821 bp, 11 predicted proteins | sample Palsa_T0_1_FD_201949 | JGI IMG/M metagenome (GOLD analysis project Ga0302324, IMG submission 201949) | Peat permafrost microbial communities from Stordalen Mire near Abisko, Sweden - Palsa_T0_1 | ecosystem: Environmental > Terrestrial > Soil > Palsa > Peat permafrost | place: Sweden: Abisko... | reverse complement strand
GCGTCGCGCTTCCAGGCGCCGCAGAAAGCTGGTGATCCTTACCGTCATCGCGCTGGTCGTGGTGATTGGGGGTGTGGCCGCGTGGCGCTACTTCAGTAGCTACGAATCGACTGACGATGCGCAGGCCGATGTTCACCTCTATCCCGTGAGCGCTCGTGTTTCCGGCTACGTGGTGCGGGTCAACGTGGATGACAACCAGTGGGTCGAGAAAGGAACGGTGCTGGTGGAGATCGATCCCAAAGACTATGAGGTAGCGGTGGCGCAGGCGCAAGCCAATCTCTCGAGCGCGGAAGACACGGCCCAATCCCTGCATATCACGGTGCCTATTACTTCGGTGAACACATCGAGCCAACTGCAGTTCACTGCCTCCGGCATCGAAGACGCCAACGCCGGAATCATCGCCGCCGAGAGGCAGGTGGCCGCCGCCCATGCCCAACTGGAATCGGCCCAGGCCATCGATGTGAAAGCGCAAGACGATCTCCATCGCTACAAGTTACTGGTCGACAAGAAAGAAGTAGCGGACCAGGTCTACGATCAGGCATTAGCCGCGGCTAAGTCCAGCACCGCGGCCCTGGCTGCTGCCGCCGCCAATGAGTCCGCCGCGAACCAATTCGTCCAACAGGCGCGGAGCCGCCTGGCCCAAGCCGACGCGAACCACCAATATGCGCAGACCGGCTCGGAGCAGGTGTCGTCGACCCGGGCGCGCGTGCGGGCGGCCATCGCCGACGTCGAGGCAAAACGCGCCTTACTCCAGCAGGCGCAACTAAATCTTCAATACACAAAAATCCTTGCTCCGGTCAGCGGCGAAGTAAATAAGACCGTAGTGGTTGGGATGAACGTGCAAAACGGGCAGCAACTCCTCACTGTCGTGCCGCTCGATCAAGTGTGGGTCACTGCCAACTTTAAAGAGACGCAGCTCAAGCACATGCGCTTGGGCCAGAGAGTGAAGATCCATGTGGATTCGAGCGGCCAGACCTTCAAAGGCCATGTGGACAGCATCGCCGGAGCAACCGGACCGCTCTTCAGCTTACTTCCGCCGGAGAATGCCACCGGAAACTACGTCAAAATTGTGCAAAGAATTCCGGTGAAGATCGTTCTCGATCCGGGCGAAAACCAGGATCGCCGGCTACGGCCGGGCATGAACGTGGAACCAGACGTGTATCTGCAATGAGTGTCCCTCTATGAGTTCCGCTGCCCTCACCATAGAGCAGGACGTCTGGCGGCCGAAGTTCAATCCCTGGCTGATTGCTGTGGTGGTTGCGCTGGCCGCCTTTATGGAGGTCCTCGACACCAGCATTGCTAACGTGGCCCTGCCGTATATGGCCGGGAATCTGGGTGCGAGCAACGACCAAAGTACCTGGGTGTTGACCTCTTACCTGGTCTCGAATGCCATCATCCTGCCCATCAGCGGCTGGCTCGCAGGCGCCTTCGGACGCAAGCGCTTCTTCATGGTCTGTTTGGGCATCTTCACGGTGAGTTCCCTGCTTTGCGGTATCGCGCCCAATCTCGGACTTCTTCTGCTCTTCCGGGTACTGCAGGGTGGAGGCGGTGGTGGCTTGCAGCCAATGGCCCAGGCCATTCTGGCGGATAGCTTTCCACCCCAGCAGCGAGGCCTGGCGTTCGCCCTGTACGGCATCACGGCCATCCTGGCGCCTACCGTCGGGCCAACCCTGGGCGGGTGGATCACCTTCAACTATTCCTGGCGGTGGATTTTCTTCATCAATCTCCCGGTCGGCGTCGTTACCTGGTTTCTGGTGCGCCGCTTTGTCGAAGACCCTCCCTACTTAGGTCGAATTAGAGCAGCCGGGGTCAAGTTGGACTACATCGGCATCGCTCTACTGACTCTGGGAATCGGGGCATTGCAGATCTTGCTCGACAAGGGCCAGGAAGATGATTGGTTCGGCTCGCGATTCATCACCACTTTGGTCGTCGTCGCAACTGTGTGCCTGACCTCGCTGGTTATCTGGGAATGGTTTCAGAAGGCCCCGCTGATCGATGTGCGGATGTTCAAGAACTTCAACTTCGCCAGTGCCAGCCTGATGCTGTTCACCCTGGGAATCCTGTTGTTCAGCGCCCTGGTCCTGATGCCGCAGTTCCTGCAAACGCTCCTGGGGTACACCTCTGAGCTGGCTGGTTTTGCTCTATCGGCCGGAGGCCTTGTCTTGCTGTGTGAGATGCCCATCATGGGTCAACTGACGACGAAGGTGCAGGCGCGCTACTTGATCGCCTTTGGATGGTTCGCCCTGTCCGTTGCCATGTTCTATTCCACCCGGCGCATAGACTTGCAAATCAGCTTCCATGCCGCCGTGTGGCTGCGCATTGCCCAAGTGATTGGGTTGGGGTTCCTGTTCGTGCCCATCACGCTCGTGGCTTACGTCGGAATTCCGCCGGAGAAGAATAATGCGGTCGCCGGCATCGCTAATTTCATGCGCAATATGGGAAGCAGCGTGGGAACATCGTTAGTGACCACGATGATTGCCCGGCGCTCGCAATTCCATCAGGCAAGGCTGGTGCAGAACGCCAGGGTCGACAACCCTAATTTCGTGAAAGCGGCCAACGCTCTCAGTGGGCATTTGGCCAGCGCCGGTTTGGGCAGTTACCGGGGGCATCTACAGGCTTACGCCCGCATCTACCAATCCCTGCAGGCGCAGGCGGCAAGCCTGGCATACGTCGATACCTTTAAGGTTCTGGCCGTGGGTGCGGTAATCATGTTTCTGCTGGCCTTTGTTTTGCAGAAGAATGATCCCGGGGGCGGGGGGCATGCGATAGTGGACTAAGGCGCAGCGCAGTCATCTGTTAACGTTTGCACCCGGTGGTTATTTCGACCAAGATGATCAAAACTGTCACCATCGAACGCGAATACGGAAGCGGCGGCGGCGAAATCGCTCAACTGGTTTCCAACCACCTGGGTTGGAAGCTTTGGGATCAGTTGCTGACGGAGGAGATCGCGAGGCTTGCCGAATGTCCTAAGGCAGTGGTCCAACTTCGCGAGGAACGAACGGATCCCCTGTACTACCGGCTCTTCAAATCTTTCTTGCGCGGAAGTTATGAAGGAAGTCTCAATGCCTACAAGCTCAATCTGGTCGACTCCGAAAGCATTTTGAAAATTACAGAACGTGTCGTTCAGCACGCGGCGAAAACAGGAAACTCCGTCATCGTCGGCAGGGGGTCGCAGCAGTTTCTCAGGAACCGTCCGGATACGCTGCGGGTGTTTCTGTATGCTCCCAGAGAAGATAAACTGCGGCGCCTCGTGGCCCGCGGCAAAAGCCAGAAAGATGCCGAACAACTGGTGGATACGGTTGATAGGGAACGCACCGATTTCCTGCACAAGTATTTTCGCGTCGACTGGCCTGACCGCGCCGTTTACCACACCATGATTAATACTGCGATCGGCGAGCAGGCGGTCCTCGAAATCATTCTGGACCTTGCGAAAACCCTATAGCATTTTCACTTCTGGTGTATACAGGGCAACCGCCCTCGACGCGGCTTTTCCTCAAGAAAAGACGCACTACGCCACCATTGCCTGTGCAGAGTAGAAGTGAAAATGCTTTAGACGCAGGAGTCACTGCTCCAACCCTCGCGAAATAGATCCTTCCTTAGGTCCTGCTCCAGGCTGAAGGGGCAATGCTACTGAAGGATTGCGAATTGCCCGGCGAAAGCTAAAGCTTCGCCGCCATCCGGACTAGTTCCGCCAGCGATTCGGCGCGCATCTTCCGCATCACATGCCCACGCTGCATCTTCACCGTGATCTCACTGGTCCCGAGCTCGTAGGCTATTTGTTTATTGAGCATCCCTGAAACCACAAGACCCATCACCTGGCGCTCACGCGCTGTGAGCGACTGATAACGCTGGCGCAGTTCGGTAAGCTCATTTTGCTTTTGACGCATTGCCCGATCGAGATCCAAAGCCTGGTGAATCGCATTCAGCAGATCCTCGTCCCGGAAGGGCTTAGACAGGAACTCAACCGCACCGGATTTCATGGCCTTCACCGTCATCGGAATATCTCCATATCCGGTGATGAAGATGATGGGAATGCAGACGCCGGCGGCCGCCAACTCCCTTTGGAAATCCAGACCGCTCATCCCCGGGAGCTCCACGTCTAAAATAAGGCAGCTCGGCCCATCCGGGCGCTCCCTGCTGAGGAACTCTTGCGGCCTCCCAAACGTTTCCGCCTTCAGGCCCACCGACTTCAGCATGCCCTGAATAGCCGCACGAACCAAGTCGTCGTCATCAATGACGAATACTGTGGCGCCATCTGTAGTCGTCATTGGTGTACCTGGATATTGGCGGATAGCGTGAAATAGAAGGCTGCACCGCGGGGAACGTTCGCGGAAGCCCACAAACGTCCGCCATGCGATTCAACGATAGAGCGGCTGATTCGGAGTCCCATGCCGGTGCCGTGAGATTTGGTGGTAAAAAACGCATTGAAGATCTGGTCCGCCTGCTGCAGGGGCAGACCCACGCCGGTATCGCTGACTGACACCAAAAGCTGCTCGTTTTCCGTTCGCTGCGACTGGATGGCAAGCTCGCGCGTCCCATCCACGTCCTTCATCGCATCGATACTATTGACCATTAGGTTCATCAGCACCTGCGGCAATTGCACCCGATCCCCCATGACTTGGGGAAGATCTGCGGCCAAGTCCGTCCGGACCGATATGTTGTATCGAATGGCCTCGCTGCGCAGCAGAAAGACCATCTCTCCGATGACTTCGTTCACATCAACCAATTCCCGCTCCGGCGTTCCCTTATTGAACAGCAGTCGGATCCGGCTGATGATTTCCGCCGCGCGCGTTGCATCCTTCACCACCCGCAGGGCAGCCTTGCGCGCCTCTTCCATGTCCGGGTGATCGCGGGCAAGCCATCGCATGCAGGTATTGGCGTCTGTGACGGCCGCGGCAATCGGCTGTTTTACTTCGTGCGCCAGAGACGCAGTCAGTTCTCCCATGGTGGTCACCCGGTGGACGTGCCCCAGGTCCAGCTGTGCCTGGCGCAGCTGTTCTTCGGCCCGCTTCCGGTCCTCGATCTCGATGCCGGTTCCATACCACTTGATGATGGTGCCCAGCTCATCGCGTAGCGGCACGTTACGGGTCAGCAACCAGCGATAATTTCCATTCGCCATCCGAATCCGTACTTCACTCTCCATCGGTTGTCCAGCCGCCAGGGATGCGCGCCGCTCGTCGACGAAGCTCGCGCGGTCATCGCGATGCACTATGGATTCCCAACCCCGGCACAGCAGATCCTCTAGGGATAGGCCCGTAGATTCCATCAAACGTTGGTTGATGAAATCTACGGTGCCGTCAGGCGTAGTGCTCCAGACATGCGCCGGGATTGTGTCGATGACCCGCCGGAGTCGATCTTCGTTGCGTTGCAGGTCAGAATAGAGGCGGGCATTCTGCAGCGAAATGGCGGCTTGCGAAGCCAGCAGTTCCAGCACTGCCACCCGGTCTGAGGTGAAGGCGCGTGGAGTCAGATTATTCTCGAGATAGAGAGCCCCGACAAGCTTCGTCTGCTGGACGATGGGCAGGCATAGGACCGATCTGAGACGCTTCCGTCGCACATACTCGTCCTCCGAACACAAGTTTGCGACCAACGCATCATCAAGAACCACTCGCTTCCCTGTCCGGAGCACATAGTGAAGCGCGGACTGCGGAAGGTCCGATGACGTGACCGCCATTTGGCGGACGGTGACATCCACCCTGCCGTGACTGGTGGCGGCCTGCGCCTCGATCTGCGGCTCGTCACTCCGCAGAAGGATGAGCAGACCCCGCTCGGCACCTGCATGCTCAACCGCGATTCGCATGAGTCTCTCGATCAGCTTGGCGAGGACAATCTCGCTCGAAAGCGCCTGCGAAGCCTTGATTACTGCCTCGACGTCCAACTCCCTGACCGGTGTGCCGATAGTGGCCGCGGTGGTGGTGGGAGTTCGCTCCTGGTGGAGGTGCGGGTGGAGCATTTCGAGCTGCTTTACCTTGCCGAGCGCGCCCCAGCGCTCGTAGCAGTTCCGCGCGTTGCGCAGATATGCGCGGGCAATCGTCTCGAAGCCCCGCCCCAGGTAGAACCGTGCCGCGACTTCATCGGCCAGCGCTTCGTTCTGTACGAAGCTGCATTCACGGGCCGACTCAATGGCCTGCTCGTACAGTTGCATCGCATCCAGCCACCGGCCTTCAAGGCGCGCCATCTCGGCGGCCACCAGCGCTGCACGGTTGGCGAAATTATCGGGGCAACTATCCGCCCACACTTGGAGCTGCTTGTGGTGGGCGGACAGCGCCTCCAAATGCTGATGCCGGTCGCTTATCGACGCCGCGTCGTGCTGTGCTGCCCGCGCGAGTGCGCCATAAAAATGGTATTCGGCCATCTCGAAGAACGACGGCGACGTCCAGAGAAGCTTTTGCGCCTTTGATGCTGCATCGAGAGCGCTAGCGCAATCGTTCGCGTAGACACGTGCTTGCAGCTTGCGAATCCAATACCAGCATTCCGGAAGCGCCAAACGTGGATCACTCTGCAAATGATGTTCGAACCGGCTCTCATTGAACGATTCATCGTTGAAGGAGCCAAATTCGAGCGTCAGGCCACGCAAAGTCCGGATCAGGCCGAGCTGGGCGGCGATAATGTCGATAACCAGACCGAACTGCGCTTTCCGCGCGAATTCCAGCCCGTTCTCGGCTTCTCTCTGCACGTCGCCAAGCGGATCTCCGCTTGCAAGGAGATTGGTGTTTAGGTTGTTGCAGCTATATGCCGCAAATGTGAGGTCGCCGATTTTGGTTGCGGCATCGAAGGCCCGACGCACCAGCTCCCGCCCGGTTCGGATGTGCCTTGTCCAGGGCATGACAAGGTTCCCAAAGGACATGTAGGCGCGGGCCTGATACCGACGCAGTCCACGCTTCTCCACCAGCTCATAGCCGAGCCTGCCGAATCGGAATCCGGCCCCATAGTCGGCGAAATGGGGTCCAAGAATCATACCAAGCCAGACATAAGCGAAGCACGATCCGTCACTGTTTCCATATTCGAGGCTGAGATTGACCATCCGGCAAATTACGAGGGCGAGCAGGTTCTCGTCCGTAAACAATGCCGGCGTCACGACCTCGGTCAGAACATCGAGGCTCGCGCGAGATTCCGGATCGTTCATCAACGGCAAGTCAATCAGTTCCTCGATCGAACGGCTCCCCAGTTGCTGCCAGATCCGCTCGTATTCTTGCCTGACCTGACTATGAGTCGGATGCGGCGGCCAGTGGACGCCTCCGCGCCGTTGATATTCGAGGCACACCTCTACACCTCGGTCGCTCCGATCCAGGGTTGTGTAAAGCGTCAGGCGCAAACACGCAACGGCGGCAATGTCGACCAGGTTCCGGGCGCGGAGCGAAAGTCCGGTAAGCCGCTCTTCCGCCGCAGCCAGGTCTGCGGTCAGCAACTCGCACTCGGCCCGGTAGTACTCGAGCGGAAATGTGAGATCATATCGTTGCTCCCAACTGTCCTTCGCCAGCAGCGCGCGGCCGGCGATGAGATAATTCAGCGCCGACCCGTAGGCTGTTGAAGCCTTGGCCCGCTTGCCCGCAATCAGATTGAGCTCGGCGACTCGCTCGCGTTCCTGCTGTGAACTGATCAATGCGGTTCCGCGGTCGAACTGATTTACGATCTCAAATATCTTCTCCTCGATATCGTCCGGCTCCGTACGCGACGTGAGCACTCGACCAATCCGAAGGTGTTCCGCCGCCCGCTCGCTTTCGGGTATGAGCGCATAGGCCGCTTCCTGAACACGGTCGTGGAGGAACGCATAGGAGCCATCCCGGCGCAGGACGAGCCCGGCGCGGGCCGCCTCCCAGAGGGCCGTGTGGATGTTTTCTTCTGATTTCCCGTAAACCAATGTCAGGGTGGCGAATTCGACCACGTTCCCCAGACAGGCGAGTTGTTTGAGTGCGTCTTGCGTCGTGTTCGACAATCGCTTCAGCTTCCCGACCATGAGATCCACCACGTTGTCGGTGTAGCCCTTGGCGCGGATCCGCTTCATCTCCCATCGCCAGGCCCGCGTGGTTGAATCGAATGCGAGCAGCCCTTCCTCGGCCAGTGCGGTGAGGAACTGGATGGCGAAGAACGGATTGCCGCCGGTCTTTTCGTGCAATAGCTGCGCCAGAGGATAAGCCGTATCCCGCTCGCAGTGCATGGCATCGGCAACAAGCCGGCTGACATCCTCGAGCGTGAGCGGCGTCAATACGATCTCCTCTATCCTCGCTCCCGTCTTGCGGATCGCCCCGAGCGTTCGCATGAGCGGGTGGGACGAATTAACTTCGTTGTCGCGGTAGGCCCCGACCAGCATCAGGTGCCGCACATCAGGATCGCTAGTCAAGTGCTCCAGCAGCTCAAGAGTCGCCGCGTCCAGCCATTGCAGATCGTCGAGGAACAACGCAAGCGGATGCTCGGGCCGGGCGAACGTGCCGAGAAGTCTCCGGAACACCAACTGGAAACGGTTATGCGCATCTTGCGGCGGTAAATCTGGAACCGGCGGCTGTTTCCCGATGATGAACTCGACCTCCGGAATGAGGTTGACCATAAGCTGGCCGTTCGGTCCCACCGCCTCCAGAATGGCCCGGCGCCACTGGCCAACATCCCCTTCGCTTTTCACCAGAATCTGGCGGACCATTGCCTGGAACGCCTGTGCCAGGGTTGCGTACGGAATGTCGCGCTTGTACTGGTCGAACTTGCCGGAGGCGAAGAGGCCGCGGGGCGGAACGAGCACCTTGTGCAGCTCGTTGACTACCGACGATTTACCGATACCAGAATAACCTGAGACGAGCACAAGCTCCGCTGTGCCGTGGGCCACAACCCGGTCGAAGGCCGCGAGCAGCGCGTCGATCTCGCCCTCACGCCCGTACAGCTTCTCCGGAACCAGCAACCGGTCCGACACATCGTGCGCGCCCAGCGGGAACGCATCGATGCGGGCATGCGATTCCCACTCCGCCAGGCACCGCCGAAGGTCGGCCTCCAGGCCGGAGGCCGTCTGGTAGCGCTCCTCGGCGTTCTTAGCCAGCAGCTTCATGGTCAGATTCGAAAGCAGCTCAGGAACCGCGGCGCGTTCGACAGGGGGCACCGGCCGGCGCGCGATGTGGCAGTGCACCCACTCCAGCGAATCGGCCGCAACAAATGGCAGAGTGCACGTCAGCATCTGGTACAGGCTGACGCCTAAAGAATAGAGATCGCTGCGCGCATCCATGGAGCGGTTCATGCGCCCGGTTTGCTCAGGCGCCATATAGGCAAACGTGCCGGCAATGATCTCTGGCGGTGCTGGCGCCTGACGCTCCTGGGGAAGCTGGGACGCGATCCCGAAGCCCGTGAGCCATACGTTGCAGTCGCCGTCCACCAGCACATTCGCAGGCTTGATGTCTTTATGAATAAGACCGCGGCGATGAACCTGGCTGACTGCTGACGCCAAGCCAATTGCGGTACGCAGGAAACGCTTGAGGTCGAGCGGTTGCCCTTGGTCCCGCTCAAGAACTTGATCCAGTGGCTCACCGCCCGGGTCCTCAAGTACGAGGATCGTCCTCTCCTCGTGATGGGTGAGCGCCAGCGGCTTGGCTGCCCACGCAGAATCGAGTTCGGCGGCGAGCGAGTATTCGCGTTCGAGCCGCCGGAGACTCTGAGGGGACGGCTGGTCTGCACTGAGTGCGATCGCCAGGATCGGCGATGGGTTGCCACGCCGCCGGCCGCGATAAACCGTAAAGTCCGCACCCTCCCGGAGAGGCTCGAGAACGTATTCAGAACGCTCCGTCATCGTCATTGATGTACCCGGGTGTTCGCGGACAGCGTGAAATAAAAGTTGGCGCCGCGCGGAGAATTAGCGGCAGCCCACAAGCGGCCACCATGCGATTCAACGATTGATCGGCTGATCGGAAGTCCCATGCCGGTACCGTGTCGCTTGGTGGTAAAAAATGCATTGAAAATCTGGTCCGCCTGCTGCCGCGGCAGTCCCACGCCGATGTCGCTGACGGAGACCAGAAGTTGCTCGTTTTCCGCTCGTTGCGACTTGATGACTAGTTCGCGCCCCCCATCCACGTCCTTCATTGCATCGATAGCATTGATCATTAGGTTCATCAGCACCTGCTGCAATTGCACACGATCCCCCATGACCTGGGGAAGATCTCCGGCCAGTTCCGTCCGGACTGATATCTGGTATCGAATCGCCTCGCCGCGCAGGAGAACGATCATTTCTCCGATAAGTTCGTTTACATTAACCAACTCCCGTTCCGCAGTACCTTTGTTGAAAAGCAGGCGGATCCGGCTGATGATTTCCGATGCTCGCGTTGCGTCTTTCACGACCCTCATGGCAGCCGCGCGCGCCTCTTCCAGATCGGGGTGATCGCGGGCAAGCCATCGCATGCAGGTATTGGCGTCGGTGACGGCAGCGGCAATCGGTTGATTCACTTCGTGCGCCACGGAAGCGGTCAGCTCTCCCATGGTGGCGACCCGGTTAATATGTGCAAGATCGGTCTGCGTCTGGCGCAATCTCTCGCGTTGTTCCTCCGCCCGCTTGCGCTCGGTGACGTCGATTACAGTACCCACGAATTCAGCGAGATCTCCGGATGAGGTAAGTACCGGATGGCCTACGACGTGGATATCTCTGACCTCGCCACTGGGATGAACGATTCGGTAGTCCAACTCAAACTCTTCCCTCTCGCGCGTCGCTCTCTTGAGCTTTTCCGCTGTCCTGGGTTGATCCTCTGGATGAATGCGCTGAAAGAATGTTTCGAATAGGGGCAGCCCACCGTACGGGTCAAAACCCTGGACGCGGTAGCATTCCTCGGACCAGTACCTGATGCCACCCGTAGCTGGGGCCCACGCCCAGCTGCCGGTATGGCTGAGTCTCTGCGCTTCTGCCAAGTATGCTTCGCTCTTCCGAAGCGTCTCTTCCGCCTGTTTGGCTGCGGTAACGTCTGTCACGGCACCGAAATATTCGAGCTTGCCGGAGGAAGGCTTCGACGCGCGAGCTACAACGTGGAGGTACTTGACCGAACCGTCCGGCATCAACAAGCGATGCTCAAAATCAAGGTTTGCCCATGCCTCGGAAGCGCGGTCGATAGTTTCCTGCACGAGAGCTCGGTCGTCAGGATGAACTCGCTGCAGTACCAACGCCAACCTTGGCTTAACCGCCCGATCATACTCAAAGATGCCGTAGGCTTCTTCCGACCAGTAGATCTCTCCGCTGAGAAGACTCCAGCCGAAGCTGCCGGTGTGACTTAGCCGCTGCGCTTCCGATAAATATGCTTCGCTCCGCTGCAGCTTCTCTGCACTCAGCCGGCGCAAGGCGACAAGAGAGGCTGCCAGGCGCTCGTAAAGGTTAATTGTCTGCATCATCAACACAACAAGCAGCACTGTCGATGAGATGGCAAAGAGTGTTCGACCGGCATAAAACGAGAGACTAAACCTGCCGCCAGTACGAATCCACGTAGCGATCCCTTGTGCCAGCCAGGCGCACATCGCCACCATAAGCCATAGATCCAGAACCGACCGCCATCGAAACCAGAGGAGGAGGAGAGCCATGGCGGCCAGCAGCAGTAAAAGCATGCCAACATATTGGAGGTCAGTTGGCGATTGGCTTTTACCGGGAAGAAGTTTCGGTAAATACGATTCCTTGGCGGTGGCGATCCAGGTCAACGCGAGAACGATAGCGATCACGACAGCAACGCTAGCTGCGACCGCGGTTCGCGTAGAGTGGTGCGACACCAGCGCTTCCGGTTCTTTCTTCATCACGGCGTAGAAGATGACTGCGAGCGGATACCCGGTCAATCCCCAAAGGCCAAGCCAAAGACTGGTCTGCAAGCCAGCACCGAGGAGGCCGGTCCCGGTAAATACCCCCGGAAAGGTAAGGAGTTGCGGAACAGCCATCGCCGCAGCAAAAAGATAACCGCTCGCCAGGACCAGGAGTCCACGCGAGCGAACGATGTTGAATTCGGAAATGAGAAGAAACCACGTGGTTAGATCTACGAAAAAAATGAACGTGTTAAAAATCGGTGCGAAGGCGTTGCTCGATGGTAGCTGCACACGCCCGAAAGGGACCACGATTGCCCCAGCGGCCAGGAGTGCAAGGGAGAGCACGAGCGCGATGCGACGTTGCGTTGACCCAGCGGGCAGCTGCGCCAGGACGACCCCATTCTCGTCAGCAGCCTCGCTCAACCAGGACTCCCTTCTTTTGCGATGCACCTGAGGGTCTCATCCAGCAGGTCGTCATGAGGCACCTGGGCGTTAGCCGGTAGGGTGAAATAAAAAATGGCGCCGCGCGGAGAGTTGGCGGCAGCCCATAAACGGCCCCCATGCGATTCAACGATAGAGCGGCTGATCGGAAGTCCCATGCCGGTGCCGTGGGGCTTGGTGGTAACAAACGCATTGAAGATATGGTCCGCCTGCTGCGGGGGCAGACCAGCGCCGGTGTCGCTGACGGACACTAGAAGCTGCTCGTCTTCCCCTCGCTGCGAATGGATGGCCAGTTCGCGCTCCCCTTCTACGTCTTTCATCGCATCGATGCCGTTGATCATGAGGTTCATCAGCACCTGCTGCAATTGCACACGATCCGCCATGACCTGAGGAAGAGCGGCGGCCAATTCCATCCGGACTGATATGTTGTATCGAATGGACTCGCTGCGCAGAAGAACGATCATCTCTCCAATGATTTCGTTTACATCAACCAACTCCCGTTTTGGAGTACCTTTGTTGAAGAGTAGGCGTATCCGGCTGATGATTTCCGACGCGCGCGTTGCATCTTTCACGACTCTCTTGGCAGCCGCGCGCGCCTCTTCCAGATCGGGGTGATCGCGCGCCAGCCATCGCATGCAGGTATTGGCGTCGGTAACGGCAGCCGCAATCGGCTGATTCACTTCGTGCGCCATGGAAGCAGTCAGTTCTCCCACAGTGGTGACCCGGTTAATGTGTGCGAGATCGGCCTTCGCTTGGCGCAACGCTTCTTCGGCTAGCGTCCGTTCGGTGACATCGCGGACGGCACCCATATATTCGAGCTTGCCCGAGGAAGCGTCCACGGCGCGAGCTAAAACGTGGAGGTACTTGACCGAACCGTCCGGCATCAACAAACGATGCTCAAAATCAAGATTTGCCCTGGCCTCGGAGGCGCGGTCGATCGTCTGCTGCGCGAGATCTCTGTCGTCGGGATGAATGCGCCGGAATACCAACTCCAACGAGGGCTTAACCGCTCGATCATACCCAAAGATGTTGTAGGTTTCCTCCGACCAGTAGATTTCTCCGCCGAGAACGCTCCAGCCGAAGCTGCCAGTGCGGCTTATGCTCTGCCCATCAGCCAGGAAAGCTTCGCTGCGTTGCAAATCAGAATAGAGTTTGGCGTTCTCGAGCGAAATCGCGGCTTGCGAAGCCAGCATCTCCAGCACCGCCACCCGATCCGACGTGAAGGCGCGCGCAGTCAAATTGTTCTCCAGATAGAGTGCGCCGATGAGCTTGGTTTGTTTAACGATAGGCAGGCACAGGACGGACCTGGGGCGCTTCTGCCGCACATACTCGTCCTCTGAATACAAGTTCCTGACCGAAGCGTCATCGAGGACCACGGCCTCCCGTGTCCGGATGACGTACTGAAATGCGGATTGGGGAAGATCAAGTGGTGTGATGACTGTCTGTCGAACGCTAACCTCGACCGTGCCGTGGCTGATGGCGGCCTCTGCCTCGATCTGCGGCTTGTCGTCCCGGAGAAGGATAAGCAGACCCCGCTCGGCCCCTGCATGCTCAACCGCAAACCGCATGAGCTTTTCGATCAGCTTAGGGAGGAGAATCTCGCTGGAGAGCGCCTGTGAGGCTTTTACTACAGTCACGACGTCCAACTGGCCCACCGGCGTGCCGATGGTGGCGGTGGTAGAAGTAGGAGGCCGGGACTCGTGTAGCCGTGGATACTTGTCTAGTTGCTCCACCTTGCCCAGCGCGCCCCATCGTTCGTAGCAGTTCCGCGCGTTGCAGAGATACTCGTACGCGATTGTTTCGAAACCGCGCGCCAGGTAGAACCGCGCGGCGACCTCGTGGGCCAGCGCTTCGTTCTGGACGAATCCGTTCTCGTAAGCCGACCGAATCGCTTGTTCGTACAATTGCATGGCGTCGAAGGCGCGGCCTTCGACGCGGGCGAGCTCTGCCGACACCAGAGAGTACTTGTCGGAGAACGTGGGTGGATAGTTTTCGGCCCATTCGCGCAGTTGTTCCCGATGCGCCGTGAGTAGTTCGCGCCAGCCTGACTGCTGGCCAGCAGAAGCTTCCTCATAGAGCGCCGCCACGGTCAGCGCAGCGTAGTAAAAGTAGTCGAACAGCTGCAACTGTACGCTTGAGATCCCGAGCAGCGCCTTCGCCTTGCCGGCTGCGGCCCGGGCCTCGGCGTAGTCGCCTGAGAGGTAGCGCGCCTTGAGTTTGCGAATCCAGTGCAAACAAATCACGGTCGGCATTCGTGCGGCCGTCAGTTGCGCTTCGAACGCCGCCTCGTCGAATCGGTCGTCGCTCAAGCTGGAGAAGGCCGCATCGCGACCCCGCATGCTGGCGATGAAGCGTTGCTGGCTCACGATGAGGTCCGCGACATCGCGGAACTTGGCTTTCCGAGCGAAGTCCAGAGCCATCTCCGACTCACGCCAAACCGCATCGAGCGGATCGTTCCGCATAAGCAAATAGGTGATGGATTGGTGCATGCCGTAGCAAGCGAACGTCAGATCGCCTCTCTCAGTGGCGGTGCGAGTGGTGGCCCGACGCAGTTCGATCACGGTGGTGAGCGGCTCCGTCCAGAAGGCAGCTAGTCCCATCGCATGGTAGACCTTCGATTCGTAGGCGGTGAAGGAGTGCTTGTCGACCAGGTCGCAGGCAAGCCTGGCCATGCGGTGACCTTCGCGGTAACGGTGAAAGTTCGGTCCAAGGACAGACCCGAGGCAAGCATAGGCGTAGGCGGAAGCGCCGCTCATTCCGTGATGTATGCTAAGGTTCACCATGCGGCACGCCAGCAGGCAAAACAACTGACAATCGGTAAATGTGGCCGGGCCTGCAAGGACTGAGAGCACCTGCATGGCTGCCTGTATTTTCGGATCGGTCATCAGCGGCAGATCGATCAGGCTCTCGATCGGGTGCCCGCCGAGGGTTTGCCGCACCGTCTCGTATTCGGCCTGGACCTGCTCGAGGGTAGGGTGTGCCGGCAGGTCAATGCCGAACAGACGCAGGCACGTGAGCGCGCTGTCGATGGCCAGGGGGTGTTCGCCCGTCAATACATGAAAATTGATCTTCAGGCAGGAGGCGTTCGCGAACTCGACATCTGAAGCCGCGCGCTGCAGCAGCTCCACAATCAGTTGGGAGGCCTTTTCCAGGCTACCGCAGAGAAGCTCGCACTCAGCGAATTCGAGGGACAGGCTGAATTTCAACTCATGCTGACTACTCCAGTCCCGCCCATCTAACAGCGCGATGCCTGACGCAAAATACGTGCGCGCGGAGGCATAGGCCGCTGACGCCTTCGCTCTTCGCCCGGTACGCAGGTTGAATGTCGCGAGTTCCGCCTTCTCGTTCGGGTCTACCAGCCGTCCGGCGCCCCGATTGAGCTGATTCGCCACATCGAACAGAGGCTCGTCGAGCTGGTCCTCTGACATGGTCGCCAACAGCACACGGCCAATGCGAAGGTGTGCCCCCGCGCGCTCGGCTTCGGGGATGAGCGAATAGGCCGCCTCCTGAATACGGTCGTGGAGGAAGGCGTAGGAGCCCTCCAGGCGGAAGATCAGCCCGGCGCGGGCGGCATCCAACAGCGCAGCGTGGATCTCCTCTTCGGATTGTCCGTAGACCGCACTCAGTGTCGTGATCTCGGCCACGTTCCCGAGACAGGCGAGCTGCTGGAGAGCGGTCTGCGCCGTTCCGGACAATCGCTGTAGCCTCTCGAACATGAGATCCACGACGTTGTCGGTGTAGCCGTGCGCGCGAATCCGAGCCAATTCCCAGACCCAGCCTCCCGCATCCGGGTCGCGCCTGACCAGCCCTTGTTCGGCCAGCGCCGTGAGGAACTGGATCGCGAAGAATGGATTCCCGGCGGTCTTCTCGTGCACCAGTTGCGCCAAGGAGTGAGCGTGCTTCGGTGTGCAATGCAGCGCATCGGAGACGAGCGCGCCAATGTCCTCAAGTCCGAGAGGCGGGAGCACGATCTCCTCGACCCGCGCTCCGGCTTTGCGGATCGCCTCGAGCGTCCGCATAAGCGGGTCCGCAGCACCGACTTCATTGTCCCGATAAGCGCCGACCAGCAGCAGATGCTGCACCTCAGAGTGCGTGACCAGGTACTCAACAAGCTCAAGGCTTGCCGCGTCCATCCATTGCAGATCGTCGAGGAACAACGCCAGCGGGTGCTCCTTCCGGGCGAATGCCCCGAGGAACCGCCGGAACACCGATTGGAAGCGGTTCTGCGCATCTCGCGGTGGTAGCTCCGCAACGGGCGGCTGTTTCCCGATAATGAACTCGAGCTCCGGAATGAGGTTGACGATCAGCTGGCCGTTCGGGCCCGCCGCCTCCAGCAGGGAGGCTCGCCAGCATTGCAGCTCCGCTTCGCTCTTGACCAGGATCTGACGGATCAGAGCCTGGAAGGCCTGTGCCAGGGTCGCATACGGGATGTCGCGCTTGTACCGATCGAATTTGCCGGACGCGTAGAGGCCGCGCTGCGGAACGAGCACCTTGTGCAGCTCATTCACTACCGAGGATTTGCCGATCCCGGAATAACCAGAGACGAGCACAAGTTCCGGTGTGCCCTGGGTCACGACCCGGTCGAAGGCTGCGAGTAGCACGTCGATCTCGCCCTCCCGCCCGTACAGTTTCTCTGGGATCAGCAACCGGTCCGCCGCATCGTGCGCGCCCAGCGGGAACGCGTCGATGCGGCCGTCCGACTGCCATTGCCCCAGAAAACGCCTGAGGTCGGCTTCAAGGCCAGACGCGGTCTGGTAGCGCTCCTCGGCATTCTTGGCGAGAAGCTTCATGATGATCACAGACAGCAGCTCGGGGACTGCAGCGTGATCGCTAAGTGGTGCCGGTTGACGCGCGATGTGGCAGTGGACCCACTCCAGCGGGTCGGTGGCGGCAGCAAACGGCAGCCTGCCTGTAAGCGTCTCGTACAGCGTCACGCCCAGAGAGTATAGATCGCTGCGCGTATCAATCGAACGATTCATGCGGCCGGTTTGTTCAGGCGCCATGTAGGCGAGGGTGCCGGCGATGATCTCCGGCGGCGCAGGCGCCTGGCGCTCGTGCGGCAGCTGGGATGCGATCCCGAAGCCGATGAGCCAGACGTTGCCGGCCTCGTTGACGAGCACATTCCCAGGCTTGATGTCTTTGTGTATGAGACCACGCCGATGGACTTGGCCGAGCGCCGACGCCAGGCCTACAGCGATGTTCAAGAAGCGGGCAAGATCGAGCGGTCGTCCCCGGTCCCGCTCAAGAACCAGATCCAGGGGCTCGCCTCCAGGATCTTTGAGTACGAGGATCGTCCGTCCTTTGTGACGAGCGAGCGTCAGAGGCTTGGCTGCCCAGGCGGGATCGAGCTCGACTGCGAGCGAGTACTCATGCTCGAGCCTGCGAAGATTGAGAGGTGACGGATGTTGCGCGGTGAGGGCGATAGCGAGGACCGGCGCTGTGTTGCCGTGCTGCCAGCCGCGGTAGAGTGTAAAGTCCGGGCCTTCCCGGAGAGGCTGCAGCACGTATCCGGAAGGCTCTGTCATGGTCATCGTTGTCGCCGCGGCTGCACACCCGGATTATTCAATGCTGACAAACGGCTAAGAGGACGTCAAGACCAATGCCGCCTAATCGGCAGAGACTGGCTCAACCTACCCAAGAAAACAACTAAGTTTGCGGGTCGAAGAAGTTACGCAGCACACTAGAATTCCACCTTTAGCGCATATTGCATGATTCGGGGATTCACGGTTAAGGCGCTGATCACGCCAAAAGTGCTGGGGGTGGAAACATCGTTGGATGGATTCGCGAAATTGGGCCTGTTCAGAGCGTTGAAGATCTCCCAGCGAAAGATCAGCTTTACACGGTCTGTGAGAGATGTGGTCTTAATTGCTGCGATATCGAAATCCTGTTGATCAGGCCCCCTCAGGATATTCCTTCCGAGGTTGCCGAAGATCGTCCCTCCCCCGGAAACCGGATATTTGCCATCAATCAGGCCACCGTCCGGAATATACGGAGCGGGGACAAATGCTTTGCTGTTGAAGAATTCGTTCACACGGCTGCTGACGCTGCCACCCCGACCTGCATCCGCGAGCGTCGCACCTGGAGCCAGGCTTCCTGTCGTGTATATAGTTGCGGGGCCAAACAGCGTACCGGCCGCACTGTCTAGAATACTGAACGGTAGTCCCGATTGCAGGGTTACGACGCCGGAAGTACTCCAGCCATTCCCGAGCTTTTGAACAGATGCGCCTTTCGCGTGGCCGGGACCGGGCACACTCCACGTACCGCTGATAACCAATCGGTGAGTTCGATCAAAGTCAGACACGCCGCGCTGAGCAGCGACGTTATTTTGATTGTTATAAACCACTTGCCCAGTGATCGGTAATCCGAATGTGCCCGCGATAGCAGCACCGAGACTATCCCCCGCATCGTCAATCGATTTGGAAAACGTGTAGGCTGCAAGGAATTGAAAACCATGACTTATGTCCTTCTTCAGCGTGGCCTCAAGTGAGTTATAGATTGAGTCCCCGCTGGTTTGGAGACGGTAGAGCAACGGAGACAACCCCACGAAAGGAACCCGCTCAGCTGCATTGGCCGTGGAGTTGGTTGTGAGTCCGTTCACTGGGTCGGAAGGAGCGGCGAGCAGAGGCTGATTATTGCTCCGGCCCACGCCTAGGTGGGTGCCCTTCGCGCCGGCATATCCGATTGAGAAAACGTAGCTCTGGTGTTGATACTGCAGGTCGAGGTCAAATTGCTGGACGGTAGACTCCTCAAAATCAGGATCGGTAATGATCGGGGATCGCAGGAATCTGTTCCCGTTAAACGGTGGACCCGGTACCATGTTGGCTACGAAATTTGGGAATGAAGAGCTCGGCGGCAGATTTGGAAAGGGACTCTCCAGGCTAGCGGTCGCGTTAGCGGCGCCATTTAGCACCGCATTCAACGCGAACGGCGGATTAAGGGCCAGTAATGATCCGTTTCCCGCGAAGCTGGTTCGGTTCGCGTAGATGCCATATCCTCCTCTAAGAACAAGGTCCCGCGAAGAAAGGGGCTGCCACGCGAAGCCGGCGCGGGGTTCTGTGTGCGTTTGCACGGGGTGATTCAGCAGGGTTGAATTCTCGCGTGGAAATCCCTCGGGGGCGTTCCCAGAAAAGTTGTCCGGCAGAACAAATCCGGAGGTGGCGGGAGCCGTGAAACCACCCGCCGCAGGAGCGACGTAGAATTGAGGGAAGAAATTCGATTCGCGACCTTCGATTTCGCTTGGTTGGCCATTAACCTCGACTCGAACCCCGAGATTCATGGTGAGTGTTCGCGTAACTTTCCAGTCATCCAGGGCGAAGAAATCGGCGGCGTATGCACGTTGCCCCACATCGGGAATTCCGGCAGCCACGCTGGAGAAGAAAACGTTTGAGAACGATGTGCCGTTCCCTCCTGCGCCGGCAGGCCCGGCGGGCAAGCCGAGCAGGAAATCAGGAAACGACAGGATCGTGATGACACCGGCTGTGTAATCGGTTAGATGGTTGAACTGATTTCGGAAGGTTTCTGTGCCCAAGCGAAGATTGTGCTTGCCCCGAGTCAGGAATATGACGTCGGAAATGTAAAAGTTATTACCGGCTGTTTTGCCTTGGTCTTGTCCCGAGTTGCCTAATTCAAAGGCTCCAAGAACCTCAGTTTGCGGAATGATCCTCTCTTGGGGGTCGCTGAAGCGGTTGATCCCCACCTCCTGATCGGTAAGTGTCCCTCCCGGAACGCTTTGACCTGCAAGACGAGAGAAGCCAAAGCGGAATTGGTTGATTGCTTGCGGTGAGAAAATGTGAGTCTCGGCGATGGCCAAATTCCGGTTCTCAAAGGAACGGAGCACGGGAAAGCCCGGCACACTGGCGCCGAACAAAGGAACGTCCTGGTTCGAGTTGGAGAAAAAGAATTTCGCGGACAGGCGATCCGCCGTGCGCAGCTTGAAGTCGAAGTTTGTATTGAACTGGTCTTCGTTGTAATGTCCGGGCAAGACTGCGGTGTAGTTGACACCGCTCCCCGAGGTCTGGGGGCTCGGGATTACATAGGTGCCATCGGGATTCTTCGCGTTCAGAAGATTGAGCGCTACCGGGCCGATGTTCGAACCGTCGCCGGCCACCGCCACACCTCCTAATGCCCCGGTTTTGCCGCCGAATACAGCGCCAAGCGAGGCCGGCGTGCGAACCAGCGGTATGGGAGGCAGGCTTAGAGAGCTGACACTGCTCCTCAAGGAGGCCGCATTCACGTCCCTTGTGGCTTGATAGGAAACAAAGAAAAAGGCGCGTTTCTTTGTCCGAGGTATCGGCCCCCCCAGAGTGCCCCCTGGTTGAGAACGCCGAAACTCTCCTCTTGGCACTCCGGTTGCGTTGGCAAAAAAATTATTCGCGTCCAGTACCTCATTGCGGCCGAAATAATAGGCATTCCCATGAAGGTCGGCCGTGCCCGACCTTGTTCCGACGTCTACGTTCGCACCTGCTCCTCGCCCATATTGCGCGTCGTAGAGGGAAGTCTGGACCTTGAACTCCTGAATGCTATCCGGAGCCGGGATCGCGATTCCCGCTCCGCCGAAAGGAGTAACCTCGGTGATATTGGAGCTATAACTGTTCGCATCCACACCGTTTAGCATGAAGTTATTGTCGCCGCTACGCGCCCCATTGGCGCGGATCTCCTGGCTTCCGGCCCCCAGTTGAGTCGCGTCCACGATATCCGTGTTTGTTCCCGCCGTCAGGCCGAGGATCTCGGTAAAGTTGCGATCGACGAGCGGCAAGTCGACGACGGTTTGGTGATCGATGACTCGTCCGAGAGTGGCGTTCTCGGTTTGAAGGAGTGGAGGTGCGGCGCTAACCACGATCTGTTGCTTTGCGCCACTAAGCGCGAGCTGAATCTTCAGCCTACTCACTTCGGTGATTTGAACCTGAACGCCATTCAAGAGGAATGGTTCGAATCCTGCCGTGCGCACCATCAGGTCATACTTGCCGGGAGGCAGGAATTGGACCGAGAAGTTCCCCTCGCCGTCCGTATCGAGATCGCGCTTTTCTCCGGTGCCCTGGCTTTTGATGACCACTGCAGCACGTCGAACCAGCGCTCCACTGGGGTCGCTCACGGTGCCGGCGATCGCTCCGGTATCGGCTGTCTGGCCGTGCATCGGCAAAGCGCAGAGCGCGAACATGGCGGTCCGGAGCAAACTGCGGGACGCGTGCAACGGCATGTTTCTACGTCACCTCGTTCCGCCGACAATCACCGCAGCCGGGTGGAAGGACGAATCTGGATCAGTATAGATGGTTCATGTGACAGCTTAGTCACAGCAGCGCGCCTCAACTCCCTCGCCTCCAGGGCCTTTTTCCTTGCGAGTAAACTTTCGGGAGCGGCGAGGGATGACGTCAACTTCTTTGACGCGGACCCTGATCAGCCCGCGGGCGCTACGCCAGAGAAAACCGCTTCGGTCCTTCCTAGCTGGTTCTCGGGGGAGCGCGGTCTCCATTCATGTTGCCCCAGCCTAAGGGATGCTACTTCGAACCATGCCCGTCCCTGGCTAGCGGCAATTCTCACTGTAGTGAGTCAGCGCGTCGACGCTTGTGTCGAAATCCTGGGCACACGTCAGGATTTCGTCACTCCGAAGGAAGCCGGCCACGCAACCCGAGATAGGACTAGAGCGCTTGTCAATGTCTCGATAACAGCCTTGACAGCTTCACCCTGGTCTCGATGCTCTGTATGCATCGCCACCCCATTTTCCAACCGCTTATCGGAGGCCGAGGGTTGGCACGCGGATTGCATTCCAGTTAGGGACGGTGAGACCGTGCCACCGTCAGCATTGGGAGGCAAAATGTTATTGCGGATCCTCGCAACAGATTCAAGTTGGGTTCCAACTCTTGCTCGCATCATTCTGGGCATCATCTTCTTCGCACACGGTTCGCAAAAGGTGTTCGGCTGGTTCGGAGGGCCGGGATTGAGGCAGACACTGCGCACTTTGACCGGATTTTTAGGTCTGCCGACGATCATCGCTCTTGCGGCTGTGGGGGCTGAATTCGTCGGCGGTGCGGCGCTCATCCTGGGACTTGTTGCTCGTGTAAGTGCACTCGTCATCGCCGTCAACATGCTGGCGGCAATTTTCGTGGTGCACGGAAAATATGGCCTCTTCATGAACTGGTTTGGCGACCGGAAAGGCCACGGCATCGAGTACCACCTGCTCGCGATTGCATTAGCCATCGTGATCATTGCGAAAGGCGCTGGCGCATTCTCCCTTGATGGCCTGCTATCGAATTCGATCGGCGCGTAAGGAAACCTATCACACGAGAACTTTAGGAGAAACCCCAATGTACGCCACGTCACTTGCTCTCGCGTCCGGTGTAATCATCCCTGACAGCAAAATAGCTCGCGAAGTCACCGAATTGGTTCGCGATACAGAGAACTCATTGCTGTTCAACCACTCCAGCCGCGTCTACTACTTCGCCGCTGCAACCGGCAAACGGAAAGGCCTCACCTTCGACCCTGAGCTGCTGTATGTGAGTGCAATGTTTCATGATATGGGTCTTACTCCGAAACACAGCAGCGCTACAGACCGTTTTGAGGTAGACGGCGCCAATACTGCTCGCGAGTTTCTCCGTCAGCACAAGATCCCCCAACAAGACATCGACACAGTGTGGACCTCGATTGCCCTTCACACCACACCAGGTATCCCTCAATACATGCATCCGGTGGTTGCGCTGTTGACCAACGGTGTAGAGATGGATGTTCTCGGTATCGCCTACTCGGAATTCTCTGACGCTGATCGCGAAGCGATCGTCGCCGCGTATCCGCGCACCGAACACTTTAAAGAAGACATCATCCAGGCCTTTTACGAGGGCATCAAGCGCAAGCCTGAGACAACATTCGGTAATGTGAAGGCGGATGTCCTAGCGGACAAGGATCCAAGGTTCCAGCGCACGAACTTCTGCAATATCATTCGCGGTTCGCAGTGGAAGGGCTAAGAAAGCCTTAGCTGGCGCTCAGAGGCACTCCCGCTGACTATCAACTTTTTAATTCACAACTCCGGAAAGTGAGAACGAACAATGTCAAATCCCGAGCGCTTTACCAGTGCAACCGGTGCTCCCGTACCGGACAACACGAATATTCTGACAGCTGGTCGTCGTGGTCCGGCTCTACTACAGGACATCTGGCTGATCGAGAAGCTCGCACACTTTGATCGTGAGGTCATTCCTGAGCGCAGGATGCATGCCAAAGGCTGGGGGGCGTATGGAACCTTCGTGACGACTCACGACATCACAAGGTACACCAAGGCAGCGATTTTTTCGAGGATCGGAAAGCAGACGCCCATGTTTGCGCGCTTTTCGACCGTCGCCGGGGAACGCGGGGCGGCCGATGCGGAGCGCGATATCCGGGGGACTGCTCTCAAGTTTTACACCGAGGACGGAAATTGGGACATCGTTGGAAACAATACTCCGGTCTTTTTCTTCCGCGATCCTTTACGGTTCTCTGACCTCAACCACGCTATCAAGCGCGACCCTCGCACCGGTCTTCGGAGCGCTCAGAATAACTGGGACTTCTGGACTCTTCTTCCGGAAGCACTCCATCAGGTCACGGTCGTCATGTCCGACCGCGGAATTCCGAAGTCCTTCCGGCATATGCATCTCTTCGGAAGCCACACCTTCTCGATGATTAATGCCGAGAACAAGCGCACTTGGGTGAAATTCCATTTCCGCACACAACAAGGTATTGAGAATCTCACCGACGAAGCTGCCGCTGCGGTTGTGGCAAATGACCGGGAGAGCAACGGCCGAGATCTATTGCAGGCCATCGAACGTGCAGATTTTCCGCGTTGGACTCTCTTCATCCAGGTAATGACAGAGGAACAGGCAAAGACACACAAGCACAATCCTTTTGATTTAACCAAAGTCTGGCCCAAGGCGGACTACCCATTGATCGAAGTTGGCGTAATGGAGCTCAATCGTTATCCGGAAAACTACTTCGCAGAGGTGGAGCAAGCCGCTTTCTCCCCGGCGAATGTGGTTCCAGGGGTCAGCTGGTCTCCTGACAAGATGCTCCAGGCCCGCCTGTTCTCTTATGGAGACACCCAGCGATACCGTCTCGGTGTTAACTTCAATCACATCCCTGTGAATGCGCCGAAGTGCCCATTCCATTCCTATCACCGCGACGGCCAGATGCGCACAGACGGAAACCTGGGAGCAACGACGAGTTATAACCCCAATAGCCAGGGATTATGGGACAACCAACCGGAATACGCTGAGCTGCCGCTCGCGCTTGAAGGCGACGCGGATCACTATGACCACCGTTTAGTGGATGATCACTGGGAGCAACCGGGCAATCTCTTCCGGAAGATGACCCCTGAGCAGAAGCAGCTGCTCTTTGAGAACACGGCTCGCGCGATCAATGGCGCCTCTCAGGAAGTCCTCGAGCGGCATGTTGCGAACTGCAGAAGAGCGGATCCTGCCTATGCCGAAGGGGTGGCGCGAGCATTGAAGTTGGGTGTTTTACAGACGGCATGACATCACGAATTGTGCCTCAAACCCATCGTACCTAAACCAAACGAACACTGCAGTGATCCAAGCTAACACCTTGATGGCCTGCCTAGGCTTCTCTATGCGGGCCAACCGGTGTTGAACATGAACTAACTTCGCCAGGACGGACAGTTGGCCATAAGGCCGGAGGTGTCGCTATTTAGACACGGAACGTCAGATTCGACATTCGCCGGAGCGGCTCCGAGGCACACCGATTACCAACAACTTCTTTAATTTCATGAGAGTGAACATACTTCATTACTCGGCAGCCACGGCCCACGAATTGCTCTGCAATGTGGACGTGGCACAACACGCTGCGGAAGAAACCGGGATGGGGATGAAATGAGTCACCTCAGCGGCCAAAGCCGGACCTATTTGCAACCACTGACGTACGGGTTGAAACCCGTACCCTGCAAAGACCAGACTTTTTCCGCAGCCTGTCAAGCCGAGAGCAAAGCTCATGAAAGGAACGAATGGTCGATATAATTCTGCTCCTGATGTCGATCGCTTCCGCGATTTCATTACTGGTCGTGAGCCCGTGGGATTTCCAGAGAAAAGCCATCCTGGCATGGAGAGAGTGTGAAGAGATGGAACTCTCGCGCGCCCATGGCCGTGGCGAGGACGGACAAGCCACGACAACCCCGATGAATAATCGTGCAGGGTCCCACCCGTTGGCCGCTGTCATAAAAGACCAGATCCCCTATGATCGAACTGTTTGTGCCAAGGAGGAACTATGAGCCTCACTGAAACGGCACCGTCACCCACGACGAGCGGGCGTAGTGATCCCTCAACCATAGATATTTCCGTTGACGGGCATACGATTGCTGCGAACGAAGGCGAATTGGTGGTTGAAGCCATTCTCCGCGAAAAAGAGATCCCGCATATCTGCTATCACTCACCGCTCATGGGGCCAATCCAGACCTGCGACACCTGCCTTGTTGAGGTCGACGGGAAGCTGGTGCGCTCCTGCGGAACCAAAGTGAGCCCTGGCATGCAGGTGGTCACCGACTCAAAACGTGCCAGAGATGCCCGCGCCGAGGCCTTCGATGTGATCCTTGGCAATCACATGCTTTATTGCACGGTCTGCGATAACAATAATGAGAACTGCAGGGTTCACAACACGGCGCTGGAGTTGAAT
>Ga0302324_100006218_pt1 | contig 25824 bp, 16 predicted proteins | sample Palsa_T0_1_FD_201949 | JGI IMG/M metagenome (GOLD analysis project Ga0302324, IMG submission 201949) | Peat permafrost microbial communities from Stordalen Mire near Abisko, Sweden - Palsa_T0_1 | ecosystem: Environmental > Terrestrial > Soil > Palsa > Peat permafrost | place: Sweden: Abisko... | reverse complement strand
TTCCTCTTCGGTTATCTCATCCGACGGCTTATCCTGCAACTCGTGATAACGCCGGCGCAAATGCGCCATTTCGGAATCCGTCCCGCGCTCGCGCTTCAGGACCTCGTGATCCTCGATTTGGACATTCTCTACGTCCCGGGCCCGCAGCCATTGGCCGGTGAAATTGCGCACGAAATCCTGCGAGCGCTTGTCCTGGAGCATCCGTTGCATTTGCGCGGCCAGGTCCCCGCGCAAACGGCCTTCGCCCGCCAGACGCATCAATTCCTCATCCGGCATGGACGACCACAGGAAATACGACAACCGCGTGGCCAGCGCGTATTCGTCCACCAGCGGATTGCCCCGCGGGTCGCTGTTCATTTCCGTTCCCTCCTCGCGAAAGATAAATCGTGGCGAGGCCAGCACCGCCACCATCGCCTGGCCGATTCCCGACTCAAATGTCTTGCCGGGCTGCGAATAATCTTCCTCCGCCAGCGCGGCCAACCGCTTGACCGTTTTCTCGTCCACCGGACGCCGGAAGGCTTTGCGGGCGAAATTGCTTAAAATTTCTCGCGCATAGGCCAGACGCTCTTTGGATCGTGCCGGGACTTCTCTGGGAAAAAACCGCGCGTAAACCTCGGGCTTCGCCCCTTCCTTTTTTTCCGGCACCGCTTTGGCCACGATTTTTTCCGCCGCGATCATGTATTTCTCCAGCAACATCGGCGAGAGCGTCAACACATCGGCGATGGTGTCGAAACCGTAGCCCGTGTCATCAGGTGGAAACTCTGTCTGGGTGGCGTAATCGATGCCCATCAAATCGCGAATTGTGTTGCGGTATTCAACCCGATTGAGCCGGCGCACGGTAACGCGGCCCGGATCGGGGTTGGCGGGATCGATGCAAAAGACCGCGCTTTTGATCCACTGCGCGATTTCCTGTCGTTGCTCCCGCGAGGGCTGCGGTTTTTTGGCCGGGGGCATCATGTCAGCGCGCAGGTTCTTGAGCGCCTTCCACCACAAATCACGGTTGGTCAGCACCGATTGGTCGGACTTGAATTGGTCGAACGCCACGTTGCCCTTGTGCGCGCCATCGCCGTGGCAATCGAAGCAATAAGTTTCCAGAATTGGCCGGATTTGAGCGCGAAACTCCGCCGCGCCCGGCGCAGGGTCCGCCGCCGCGCGCCCCAAACCAGCCAGCACGACCAACCCTGCCAAACCAATGCACCAGCGCCGACGACACGACCCCCCTCTCCAAGCCTGCTGAATCGTTGCGGCTACGGAACTTGCGGCGGCCTGCGCATTGACGGTAAAACTCATGGCGGACGACTATCGACACCGGACACTTCATAGACGCGGAGCTGGTGGTTGCTATTCACTTTGATCCAAACAACGCCGCAGCGCGTTGCTGAATTTCCGCCGGGGTCAGGTCTTCTTTGTGCGTCGCCACTGTCCACACGTGCCCGAATGGATCAGTGAATGTGCCGGATCGGTCGCCGTAAAACTGGTCCTGCACCGGACGGACCATTTTGGCTCCGAGCGCGACCGCCTTTCCCACCACGGCGTCGCAGTCCTCCACATAGAGGCAGAGCGAGACCGGCGTCCCGCCGTAAGAGACGGGGCTGCGAAAACTGAATTGGGGGCATTCGTCGGCCAGCATCACGTGCGAATCGCCGAGTTGGATTTCCGCATGCGCGACTTTGCCATCGGGCCCCGCCATGCGCGAGATTTCCAGGGCGCCCAGAGCCTGCTGGTAGAACTCGATGGCGCGGGCCGCGCCGTCAACGATCAGATAAGGCGTCACCGCATGAAAACGCGCCGGGATGTAATGGACTTTAGGATTCATAAGCGGCTTGATGCTAACGCCGAGCCACCGAGCCGTCCATGTTTAAACGCGGCCAGGTTGCTCCCCTTAGCGATTTCTTGGGGAGCGCGGTCGTCCCGTGCGGCGCCGTCGGCGTCCCAGCCCGCAAAGCGGGCCGCTCTTATGTTGTTCCGTCTCCGACGGCATGCCCCGTTCCAAGCGGATGCGCCTTTTGGGCGAATCCGCGAGCATGTCGCCACCCGCGAGCGGCGAGACAGCCAGCAAAGCGGGCTTGTCGCGCCGTCTTGTCCGCCAAAGCGCGCAACGCGACGGCGGAAGCCTCGGCGAAGGCGGACCGCTCTTAATTTGTTCCGGCTCGGGCGAGGCCCTGATTTGGCCCGGCACGATTGATTCGCGGTGATTTCCCCAACGCCAAGGCCATAGCCGCGAAAAGGCGCAAAAGTCTCACAACCACAAGACCTTCTGGTTTGCAATCCGCCAGGAAAACGCATCTCAGAGAAAAATGTCAGAGGAATAATTGTCATGGGAATCGACGGAAGGGCTTGCAGGTTATTCCTCTGACAACCATTCCTCTGACACCCCTCAGGTTTGACTGGGTTTGACCGCCCTGTATTCCGCAGACTCTTTCGCCACTAACCACTAACCACTAACCACTTGCCAGTTCGATAAGTCTCATGGCCCAATCATCTCACCCATCCCGATCCGTGTCTAGTGGTGCCGCACCACCAAAAATTCCTTCGTCCCACGGCCCAAGCGAGGAGAAGAAGGCTCGCGCGGAGGCGCAGAGCGCGCAGAGAAAGGGCGAAGCGTTTTTCTTGACATATTGAAAAGTTACGGTCTGGCAATTCGTTGCATCGCACCCTCCCATTCCCTCCTCTGCACGGCAACAGTTCAAAATCGCTCATTTCTGACTAGACTTCTTCACCACGAAAGGCACGAAGAGCACGAAGCAAAGGAGACGAAATTTTGCATGAGCCTTTCCGGTCGGTTTTTTTTCGTGCTCTTCGTGGTAAAAAATTGGGTTGCGGCTTGGCGCGTTGCGCTCTCTGCGCCTCTGCGCGAGCTTCCGCGTGCCCTCACGCGGCGTCGGATCTGCGATGGCAAATGGCGCTTGACCGTGCGTGGACCCCGCCATACGCTTCGAGCGCGTTCACATGTTTGAGGAACCCCAATCGTGCGCGGCACGCACTCCAGGCGGCCGTTTCGCCACCAGGCACATTTGAATTTGACACGCTATCCTCGCACAATATGAAAAAGTGCGCCGTTTGTGGAAAGGAATACCCCGCTGAGGTCGTTCGATGTTCGATGGATGGAGAGTTGCTCGCGACTGACGAACCGCAGCCGCTCCCTGTGTCTCTGCCCAGCCAAGCCAACGCCACTCCTTCCGGAGCCTGGACGGATCGCAAGACGCGCATCTTCGAAGTGGTGCTGGTTTGCGTGGTAGCTTTTGGCGGCAGCATTCTCCTTTCGGCGTACCGGCTTTACACGATGCGTCCGGTTGACTCGATCGCTTCGGTCGGAGCATTGAATTGGGCCAACACCCTGCTTCATGATGGAGCAGGCCTTGGGTTGCTGTGGTATGTTTTGATGCGGCGATCCAGGACTTTTTCCGACCTGGGTTTATCTTGGGTGAAGAGTGATTTTGGCTACTCCATCCTCATTTATATTGTTGGATGCGTTGCCTTTTTCGGGGTTTATGGAGCCATCGCTCTTACCGGGTTGACTTCGGCGGGCGCATCAACGTCCATTGGCCGTGTCACCCATCATCTTTTCGGCGCTGGAATTGGCTTTGCAACGATGGTCGTCCAATTCCTCAATCCCTTCTTTGAAGAGTTGATCGTAAGAGCCTACGTCATGACGGAATTGAAGCAATTGACAAATAGTGTGTGGAAACCGATTGTGGTCAGCACTTTCCTGCAGATGAGTTATCATTTTTACCAAGGCGCTCCGATGGCATTTAGTTCCGGGGCGATGTTTCTGGTATTCTCAATCTACTATGCCAAAACCAATCGCATTGCCCCGATTATTCTCGCGCATCTTTACGGTGACGTCGGCGCCACACTGTTGTATGCGTTGCGGCAGCATTCCGGCGCCGGTTCTCACAATTGATGCCTACATGGACTTGTCGTCCGATGCAGGCGACCCATTATATGCTAAGCCGCGATGCGGAATTTATTTCTTAGTGGCGACCGAAAACAGCTCGTTGATATTTTCTCGGCCAAACGCTAAATTTTGGGCGCTGGACGTTCCATGATGAACTCGGCTTGCAGCGACACCGGCTGTCCCGAATAATGCACGCCTTTATTCCGTGACGCCTTCCAAGCGGCCGCGTGGCCAGCCTCCCCGGCAATGGCGCGAATGTTCAGGCGCCGCAGCAACTCCACGGTGAAGGGTCGTTTCGAGTCCGTGAAAGTAAGGGAGGCGAGGAATCGCTGGCAGATCTTTGAGTTGAGAATCTCCGCCACGAGGCGCGCCTCGCTTTCATCCTCAAATGCTAGGAAATAGCAGGTGTCGTCGAACAGAACTGGCTTTGCGCCCACAGGTCCGACCAATGCGAATCGTGGTGTTCGATGCAGGCCGGAGACCGCCACCTTCCACGGCGCGAAGGCGTAGTCGCCTATGCCAAAGAGCGCGAAGGGAACCCGGTCGCTGTAAATGGAACTCTTGCGAGCCTCGAACCGATCGCGATGAGAATCGAGGTAACGCCAGGTGCGCGGGGCGGTCTTGGAGATGATGTAGGTGTCTTCGCCCGTTCTCCTTTGCGTGACGAGAACGAACCGTGTCGGCGTCACGCGCCCGTTAGCAAGGTCGGAGCATTTTAGCAACGGGAACAGATAGTCGGACTCGATACGGACGTCTTCGCCCAGTTTGTTGACGAGTGACTTTCCCTCGGCTCGCCGCAGTTCCATGACCGAAGCGCAATCGTGCTTCACACCGGAACGCCATTGATACGGGCAAAGTCCTTCAAGATGCTGCAGTCGCCGATAAGCGCGAATGTCCGCAACTAAATCCTGACCCGCAAGGCCGAGGGTCGTCGAGCGCGTCTTGACGGCAAGGTCGTCGAATACGTCCGCTTCAGCAGGCCCAGCCTCACCCGTGCGTGCGAGTAGGAGACAGGCGTCCACAGACGCGCCAAAGTGCTTCTTAGCGTCAATACGATGGAGCGAGGCACTGGCAATTCTGCCGTCGTTCTGCCACGCGAAGCGCAAGAATTTTCGAGCGGTGCCTGTCTTGCAGAGCATGGCAATCACCGCTTTTCGGCCGCGGAGCGCCTTGATCATCCGGATGAGCATCCACTCGGAGACGTCGAAATTGGATTTGCCGGTGCGGGCTTGGATGCCACGGAAGCCTTGAAAGTTCTCTTTCACCGGCAGGTTTGAGCCATTGAACCCGCAAACGGCGGCGTTAGTGACCCATGGCAAATTTCCCAAAATGAGAAGCGACCCTCCCATCTTCGCCAGTTCCGACTCCCAATCGTGCGTATAGAAATCCTGTTGACTGACAGAGGCACGATGCGCGGCGCCTGCCTCGATCAGGGCGTTCTTGGTCTGCGCGATGTAATTCGAGTTGATGTCCCAACCGAGCAAACGCGCCTTTGGGAAAGCCTGGCTCGCGGCGACGAGGAACGAGCCAAGGCCACAAGTTGGCTCCAGGATTGTATCCGCATCGATTTGGCGCTGAAGCAGAAAGGACGAAACTTCGCGTGCCAACCCCAGCGGCGTTTGAAAATCCCCGAATTCGATCCTGGCGTTGGTTTTCATGCGAGGCATAGGACGCCGCCTACCTTTCCAGCCTGTTCAATGACCCGGCCATACTGCAATCGCCATTGGAGCGCATTCGAGACAGACAGGTAGCCGAGCTCAGGTGGGGTGCGGAGAACTTCATCAGCCAGGGATTCGGTTTCAACTTCATCAACGGGTAGCATCCGCTCTTGAAAGTAGGCCAGGATGTCGTCCCGGTTGGCCTTGTTTTCCATCAGGCGAAGCAGACCGGAGGTCGTCTGAAAATCTGCTGTCCGCTCCTGCTGAACATAGACGGTGTGTCGAATGTCGAGGCGACCGGTGCGCGACTTCTCGTCGTCGTGCTTCGTGTAAACAAAAACGAGCAGGGAGTAACCTAAGCCGTAAATCTTTTGCCGCGCGTTCTTGAAGGGGCACGAGGACTGCGGCTGGCGAAGGCTTGTTACCTTGATGTCCACGTTCAACTTTGGAAAATCGATGCCCTTGGCCGAGTTGCCGCGAGCGTAATGATAGCGCGATTGAAGCAGCGCTTGAAATTTGTGCTCAAGATAAGTACCGATGGCCTTGCCATCAGTGACCCCAAACAGGCTCGGCTGAGCGTGCGTCGATTGCGCTTTCGCAAAATTGGAGGCTTCATCTTGCAGCAGTTTGATCGTGAGCGAAGTCGGCATAAGCCGCTGCCATAATGCGGGAATTTATCAGCCAATTCAAACGGATTCGGATTATTCTCGCTGAAGACCAAAGGACTTGGAAGTTGGTAATTATTCGATTGACTCATTCGCCACTGGAGACGATGCAGAAGACGAGGATATACTGAATTCTCTAAGCAGATGCGCTCCCGGCGTTGTCCATAATCAACCCGTAGCGATGGCGGGTTTCGGAAATACATTGTTCGCGCAGCCAGCGGGTCAGCTCGTGGCGGCCATCGGCCAACAGCGGCGCGTTGATCCAATTCAGACCGGCCCCGTAAGCGGCCCGGAGCAAAGTGTCGGAGGGCGGCTTCACGGTGCGGAGGAATTCCGCCTCGACCGCCAAGGCCGGCAGGCGCGCGGCCAGCGACTCTTCGGACTCCTGGCCGGCCAGACTGACGTGCAGCCGCGTGCCGCAGATTTGCGCCGCTTTCCGCGCCAGTTCCAAACTCCGCGTGTCGCCCTTCTCCAATCGCAGCACCACGCCGCGGCAAGGGCGGTAGCGGAAAATATTGGTTTCACAGCGCAGACCCGAGGGATCGTGAGCGCGGGAAAAGTGGTCGCGCCACCAAAGCTCGTAAGTGTCGGCCGTCGCGGCGGTTTCCTCAAAGCGGGCAAATTGGGCGACATAATTCGGCCCTCCCGCCTTGGCGCCCGGTCCGAAGCTGGAACCTTTCCAACCGCCAAAAGGCTGGCGTTGCACAATGGCGCCGGTGATGGCGCGATTGATGTAAGCATTGCCCGCCGCGACGCGCTCGCGCCAGAGGGCGATTTCCTCTTCGTCGAGCGAGTGCAATCCCGCCGTCAAACCGAAATCGCTGTCATTTTGAATGGCGATGGCCTCCTCCAGATTCGCGGCGCGCATCAAGCCCAGCACCGGCCCGAAGCATTCGGTGCGATGGAACCAGGAGCCGCGCCGAACACCCAATCGGATGCCGGGCGACCACAGGCACGGGTCCGCGCCAAGTTGCCGCGGGCGCAGCAGCCATTCCTCGCCCTCATCCAAGGCTCTGAGCGCCCGGCCCAAGTCCGGGCCGGCGGGACGCATGAGCGGCGGCACCACGCTGGCGGCGTCCGTCGCGGGCCCGACGGGCAAACTGGCGGCGGCGTCCAGCAACTGCGCGCGGAAGGCGGGGTCATCATAGACCTCCGCCTCGATGATGGCCAGGCTGGCCGCGCTGCACTTCTGTCCCGCGTGGTGGAAGGCGGACTTGACAAGATCCTTGACCGCCAGATCGCGGTCCGCCTGGGCGGTGATAATGATGCTGTTCTTGCCGCTGGTCTCGGCCAAGAGCCGCAAGGAGGGCCGCATAGTCAGGAACAGCCGCGCCGTGTGGCAAGAGCCTGTCAAAACTACCGCCGCGACCCTCGGGTCGGTGATCAAGGCGCGGCGCGGCGCCTCCTCTTCGACCGGCAGGAACTGCAGTATCTCCCGCGGAATGCCGGCCTGCCAAAGTTGCCGGACCAAATGCCAGGCGGTGCCCGCCGTTTCCCGCGGCGGCTTGAGCACCACGGCATTGCCGGCCATCAGCGCGGCCAGGACGCCGCCGCAGGCGATGGCATAAGGAAAATTCCACGGCGGCGTCACCACCACGATCCCCAGCGCCGAAATGCGCAATCCGCGCAGGGGCCGGAATTGCGCGTAATAGCGGGCGAAATCAATCGCTTCGGAAACTTCGGGGTCGCCCTCCGCAGCGGCTTTCTTGGCGTCATGCACCATGCAGGCGATGGTCTCGAATCGGCCTTCTTCCATGACCTCGGCGCAACGGCCCAGCAACGCGGCGCGATGCTCCAAGCCGCTGGCCTCCCACGCCGGTTGCGCCGCGCGCAACTGCGCCAGGGCCGCGCCGACTTCCGCCGCTTCGGGCGCGGGCCGCGCCTCCGCGCGCCATCGCGCCAGGGCTTTTGCCAAGGACTGGCGATGAGTCTGCTGGGTCCAATCCGTGTCCGGGACATTGGCAAAACGATCCGGCGGGCGCGGGGGCGGCTTGGCCCGGCGAGGCTCGACCGCGGCGGCGGCGCGATTTTCCCAACTGGCCGCGAAATGGGCGCGCTGCCGTTGCCAGGATTTGCTTTCCGGAGTCAAGTCGAACAAGTCGCGCAGGAAGTTTTCCGGCGCGGTGTTTTCGTCCAGCCGCCGCAGCAGGTAGGTGAGGGCGCTGTTAAAGTTGCCGCTGTGAACCACCGGCGCGTAGAGAACCAGTCCACCCGCTGTTTGCCGCACGGCGCGGGCTTGATGCGGGGCCATGCCTTCGAGCATTTCAAACTCGACTAGCGAGCCCAGGCCCCGGTCCTCGCGCAAGACCAGCCCCAGCGCTATGTCAAATAGATTGTGGCTGCCTACCGCCAGGTTCACCGCCTTGACGCGCGACCCTTCGCAGGCAAAATCGAGCATGCGGCAGAAATTGGCGTCCGTCTCCGCCTTGCTCAGGTAGGGCGCGCGCGGCCAGCCGTGCCATTCGGCTTCGACGGATTCCATGGCCAGATTGGCCCCTTTGACCAGGCGCAGTTTGATGGGAGCGTCGCCGGCGGCCACGCGGGCCGCGGCCCAATCGGTCAAGCGGCGCAAGGCCGTCCAACTGTCCGGCAAATAGGCCTGCAAGACCAGGCCCGCGCACAAGGGGCGGAAGGCCGGCTCCTCCAACACGCGCTGGAAGGCGGCCAGCGTCAGGTGCAAGTCCCGGTATTCCTCCATGTCCAGGTTGACAAATTTGCGGCCGGGCAGGGCGGCCTGATAGAGTCGGCGCAACCGCTCGCAAGCCGAGGCCAGCGTTCCTTCCCAGTCCAGCAGATTGATTTGGCTGTGAATGGAGGAAAGCTTGACGGAAATGGCGGTCACATTCGGATCCTTGAGCAAGCCCAGCAGGGCGTCCAGGCGCCTCGCCGCCTCGCGTTCCCCCAACACGGCCTCGCCCAATTGATTCATGATCACCCCCATTCCGCTGGCACGGCGGACGGCCAGATAATTTTGCAGCGGTTCGGGTTCGGCCGGCAGGATGACCCGCGCCGTGTCCTGGCGCAAGCGCGCGGCGACGGCTCGCATGGCCAAGGCGGGAGCGACGCGCGAAGCCAGGGCCCCCAAACGCATCAGCCGGCGTTGCCCCGCGGAAAGATAAGCGGGCGCGCCGAATTTTTTCAGCAGCCCGCGAAAACGCGCCGCTTGATGCCCTGCGGTGCGGCTGCGAAAAACCTGGTCCACCATTTGCACGGTGAAGGCCTTGCCGCGCGGATCGTTCATCATCCGGCCCAATCGTTCCGACTCAGCCCGTTCTTGCGGAGACTGCGCGGACAAAGCGGCGGCCAGTAACTGCGCCGCCACAGCCGACGCCCGTTCCGTCACGTTATCATTCATCGATTCAATCTAGGACTGGTCAGCACACGCGCCAATCCTCCCTTAAGGCACATGGTCTTAGTTCCGGGGAGCACACGCGCCTCGCGTGTGGTGGTCGGCGCCCCCGCCGACCACATCTTGGCATCTTCTTTACTTCCTATTGGATGAGCGGAAGCAGTCGGCGAGGCGCCGACTGCCACACGCGAGGGCGCGTGTGCTCCCCAGACCGCAGCCGTTCCATCGGATTTGGGGCACGCGCCAGAATCGGGCTCACTGCTTTTCACGAAATGGTTTGTGGTCGCGGTAAAGAGCCAGCAATTGTTGATTGGTCTCTGCCAGCGGCATTCGTTCTTGCTGCTTGGCCAGGTCGTACGCATTTTGCCCGGCTGCCACCGCCTTTTCGAAATTTCCTTTTTCGGCATAGGCCGCCGCCAGCGTGCCCAGGAAGACCGGCTCCTGGCCGCGCGTGAGTTCGACGGCCCGGAGGGCCAGTTGCACGGCATCGGCGCTGTGACGAACCTCGGCATGCGGGTCGGTCGCCACCAGCCAGGCAAATTCGTTCAGTGTCTCCGGCTGGTTGGGATCCACGTTCAGAGAAGCGCCAAACTCCGCGATCGCGGCGGCCTTTTGCCCTTGGAGCAGGAAGGCTTTAGCCAGCAAGTGATGAGCTTCATAGTTCTTGGGTTCTTCGTGCAGCACCATTTTGAATTCATCCGCCGCCTCGACCACCAGCTTTTTAGCCAGAAAGGCGTGCCCCAGTTGCAGGCGGGCGACATTCGAACGGTTGTCCAGGCGAAGGGCGAGCTTATATTTTTCGATGGATTGGTCCACATTGCCTTCAGCAAAGAGGATGTTGCCCAAGAGCACCTTGAACGGCGCGGACTCGGGAAAGAGGGCGACGGCCTTTTCGCATTCGGCCTGGGCCAGGGGAAGCTGACGGTGGAACAGGAGGTAAGTTATGTAGTCGCCATGGCCCTTGGGATTTGTCTTGGAAGACGGTATGCGCGAAAGAAGTGTTTCCTCGCTTTTCCAATAGCCAAGCTGAACCCAACTGGCCACACAGCAGGCGGCCAGGAGCAGAGCGCACACCGCGCCCAAGGCAGCCCGCCCATGCCGCAGCGGCGCCAACAAATCAGAAGCCTCCCAGCAAATGAGCATCCACAATCCGATGGAAGGCAGGTACATGTAGCGGTCCCCCATGGGTTGCGCGCCTGCCTGGAACAGGTTGAGCACCGGGATCAACGTGGCCAGGAACCAAAGCCAGCCCACCAGCCAATACGGACGCGTCTTCCTGGTCAGGAAAGCCACCACGGAAACGGCTGTCAGCACCAGCGCCACGCCGATGAGCACCAATTTCGGCTCATGAAGAACCAAGGGGTAAGACGCACCCAAGTCCGATGGCCAAAACGATTTGGCCACATAGCGGAAGCACGACATGCCCGCCGTGACGAAACGAATCCGGTAGGGAAGTTGCGCCATGGCCTCCACGACATGGTTTTGCTTGGTGACCAGAAACGTGATGACGCTGGCGGCGACGGCCAACACCAGGAAAGGAATCTTTTCGGCCAATAGAAACAAGGCTTGCCTGGCGGCGGGCCGTCGCGGCGTTGCGGCCAGTCGTCCCAACGGCCACCAATCCAGCAAGAGCAAGACCAAAGGCAGCGTCACCGCCACAGACTTGGCCATCAAACCGAGGGCAAAGAACACCAGGCTCAGCCCATAAAAAACCTTGAACTTTGAACCTTGAACTTTGAATTCTTCCGCATAGCGGGCATAGGCCCAGAGCGTCAGCAGCCAGAAAAAAGCGCACAGAAGTCCCTGCCGCTCGGCGATCCACGCCGCCACTTCCACGTGGAGGGGATGCCACGCGAAAAAAGCAGCCACAGCGGCGCTACGCCAAAAAGCACCGGTCAACTGGCGCAGCACCAGGAAGACCAGCATCGAGTTGAGGGCATGCAGGATCAGGTTGGTGGCGTGATGGCCGCCCAACTGCAACCCGTACATCTGGCAGTCCAGCGCGTGCGAAAGCCAGGTCAACGGCTGCCAGATGTTGCCATAGCCAGCCGCAAAGGCCCAGCCGAACACGCCGGACAGACCCTTGTTGATGTGCGGATTGTCCAGGACGTAATACTGGTCATCGAGGTTGACCGACGTGTAATGGAAGGCTGGCCAATAGAGGGCGATCGTGCCCAGCCCAAGCACCAGGCAGACCGCCAGCACGCGCCATCCGTCTTTTTTTGTCATGCCGCGCAGTCTAGCAGAGGCCCGGAGAAAGGCAATTCAGGGGATTCACACGCTGGCCGGTTTGGTGATGCAAATATCGGTGTCCTCCCCGGGCTGCTGCGGGAGGCCCGCTTCCGGCTGCCAGCGCACTTCGTAAATGCGGACCGGTTCGCGGAATCCTTTGACCTGGCGCAGACCCCAATCCAGGCATTTGCCGGCCAATTGGGGATCATCGCGTTTGAGCGCGGCATGGGTGGCCTCGCCTATAATGATGCGGCCATGGCCGGAAACGCCTTCCAGGCGGCTGGCCAGATTGACCTCGCGCCCGAATGCCGTGTAGTTGACTTGATGCGTGGCCGAGCCCATGAAACCGACGATCGCCACCCCGGTGTTGATGCCCGTCCCCATCGAGAGCACCGGCAACACGGGCAGCAACGGCATTCCGTTGCGCGCGCGCATTCGGTTGTCCTCCTCCCGCTGCTGGTTTTTCCTTTGCCGTTCCAGATTCAACTCGGACATCGCGCGCTGCGCCTCGATGGCGGCCCGCACCGCATCCAAGGCGTGATGCGGATTGGGCAGCGGGGCGCCCCAAAAGGCCATCACGCAATCGCCAATGTATTTGTCCAGCGTCCCGTTGTGGCTCTTGACGATATCCGCCAGCAGGCCCAGATACGTGCTGACGGTCTCCAGCGTGGCTTTGGCTTGGGCGTCGAAATAGGCCTCCACATCGGCGCCGGTGAGACGATGTTCTTTGACGTAGGCGTCGGCTCGCGCCTGCGTCGAGTCGGTCAGCTCAGTGAATCCCCGCACGTCGGCGAAATAGATCGTGATCTCCAGCCGCTGACCGTCGGTCTCGATCCTTTCCTTCTGCAAAAGTTGATTGACTACGTCCGGCGAAAGCACGCGCGAAAAATGCTGTTGGATCAATTTCTTCTGGGTTTGCTCGAAGCGCACGCGGTAAATCAGCCCTCCCACATGGGTGGCAAATCCCGCGCCCACCAGCGGCAGGACCATCGGCACCCAGACCCGCCATTGCACGTAGAGCCACGCGCAGAGGGCGGAATAGAGCACCGCAAATGCGAGCATGAGCAGCGTGCCGTTGAAGGCCAACTCCACCACCCAGGTGATCCAGGCCGAGAGGATTCCTACCGCGACGATGAGCGCCAGGTTCAGCGCCAGGGGCGTCGGACGGACGAACCGGCCAGTGATCACCGAACGGGCGACGTTTAAATGTTTGGTGACCAGGAACGTGCTGCTGGCCAGCGGAGTGGCCCCCACGTCCGCCAAATCGTTGCCGGTGGCTTGCGAGCCGACGACCGCCACTCTGTCTTTCCAGTAATCGTTGGTCGGCTGCCCGTGATTGCGGTTCACCAGCGCCGCCAGCAGGAATTCGAAGGGCATTTGCGGCACTTGCGCATCGTTTTGCGCGAGCGACCAATCGATGTAGAAGTAATTCTGGTCATCCACCGGAATGGAACGTGTCAGCCCATTGGGCCCGTGCAGTGTGATGCGGCCCGGCTCGATTTCAGGATGCTCCAAATCAAGCTTCAACTCGTGCGCCGCCAGCAGGATTCCCATGCTCCAGGCCCGGAATTTCTGGTAGGGCACTATCTTGACTCCCGATCTGGCCTGCCCGGGAGCGATAAGGTTGGTGGTGATTCTTCCTTGATCGTCAGTGGGGAAGCTCCACTTTTCCCCATTGAGCCGGCTGACAAAGGTGATCTTGTGTTGGACGGAATCCTCCATCGTTTTCGGGAGATTCCACGCCAAAGCCGCCGCCGCCTGGTTGATGGCGGGGTCCCAGAGGCGATACTCCTGGAAGGCGCGGTCACGCCGCAGTACACTGTCGGCATCGCGATCCACGGTAATATTGGCGACGCCCCAGGCATTGGTTCGGAACTTCGCGTTCGGCATCTCATCGTTGTCGGCCGCCAGGATGACGTTGCTCGACTGCTTGAGTTGCGCGGCAAAAATATCGTCCGGCATCTGAACACCATCTGGCGAAGCCACCGCCGCCTGGTCGTCGCGCAATTCGGCTAAAATTACGTCGAAGGCCACCGCTTTGGCCCCTTCCAGCGTGAGTTCCTTCAAGGCCGCCGCATAAACATTGCGCGGCCAATACAGTCCGGCGGTGAAGTCCAAATGGGCGTCGTTCTTGACCTCATATATGGTTTTGTCGTTGATTTCCACCAAGCCAAGATTGGTGGCGCTCCCGGCAGCCCTGCTCCCAATACTGTGCGCCAGACGCACCCGCACATCGTAGCTTATCCATTCCAGGCGATTGATGTAAGGGAAATGCGCGATTTCCAGGATGCAAACGCAAAGAATGACCGGCGCGGCGATAAAAAACGTCGGCGATTTGAGAAATCTCAGGCGCACGCCCATCAGCTAATCAAAAAACCCGGAGCAACACAAGTCACTCCGGGTCGAAAGTCAAAGGCCTGCGAACAGGCCGCCTTCATTCTTAAGGAACCTTCGCATCACTACCCCCACTGTCTGAGACTGTATAAGGATTGGGTGTGGGCGTCGGCGGGACGGCACCGGAAGCCGGCGCCTGGCCCGGCTCTGGACCGCCGTTGAAAGGCTGAATGATCACTTGCTCCGGCTGTGTCGGACCAGGCGCTGTCCCGCTGTTAATATCAGTGATCATGAGATTGATCTGGTCCAATTGCCACTGCAGCAACTGTATTTGCACTGGGATCACGTCGCCGCCTACAATCCAGGACTCGCCGCCATTAAGTGTCTTGGTTTGCAGAGCCCCGTTGACCACAGCCGAAGCCACCAGGGTGCCTTGCACGCTTGTGAAGGTCACTTCATACTGGCCGTTGGCCAGCGCCGTTACCGTCACCGACCAATCCGTCCCACGAATCCCAGCCACTCCATGCGGGGTCGTGATCTCGTACCTGGAATTGGCCGATACCTTTTGCACCTGGCCCAGAATCGAGCCGACCTGGAGGTTGAGCATCGTTTCGGTGTCGCCATCGCGTCCCGGGCTGAGGCGATCCATCTTCTCCAGAACCAATGTGGTGTCCGATGACACGCGCACCGCCGAGGCCGAACCATTGACGCTTAAATAAACGTAGGAATCGGGGCCCGTGTTAATCGTCACGCCAGCATCCAACACTAGGCCTGGCGTCAACGGCTTCGTGACTCCGCCAAAAGAGAAGGTCGCTTGCCCGTGGACAGTTCGGACGCTGGCTCGGCCCTGAATTCGACCGGGTTCGGCCGATTTGAGCGATGAGACACCGGCCAGCACGAGCACCAGCAAATAGGCTGCAATGGTTTGGAATCTTTTCATAGAATTCATAGTTATGACTGCATGTTCAAGGGCAAGAATACAGTTCCAGTGACTATTGTCAACTCCTTAAACGCAAAAAACTTCACATTTTTTTCGGGCGTCCCTGCGGCTGCCTGTATGTCCCCTTTGGCGGCCACGGAATCTTCTCAAGTTTCAGGCGCACAAGAACATGCATCAATGCCCGAAGGAATAAGCCCGCACCACTCCGGCATCCAGCGTCAACAGCAAAGCGCCCTGGCCTTGCCGCGGCGCGATGGCCATGCTTTGGATGGCGCTTTGATTCGGAATGGAGGAGACTTTTTGGCCGCCGCTCGTGGCGATTTCCAAGTCTCCGCCCCCATCAACGAAAGCCCACTCTTTGGCGCCATCGCCCGCCAGATCGCCCATGGCGGCGCACGCCGCAAACTGCCTGCTGGTGCTCGACGTGCCCGATGCGGCCGAAGTAATCCAGGCAACCTTTCCGGCCTGATCGAATGCCACCACGGCTGTGTCAGTGAAGGCAAGAATTTGCACGGCGTTGCTCTCCACCACTCCCGCCGTCATCCCCGTGTAATACCCGCCTTCGGGGCGCAAGGCATTTTGGCGCCGGCCTGCTGCATCAAACACGTTTACCGAACCGCTGGCGTCCGTGGCCAGCACCAGTGCCGGACGATTGGCCCCCGCCGGAACGATGGCTTGGCTCCAAACATTGCCCAAGCCGGCGGACCAAAGCTTCTTGCCGTCACCGGTGAGCGCCGTCAGCCCGCCGAAACCGTTCATACCCACAATCATCTCCTCGTCGCCGTCGCCCTTCAAATCGCCCCAATGCGCGCCGTCCAGGCCCATGCCGGCGTTGTGGCTCCATGATATTTTGCCGCTGTGATCGATGACCGTCACCTGCCCTCCCCATTGCGTATAACCCAACAGGCGCGTGCCGGCAGACTTGCTGTGGCCGCATTCGATGTCGGTGAATCGGTCCGGCAACGGCAGCGTGGACTTTTCCACACCCGTCAAATCCAGCACGTGCAGCGTCATGCCGGCGGCGACCAGCACGCGAGCGGAGCCATCGTTCTCCCAATCGCCGGCGCACAAAGCCTGCGCGCCGGGAATCGTGGCGGACCAAACCAGGCTGGACTTCAACAACGAGTTGCTTGCCGGCAGCACGGGCGGATTGGCCAGCGCGCCGGTGGGAGCCACATGAGCCCCCGCCAACTGGCCGAACATGAGATGGAAATAGTGATAATACAGGGCCGCAAAGCCGATGCTGGCGATCATGCCCAGAATGGAAAGGATCACGCCGCAACGCGCCATCGCGGTGGGACCGCGTTTCTTCATCAAATAGGCAATCCCAAGCGCGGCTCCCACGGCCCCAATCAAAATGCCCAGCAATACAAAACTCAGCCCCAGCGCGGCGATGCCCAGCACCAAACTGGCCAGGGCCAGTCCTGTCGGAGTCGGAAAGGCCGAGCGGGCGTCTTGGGGCGGAGGTTCCATGCCGGCCCCAGTCTGTCGCCCGCCAGCCGGCACGTCGAGCAAATCTTGGCGGCCTCCTAAACCGGGGTCATGCAGTTGGATTGGGGAGCGCGAGCGTCCTCGCTCGCCGCCTTCGGCGTCTCGCCGAAGGCATTCGGAAATGCCCATCCTTCACCAAAGGTGGCTTGCTTTCTCGCTCGGACCAGTCGGCGGGTCGCCAACTGGAAGCGACCGGGACGGTCGCGCTCCCCTTTTCAACTGCATGGCTTAAGCCGTCGCTGCCGGCTCTTTTCGCTGGCAGGCCTCGATCACGTTGGAGCGTGTCATGAAATAAAGCAGCAGCACAGGGTAGGCCAGTTCAAAGAGGATTTCGAGCAACAAACCGAGCGCGGCGAACCCCGCCATCATGCCCGGCGGCAAGCCAGGCATTTGCTCCATCATCCGCTTAGCCAACGGCCACATGACCATGCTCAAGACCACTACCAGAACAATGTCGATCACAGAATAGACAATTGAGCCGAGGCGCGCCCAGTTCTGCAAGAGCAGCAATCCGATGCCAAACGCCATCAGCGCCAGACCGAGAACGGCGTGCGCCCATATGTTGAACTTCATCAAGGCAGCGTAGGTCGGGTCGGCTGCCACCGCCACGAAGCCGGAATGGCCGGGAAGTTTAAGCTTCGACATGGCCAGTGCGAACAGCGGGCCACCCATGTTCCAGATTCCATCACCGATGTTCAGAATGCCAAAGATCAAGGTGGAAATGGGACGTTCATTCATAAGTTCGCTCGTCGTTGCGCTGACGCTCTAAATTTGCTTGCCGCCCATGATTGGCCTTGCCCCTCCGTCCCGGCAAGCCCAAAATCGATCCGCCCTGCGGCCATCGCGCCCAAGTCCTTGCCCGAGGCGAGTCCGTTCATGGCCTGGGGAGCACACGCGCCCACGCGTGTTGCGGTCGGCGCCCTCGCCGACCGCTTCTTTCGAGTCATGAATGGTTCCCCAATCTTGATTTTTGCAGTGTCCATCCCTAGATTTGCAGGCGTTTACTCTAACGTGTACTCTGACCCTGTGTCGGGCGCAAATCAGGGCTTCGCAGGAGACAGAACAAATTACGGGCGGCCCGCGTTCGCGGGCTGCTCGGCCCTCCCGAAATGACGGCTGCTAGTCCCGGAAGGTCCTACCAAATCCGAGCGAATCCGACTAAATCCGACCTATGAATGCGTTTTCTGAGGTGTAATTCAACCCGGAAAGGCAGTAAACTCCGTTATGAGAAGAATTCTAATAGCCGCCGCGGCGACCCTCGCCCTCAGCACGGCGCAAGGCCAGCAACCCAAACCCCCGGTCCGATTGGCCATCATCGGCTTGGCCCACGATCATGCTGGCGGCTTCATCCCGAAGCTGGCCAACCGGCGGGACATCCAACTGGCGGGCATTGTCGAGCCGGACCACAACCTGGCCGCGCGCTACGCCGCCTCGTTCCATTTGGACGCCGGCCTCTTTCACAACACGCTGGACGACCTGTTAGCCCACACCAACCTCGAGGCGGTGGCGCTCTTCACCAGCCCCTACGATCACCGGCAGGTGGTGGATTTGTGCGCGCCGCACGGCCTGGCCATCATGATGGAGAAACCGCTGGCGGTCAACATGGAGGCCGCTGTGGCCATCGCGGCCGCCTCGGAAAAGTATCACGTCCCCATCCTCGTCAACTATCAGAGCACTTGGAATCCCGATAACCAGGCCCTTTATGACATGGTTCATGAGCCCAACGGCATCGGCCCGGTGCGGCGCATGACCTGTTGTTACGGCCATCGCGGCCCCAAGGAGATAGGTTGCTCGGAAGATTTCCTCGCATGGCTGACAGACCCCAAATTCAACGGCGGGGGCGCGATGGTGGATTTTGGCTGTTACGGCGCCGACTTAATGACCTGGTTCATGGACGGGCAACCGCCCATTTCTGTCTCCGCCATTGCCTTGCAGATCAAACCCGACGTTTATCCGAGAGTGGACGACGATGCCACCATTGTGCTGACTTATCCCATGGCGGTGGGCGTCATCCAGGCTTCATGGAATTGGCCTTATTCGCGCTCGGACTTTGATGTCTATGGCCAGTCCGGCTACGCCCTGGCGCATGGCCAGGATGCGCTGCGCGTCCGCGCGGGCGAGGCCAAAGAGTCGGAAAAGCAAGCCAAACCCCTGGCCGGACCGGCGGCGGACGAGATTTCCTATCTGGTCGCGATCACGCGCCGGGAAATCCAGCCTTCCGGCCCCTCCTCACTAGCGATGAACCTGGTTGTGACCATGATTCTGGATGCCGCCCGCGAATCTGCCCGCACAGGGCGTCGCATCATTTTGAAGCACCAGCAGTAAGGTCCGCGCATGAGTGATTTCCAGTTATCGGATATACTATTAGCCAAACTGGCCGGATGGGAGGTCGTCAAACAAGCGCGCAGCCTCGTGGCGTCGGGCCGCGTGTTGTCTTCCGACTGGCAGCCGCCCAACTTGCGCGGCACCGTCCAGGAAGGTTCCGCCACCTATCGCGCGGGGTTGGTCATTCGCAGCGCGTCCGATGCGGACAATCTATGCACCTGCCGCGACGCCCGTCAACGGGGATTGATTTGCGCCCACTCGGTGGCAGTCGGCCTCCATTTTCAAAGTTCAAAGTTCAAAGTTCAAAGTTCAGAGTTAGAAACGCCCAAAGCGCCTCCGCCCAATGCCCCGTCGTTGCTTCGGGCGCCGCCCGGCCAGAACGGCGAACCGCTGGAACTTTTTCTGATCCTGCCGCCCAACTTCCCCAGCGCCGCGGCCCGGGGCAGAGTCCTGCTTTACGTTGAGGCCCGTTGGCGCAACGGGCGTTCGCCCTTGGATGCGCTGCCGTTGGATACGCCCTTTTCGCTGGATGACCGCGACGCCGCCTTGCTGGACGCGCTGGAGGAAATCAATCACGGCGGCAAACCGGCGATGGTGCTGCTGGAATCGCGCCAATTGACGGAAATCTTGCCCCGGCTGGCGGGGCATCCCCGCGTCACCTTGGGCAAGGCGCAGTCGGTCCAAATCATCCCCCAGCCGCCGGTGCTGCCGGTGAGGGCGCACTTGGAGGCCAGCGGCGAAATTGTCCTTTCCCTGGCCGGCCCACTTACTGGCTGCGTCATGGCCGGCGCGACCCCGTGGCTGTTCGCCGGGAACGAATTGCGGCCTCTCGGGCTGGCAGCGGGACTGGTGGATTTGCTCCGAGGCCCGGTCCGCATAGCGCGCGGCCGGGTGCCGGCTTTTCTGAATTTGGAGTGGCCGAAGCTGGCGGAGCAAGGCGGAGTGGAGGCGGACTTCGCGTTGGAAGATTTCGAGCTGGAACCGGCGACGCCCGAATTCAAGCTGCATCTGGCCGGCGGACTGGCTGTTTTGGAAGCGAAGATGGAGTGCTACTACGGCGGAATATCCGCCGCCTCGTTGCCGCCGGATGCGCCTTGGTTGCCGGACCCTCATTCACCCACGCGCTACGCCATGCGCAATTTCGCCGCGGAACAAGCGGCGGCGGCCCGCTTGCTGCGGGGCGGGTTCATTGGGCCGGATGCCCAGGGGAGTTTTCATCTGCGCGGGCAAAACGCAGTGCTCAATTTTCTCGCGCGCGACTTTCCGCGCCTGGAGAAGGAATGGAAAGTGACGCTGGAAGAGAGGCTGGAACGGAGCGCCGGGAATTTGGAGCGCGTCCAGCCTCATTTTCAAATCACTCCTTCCGGCGAACAATGGTTTGATCTGCACGTCAGCTACGACACCTCCGGCGGCGAGCCGCTGGCGCCGGCCGAGATTCAGCGCCTGCTGCTCTCAGGCCAGAGCCACACCCGGCTCAAAAACGGGAAATTCGCTCTGCTGGACACCGGCGCGGTCGAGGAACTGCAGGAAGTGCTGCTCGATTGCGCGCCGCGCCAGCACGCGGCCGGTTATCGTTTGGACAACGTCCAGGCGCCTTTCCTGCAAGCGACGCTGCGCGAACAGGGCGGTTGGAAAATTCAAGCTCCCACAGGCTGGATGCGCGGGGAGATCAAACTTACGCCCCCGCCGCTGGGAGATTTGGAGGCCGTGTTGCGGCCCTACCAGAAAGAAGGCGCGGGCTGGCTCCACTTTTTGCGCCAGCACGGCTTCGGCGGCATCCTGGCCGATGAAATGGGGCTGGGCAAGACGGTGCAGGTGCTGGCCCATCTGCGCGCTGTCAAACAAAGCAGCGCCGGGCTGGCCGGCCCCTCCCTGGTCGTCTGCCCGTCCTCGCTGGTGTTCAATTGGGAAGCCGAGGCCCGCAAATTCACTCCCGGCCTGCGCGTCCTGCCCCTGCACGGCGCGGACCGGCATGGCCTCTTTGCCCAGATTCCTTTCCACGACCTGCTCATCACCAGCTACACCTTGCTGCGGCGCGACGCCGAACATTATCGCGGCCTGGAGTTCGACACCGCGGTGCTGGACGAAGCGCAGCACATCAAGAACCGGCAGACGCAAAACGCCCAGGCCGTCAAGGCCGTGCGCGCTCGCCACAAAGTGGTCTTGACAGGGACGCCGATGGAGAATTCCGTCCTCGATTTGTGGTCGATCTTCGATTTCTTGATGCCGGGTTACCTGGGTGCGGCGGAGGATTTCCGCGAGCGTTACGAAATCCCGATCATGCGCTCGCGCGACGCCGAGACCCAAGCCCGCCTGTCCAGGCGTTTGCGCCCCTTTGTGCTGCGCCGCCGCAAACACGAGGTGGCCGCCGATCTGCCGGAGAAAATCCAGCAGGTCAGCTTCTGCGAGCTGAACACGGAACAGCAGGCGGTCTATCGACAAGTGCTCGAGGCCGGCCGCCGCGAAGTCGCGGACTCTGTCAATACTCGCGGTTTGGCCGGCAGCCGCATGGTGGTGCTCACCGCGCTCTTGCGCCTGCGCCAGATTTGCTGCGATCTGCGCCTGCTCCAGACCGGCGGCGCGTCAGCCGTCTCGGGCAAGGTGGAATTGTTTAACGAACTGCTGGAAGAAGTGCTCGACGGCGGTCATCGCGCGCTGGTTTTCAGCCAGTTCACCAGCATGCTCTCCCTGTTGAAGGAGGAATTGTCGGCGCGCCACATCCGGTTCTGCTACTTGGACGGCGCGACCACCGACCGCGCGCGCGTGGTGGATCAATTTCAGCGCGATGCGGCGGTGCCGGTCTTTCTCATCAGCCTCAAGGCCGGCGGCGTCGGTCTGAACCTGACCGGGGCCGACACGGTCATCCATTTCGATCCCTGGTGGAACCCGGCCGTCGAAGCGCAAGCGACGGACCGCGCGCACCGCCTCGGCCAGAAGAGGGTGGTGACCAGTTACAAGCTCATCGCGCGCGGCACGGTGGAGGAAAAAATCCTGAGTCTGCAAACCCGCAAACGGGCGTTGACGCAAGGGCTGCTGGGCGGCGAGGAGACCTTGGCGGAGGCGGTAAATTGGGAGGACATTCGAGAACTTTTGGAAATGTAAGAAGGATGAAGGATGAAGGAAGAAGCTCACAAAGGGAACGGCCAAAGGCAGATGACGAGAATTTTTCGTTGCTTCATCCTTCTTCTTTCTTCCTTTCCCTCATCGCAGCAGATGAAACAGCACGTCCGCCACGGCGGAGACGGCGCTGTGCCGGATGTCGTCCTCGAACATCGGTGGAAGGCCCTTCCCAGTGGTGATGGATTCTGTCCTGGCCAGCCGCCGGTCCGCCTCCAGATTTTGTATTTCGCGCGCACGCGCCTTGTCCAACCCGCCGGCGCGGATGAACTCCACGATGCGCCGCAGCTCATCGCGATCGAACCAAGTGCCGTGCTGGCGGCAGACGTCCACGATCACATTGGAGAAGTTGGCAAAATTGACCCGATTCATCAAATCGCCGCAGACCGGACACGGCAAATAGCGAATTTGCTTTTCGAGTTCCACACCTTCGTTGGAAGGCAGTTGGGTCGGCATGCCGAGCACGGCTGCTTGTTTTTCCCGGTCCGCGCAGATTTGCCGGAGCGTTTCGGCGTCCGTCCAGATGCCTTCGCACTTGGAGCACTCGCGCACATTGCTGCCGCCGACGACCACCAGTTCCATGTTGGTACGGCAGCGCGGGCAAGGTTGGGGCTTGGCCGGCTCGGAGGAATCCTTGCGGTCGGCCTTGGCGCCGCAATGAGGGCAGAACTGCTGGCCCAGGAACATCATGCCGAAGCAGCAGGGGCACGCCACCGTGGCCAGGCGCGCGCCGCAATGTTCGCAGCGAGTGGCCTCAGTCGCCGCCACCGCGCCGCACATCGGACAACTTAAGGTTTCAGCCGGCATGGTTGTGAATCGCAGATGTGAGCCGGAGCATGGCGTGGCTGGTCCTGAATGTCAAGTTGAACAAATTGCCAAACCCAAGGTGGCGCATTGAGGTGATCGGTGAGGCGGTTGGCTTGCGCGTCCAATGACGCACTTTCCTTTGCCGGCGGAGAGATCAGAGCTGGCGGACAAATTCGTCCACGGTGATTCCTGCCTACCGAATTAAACTGCGCAGTGTGCCTTTAGCAACTTCCTTGTGATCTGGGACAGAGAGCGTCGTGATCTCGCCCTCTTTCACCATGATGATGTGACTGCCCCGCTGGCGGACGACTTCCAGCCGAGCTTCTCAAATGCCCGGACGACCCTGCGTCCGCTTAATAGCGGCAGAGAAGGCATCAGACGAGCACTTCGACTTGTCGTGTTTCAACGGTGAGCGGCAGACCCCGCTCGGCCCTGACCTCCAAACAAAGCACAATGGCCTCTTCAATATTCTTAATGGCTTGCGGCTTCGTTTTGCCTTGGCTGACGCAACCCGGAATGGACGGGCATTCAACAACCCAAACCCCGTCCTCGTCCCGGTCGATGGTAACTGAAAGCTTCATTCCTTGAGTTTAACCGACGGCGGTGCTTTTTCAAGACCTTCCCCCTTTCGCGTTCCCGTGTTGTTGTCCCATAGGAGTCTCGACCATGGCCGAATGCCAACACCCAAACGCATCCGGCTTCGTCAGGTCAGCACCAAGGGCCGCTACGGCGGTGTTGTGTCAAGTCCATCGAGCGCGAGTCCCCTCCAAAACCCGCGTGACTCGGCACGCGCCTTGCCGTAACTTCGCCGGACCGAAGCCTGCGGGCTGAACTTGTTTTCCATGCGTGCCAACGCCGTTGCTTTTCTCGTTTATGCCGTTATCGTCCTTGGCTGCGGGCTGGGGATTTATTTTACTCTGCAAGCAGGCAGCCGCCTGGAGCCGGCACGGGCCGCGGCCGTGGCTCCGGCGCAACCCGAAGTGTCCGCCGCTGTGCAGGCGCCTACCGCCGCCGGACCGGGAGGCGGGGCCGAGAGTTGGTGGCAGGGGACGTGCGAGGCTTTGCGGCAACCGCTGCCGTTGCTGCTCATCCAGTTGATCCTGATCGTGGCGCTGGCGCGATTCTTTGCCGCGCACTCGGCCCGCCTGGGGCAACCGGCCGTCATCGGGGAGATGATCGCGGGGATTGTGCTGGGGCCGTCGGTGGCGGGGGCGCTGGTTCCGGGGTTGTTTCAATGGGTTTTTCCGGCGGGGTCGATGGGAGCGTTGCGCATGCTCAGTCAAGTGGGCGTGATCTTGTTCATGTTCGTCGTGGGGATGGAACTGGATCTGAAACAACTGCGCGGCCAGGCCAGGACGGCGGTTCTGGTCAGCCATGTCAGCATTGTCCTGCCTTACTTTCTGGGGACTTTTTTTTCCCTCTTCATGTATGAGTCTTTTTCCACTCGTGGGATAAGCTTCTCTTCCTTCGCGCTCTTCATGGGCGTGGCCATGAGCATGACCGCTTTCCCGGTGCTGGCGCGGATTCTGGAGGAGCGGGGATTGACGAAATCGCACCTGGGCTCCATGGCGCTGACCTGCGCCGCCGTGGCGGACGTGACGGCCTGGACCATGTTGGTCTTCGTGGTGGCGGTGCTGAAGTCGCGCAGTCCGGGTAACTGCCTCATTGCCATCGGGCTGCTGCTCCTGTTCGTCGGCCTGATGTTGTGGGTGATAAGGCCGCTGTTGCGGCGTCTTCCCGTCGCCCAAATGGGGGTGGCCAGTGGGCCAACCCAGAACATGGTGGTGACAGTCCTGGTGGTGGCCTTTGGGGCCGGGTGGCTCACTGAGGTCATCGGCGTCCACGCCTTGTTTGGCGCCTTTCTAGCCGGGGTCTGCATGCCGCAAGAGTCAGACTTTCGGCTCCGCGTGCGAGATCGCCTGGAGAGCTTCAGCGCCGCCTTTCTCCTGCCCCTCTTCTTCGCTTTCACCGGACTGCGGACGCAAGTCGGATTATTGAGCGACGGGCCAGACGTCTGCGTCTGCCTTGGGCTGATCGCGGTCGCAACGCTAGGAAAGCTCGGCGGCAGCATGCTCACCGCGCGGTGGTCGGGCATGGACTGGCACGACTCCTTCGCCTTGGGGGCTTTGATGAACACGCGCGGTTTGGTGGAGTTAATCGTGCTGAATATTGGATTGGACTTGGGCATTCTTTCGCCAAAAGTTTTCGCCATGATGGTTATCATGGCCTTGGTGACCACGTGCATGACCGGGCCGCTGCTCTCGCTGGGCTCTTTCCTCCGCCGCCGCCACCGGGCGGTCGAAAAAAGACTCGCCTTTGGCGCCCGGGAATGATGTTCTCAAGGCATGAAACATCGTAAGACTCGCCTTTGTTCTTTCGTCGCTTTGTTGGCCGGTTGCGCCGCGCTTGCGGCACACGGGGCTGATTTGAACACCTTGACGGATGAGGAAAAGGCCGGCGGTTGGAAACTGCTTTTCGACGGCAAGGAAACCAGCGGCTGGCGGGCCTATGCCCACGCGGACTTTCCCAAGCAAGGGTGGGTGATCGAAGACGGTTACCTCAAGAACGAGGCCGGCGTCCACGGCGGCGATTTGGTCACCACACAGCAATTCACCGATTTCGATTTGAAGTTCGAATGGCGCATCTCCCCCGCCGGCAACAGTGGCGTCAAGTATTTGGTGAAGGAGGGCAAATCCGGCAAGGCCGGCGTCGGTTTTGAATATCAGGTGCTCGACGACGTGAAGAACGAAGACGCGCAAGTCGGCCCCAATCACATGGCGGGCGCGCTGTACGATCTGATCGCGCCCAATGAATCAAAGCGCCTCAAACCGGTGGGTGAATTCAACCAGAGCGAAATCATCGTGCGCGGCAATCATGTCGAGCATTGGCTCAACGGCGCGAAAATTCTGGAATACGAGTTGGGCAGTCCCGCGCTCAAGGAAGCCATCGCCAAGAGCAAGTTTGCCAAAATTACCTGGTTCGGGCAGAAGCGGCCGACGGTGATTTTG
>Ga0302324_100006217_pt1 | contig 25827 bp, 12 predicted proteins | sample Palsa_T0_1_FD_201949 | JGI IMG/M metagenome (GOLD analysis project Ga0302324, IMG submission 201949) | Peat permafrost microbial communities from Stordalen Mire near Abisko, Sweden - Palsa_T0_1 | ecosystem: Environmental > Terrestrial > Soil > Palsa > Peat permafrost | place: Sweden: Abisko... | reverse complement strand
GTCGCTCGACCAGATGCGCCACTTCCTGTGGTTCTACACTCAGGTGATGAGCAACGATCCGGAACTGGGCGACAAGCTGCGCCAGTCGAATGCGTCGCACAACGTCGGAGACGGCAACGTGGACACGTCTTTTCTCGGTAAGCTTACGCGGGCCGATGAGGCGGTTCTATTGCGCTATCTGGCGGATGCGAGAGAGCGCAAGCCGAATTAGTTCGGACTTCTTCTCATTTTGTCATTTCGGAGTGCGGATTTCAGCTGGAAGACGCACGTCCACGAACGAACGTCTGGCATACTTTCCCGCTGGGACTGAGCACCACGAGGTTAGCTTCCGCGCCGGGAGCGAGGACCCCGCAGCGCTGCGCCAAACCCACGGCCCGCGCTGCATTCAGCGTCGCGGCACGTACCGCGTCCTGCAGGCTCCAGTCGGCAAAGTGCGTAACGTTGCGAACCGCCCGGTCCATGGTCAGGACGCTGCCCGCGAGTTTTCCATCCATCGTGCACTTTCCATCTTTCACCTCGACCTGCATGGGGCCGAGTTGGTAGATACCGTCGGGCATGCCTGCGGCGGCAGTGGCATCGGTGATCAGCACAGCTCGTTCGCGGCCCTTGGCCCGCAGGAAAAGCTGCACGACCTCGGGAGCAACGTGAATCCCATCCGCAATAATGTCGGCGGTAAGCTGCCGGTCGGTCAGCACTTCGGCGAGAATGCCGGGATCGCGATGATCCAGCGGCCGCATGGCGTTGAAGGTATGGGTGGCATGGCGGGCACCGGCCCGGACACCAGCGCGAGCGGCTTCCAGCTCAGCGTCGGAGTGGCCGATGCTTACGCAAATCTTGCGCTGTGCCGCTTCCGCGATCACCTCGAGCGCTCCGGGAAGCTCCGGCGCAATCGTCATCATGCGCACCTGCCCCCGCGCGGCCTGCCAGAGACGTTCAAAGATTTCCAGTGTGGGCTCGACAAGGTATTGCGGGGGATGCACGCCGCGGCGCTTGTGACTGAGGAACGGACCCTCCAGATGGATGCCGAGCGGCCGAGCCTCCACAGCGCCGTTGCTGGAGACCGGACCCACTTCAATGACGCCGGCAAGACTTTCCAGTGCCCGGTAGGTCTGATCGAGCGGCGCAGCGACGGTGGTAGGGAAATAGCCGGTGACGCCATGCGTGGTCAGGAATCTGTTCAGATGCGGTAGATCGGCGGGCGAGGCCCGCATGACATCAAGGCCGGCGCCGCCGTGCATATGAATGTCGACAAAACCAGGCGCGAGGATGGCGTCGGCAAAGTCTTTGGCAAGATCGACCACCTTTGCATGGTTCGGGACTTCCTGTTGAGCTCGCGAGGAAATGACGGAGACGAGGCCGTCCTCAATAAATAGGAGCGGATTCTGTATCTCTTCCTGCGGTGTATAGAGGCGATGAGCGCAGAGGACAATCATGGTTGATCAGACATGGTGGTTCAGGATATGGAGCATTCGATCTCTGTGCGTCATCAGTGTAGCGCGAAAAATGGTCGGACAGCGGGAGGGAGAAGCCAAGCGCTGCGATGTTATAATCTTACTGCCTATCGATAGGTAAAGTGTGCGCGTGGATGGCTTGCCTCGTTGCCGCCCGCGTCGTCGGGGAGTGGCTCAGCCTGGTAGAGCACCTGGTTCGGGACCAGGGGGTCGGAGGTTCAAATCCTCTCTCCCCGACCAACTTCTTTAAAATCAGATAATTACTGGCACAATAGATTCGCTTTAGACGCCTGTTCCCGGTGGCTCCAGGTTTCATTATTTAAATAGTATGCTGTTTATAATCAGTGACTTAGGAGCTTCAATGAGTCCCTGGGGGAAAACCAGGGGGTCAGGCGGCGGGCCGGTCGAAGGTGCGGCTCCGGTCTGAAGCCGAACCTCTAACATGGCGTTCGCAGGAGACTTCACACCCGTGCTTGCCAAACACTCGAAGTCGTTTTCTCTGATTGACCGTATCTCGGTCGGGGTCGATCGCGGCGCCTGTCAACAACTTTGAGACACATGATCCCGGAATTTACTGAGGTTTAATTTCTAAGTTGAGCGGTTTGTTGATCCAGACCTCCGTAGGAACCACAGCTTGTTTTGGAGCTTGGCGCACAAAGCGCTCCGGGTGAAGTTGATAAGCGACATCGAGCACGTGTTGACGCTGTTGCAAGATGGGGCCGGTTTGTTGGTAGTGCACCATGGCCGGCGTGAGCAACGCCAAGCCCGAATGGTACGTTGTACCAACAAAAAATCTTGCGCGAAGGCGCGACTGTCCTGAATGCAGCCGAAGCGGTCGGGAAACTCCGGACGATATTTCATGGTGCGGAACTTGACTCTCCGAGTAGCTCCGGCGGTCTCCCAACGCACCCCGGTCTCTTGCTCGATGCGCCGCAGTGGCCATCCGAGTCGTCCCAGGGCAATTACTTGTTGTTTTTTCGCTTCGCTCAAGACGTTGCTCATATCGACGAAGGCTAAATGCCTCACGCCGAAATCAACGTCCCGGGCCTCCTTCTCGTTGGCCGGTTTTCAAGTGATCCTCATTGGCCGGTTTTGGGTGACCCCTGAGGATGGTAACTCACGCACGCTCACGCAGACGAGCGTCAATGAACCTGTCCAAATCGCCACGGTCAATCAGAAAGTGATTGCCAATCTTGCAGGCACGCAACTCCTTCGACTAAATGACCTGTCGAATCGCCCACACTGAACACGAACAGTAGGCAGCGGCTTGTTTAATTGTCAGAAGTCTGGGGACAATGGGAACTGTGTCTGGCGGGCTAGTCCTCTGGCGTCGCTTCACGCTTCTATTCTTGCATCAGGGACCCCGATTGACGGTAGTCCCACATCACCGGGGCTGGACACCTTTCATCCCGGCCAGAAGCCCAGTGTGCTAACTCCCGCTCTGCGCGCCCTCGAGTCCGTGTTGCCGGAAGCGTTGCTTCCAGCGAACGATGGTGGGCGCCGTGGTCTGGAGCTGTCGCCTGATCGCGTTGAAGGAGGAGCCTTCTGCCAGCATGAGGATCAACCCAGTCCACCGCTCTTTGAGGCAGCGATGGATCGGCCGGTGACCAGATTGCTGTGCGCCAATGGTGTGGGTGATTTCAGGTCAGGCACCCGCGTGTGCAACGGAAAGGTCTTCCGGATCGTGAATGACAAGGAGTTATCAGTCGCTGACGTGACAAGTAAGGAGCAAGGATGGCCAAGGCTTTGGCGCAGCGCATTCCACTGTGACGCTGACGTTCCCCGATCCCAAAGAGAACCAAAGAAAACTCTTCCACGATAACGCCATCCGCGTATACCGCTTGAGCCAGAAGCCCAAACTCTTTCTGAATCGCTTCCGTATGCTGGCCCAGCAGTTATTGAGTTTTGTCTCCAACGGGACGCGCTCTACGTCTTCGACTATGGCGCTCCCGCCAGTGACGGCCCCCCAGGGCATCCACGGAACGCCGTAGCCTCCTCGCCCAATATGTACGCGAAAAGAAGACGATCACGCTCACGGACGCTCTGCGGAAGTCGAAGCGAAATTACGCGCCGAATGGACCCTAACATCGGGTTCATCTGAGCATGAGCGGAATTGACACTGGCCGAACGTCATGGTCTAATCCGTTTCTCGCTGCGCACACACTTGTGCGCGTAAGAAAACAGATGTGAGGTATTAGATGTGATCGATTTCTTTGTGGACACCGCCAACCCCTATCCGGCTCACGAGCAAATCAAGGAGCGGATCAGAATGGCGTTGGCGTTCGGCGAACTGCAGCCAGGCGATACTCTGCCTTCGATTCGCGAGTTAGGCGGTGAACTGGATATTGGTCCGGCAATCGTGCGGCGCGCTTACGAAGAATTGGCGCGCGCCGGGATTCTCACCATCAGCCGGAGCCGTCGCGTTATCGTGAATCGGCAATTGGAATATGGAGGACATCGCGAAAGCAGAAAACAGCAGGTGCGCAATCTCGCGGAGACAGTTTTGAAGCAGGTTGTGAAACTCGGGATTCATCCGCAAAGCTTCGCGCTGTACCTGCAACACCAGGTTCGCCAAGCTAAAGACAGCGACAACCGAATCGTCTTTGGGGAATGCAATCGCGTGCAAGCCGAGCAATTCGCTTCCGATATTTCTCAGGCCTGGGGAGTTCCCGTGCGCGGCATAGACTTCGACACCCTGCGGCTGCTACCGCAGCGGGAGACTCGGGGAATGCGGTATTTGTGCACCGTTCCGTTTCATTACGAGGAAGCATGCAGAATTGCACGCAAACACAAACTGAAAGTAGTGACCGTGTCGGTGCACTGGGATCAGAAGGTGATGGCGAGAATTGCGCGCCTGGCCTCAGGCAGTCGCGTTGGCCTGGTATTCAAGAAACGCGATCTTGAAGAGTACGGTCGTCTGTTTCTGCGGCAGATTGAGAGCCTTTTTCCGAATGCCGGCCTTGCCTTTGGGGCCCTTGCGATCGAGGAAATCGAACCGCTCGACAAGTGGCTGGAGCGTGGAAAATGGCAACTGCTGTTTTTCAGCAATCGCATCTGGGACGAACTGCCGGAAAGTGTGCGATTGAGATCTGATGTCGCTACGCCGACGTTGCGCGCCGATCCAGTTTCGCTTGAAAAGGCGCGATTGGAAGTCGGCATCCTTTCTTGAGAAACGACCGCCGGAGACTTGAATTGACTATAAACATCGCTACGGACGTCGGTGGAACTTTTACCGACCTGGTTGGCTATAACCGACGGACCGGTCAGCTCACCGTGGCGAAAGATTCCACTACGCCCCAAGATTTTTCGCGCGGGATCCTCAGCGCGTTGGCCAAATCCGGCATCCCTCCACGATCGGTGAAGAAGTATTTTGCGAACGGCTCAACCGTCGTCATTAATGCTCTTACCGAACGAAAAGGCGTAAGAACTGCTCTGTTCACTACCCGCGGCTTTCGCGATGTGCTCGAAATACAGCGCTCGAACCGGCCCGACATTTACAACTTCACTTACACCAAGCCACCCGCCTTTATCCCTCGCGAACTCAGCTTCGAAGTGCGCGAGCGTTTGGACTCTGATGGGCAAGTGCTCGAAGATCTCGATCTCGCGGACCTGCCCGCGCACATTCGCCGCTGCAAAGAAAAAGATGTGGAGGCCATTGCGGTGTGCTTCCTCAACGCCTACGCGAATGGTGCGCATGAGCGAAGATGCGCGGACTGGATACGCAAGCATGCACCAGAGATCTTGGTCTGCTGCTCTCACGAACTGACGCAAGAATACCGGGAGTATGAACGGGCCAACACCACCGTGCTGAACAGTTACGTTCAGCCAGTCGTGGCTCGATACCTGGCAAATTTGGAGGATGGTCTGCGCAAGGTTGGCATGGGTGCGCAACTGTATGCGATGGCATCGAATGGGGGCGTGATGAGCTTCTCGCAGGCCAAGCGGGCGCCCATTCAGGTTGTGGAATCGGGACCAGTTGCAGGGGCGATTGGTGCGCGCGCGATTGGAGAGTCGATCGGCGAGTCGAATCTGCTGACGCTCGATGTTGGTGGAACAACGGCGAAGACCACTCTAATCCACAAAGGGCAATTGCGCATTAACAGCGATTACTTCATCGAGAAGAGTCCGACCTCGGCGGGATACCCGTTGAAAGTGCCGTGTTTGGATATTGTCGAGATCGGCGCAGGGGGCGGAAGCATTTTCAACAAAGATGAAACGGGCGCGTTGCGGGTTGGCCCGGTAAGCGCAGGTGCAGTGCCCGGTCCTGCCTGTTACGGCCGGGGAGGAACGAAACCAACGGTGACCGATGCGTTCCTGCTCAGCGGCGTTCTGAATCCCGATTATTTCCTCGGCGGAGACATCCATCTGAACAAGGAGCGTGCATATGATGCGTTTGCTTCCGAGTCGAGGAAATTGGGGATTCCTATCGACAAACTCGCTCAAGGAACGGTGCGGCTTGCCAACTCGCAAATCATCAATGCACTCAAGCTGGTCTCGGTGAAACGCGGCTATGACCCTCGGGATTTCACACTTGTTGCATATGGAGGCGGCGGGCCGCTGCATGCCTCCAGCGTGGCGCGGCAACTCGGCGTCCCAAAGGTCTTGGTTCCACCATTGCCCGGAGTGTTCTCGGCATGGGGGATGCTCGTTGCGGATTTGCGGCGAGATTTTCTGCGTACCCGGATTATGCTTGTCGATCGGCAGTGCGGCGAAACGCTGCAGACGGCTTTCGGCGAACTGGAGGAACTCTCCCACAAGGTATTTTCCGAAGAGGGCCGGGCAGAGCAGATTCGTATCGAACGGTATGTCGATGCCCGCTATCGAGGCCAGGAACACAGCGTGAAAGTGCCGATAGCTCAGGCGACGCTAAAAAATCAGGCCCTCGAAGTCCTGCGCCGGCACTTTGAAGAGTTGCATCAACGTGCCTACGAGTTCACCCTTGCGGACCCGATGGAAATCGTCACCTGCCACTTGGTCGCCTATGCAAAGCTACCCAAACCTCCAATCCATGTGATTCCTCGGCGAAAAGGTGGGCGCGCGAAACCCAAGGAATCGCGGTTGATGCATCTGGAAGATAAGTCGGGACAAGTGCAAGTCTTTGAGCGCAGCAACCTGCCACCGGGTTCGCGACTGAATGGCCCGGTGGTCATCGAAGAGCCAACGTCGACCACCATCCTAAACGGTGGAGACCGCCTGCAAGTCGATGAATACGGCAATCTGCAGATTGAAATTCGCTGACGCTAGCTCAGATGAAGTTTCCTCAGATCAATTTCAGCTGTGGGCTAATGAATTCCGCAATCGATTCCGCTTTTCTCGCAGAACCGCGGTTGCTTCCCGGTCGACTTGCAATGTCTGGCGATTGAGCACAGCCCCATAGATGTGCTGCGCCTGGTCAATCGTGAAGAGTTCGTTGCGAACATCGGCTTGAACGTCTTGTAGATCACGTTCCATCGCCGGGCCAAAGCCACCACCTCCGCCCGTGGCGAACCGAACCATATCGCCCTGACGCAGTTTTCTGGCCGCGATTTTGCCGCGCGATTCGGGAGGCGCTCCCGTAGAAAGAATCGACACGCGGTTACAGGTTCCTGCGCCACCTCCTGACAGTCCCCACGGCGGAAATTTTGATCGTCCAAACGAAGCAGTGAAATTGGCCTCGCGACTCAGCACGCGATAGTCCTTCACGACTCCAAAGCCCCCGCGAAATTTCCCAGCTCCCGCTCCTGCTTCAGTGTTCAAGGCATACTGTTCGACGCGGATCGGGTATCTTGCCTCGATGACCTCGGTCGACATATTCAGGGTTTCGCCGTCGCCGAGACAAAACTGCGCGCTTGCACCATCGTGAGTCGACGTTGCACCCCAACCGCCGGGTTGCGGTTCAACGAGAGCGTACGGCTGTTTCTTTCGTTCGTCATAACCACCCAGGATCGTTCCGCAAACGCTGAGAAAGTGACCGGCGCCCACGCGACCAGGAATATGCGGAGCCAGCGCCTTCATCATCAAGTCCCCAACATAAGCATCGGTCTCCCAATAGGTGGAAGTCGGGGCGGGCGGAAGCGCATGAAAGATGCTGCCGGGATCAGTCAGCAGGCACAGCGGACGAAAGTTGCCTTCGTTGGCCGGAGCGTGCGGAGACGTGATCGCTTTGAATGTCGCTTTCGCGGTACACAGCGACGCCGGATAGGAAGCATTAATGGAACCACTGACTTGCGGGCTCGAGCCCCGCAGATCGACGACAAACTCTCGCGCAGAAACCGTGAGCCTGATCCGCACGCGGATTGGATCATCGTGAATGCCATCGTCATCGATGAAATCTTCCGCCTCAAAAACTCCGTGCGGCAGATGCTTGAGCGCATCTTTGCTCAGTTTCTCACCTGAAGCCAATATTTTCTGAAACGACAGCTGCATCGAAGGCAAACCGTACTTGGCGCAGAGTTCTTCCACGCGGCGCGCGGCAACGCGCAGAGACGCTCCCTGCGACAACATGTCACCGATGGTCATCTCAGGAATGCGCACGTTGTGACGAATCATGTCGATGAGAGACTCAGACGGTTTGTTCCGCTCGTACAGCTTCATCACGGGAAAGAAAAGTCCCTCTTGATAAATTTCGGTGGAGTCGGAAGTCCAGCTGCCGAAATGCATGCCACCGACGTCAGACCAATGGCCTTTGCTCACGGCAAATGCCACGAGCACGCCCTTGTACATAATCGGACGAATCAGCGTGATGTCGTTCAAGTGAGTTCCGTTTCCGTAGGGATCGTTCGTTATGAAAACGTCGCCGCCATGAATGTTCCCACTGAACTTGCCGATAGTTTGTTTCACTGCCAGATCCAGCGTGCCCAAAAAGCCCGGCACGCCGGCTGCTTGTGCGATCAACTGCCCCTTGTGATCGGTGAGGCCACAGGCGTAGTCCAGCACTTCATAGATTACCGGGCTTTTGCTGGTGCGGCCGAAGGCGTGAAACATCTCTTCTGCGGCAGAAATCAGACCTTCCTGAATGATCTCCAGGGTGAAGATGTCAGTCTGTGCTCGAGCCATTCCGTACTCCGCCTGAGGGTTGGGCAATCTCGATGATCAGATCACCGTAAGCGCCGACAGTCAACTTGTCTGCCGGACCGAGCACGCAGGTTGCGGTCGCTTCCTCCACGATCGCAGGGCCAGCCAAAGAATTTCCGGCCAGAAGTTTAGCGCGGTCGTATACAGGAAAGGGAACGATGCGGTCGAGTTCACGCCAGTAGACATCGCGTCGCTGCTTGATCGCACGCGAGGCATTTTCGTCTCCGCTTCGAATGGGCCGAAACTCCGGCTTCTCGACTCGTCCGACCGCCTGCAGCCGGAAATGGACGATCTGCACGGGCTCCTCGGTTCGATGTCCGTAAGTGCTTTCATGCATCTGATGGAACGACGCCTCCAATCCTCGTCGTTGTTCGGCAGTGAAAGTTCCGGTTGGAAGAGGCACGGTTACGGAATGGCCACCTTGTCCGAAGTAGCGCATGTCAAGGCTACGATGAAACTCCCGTCTCTCGGCGGGAATCCCATCCGAATCCAGAGCACCTCGCCCCAGCGACTCCAACTCACGGAAGATTGAATCAATCTGGCCGGCGGTTGCGTCTTTCAGGTCCAGGATCATCGTCCGCGAGTAGTGATGGACCAGATCGGACAACAACATGCCCATCGCCGAAAAATTTGCGGGCGCGACCGGAATAACGACCCTGCCAATTTCGCATTTCCGCGCAAGATTGCAGGCGAAAAACGGACCCGAGCCTCCGAAGGCGAGCAAGGCAAAATCGCGAGGATCGAAACCTTTTTCGACGCTGATTTCGCGGATTGCGCCCGCCATTTTCGCTTCGACGATGGCGAAGATGCCGCTGGAAGCCCTCCGAATGTCGAGCCCCAACGGCTCCGCAATCTTCGAATTGATCGCGGCGCTGGCCGATTCATAATTGAGCTGCATCTCGCCGCCAAGAAAATACTTCGGGTCGAGCAAACCCATACAGAGGGCAGCATCGGTCACGGTGGGTTGCTTTCCACCGCGCCCGTAACAGATCGGACCTGGATTTCCTCCAGCGCTCTCGGGGCCTACCTGCAATGCACCTCCAGCATCGATCGATGCAATACTCCCACCGCCAGCGCCAATCGAACGGATGTCCATAATCGGCAGCAGCAGTTTGTACCCCTCGATCATAGTTTCCGAAACGACGCGCGGTTGCCCCTTCACGATCAAAGAAACGTCGAAGCTCGTGCCGCCACCATCTGCAGTGATCAGGTTCTGCAGGCCTGTTGCGGCAGAAAGCCTGCTCGCACCCAATACTCCCCCGGCAGGCCCGGACATCAGCGTAAAAATCGGGCTCTCTCGCGCTTCGGTGAAGCTCATTGCGCCGCCGCTAGAACGAAGCAGCAGAAACCTTTGCGAAAAGCCTTCGTTCTGCAAATTCTCCTGCAAGTGGTCGAGATAGTCCTGAACCGTCGGTTGAATATAGCTGTTCATCACGGCCGACATCGTGCGCTCGTATTCGGAGTATTCCCTCAAGATTCTGTGTGAGAGCGTGACGTAGATCTCCGGAGCCTCTTTCGCGAAGATTTCTCCGATTTCTTCTTCGTGAACAGGATTAGCGTAGGAATGCAGCAGGCACACTGCAACCGCCGGCACCTCGTGACGCCGAAACCAATGGATTGCGTCCGCGACGCCAGCGCGTTCGAGCCGCCGCAGAATACCGCCACGCGCATTAACGCGTTCATCGACCTCCATGCGAAGATGCCGGGGAACCAGCGTCGGCGGCTTCTGGTAAAGAATGTTGTACATATCGGGCCGATCCATTCGCGCGATTTCGATGACATCGCGAAATCCCTTGGTGGTGATCAGTCCGGTAGAAGCGCCTTTTTTTTCGAGCACCGCATTGATCCCCAAGGTCGTGCCGTGCACGAACAGGTTCACATCGCGAAGCGGGAGCTTTTCTTTACGTATGACCTCCAGCACTCCCTGGCTCGGCTCAATCATGGTCAACGTCTTGTTCGATCGAACTTCGCCGCTGCGGAGATCCCAGCTGATCAGGTCAGTGAAAGTTCCTCCTACATCGACGGCGAAGCGCATTCCTGGTTGGCTGTGTGGCATCTTGGATTCTGATCTCTGTTATTGATCTACGGCAGTTTTGTGGGCAAGCTCGGCGCGCAATGCGGTTGTGCGCTCGGCGTCTACTGTCAGTTCGCTGTCGATCTTACGGAGCACAACGCCGTAGTCCTTCTCAGCTGCGCTTCGGCTGACGTAGCCGGCAATGACATCGGCGAGAACGGCACGTGGCTCGCGCTCCAGCGGAATACCCCAGCCCGCGCCGCCCCCGCTGCGGATCAGGACTCGATCTCCGGCCCGAAGCTCGGCTTTGTGTTTTCCGCGCTTTAGTTCCTGAGGCGTACCGGGGAAATAGGTGATTTCGTTCAAAAGACCGCCCTTTCCGCCTTCAATTCCGGTGACGATGCTGGCCTCGGTGCGCTCGGCAATGGATATCGCCGTGGTGGACTTGAGCGCGTGATATTCCTTGACCACGCCTACTCCGCCGCGAAACTTGCCGGCCCCGCCCGAATCTTCCCGCAGTTCATATCGCTCAACCAGCAGCGGAACACGCGATTCTTCGATTTCATTCGGAATGTTGCAGCAGCCGGACTCGCAGTGGTGAAGCAGAGCATTCTCGCCGTCGCGGTTGCGGCTCGCCCCCATGCCCACGGCCTCCACCCCGCCACCGTAATCCCCGCGGCCGGTCTCATAATCAAAGTAGGTCATCAGGAAATCGCAGCAGTCTCCACCCGAGTGGGCTGTGACTCGCTGGGGAATTGCCTTGGCTAATGCCACCGGGATCAGATCCATCAAGCGCTGCTCGGGCCAGGCGTAGAGGAAGGTGGCGGCCGGAGGCGTGGGGTTGAAAATGCAGCCGGACGGCGCAATCACTTGCAAAGGCCGAAAATGTCCTTCATTGGCGGGCAGCAGAGGAGTGGTGAGCGACTTGAGTACGTAGCGGCACGCCGACATAGTTCCCGGAAATGGCGAATTGATCGGGCCGCGCTGCTGGGAAGCTGAACCGGAGAGATCGATAATGAAATCGCTGCCGCGCACCGTCACGGTCGCGTGTAATTTCACCGGCTCGGGGTCAACACCGTTGTTATCCATCCAATCGACAATCTCCCACGTGCCGTCGGGCATGGTGGCAACGGCTGCGCGGGATATTCTCTCGCCGTGCGAGATCATCTCCTGAACCGCTCTATGAAAGGTATCTGCCCCATAGCGCGCGATGAGTGCTTCGACGCGCCGCCCGCCCAGTCGCAATGCTGAAGCGGCAGCGAGGAAATTCGTTGCGGTCGTGTTGGGAATGCGTGAGTGGGCCTTGATGAGACGCACGATTTGCTCTTGAAGTTCGCCCTTGCGAAACAGATACAGAGCGGGCATCAAGAGTCCTTCCTGATACATCTCCGTTGAGGTGGTGGGATAGGGATCGATCGCGCCGAGATCGCCCATATGGGCCTTCAAGGCGGTATAGGCTACGATTTCATCTTCGAAAAAGATCGGAGCAACCAAGGCCGCATCGATAGGCTGGCTGCCAGTATCAAAAGGAACCGAGGTCGTGAGCACGTCGCCGGGCGCCAGGTTGGCAATGCCCACCTGGTCGATGCACGACTGCACGCAATAGTTGAGCGTGCCCGAAAACAACGGAATTCCGGGGACGTCGGCAATCAGGTTCATGGCGTGATCGTAGATGGAAATGCCAAAGTCATTGAGTTCGTAAAGAATGGCCAAGGTTGTCGTGCGCTTGAAACACCGCTTCAGTTCTTCGGCGGCGGAAATCAACTCGTAGCGAATGACCTCAGTCGTGATTGGATCGGCCAACTCTTTTCCTTTCAAAACAGGAAACTTGTCTGCTCCCTGCTGTTGTTTCGAAGAGCGCAAAAATGAATTGAACGGATCATTTCTCTCGATTGGACGCCGGCGAACTGCAAGCCCTATAATCTGTTTTTTAAAAGTGTGCTTGTTCTAACACAAATGTGCCGGATGTCAAACAAATTTATCTTGACATGGCTGCGGAAAAAGGCGTAAATTTCCGGCCACGAAAACGTCCTGCTCCAGATGCGGTATTTCTTGAGGGCACCTTGAATACACAAGATGGTGGTGATGGAAGCGTCAGACACGCGGTGCTTCGTGGGAAATGCCTTTCTGTTTCTAAACTCGTTCTGTTGCTCATCGCGCTGGCCGTCGCCGCGAGCGGGCAGACATTCACCACTCTGAGTGGAAGTGTGCTGGACCCATCGGGTGCGGCGGTGGCGAGCGCTCAGGTGTCCATTGTGAATGAAGGAACGGGCGCCACACGCCGCACGACGAGCGGCGCGTATGGGACCTACGAATTCTCGCAGGTCGCCGCTGGGAATTACACTCTGGCTATCGGCGCCACGGGATTCAAGCAGGCGATTCGTCAACATGTCGCTGTGCTGGTGGCGACGCCGACACGGGTTGATGTCACGTTGCAGGTCGGCGCGAACGCGCAACAGGTCGTCACGGTCGAAGGCAACGTGGAAACGGTCAATACGCAGGACGCGAGTGTAGGATCAGCGTTCGATCAAGATCAGATCGTTCAATTGCCTTTCGCCGCCCGGAATCCGGTGAATTTGTTGACGCTGCAACCCGGCGTGGTGTTTACCGGTTCTTCCGACACCGACCTGCTCTCCATGGGTTCGACGCAGAACCTCGACCCGCGCGAAGGCGTGGTGAATGGCGTGCGCGGAAATCAAAGCTACGTGTCGCTCGATGGCATTGAATCGAACGACTATCAGAACCAATCGGCGTTTACGAGCGCAATGCCGATCACACTCGATGCGCTGCAGGAATTTCGCGTCATCACCACCAACGCAACCGCATCCAGCGGCGCCGCGGGTGGGGCGCAGGTGGAAATGGTGACCAAGTCGGGCACCAACAAGTTTCATGGCAACGCCCGATGGTTCAATCGCGACACATCGCTCGCAGCAAATTCATTCTTCAACAATGCAGAGGGCGTTCCGAGAGCCCAGCTCATCCGTAATATTTTCGGGGCATCGCTGGGTGGTCCTGTATTGAAAGACAGGGTTTTCTTCTTCCTCGACTATGAAGGAAGAACGGATCGCAGCGCGACTCCGACCAGCAGGATTATTCCGAGCAACACCTTGAAGTCGGGCGAACTGATTTACCAGGTAGCCAATCCGGGCAACGGAGTGGTTCCCTGCGCCTACGGCTCGGGAAACTGCGTGGAACTGACGCCTAGCCAGGTGGCGGCGCTTGATCCTGGATGCTCGCAACCGGGCTCCGCGGGTTGCGGCGTCAATCCCGACATGTTGCAGTTCATGAATTTATATCCATCCGGCAATGCTCCAAGTCTTGGACTCGACGGCGGCCTGAACTATACGGGTTTTACTTTCAATGCACCGACAAATACCACGAATGGCGTTTACACAGCTCGTCTGGATTTCAATTTGACGGGCAATGGAAAGCAGATGCTGTTTTGGCGCGGCAACCTCGCGGATATCAAGACTGACATTACCCCTGCTGAATTTCCTGGCCTTCCCCCAAACAATCTTTTCTTTAACGACAGCAAGGGCATGGCAATCGGATATACCGCGGTGTTACGCACAAACCTGATCAACAATGCCGAGTGGGGATTCATACGACAGGGGGTGAACCAGAGCGGCGGAACTTCCGACGCACTCTCAGCGGAAAATTTTTCCGATCCGTTGAACTTCACTCGCGGCTTTGCCCGCACCGTTCCCACGGAAGAATTCAGGGACGACCTGTCGTGGACTCGCGGTACACACACGATTCAGGTGGGAGCCGACGTTCAGCTTCCCAGAAACCACTTCTCGACATATCAGAATTCGTATCCAATTTTTTTCCTGGGAGACTTCGCGTTTTGCTCGAACGATTGCCGCGATCCGATCGACCAGCTTCAGGCTCAGGGGCAGCAGGTTCCGTTGAACACGACCGCATTCCTGACTTCGTTCATGGAACTCACTGGCTCGTTGAGTTACGCGGAAGCTTCGCTGTTGGCCAATCCCAAGAGCGGTGCGCTCACACCGCCAACAGGTGCGCCGTTGAATCGAAATTATGCCGAGGATGATTTCGAGTGGTACGTGCAGGACAGTTGGCGTGTGAAACCCAATCTCACTCTCAACTACGGCCTTCGCTACAGCTATTTCGGTGTGCCGTGGGAACAAAACGGGCTACAGACGATTCCGACAATGAACCTCAATTCGTGGTGGGACATCCGCGTGGCGAATATGAATCAGGGGATTCCGGCTGACGCAGCGCCTCTTCTCTCCTTCATTCCGGGCGGCAAGACAAACGGTAAGCCTTCGTGGTACAACCCCAGCACGCGCAACTTCGCTCCCCGGCTCTCTCTGGCATATTCTCCCGGCTATCACGATGGAACTCTCGCGAAGATTTTCGGAGGGCCGGGTAAGAGTTCTATCCGGGCGGGTTTTGGAATGTACTACGACCGCATGGGAGGAGCCATCGCAACGGATCAGGCGATCAATGCCGGTGATCCGGGGCTGGTGAATAGCGAACTGACTCCCATAGGGCTTTTCAGCCTGGCGACGGCTCCGCGATTCTCAGGGACTTGCAGCGTGGCGGCCGGATGCTCGGGATTTCCCGCCTTGTCGACGTTCTTCCCCAACGCTCCCACCAATGTGACTTTTCCGTTCACGCCGGATACGGGCATCGACAATTTTGACTTTGCTGCGAATCAGAGTCTGAAAGTTCCGTATTCTTATGCGATGGACTTCAGTCTCGAGCGGGAAGTCGGGAAGGGATTTACCGTTGAGGCGGCCTACGTAGGCAATCTGGGCCATCGCCTGCTGTTGAAAAAAGACTATGGCCAGTACATGGGCGAATTCAAGGATGTGAAATCGGGCCAGACGCTGTGGCAGGCCTACAATCTGCTCGTAAAGCAGATGGGAAGCCTGACCAACCAGACGCCTGCTTCGCAAATCACGCCGATCCCGTGGATTCAGGATCTGATGCCGAACATGCCGGCGTATGCGGCCGGCTACCTGAACAATCCCGCGGTGGCGAATCTGACGCCGACGCAGGCGTTTTACGCGATCGTGCAGACCTACGCTCCGGACTGGAGCGATGCTGTGCTCGCCATGGATGATCCCTTTGCTAGCGGTCAGAGTCCGTGGTCCGTTGCCGTAGATCCGCAGCGAGACGGGCGAGTTCTGTTTGGACCGCAATTCGATAGCATCCCGTCGTGGACTTCAGAAGGAACATCCAGTTTCAACAGTCTTCAGCTCTCCCTCCGCAAGAAAGCAGGTCCGTTGATTCTGGACATGAATTATGTGTTCAGCAAATCGATTGACGACGGCTCGGCGGCTGAAAACGCCGATCTATTCCTCAGCGAAGGACAAGTCAACGGACAGATTCCCAATGCATTCAACGTCCGCGCAGGGCGCGCCCTTTCCGATTTCAACCTGAGGCACAACTTCAACGGAGACTGGGTCTATCAGCTGCCGTTCGGCCGCGGAAAGACCTTTGGCTCGAAAATGTCGGGACCGCTCAACGCCGTGATTGGCAATTGGCAGTTTAGCGGTACGATCCGTTGGCACTCCGGCTTCCCCCTTACGCCTCGCAATGGCTTCAACTACGCCACCAACGATTTTCAACCGGGCCCCGGAACCATTATTGGTCCATTGAGCACGTCGGTGACGAAGAAAGATCCCAATGAAGTTCCCAACCTTTTCAGCAATCCATCGGCTGCTTACGCACAGGTGGGTTATACGTTGCCGGGATCCGCAGGCAGCAGGAATGTGGTTTTCGGACCGGCGTATTTCGACACCGATTTGGGTATATCCAAGTCATTCAAGATGCCGTGGAGTGATAAGCAGGCCCTCCAGTTCAGGATCGAAGCCTTCAATGCCTTCAACAACGTGAACTTCGGAAGCACGGCAGGACAGTTTTCCAGCCAGTTCCCTGGCTCTCAGAATCCGATCGACGAATTCGACGTATCAGCTCCAGTCAACACCTTCGGAAATCTCTTTGCCACGGCCGGGCCCCTGGGTGGCGCCAGAGAAGTGCAATTGGCAATCAGATTCGATTTTTAGCTGCCCCGTTTTTTATCGACAGGGAGGAGTATGAGGGGGAGATACGCGACGACGCGATTTCATTCATCTGGCATGCGCAAATGTGGCCTGTCTTGGGCTGGGTGTTCTACGCGCGAGCGCGTGGAATGGAAGTCCTCCGCGCAGACCGGTGGCCGTTCGTGCTCAGATTGGAGATATGTTTCCGCCGCTCGAACTGGTGCGTAGCATGAGCGACTCCCAACTCGCCGAGCCGCATGTTTTGATTGGGGAGTCAAGCCGCCACGGAGGAAACGGTGTAGACGTTTCTCAAGTCATTCACGTCGGCATCCGAATGTCGGAGTTCGACCTTGTGCATCGCTGCAACCTGCCGCCGAGCTCGCAAGCGGGGGTGCTGCGACGGATTGAAGCAGAGCTTGAAAGGAAGTTTGAATTGGAGATTGTGCACAGAAGATTAGTCGGTGATTTCGCTTCTTGTTATCCGTATTTACAAAACAGCGCCGGAAATCTGGTTTTCTGCCGGATCGAGGTAAAGGATCACATTAGCGACACTCGGAGAGCCAGCTTCGTATCATCTTTCTTCCACCAAAGCTGAGACGAGTCTTCTACAGGTTAGAAACATGCGCACTCTGGCGAAACAAAACCTGGAGGACATCGTCGTCGGCTGCTCCTTCCTGGGAACGGGCGGAGGCGGCAGCTTCGCGCGCGGTATGCAACGAGTCTACGAAGATCTCCAAGCGGGGCTCACATTCAAACTGATGTCTCCCGAAGAGATGCAGGACGACGACTATGCCGCCGCGACCTACGGTGTCGGCTCAACCGCGCCTCCGACCGACGAGGAGAAGCAGCGCTACGCGAAGCTTCCCCGCATCGAGGAGAAATCCACCACCGCTGCGTTTCGACTGCTGCAACGGTATATGCAGAAAAACTTCGTCGCCACCATCGCTGGCGAGATCGGGCCCGGCAATACCATCGCCGCGATGTCAGCAGCAGCTCATATCGGAATTGCCCAGCTGGATGCCGATACCGTCGGTCGAGCGGCTCCGGAAATCGACCAGAATGCCGTGCTGGCGGCGGGGCTGTCGATTACACCCGCAGCCGGAGTGACGCAGTACGGGGACGAGATGATCCTTACGAAGGTCGCAACCACTTCGCGAGAAGAGGATTTGTTTCGCGCGGCATCCATGGTCAGCATGGGAATTGGAGTCGCCGACACACCGCTCGCCGGAAAAGACGCGAAGCGCAAGGGAGTGCTGGTGCAGGGATCCATCAGCCATGCCGAGGAAGTCGGACAAGCCTATCGCACAGCGATCGAAGCAAATCAGGATGTGATTCAGGCTGTGTTGCACGCGGGCCACGGATATCGCCTGTTCGAGGGAAGGGTTTCTGGTTTCCAGTGGAAAGATGAGGGCGGCTATCTGGTTGGCGATGTCGGCATTTCGGGTTCGGGCAAATATCAGGGCAGCGATTTCAAGATCGCCTACAAAAACGAGAATCTTGTTTCATGGCGCGACGGAAAATTCTCGGTCACTTGTCCCGACTTGATCACGATGGTGATCAAGGAGTCTGCAAAAGCAATTTCGAACCCGGACTTTGAAAAAGGCCAGGACGTGATTGTCATCGGTTTTCCATCGCCTCCGAATTGGCGTACGCCGCGCGGGATCGAGCTGTTCGGACCGAAGCGTTTTGGGTTCGATACGCCATACATTCCGATTGAGCAGATGCAGTGGACGTGACAGCGGTGGTCGCCCTCCCCAATGACCAACGGAACAAATGGAAGTTTAGGAATGACTTCGTACGTGTGCTGACAGAATACGTTCAAACTGAGGGCTATTATGCGCAACTTATCCAAGCAGAATCTTGAAGACATCATCATGGGCTGCTGCTATCTCGGCAGCGGCGGCGGCGGGAGCTATGAGGCCGGACTGAAGAGAATCCACGACGATCTCGCGGCCGGGTTGAAGTTCAATCTCATATCCGTCGACGAGATGAAAGATGACGACTACGCCGCCACGACTTACTACGTGGGCAGCACGGCTCCTTATACTCCCGAACAAATAGAGCGATTCAACAAGCTCCCACGCATCAAGGACGAAGCCACCGCCGTTGCATTCCAGCTGCTGCAGAAGCATGTCGGCAAGAATTTTGTCGCCGTCATCGCGGGAGAGATCGGAGCAGGCAATACGCCCTACGCGCTTTCGACCGCGGCGCATCTGGGAATCGCACAGCTCGATGCCGATACCGCGGGCAGGGCCGTGCCGGAAATCGATCAGAGTACGATCTTCGCGGCGGGAATTTCTTTATTGCCCGCCGCAGCCGCCACGTTATTCGGCGATGAGCTGCTGATCACCAAGGTTGCCACGCCATCGCGCGAAGAGGAGTTTCTCCGCATCGCCTCGACGATCAGCATGCATATCGCAGCCGCCGACTCGGCGCTGCCCGGCAAGCTGCTGAAGCAGCCAAACATCGTTGTTCAGGGTTCTCTAACTCTGTGCGAGCAGATCGGCAAGGCTTACCGCGTCGCGGTTGAATCGCAAAAGGATCCGATCCATGCGGTGCTTGACGCAAGCAAAGGCTACAAGGCTTTTGCCGGAACTGTCTCGGGCCATGATTGGGCCGACAAAGGCGGATATCTGGTCGGCGATGTTGAAATCAGCGGAGCGGGGCCTTACTCTGGCCAAAGGTACAAGCTGGCTTTTAAAAATGAGAATCTGATTTCCTGGCGGGATGGAAAGGTTTCCATCACTTCTCCCGACATCATCACGATGATCGATAACGCGACGGGCAGAGTCGTTCTCAATCCTGACTTCAGGAAGGGGCAGGAAGTGACGATTATCGGGATTCCTGCGCCCTCGCCGTGGCGAACCGCAGCAGGCCTCAGAGTGTGTGGGCCAGAACATTTCGGCTATGATGCATCCTACATTCCTATAGAGGAGCGGCATCGAACCGGTAACATTTAACCGGTTCGTGCACTCTTCATTCTGAACCCTTGATCTTTCCGATGTAGCCGGTGCCGGAGTGAATTTGTGTCGTTAGAGGCATTCCAAGTCGAGCAGCACGGCGTCGACGCTGTGCCGAAGAGCGAGAGAACCAAGGGCTGGTGGGATCTTTTTGTCATTCAAGCCGGGGTGAACATCACGCTTTCGAGCCTTCTGCTCGGGGGCTTGCTCGTGCCGGGTTTGAGTTGGGCGCAGGCCTGCTGGGCGCTGGTGGTGGGCAACATCATTCTCGGGGTGCTGCTGGCTTTGATGGGCTGCTTCGGTGTCGACTACGGCGTCTCGACAACGGTGGCAAGCCGCTTTTCAATGGGCCATCCGCGCGGTTCCTGGATTGCGTCCATAATCATTCTTCTCTCGATGGTCGGATGGTTTGGCGTTACCGCGGAACTAGCGGGACAAGCGACCCACGATGCTCTGCAAGGAGTGCCCGGCTTTCCCAAAACTGCCATCGTCATTGCGTTGATCGGCGTCTTGAATTCTCTTCCTCCGATTTTCGGTTTTGAAAACATAAAATGGCTGAGCCGCCTGGCGGTTCCAGGGTTGACCGGGCTCTGCATATGGATTCTGTACGTCATCGTTTCAAAGTACGGGTATTGGAACCTCGTTCACTACACTCCCACCCACAGCTTGTCGCTCACAACGGGACTGGATTTGGTTATGGGAGGACTCATCGTCGGCGCCTTCACCGCCTCGGACATTTCCCGCTACGTGGTCAGCGAGCGTGACAACTGGATTGGGTGCATACTCGGCGCGTTCCCGCCATCGTTATTCTTAGGGATGGTTGGAGCTCTTTCGAAGCTGGCGACCGGAGACTGGAATGCGGTGAGCGTGGTGCAGAGGCTAGGCCTTGGCGCTCCGGCGCTAATCGTGATCATCGCTTCTAGCTGGACAGCGAATAATACGAACCTGTACTCCTCTGGGCTCGCTTTGGCCAATATGTTCCCCAGGATTTCGCGTTGGCAGAGTACGGCATTGATGGGCGCTCTGGGAACAATTCTGGCTGCCTCTCGAGTTACCCGCTACTTTGGAAGTTTCCTGCTTGCGCTCTCGGATCTGTTCTCCCCCCTAATCGGAATTCTTTTGTGCGACTACTTTGTCATCCGCCGTTCTCGGCTGAACTTGCGCGAAGCATACGAAGACAAGGGACCCTGTTTCTATACTGGCGGTGTGAATCTAGCCGCTGTCATCGCGCTGATTTCTGGTTTCGTCGTCGCGAAGCTGGCCCCCGCCAGCATGATGGCTTCCTTGGTTTCGCTTTTTGCAGCGGCAGTCGTTTACTTTATTTCTCGCAAGGTCCTTTATCGGAAAACATCCAGCGAGACGAAGGACAAAGCTTCGAATTGCAGCCCGAGCAGTCCTTCCGCGGACGCTTGCAGTGTTACACCTAGAACAGGGGGATAGACAGAAACTATTTCCTCACACTTTCGCCACAAACATCACGCCGCCAGGGGGCGATGGGCGTAGGCCCAACAGCGCTAGAGAACTGGAAGCGGTAGGCGCTCCGTCAACCCCGGAAACGGACCTTCGGGAGGTTAAGAACGTCATCTCGACCGTGCCCGAATCACCAAACTGCTCGGTCAGGATCGGCCCCCGCCTCAAAAGTCAAGCGCTGTGCAGTCCATGGCTTGAACTCCGAGGCATCAAAAGGAAGAGACGATTTGGGATACGATGCCAGATTCAGTTGAACGGACAGCTGACTAACGGTCGATCAGTCGACCTTTGTCCGATCTGCCAATGGATCGATGCCTTACCTCTCTGGCAGTGCGCGGAAAGTGTGCCCTCAGGGGTCACCCAAAAGCGGCCAATGAGGGTCACCGGAAAACCGCCGGCGACTAAAACCGGACAACCGACAAGCCGGGAATCATCTTGAAGTGGCGGAGATTGCGAGTGGCTACGCTGTAGCCGAGTTCCAAGGCTGTCACCCCGATCAACAGATCGGAGAGGTAGACGAATGCCTTTCGCTTGGTTCTCGCCATCGATTTGTCCGACACGAAGGGCAAGAGACACCGTTACCGGGTGCATGCCGGGGCCGTTAAGTTTTCGCCTGCATGGCGAGAGTCTTGTGTTCGCTGGTTATTCTTCCTCCAGCTTCAACCCGCTGAAAGGAGACTTGCCGCCGAGCGAAGTGTAAAACGCGAAGCCGGTAAGCCCAAGAAGGACCAACATCACGACCACACCCACGCTGAAATACCACGACGCCGGGTCGGGAGTCAGCAGCAGTACGCTCACATCGCTGACAAAACCCGTGACCACCATAGCCAGCAGCCCGCAGCGGAGAACCACAAACCCGATGATCAGCCATTCCAAGAAACCAACCACCATGAAGACCGGCGAAAAGTTGAACTGCGCCGAGACGATGACAGGGAATACGATTGCAATTGCCAGCACGACCAGCCAGTCGCGGCGCAACAGCAGGCGCACCAGGAACAACACAAACAAGAATCCCAGAGAAAAGAAGATATCGCCTATCAGCGTGCCCGCGATCGTGCCAAGCTCGAATCGCATCCCAATTAGAAACGTGTAATCCTGAGGGAGATTCCATGGATGATCCAAAAACTTGCCACCCCAATAAACCGGCAGCCACACCAATTGCGCAGAAAAAATCAGCGTAGCCGCTGCTGCGCCCAGCAAAACATCCCGTCCCACTAACGGATCGCGAAACTGGCCCGCCAGCACCCGCGACCACGAGACCAGGGTAGTGGGCCAGCGCCGCCGCACCAGCGGCTCCAGCGCTACGTATAGCAGCCAGAGAAACGAAGAAATGAACAGGCACCACGAAACTCGAACGATCAGCACGCCCACCTCGGAAGAATCCGCGACGTGGTACACCCCGGCGGTCCCCTCAAACGCGGCTGCGGCGAAAATGAATGAAGCCAGCCGCCACGCGCCGCGCCGGTCGCCGCGCCCTAAACTCAAGTTTCGCCGCGCCAGCAGCGCTCCTCCAGACATCACCAGGACCAACATCGTGATCAGGAATCCTTGAACAACTTTTTCTCCTGTCGTTTGCTGATAGGGTTGCATGCTCTCAGCTCGCGTCCAGGGAGCAATCAATTCGAAGTACACTGGTCGCCCGCGGTATGCGGCGGCCTCGATCCGCATTGGCGTCCCGGAAAATTCCTCCACCGTGCCGTTCCACGCGGCTCGCGTATCTGCGTACGTTGGCGGGATCCATTGCGGCGTTGCAGCTGTCCAGTTCGCCGGTTCGAAACCTGCTTCGCGGATGACGGCATTCCAGTCAACTGGTGACGCATCGCTCTTTTGGGATTTTTCCAACTGCGGCGGCACAATCACCAACTTCAGCAACCGGCCCTTTGGCGTAAGCCGCACAATGCTAGCCCCCGCCTCCTTGAGGGCGGGCTGGTCCTGCGTAATGGATTTGAATATGTCGTAGCTGTACAGCAGTTGCGGGCTGGCGCGAAAGTAGTAATAGAAGGGACCAATCTCGTGGTTCCAGCGCGTCTGCACCGGCTCGCGGTGTGCGATGTAACGTAAAAAATCCAGGTCCGCGACGAAATTCTGCACGCTGTCGCCCGCTGCCTCCGGGTAACCAAACCCTCGCACTACGCTTTGCGCCCGTTCGGCCAAAACCGCTGGTGGTTTTTCCATGGGAACGTGCCGAATCAGTTGAAGCAAAGGCGCTAACGGCCATAGCATCAGCGCAACGCCGACGATCACAGCCAGAACGCAGGCCCACGCAATCGCCGGACGCAATCCCTCATTCTCACCGGCTGCCGCAACCATCTCAGGGGACGGTGTTTCGCCGGCAGCGAGAGCCGCTGCTAGTGGGTCGCCACCGGGCAATGCGAGCGCCACCTGCAGCGCCGAAGCAGGACGGCTTCGCGGTTCTTTCTCGAGACAGCGCAGAATCACGCGCTCCACCGCCGGGTTGATGTCCAGCACCAACGACGACGGATGCGTAAACGAGCTTTCGTCCTGCTTGCGCAGCAGCTCGCGGATGGTCGTTCCTTCAAACGCCCGCTTCCCCGTGAACAGCTCGTAGAACACCAGGCCCAGCGAGTAAAGATCGCTTCGGACAGAAGCGTCTTTGCCGGCGACTTGCTCCGGAGCCATGTAGCCCGGAGTTCCAGCGCGTGCCTCGCCAGGACTCGCGTCATCGCCTAGGACCGCGAGCCCGAAATCCGTGATACGCGCTTTGCCGCGTCCGTCGATCATGATGTTGGCCGGCTTCAAATCGCGGTGGAGCACCCCGGTTTCGTGCGCAGCGGCAAGTCCGGCGCACAGCTGGCGGGCAATCTCTAAAGCTTTGTCGGCCGGCAACCGGCCGATGCGCCGCAACAGCGATCCCAGATCCTCGCCGTCAATGAACTCCATGGAGAGGAAAACTTGGCCATCGACCTCGCCGATGTCGAAGACCCGGCAGACATTCGGGTGCGAAACCTGGCGAGCGATGCGTGCTTCGCGGTGAAAGCGGGCCAGCGCGGCGGCATCCTGCGAAATGCTCGACGGCAGAAACTTTAGCGCAACCACCTGGCCCAGCTTCAGATCTTCTGCTCGATACACTTCGCCCATACCGCCGCGGCCGAGGAGCCCGACGATACGGTAGCGCTCCAGCAGCATCGCGCCGGGAACAAAGCGAGCGCCATCGACCGAACTGCTGGAAGAAACCGGCCGGAAAACCTGCGGAGTACGCGGCGAAGCAGGAGCATTAGAGCCGGTTTTGCTGACGAGTGTAGCCGCATCGAGGTCGACCAGCGCCACGCCGCAGAATGGGCATGACGAGCTGGCTTCCGGTATCGGAGTCTGGCAGGACAAGCAGCGCATGGCAACGTGCTGCCCATGGTATCATCGCAGCCCGCTAAGAGCCCGAAGGCGCCGGTCCAACTGTTCAACAGGCGATAGCGCTCATTGACTTCCCCAGGCCCGCGCGCCTTGCGCAATGACAATCCAGGCTGCACAGAGGGGGGCGCTCACAAACAGATTATCCCTCCTGTTTCAATGTAAATAGTTCAGGGTTGCAATTCAGGGCTTGCATTACGCCAAAACCGGCGTGATTGAGCAAGAATGAGGCGGTTGAAGCACCACTCAAGTGATTGAGTAATAACAAAATTGGCTCCGGCCACCCCAGTTCGGGACCAGGGGGTCGGAGGTTCAAATCCTCTCTCCCCGACCATTCTTTCACTTGTTTACGCTGCGCGCTGAGCTTCAGCTTTTTTCGGCGATTTTCGGCACATTTGGGGACAACTGAGGACAACTCGAAGCCAAAACCTCACTGCCCCGCCTACTTCCTGCGTCGCCTATTCCGTAGTCTGATTATTCTTGTTGCTGAGCCCTTGGGCACGCACCAACGGGTCAAGCGCAGTGACAGTCTCGGCTCACAACATACGCACTAGCGAGGGCAGAGATTCGAGTGGGGGTGGCGCCGGTCGCGTGGCTCCCAGGCCACCTCTTCGTTGGCGTGCCGCCGCGCCGGCGGCCTCGCACGCGGTATCGGGATGGAATGAGGCGATATGATGCCTCATCTTGTCGGGCATTTAATCGAATGCCAAAGGCGAAATCGCAAGATGACGGCACGAACGGGTTGATCTAGACTTTCAAAAGGCTTGAACGTCAGATTCTTCCGGGCCTTTCCCGTAAGAAAATCCATACTAAGGAGAGATCGTGCCGAAAGCCAAGACTCGCGATGCAATTGCCTCGGCCCAGCAGCCGAGGTGTTTTTTCGAGAACCAATTGCAGGGCGAAGAATCGTTGTCGTTCCAAACAGCAGAGCGGCTCTGTGGCTTAGCCGCAGAATTTTTGGTGCTGCATCCTTGGGAGTTCTTGGGCGACCAGGACCTCGTCCTCATGGAAGATCCGCAGTCACGGCAGACCTGCCATTGCTCGATTATGGGCGCGCTCGGCGAAGTATTTTCTCTCCACGTTTACGTCGGCGCGGAAAGCTATCGCCTCTTCCGAAAAATGGCGTCAGGAAAGCCGATCACAGCGGGAGACTTTTTCGCTTCGCAAGCAGCGGTCTCCGTTGAGTTCGTCAGAGCCTCGGAGCTGTCCGCCCCAGACCGTGAAGTGCTCCGGTCGCTCGACTACCCGACGAAGCGAGGCGGGCTGGTGCCCATTTTCCGGGCGTTTCGCCCCGGCTACCACCCCTGGTACGTGACCGAATCCGAAGGGGAACTTCTCGCCCGTTGCATGCAAGCGGTGATCGTGTTTTGCCGTATCATGTCAGCGCGGGATGGCACCTTTTGGGATCAGGTAGACGTGTACCCCCTCCTTGTGCCAATCGACGAAGTTCAGACTGACTACGAGATAAGAATGGCAAGTGCGCCCGAGCCGCCCACCGC
>Ga0302324_100006211_pt1 | contig 25855 bp, 21 predicted proteins | sample Palsa_T0_1_FD_201949 | JGI IMG/M metagenome (GOLD analysis project Ga0302324, IMG submission 201949) | Peat permafrost microbial communities from Stordalen Mire near Abisko, Sweden - Palsa_T0_1 | ecosystem: Environmental > Terrestrial > Soil > Palsa > Peat permafrost | place: Sweden: Abisko... | reverse complement strand
CACGGTAACCCAAGGATCGCTCTTGCGGCAAATTGCCGAGCACTGGCCGCGTGCTGCAATCGCAACGCCCCCAAAAAAGTTGTCGCGCATGTCGAACCCGAAGGCCGGGACGCATGCGCGACGAGAAGAACTTTTGGCTAACGAAGGAAAACGGCTGGCTAGCCCTTCTTGTCGGTGTCGGTGGTCTTCTTAGCTTTCTTGGCCTTCTTGGCCTTCTTGTCGGTCTTGGGGGCATCCGCCGGCTTATCCTGAGCGAACAAGCTGACCGTTCCCATCAGGAACGACAGGCCGAGCATCAAAGTCATGATTTTCTTCATTTTGAGATCTCCTTGGGTGTCAGAAGCTATGTTAGATAACTTCAGCACTATCATTTCAGCCGGAGATGAACCCAACCTTAAGGAGCTATTAAAACTGCTTCATTTGCCGCGGCGGTGACCCGCCTTGAATTCCGTGGGCTGACGTGCTCATCACATTGATTAAGAAGCGCTTACGCGTCGCGATGGCACACTGAACTCCTGTTGCCTGCGCATTCTTCGCCTAAGATTAAGTTCGCGATGAAGAAAGAAGAATTAGCGAAACGCCTGGCCAGGGAGTCGGGAATTTCTACGGCCGCCGCAGCCGATCAATTGGACAGCATTCTCAGCGGCATCCTGCGGCGGATACGCCAAGGACACAGGGCGTCACTGCCTGGACTGGGAACGTTCTTGCCGGGTCCGAAAACCGCATTTCACTTTGAAGAATACCTCCCGTCCGGCGCTCGGCGCGTCAAGGATCCAAGACCGGCGAGGGCATCCAAGTGACCGCCGCGCGCTCCAAAGCACTTGTCACTCGGCGCATCGCACGTGTGCTCCGGGAAGCACTGGAACAGGGCGGATCGATTGAAATTGACGGCCTGGGAACGTTGTCGCCGGGCGGCAGGCATGGCGTTCGCTTCGTGGCACAGAACAAGCCGCGCGTCTTCATCGCATACGTCCAAGAGGATCTGTCGTTTGCCAAGAAGCTCTACCAGGCTTTTGAAGAGAGCGGTTTTCGTCCCTGGTTGGACAAAAAGAGGCTGATGCCGGGGCAGAACTGGCCAAGGGCCATCGAAACGGCCATTCACACCTCCGACTTCTTCGTCGCGTGTTTCTCGCGCCGCGCCATATCGAAGCGCGGCAGTTTCCACAGCGAACTCCGTTACGCGCTGTTTTGTGCGGCGAAAGTGCCCCTCGATGAGATTTTCCTGATCCCTCTGCGCCTGGACGATTGCCAGGTGCCGAACCGCGTCTCCAAGCAGATTCAATACCTGGATCTGTTTCCCGATTGGACTGCGGGCCTCAGCCGGTTGATTGCCGTGATCAAGGCGCAGGACGAAAGCCGCAAGCGCAAACGGCTAGCGCTGGTGAGCTAGCTTTTTCTTGACGGATTCGGCTTCCTTGCCGTCCGGAGCAAGCGCCAGGTATTGCGAGTAGGCCGCGTCAGCCGCCTTTTTGTCCTTCAGTTTCTCTTCGCTTTCACCAAGGCGCAGGAAGGCTTCGGCGAAAGTGGGGTTCCACAGGGTCGCCTCGCGGAACCGGCTGGTAGACGCTTTGTAGTTGCCCTTCTTGAAATAGTACAGGCCTACTTTGAGATCTTTCTCGGCTTCCAGGGGATTGAAGGAGTATGTTTTTGGCGCCAGGCTCTCGTCTTCTTCGGGAGGCTCCTGCTCCTGTTGCTGCTGGGGTTTGGATTGGTCGGGCGAGCGGGTCTGGAGCGGCTTGTCTTGCGCAACCAGCACCGCAGCCAACAGGAATCCTAAGAATGCGACGCGCACCACAATCTCAAGTATAGCGGGTACATATCGGGTTCAAAAGGCGGCCCGGAACAGCCGGATCATTTCGGCGAACGCCTGGTCGGTGGCCTCGGGGTCGTAACGCGGCCCTTCGTCGCGCGTAAAGGCATGTTCGGCGGGGTAAACCTTCACCGCGTAGTCAACCTTGGCATCGCGTAGCTGGCGATCGATGGTGGCACGTCCAGCTTCCGGAACGTGCGGATCGGCGCTTCCCCAGATCATGAGCAGCTTTCCGCGAATCTCTCCGGCGCGGGCCAGCGATCCAGCGTCGGAATCCCGGCCCAGTTTGCCGTCGTGAATCCCGGTTCCGTAGAAGCAGACTGTGGCGCGCACATCCGGTTCCAGCGCCGCCCGAAATGCCAGATGGCCGCCAATGCAGCAGCCCATCGCGCCGAGCAGTCCCTCGGCTACCAATGGATGCTTCGCCAGATAGTCCAAGGCCGCTCGCCGATCTTCATCGAAATGCGCTACGGGCGTTTTGGCGGCGTCTTCCTGCCCGCGCGTTCGCCCCGCGTCGTCAAAAGGAATCGCCGCGCCGGCAGGCTCCACGCGATGATAGATTTCAGGCGCGGCGGCCACGAATCCATAACCGGCCAAACGCGCTGCCGAGCGCAGCATGGGGCCGGTCAGTTGAAAGATGTCCGAATAGCAGACGATGCCAGGATATTTTCCTGGTGTTTTCGGAGCAGCCACAAACATGCGCATGGGCGCGCCGCCGGAAGGGATATCGGCAAACTCGGTCGTGATCACCATTTGGCTGCATGATAACTCCAAGCGAGTGTCGTGCAGCGTCGAAAACCGAGCTTCACCTCGACTTGCAGCGGTTCCAGTTCAATCTCGGCCCGCACTGCGCTTGGAGATGCGTTCGAATCGATGTCTTCCCATCATGATTGAATCGCCTCAATATTGAATCGCCTCAATCGCGCGGCCATCGATTGGTCCATCAATCCTAAATCTGGTTGAGAGTCGTTTTTAGCAGGCTGGGTCGAAAGACCGAAGCGCGGCTCGGCAGGCCCCGGGCGTTACAGAGCCGCAACCGTGAGGGAGCCGGTTTCGATACAAACTGTTAGGGTGCCGGGACTCCGTCCTGCGACAATAAAAGTAGCCCCTCGAAATGGAACTCCGGGAAAAAGCCGCGCAGCTCCCTCTGCTGCCCGGCGTGTATCTGTACAAAGACCAGTACGGCGAAGTGATCTACGTCGGCAAGGCCAAGAACCTGCGCGCGCGCGTGCGCAGCTATTTCTCCGACGACCGTCTGGCCGATTCCAAGACCGGGACTCTGATCTCCGACGCCCGCGATATCGAATACATCCTGGTCGACAACAACAAGGAGGCGCTGGCGCTTGAAAACCAGCTCATCAAACAATGGAAGCCGCGCTTCAACATTCTGCTGCGCGATGACAAGACATTCCCGTACATCAAGCTCACCAAGGAGAAGTATCCGCGAGTTTACGTGACGCGCCGCCTGATCAAGGATGGTTCCACTTATTACGGCCCCTATTTCCCGGGCAACCTGGCGCACCGGCTGGTGCACTTCATTCATCGCCACTTCAAGATTCCCTCCTGCAAGGTGGATTTCACGCGCTTGCACACTCATCCGTGCCTGGAGTTTCACATCCATCGCTGCCTGGGACCTTGTGTCGGCGGTTTAACCACCGATGAAGCCTTCGCTGCGGCGGTTCGCGATGTGAAGCTGTTCCTGGAAGGACGCCACAAGGATCTGGCTCGCGATCTGCGCGCGCGCATGCGCCTGGCCTCCGAAGAAACACGCTTCGAAGAAGCGGCCGGATTGCGCGACCTGATCTCGACGGTAGAAGAAATGGAGGAAAAGCAGAAGATCGCCGCAGCCGAGGGCGAGAACATCGACATCCTGGCGTATCACGCCGAGCCTCCGCTGGTGGCCGCCAATCTTTTCCACCTGCGCAACGGGCGCATCGTCGATCGGCGCGAATATTATTGGGAGGATTTGTTCGATTTTCAGCCCGACGAATTTTTCTCGTCGTTGCTCAAGCAGATTTATCTCGACCAGCAATATATTCCCAGCCGCATCCACGTCCCTGTGGATTTTGAGGATCGCGAGGCGCTGGAGGAGCTGCTCAGCGAGAAAAAGGGTCACAAAGTGGAGATCCTGATGCCGCAGCGCGGGCAGAAAAAGGCGCTGCTCGATCTGGTGGAAACCAACGCGAAGCACTCCTTCCAGCAGCGTTTCCGCATCATGCGCCCGTCGTCGAAGGCGATTCAGGAAGCGCTGCAAGACGCGCTCGGCTTGCCCGATCCGCCCAAGCGGATCGAATGCTTCGATATCTCGCACATTCAGGGCACCGACAAAGTGGCCAGCATGGTGGTGTGGGAAGACGGCCGCATGAAAAAATCGGACTATCGCAAGTTCATCATCCGAACGGTGGTGGGCAACGATGATTTCGCTTCCATGCGCGAGGTGGTGACGCGGCGTTATTCGCGTCTGCAACTGGAGAACAAGGCTTTTCCAAATCTGATTCTCATTGACGGGGGACTGGGGCAACTACACGCGGCGGTGGAAGCGCTGGAGGCGATCGGGGTGATCAATCAGCCGGTGGCGTCGATTGCCAAACGGGAAGAGATCATTTACGTGTATGGCCAGGAAGACGAACCGATCAAACTGGATCGCTATTCCCCGGTGCTGCATTTGATCCAGCAGGTGCGGGATGAGGCGCATCGTTTTGCGGTTACATTCCACCGAACGCGCCGCGGCGCCGCGCGTCTGACGTCGGAACTGGAGCAAGTGGATGGCATTGGTTCGAAGACCATCGCCAAGCTGCTGCGCGAATTCGGAAGCCTGGAACGCGTCCGCGAAGCTTCGGTTGAGGATCTGGCGAAGGTGGTCGGTCCAGCCTCGGCGCGACGATTGCGCGATTTCTACAATCTAGCGGGCGCGGCGGAACTGAAGGTTTTGAGCTGACACCGCGCGGCCTGCGAGGACACCTGTTGCGTCGGTTGGATCGGCAAATGTCGATAAACCCACTTACCTATCAAGCTGTGACGATGCGCATTTCGGCCCGCGCCTCCGCGACCATAGCATCGTCGTATTTGCGGGTCCGCTCCCTGACGGTCGCGGCTCTGAACTGGCTGAAGCGAGCCGTGCGCGTTAGCGAGCGGTTTTATCCGTAAACACTAATGACGTTCTGTTTAGCCAGTTGCAGCGACGATAACTATGCGCGGATCAAACTGGACAGAAAGCGTTTGGGCGGAGAGTCTCTGCCCATCACCTGCTCAGCGTATCCGCGCGTTATGAACTTGGTGGACGATGTCGTGCAGCGATTCGTCGGGCCTGTCGTGCCCGAAGCTGCGAGCATCGCTCTGCTTCGAGCCGGAGCGCGCACGCAGGGTGGTGCAGTGTGGCTGGGCTGATACGAAACCGACCCGCCCATCAGCCAGCGGCTGTTAGTGCCGGAAGTGTCGAACGCCGGTAAACACCATGGCCAGACCCAAACGGTTCGCCGCGGCAATTACCTTATCATCTCCGACCGAGCCTCCCGGCTGGATCACGGCCGTGATACCGTGCTTTGCCGCCTCTTCGACGCCATCCGGGAACGGGAAAAACGCGTCCGACGCGAGAACCGTTCCTGTGAGCGGTAGCAGGGCTTTTATGGCGCCCACCTTCACCGCATCCACGCGGCTCATCTGTCCGGCGCCGACGCTCACGGTCTGCCCCTCCCGCGCGTAAACAATCGCGTTGGACTTCACGTGCTTGCACACCTTCCACGCAAATTCGAGCGCGCGCCATTCCTCTTCGGTAGGCGCCTTCTCCGTCTTCAACTGGCATTCGGAGCGTTCTAGCCGATGCGTATCCGGCGTCTGCACCAGGTAGCCGCCGCCGATCGATTTCACCACCAGTTCTTCCGGCGCGCGCGAGACGGCCAGCAATCGCAGGTTTTTCTTGGCGGCCAGCAGTTCGCGCGCGGCAGCGTCATAACCGGGCGCGGCGATGGCTTCCAGGAAGGTCTTCGAAATCTCCGCCGCAGTTTCTCGATCCACTGCGCGATTGAATGCCAGCACGCCGCCGAATGCGGACACAGGATCGGCCTCGAACGCGCGCCGGTAGCTGTCCGCCGGCGTAGACGCTTCCGCGCAGCCGCAGGGATTGGTGTGCTTGATGACAGCGGCCGCCGGCCGGTCGAATTCGCGAATCAGTTGCCACGCAGCGTCCAGATCCACCAGGTTGTTATAGGAGAGTTCCTTGCCCTGCAACTGCTCGGCGCCCGCGATTCCGCCCTGCCGATTGGAATAGAGCGCTGCTTTCTGATGCGGATTCTCACCGTAGCGCAGATCGAGCGCGCGCGGCGAGCGAATGTCCAAAAACGCGGGCAAGCCGGATTCATCCTCCACGCCTACGCGCGCCAGGCGTGCGCTGATCGCTCGGTCGTAGGCCGCTGTCAGCGCGAAAGCTTTTTTTGCCAGTCTCCACAAGGTGGGATCAGAGAGGCCAGCTTCCTGTTCGTGCAGCTCTTCGAGAATCGCCGGATAGTCTTGCGGCGACACCACCACGGCGACATCCTGATAATTCTTCGCCGCCGCTCGAATCAAGGTGGGACCGCCGATGTCGATGTTGGCGATCAGCTCGGACAAGGGCACTCCTTGCCGGGCAGCCACTTTTTCAAATTGATAAAGGTTCACCACCACCATGTCGATCAGCGGGATGCCGTGCTCCGCGAGCGACTGCATGTGTTCGGAATTGGCGCGAATGGCGAGCACGCCCCCCGCCACGCGCGGGTGGATGGTTTTCAGGCGGCCATCCAGCATTTCGGGAAAGCCGGTGAGTTCGGACACTTCGCGCACCGGCACGCCGGCCGCTTCCAGCGCGCGGGCCGTGCCGCCGGTGGAAATAATCTCCACACCCAGTTCGCGCAACCCCTGGGCAAACTCGACGACGCCGGTCTTGTCGGTTACGCTGATGAGGGCGCGTTGGATGGCGGGCATGGCTTTGTTCTAAACTTTCTCGGCTCCAAACAGACTTTGTCAAAAGTCCGGAAAGACCGTTTGCTCGCGCGCGCGGCTCAGTCGCTCGAAACCTTCTTTACAATAGTAAACGTGTCTCATCCCGTCACGTTAATTCCAGGCGATGGCATCGGGCCCGAAGTGGCCGAAGCGGCCATGCGCGCGGTCAACGCCACCGGCGTATCCATAAGCTGGCAACGCGCCGATCTGAACGCGAGCATCATCTCGAAGTCGGGCCAAGTGCTGCCGCCGCATGTGATCGAATCGCTGGAGCGCACCCACGTGGGGCTCAAGGGCCCGGTCACCACGCCGATCGGCGGAGGGTTTCAGAGCGTCAACGTCGCGCTGCGCAAGCATTTCGATCTGTACGCCAACGTGCGGCCGGTGCATTCCCTGCCGGGCCTCAAGACGCGCTTCGACGACGTAAAGATCGATATGGTAATCTTCCGCGAAAACACCGAGGACTTGTATTCGGGCCTGGAGCATGAGGTGGTGAAGGACGTGGTCACCAGCCTTAAAGTGATCACGCGCGTGGCGTCCATCCGGATCGCCGAATATGCGTTCCAGTTTGCGAAGAGAGCCGGGCGCAAGAAAGTAACCGCCATTCACAAGGCCAACATCATGAAACTGGCCGACGGATTGTTCCTGCGCTGCTGCCGCGAGGTCTCGCAGAAATATTCCGACATCGCCTATCAGGAACTGATTGTCGATAACGCCTCCATGCAGCTGGTGATGCGCCCCCAAACCTTCGACCTTTTGCTGCTGCCGAACTTGTACGGCGACATTGTTTCGGATCTGGCGGCGGGGCTGGTGGGCGGACTCGGCGTGGTGCCCGGCGCCAACATGGGCGATCGCGACGCGGTGTTTGAAGCCGTCCACGGCAGCGCGCCGGATATCGCCGGAAAAGGCATCGCGAACCCTACCGCTCTGATGCTTTCGAGCGCCCTAATGCTGATTCATCTGGGCGAAGTTTCCGCCGCCACACGGCTGCGGAGCGCCATCGAGCGCGTCTACGCGGAGGAGGCGCATTTGCCGCCGGACGTGGGCGGAAGCGCGTCAACCAACGAATTTACCGATGCCGTAATCGCTTACCTGGATTGATCGCAGCCCCCGGCGGAGTGGCACGCCGGTGCCATCTATGAGGAACTTTGCCCTACGCCGAGGAGTCGGTCTTCGATTTTCCTCAAGGCCGCCTGCCTTTGAGCAGGAGAAGAGCTTTGTGCCGATCGAGGTTTCGCAGCCAGCCAGGGGGCGCAGGGAATGCGCTAGCCGCGCCTATCGTACTGCTGCAAAGCATACAACTGGCTATCGCCCCGGAGGATCTGGAGGACCTGGGTCTGGCATACCGACCGCCAGCGTGAGCTGGGCGCCGAGGAACCGGCGCTGCCGTTGCTCTCTGAGCACGACGATTCCCTGGCTACCCCCAATTTAACGGCGCTGGTGGTGCTGAATGTGAAGACCCGTGCGGGCTGCAGGCCATTCGGAATGTCCCCGCTGTTGCACGCCGCGTCGGCCGCGCGATGAGCCGGGGAGCGTACTTCGTCGGCCACCACACTGAATCCCGCTCCCGCCTCGTCGGCGCGCGCCGCTTCCACCGCCGCGTTTCAAGCCAGGATATTGGTATCGAACGCGATTTCGTCGATGCTCTTTAACACCGCGGCTAACTGACTGCTGGACTTGGAGAACAGACTCATGGCATTGGTGAGGCCCCCCATGTTCCACGCCGACTCCTGTACAGTAGTCGCTTCCTGCATCAGGCGGTCCGCGAGGCCGGCTCGCGTGGCGTTCTCCTGGTGTCGGTGGTTGGTCGGCGCGCACGGCAGCTAGTCCCTAATCGACACCCGCAAAACGGAGCACGGCGCGAAACAGTTCCGTGCTCTCTTGGTGGCGTGCGCCCTTTGCGCTTCCAAACAACGCCGCGGGTGCGGGCGCATCTTATCGGCCCTTGTTGCATCCTAAGATCATATGGACCTGCAACTGGACGGTAAGCGCGCGCTGGTGAGCGGATCGACGGCCGGGATCGGCTATGCCATCGCTGAAGCGCTGGCCAAGGAAGGCGCGCATGTCATTGTCAACGGACGCACGGAGGCGCGCGTGAACACCGCGGTTGAGAGGTTGAACGGGGCAGGGCTCAAAGGAAAGGCCGAAGCGTTTGCGGCCGACCTGGGAACCAGCGATGGCGTGAGCCTGATCACAGCGCGGTACCCGGAGGTCGAGATCCTGGTCAACAATCTCGGCATTTTCGAACCGAAACCCTTCGAGCAGATCCCGGATGCCGATTGGTTCCGCTTTTTCGAGGTCAACGTACTCAGTGGAGTCCGCCTAAGCCGCCACTACCTGCCCCGCATGAAGGAACGCGGCTGGGGCCGGATTGTCTTCATCTCCAGCGAATCGGCGCTGCAGATCCCTGCTGAAATGATTCACTACGGCATGACGAAGACGGCGCAGCTTGCCATTTCGCGCGGTTTGGCCGAGACCACCGCCGGCACAAACGTCACGGTCAACACGGTGCTGCCGGGACCCACGGATTCCGAAGGCGTAGAGACATTTGTGGAGCAGATGGCGGCCGCGCGCAAAATCGGCCGCGCCGAAGTGGAGAAAGAATTCTTCCTTACGGTCCGTCCCTCGTCGTTGTTAAAGCGCTTCGCCCGCGTGGATGAAGTCGCCGCATTGGTGGCATTCGTTTGCAGTCCATTGTCCTCGGCCACGAATGGCGCCGCGCTGCGGGTGGATGGCGGGGTGGTGCAAGCGATCGTGTAACCGTTCAGGACGGTTGGAAGATGGCGATGCCTTTTCCAGCCAATGCGACGCCGAACCAGAGCGCGAGCGATACTCTGGCCACCGCTTTGGCGCTGGCGCCCGGCGGGTCCGCCTGTACGACTCTGCGGTGAATTGTGAAATGAAATGTGATGGCGAGCGCGAGCAGCGCCATTTTCACCCAGAAAGCCGGCGTTTTGTAACATCTCACCGCCTCCGAAGTAAGAATCAAGGGGCCGCTGGCCAGCATGATCGCGAGGCCGGCGATGGTCCAGTTACGCAGTTCCCGCGCAATACGGGAAACCGGTTGGCGGCCAATACCCCGGCCGAGCAAGCTTAAGTCCACCATCAAAATCGTGCCGATCAAAAGCGCCAGGCCGATCAGGTGAACGATTTCCAGCAGGGCGATCAGGGCGGCCGAGTGGCGGATGGTCTCGCCGATGTGGGTGCCCTGCAGCCACTCGAACGCCGGGAGCAGGGAGAATGCCATTAGTCCAGATCATATCCGGGTGCGTATGCGATGGCGCGCCCCGCCGCAATGATCGCGATCCAGAAGACCAGGGACAGCAGGCCGGCTAGCCGCGCGCGAGCGGGGACCACGGCGCCAGGGTCCCAGTTCGCGACGTCCCGATACACGGTGCGGTGGAAGATGAGCGCGTTGAGTCCAGCCAGAGCCAGCAGAACCAGTTTGATGCGAAACGCCGGGCTATGATACATCTTCACGGCTTCCGAGGAGAACAGCAGCCCGCCGCTCACGACCATCAATCCGAAGCCCCCGAGCGTGGCCGGCACGATGCGAGCGACCAGTTGAGCCACGGGAACACTTCGTAAACCGAGACCAAGCAGGCGAAGATCCACCAGCATAATGGTGCCTGCTACCAGAACGATGCCCAGCGTGTGGATGGTGTCGAACGTGGGGAAGGCCCAATTGGACTGTCGCAGGAACGCGTTGAATCGCGTGCCGTCCACCCATTGGCAGATGCTGAGCAGGAACATGAGATGGGAAATCTCCGCGGGGAGCGTCGGAAACCGAACGGTAACATGGGGAGCCACTAAAGTCTATCTTGCCCTCACCCGCGCGCCCAATGCAGCAACTTTCGATCGCGTGGTCATCCTGTATGAAGGCGCTTCGCTAATGTGACATCCCGCCCCCGGTCGGCTTCATGTGGTGGAGCGCTTTGCCGGGCCGAACTATGGCAGCCTGCACTATGACACCACCATCGAGACTCGCTCCAACATACACTGGCGGTTAACTGGCGGTAGGGTGGGAACTCCAGAAATACGTTTTGCCTGGAAAACAACCGGGACCCAGCAGGTCCGGTTTCCGGTTGGCTGCGGCTGGGGTGGGCGCGACTAATTCGCTGCGTCACACGCGCGCCGGCAAGGGGTCTTTCGGACTTCAGCAAGCCTCAGCAGGGGTGTGGGCTACAAAAATAAGCAAACCTTTACGAACCTAGTACCGGCCATGCGGTACAATAGCACGTACCAATTGGATGCCGAGCGATCTGCCAACGATCTGCGAGGAACGTCTCCGCCTGCTCCGCGAGTATTCCGACGCGGCCAGCGGCTACTCCGTGAGCGTGCGCGAGTTGGCTGCGCTTGTGACCTCCGGCGATGAGGTACGCGCCAACGAAGTTCGCCGTGTTTGCCGGTCGGCGTGGGACGAGGCGGAAAGATCGCGCCTGGCTTTGTACCGGCACGAAGCCGATCACAATTGCACACGCTCCGTCAACGTGCGTAACATTTCCGGGAGAATAGGTCCGGGAGAATAGGCGAGTAAGAACCGCTCACTCGATCACAAGAACCAGATTCGAAGCCGCTTCTCGTCAACGCAGCGCCTCTTCCGGAGGTCCGGGCTGATCTTGGGCCAGGCCAGCATATCGAGCGCCCACCAGCGGTTGCCCTCCATTGCGCTCCAAAACGCTGATGGCATGCGTCAACTCGTTCCTTTGGACGGCCCCGTACCCGGGGTTCACGCTACCTGCCGCGCGCACAATGCGTTCGAACTCACCCGCCGCGCCGGTCAGATCCCCAGATTCCTCGAGCGAGGCCGCCAAACGCTGTAGCCCCTCTGTAGCCTCGTGCGAATCGATCCCCAAGACCGGGCGATGGATATCCAGCGCGTGCGCCGCAGCGAACGTTTTGCCTCGGCGTGCTGGCCGTGCTGGCCCGGAATCGGCACTTCTTCGGTCTCCCAGTTCTTTCAGTGGATGAAGTTTTCCGCACCATCCTCGGGGGGTTCATTCTGATATGTCAAGCCAGGCGATTGCCTTGGCCTCGAACTATGCTCTAGAAACGCGCTAGAAACGCGATAGAAATTGTTGACAGCCTGTTTATCGCGTGTTAGCATTGCCCATGCGTTTAATACTAGCGGTAGTCCTGCTGCTTGTCCCCGTCTGCCTTAGCGCCCAAGAAGGAAAGAAGGGCCCGCCCCCCACGCCTAAGAATCTGAAAATTCTGACCGGCGAAACTGGAGAGCAGGTCATTATGACCATGCGTGCGTTCCGCACCGCGCTCGGCGTTCAATGCGTGTATTGCCACGTGCAAGGCGATTTTGCCAGCGACGACAACCCCAAGAAGGAAACTGCGCGCAACATGCTCATGCTGGCGCGCGAGATCAATTCCAAGTTTCCCGATGGAGCGACCGTTCGCCACGTCACTTGTTACACTTGCCATCGTGGCGCAACCATGCCCGCCACGGAGCCTCCGCCCGCTGCCGCGCAGTAGTTAGCGTTCGCCGGAATTTTCGGCGTGCGGATACAAATTTTGTCTAACCGGCGCTCCCAGGCAGCCACTTGGGAGCGCTTTCGTTTTTAAAGCCTTCGAACCTCCCAGCAACACAATTCCTCAGAAATCGTCTCATCCACTTTGATATGCCTCAGGTATAATTGCTGAGGCGAATCAGGCAAGCACAAATCCCACATACGACAGCAACAAGGAGAGACGATGGTTAGTTTGGCGGATGCACGACGCGTAATCGCGGCGGCGGAAAAGAAAGCCGCGGAAATTGGACAACCCATGAATATCGCTGTCGCCGACGAAGGCGGCAACCTGGTGTCTCACGTCCGCATGGACGGAGCATGGATCGGCAGCATCGATATTTCCCAGAAGAAAGCGTATACCTCGCGCGCATTCGACATCGCGACCAAAGACTTGGCAACCCACTCGCAATCGGGCCAGCAGTTTTTTGGAATCCACGCTTCCAACGACGGCAAGATCATGATTTTTGCGGGCGGAATTCCTCTGAAGAAAGATGGAAAGGTCGTTGGCGCCATCGGTGTCAGCGGCGGCTCCGGCGATCAGGACCACGCCGTGGCCGAGGCGGGCGCAGCCGCCTTTTAAGGCGCGGCAGGCACGGAGAAGTTCCCCCGCGTCACATTGCGGCGGATGCGGAAATTTTGACCAGGTAGTCGAAGGGAGATTCCTATGGCAAGTAATCATGGTGTAGTTTATCTCGGGCCGGGCAAAGTCGAAGTTCAATCCATCGACTTCCCGAAATTGCAGAATCCGGCGGGTAAAAAGATCGATCACGGGGTCATCTTAAAGATCGTCACCACCAATATTTGTGGAAGCGATCAGCACATGGTTCGCGGCCGGACCACAGCGCCGGCCGGGCTGGTGCTGGGACACGAGATCACAGGTGAAGTGCTCGAAAAGGGCAGCGACGTTGAATTCCTGGAAGTGGGTGACCTGGTCACCGTCCCGTTCAACATCGCCTGCGGACGCTGCCGCAATTGCCGTGAAGGCCGGACTGGAATCTGTTTGACCGTGAATCCGGCGCGGCCGGGAGCCGCTTACGGTTACGTCGATATGGGCGGATGGGTGGGCGGCCAGGCGGAATATGTTTTGGTCCCCTATGCCGATTTCAATCTGATTAAATTTCCCGACAAACACAAGGCCATGGAGAAGATCAAAGATCTGACCATGCTTTCGGACATTTTTCCGACCGGATACCATGGCGCGGTTACGGCGGGCGTAGGAACAGGATCGGTGGTTTATGTTGCGGGCGCGGGTCCGGTGGGATTGGCTTGCGCGGCCTCCTGTCACTTGCTGGGCGCGGCGGTGGTGATCGTCGGCGACATGATTCCGGAGCGGCTGGCGCAAGCCAAGAGCTTCGGCTGCGAAACCATCGATCTGAAGAAAGACGCTTCGCTGGCCGATCAGATCGCGCAGATCGTTGGCACTCCCGAAGTGGATTCGGCCGTCGATTGCGTGGGATTTGAGGCTCGCGGGCATGGACATGACGCGGCAAAGGAACAGCCGGCGACGGTGCTCAACTCCGTGATGGAGATCACGCGCGCCGGCGGGCAGATTGGCATTCCCGGGCTGTATGTAACGGGCGATCCGGGCGGTGTGGATGCCAACGCGAAGGTGGGCAATCTCCAGATCCGCATCGGACTGGGCTGGGCGAAGTCGCATTCGTTCCATACCGGCCAATGCCCGGTGCTGAAATACAACCGCCAACTGATGATGGCCATTCTGCACGACAAGGTGCACATCGCGAAGGCGGTAAACGCGACCATCATTTCGCTGGACAAGGCGCCGCAAGGCTATCGGGATTTCGACCGGGGCGTGGCGAAGAAGTTCGTCATCGATCCGCACGGAAGCACTGCGAAAGCGGCGTAAGCTCGGCGGCTACCTCAACCCGGTACGGATCGTTTTGGGTGCACATCGCGAAGGCCGTCAATGCGACGATTATTTCGCTGGACAAAGCGCCGCAAGGCTATCGGGATTTCGACCAGGGAGTGGCAAAGAAGTTCGTCATCGATCCTCACGGAAGCACCCCGAAAGCGGTATAAACTCGGCGGCAACTTCAACCCGTTACGGATCGTTTTCGGGCAACTGCTGGGGGACTGAAGTTCACGGTGAGCGGCGTGGAAGCCTCATCCGGCCTTTTTCAAATGGCCAGCCGGCTCGCTTCGCGCGCTACCTCTACTCGATAAGGGTCGTCTTCGGGAAGCTGCTGAAGGTTCGAATTGACTGTGATGAGCGTAGACCGAACGGCGCCAGCCAGGAGTCCCGCTGCAATACCAAGATCGGGCGCAACCACTTTGTGAACGTGTGGGCTGGCTTTTTCGCAGAGCGCGATGCCGCACGTTGCGGCTCGGGCGACATGGAGAGGAACTTCGATAGTTTTCCGGAGAGCTGTATCTGATGGCTGTTTGCGCCGGAGGCAATGCAGATAATCCTCAAAGGCCGCAACGTCATCGTCGGCGAGCTTGCACAGTGTCTGGGAAATGTTGCGCGCCTCGTGGAGCAGAGTGCCGATGAGTTCGGGATCGCCGGTGAAGTCCCTGTGTTTGGCCGTGACTTGTAAAACCTTCGACAATAGTGCGAGCGCCAGCGCGGCGCTGACGGCCGCCGTGGTTACTCCCGCCGGCGCCGGCTCGGGACCAGCCATGCGATCGCGAAACTGTTCGAGCGTCGCGCTCCAAATGGAGTCCGACATTTAAGACAGACCGATGATTCTTCCTGTTGCGGTATCCAGATCGACGTCGTAATAGCCGGGCCGCGTCGAGAGGCCGGGCATGGTGGCCATAGTTCCCAGCAAAGGATAGAGAAAGCCCGCGCCGACGCTGGCGCGAATGTCGCGCACCGGCACCGTGAATCCACTGGGCGCGCCTTTCAAGTTCGGATCGTGGCTCAAGCTATATTGTGTCTTCGCCATGCAGATGGGCAGCTTGTCGAAGCCTTGCCGCGTGTATAGCTCGACCTTTTTCTCCGCTTCCGGCGAATACTCCACGCCCGATCCGCCGTACATTTCCTTCACGATCTTCTCGATTTTTTCCTTGATGCTCAGGTTCAGCGGATAGAGGAAATGGAAATCGGCGGGCTTGGCACAGGCTGCAATCACAGCCTGGCCGAGATCCACCGCGCCCGCGCCGCCTTCCGCCCAATGGTTCGAGACCACGGCGTCCGCGGCGCCCGCATCGATGGCCAGACGCCGCACCAGCGCGACTTCATTATCGGTATCGTCTTTGAATCGATTAATCCCGACGACGACGGGAATTCCGAACGAGCGCACATTGGCGATCAGCCGGAGCAGGTTGCTGCAGCCCTTCTCCAGAAGATCGAGATCCTCCGCGGTATATTCATGCGCGAGCGGTTTTCCCGCCACCACTTTCGGGCCGCCCCCGTGCATCTTTAGCGCACGAATGGTGGCCACCAGGACTGCCGCGTCCGGATTCAATCCGCTATAGCGGCACTTGATGTTACAGAATTTTTCGAAGCCCATGTCTGCGCCGAAGCCGGCTTCGGTGAGTACGTAGCCTTCGGGACCAACCAGCTTCAACGCGATCTGATCGGCGACAATCGACGAATTGCCGTGCGCGATATTGGCGAAAGGTCCGGCGTGAACGAACGCCGGCGTACCCTCGATGGTCTGCATCAGATTGGGCATGATGGTGTCCTTCATCAGGACCGTCAACGCGCCGCTCGCGCCGATGTCGTCGGCGGTAATCGGTTCACCGGCCTTGTTACTGCCGATCACCATGCGGCCCAGCCGGTCGCGCATGTCGGACAGATCCGTCGCCAGCGCCAGGATGGCCATGATCTCGCTCGCCACCGCGATGTCGAATCCGGTGATGCGCGTGAAGCCTTTCTCTTCGGGCCCCTGACCGATCGTGATCTGGCGCAGCATGCGATCGTTGGTGTCGATGACGCGCCGCCAGGTGATGGTCTCCGGATCGATGTCCAGGCGCGCGAAGCGGCTGCGTTCTTCGGGCGTCAATTCGTTGGGATCGGTTTTCGAAATGCCGAGCTTGCGGACGCGGCGCAGCATCACCGGCGAAAATCTGCGGCTGCCGTCTTTGGAAGGCGGGCACAGGCGCTCGAACATCTGGGTGTCGTCGGCGCTCTTCTCGTGAAACATGCGCGCGTCGATGGCTGCCGCCAGAAGATTGTTCGCCGCGGTGATGGCGTGAATATCGCCGGTGAGATGGAGATTGAACTCTTCCATCGGGATAATCTGGCTGTAACCGCCGCCGGCCGCGCCGCCCTTGATGCCGAAGGTGGGGCCTTGGCTGGGCTGGCGAATGCACGTGAACACTTTCTTCCCTAAGTGCGCGCCCAACGCCTGGCTGAGACCCACGGTGGTGGTGGTTTTGCCCTCGCCCAGAGGAGTGGGCGTGATGGCGGTAACAACGATGTATTTTCCGTTGGGTGAATCCTTCAGCCGGTCGCGAATCGAGAGATGTACTTTGGCTTTGGTCTGGCCGTAGAGGTCCAATTCTTCGGGAAGGATGCCGGCCTCCGATGCGATCTGGCCGATGGGAAGCGGCGTGGCGGCTTGCGCGATGTCGATATCACTGGGCACACGCGTCAGGATGTTCGTTAACTTATGCGGCATGCAACCCCTTATTTTAGACCACGGAAGTTGCGCTTCCTAACCCTGGCTTTCTTTGCCCGAAGAGATTTTTCCAGAAGGCCGAGGCGACCGCGAAAAGGATGCGTATTTCGCGCAGCCGACTTTACGCCGCGCGATCTCGGAATACCTGGAGCGGCATCCTGCTAATTGGGTTACAGAACGCCTCAATGAAGTCTATTCCAAGGAAGACTCGAAGCTGGACCGGAGCTTCAGCGCGTGATGCTGCTTACGCTGGCGAAAGATCCTTGGTAGTTTTTCAGCGTACAACGCGGGGAGATCTGGTAGGCGGATTTACTTCGGGCAAATGTTGTTGTCCCCTCCGCTTGTCAGGGCCGCCTGCGAAAGCTGCCGTCAATGTACGCCACAGCATGACTCTGGACCGCAGGTTTTTAACCGAGTCCCGGCTCCCTTACGGTCGCGGCTCGGAAAGCAGTCGCGAGCCCCAAGTTACGATTCGGATTCGCCGGCCGAGAAGTACGCGCAATCGGGGTGCTGGAACACCAGGGCGCTGACGCTGGCTTCCGGTTCCATCATCATGCCCTCCGTGAGCTGTACGCCGATTTCTTCGGGTTTCAGCAGCGTCCATAGACCCTGTTGGTCATCCAAGTTCGGGCATGCCGGGTAGCCGAAGCTGTAGCGCTTGCCGTGATAGCGCGATGTAAAGCGCTCCTGCATGGTCATGGAAGGCGGATCGGGAAATCCCCAGTCTTCACGGAGGCGGCGGTGCAGCCATTCCGCGCAGCCTTCGGCGGTCTCGATCGCGAGCGCCTGAATGGCATGAGCTTTGAAGAAATCGCCCGCGTGCTTCCAGCATTCGGACCGTTCACGGATACCGGCTCCCGCGGTAACCACAAACAGCGCCAGGTGATCGCGCCGCCCGCCTGCCGGATCGAGAATATAGTCGCTCAGGCACAATCCGTCTTCCCGCGGCTGGCGGCCGAATCGAAAGGTGTGAAGCGGCGCGGACTCTCCTGGAGAGAACAGGTGAATTGCGTTGCCGGCGCGCTCCGCTTCAAAGAACTGCCACACGGCCCGGACCTTCATGAACTCCAGAGCTTCCCGCTTCAAATCGTCCACCTGACGATGCAGCGCGAGCGCTTTCGCATCGTGCTCCTTCAGGCCGATTTCGAAGTTGCCCTTATATCCAAGATGCCTCCCATACAGCATGTACGGATTGATGTAGCTCCACACTTCCGAAAGGTTCGGCACCACGCGCGCTTTTCGATCCAGGTACGGCGCGGGGGGAATCGGAAGATCGGTCCGCACCTTGCTGCTGCGCCGATTCGTTGCCGGCGCAACCGGCAATTCGGCTTTTGGCTCCTCCACGGGAGTTTCTGTCGCCCGGTGAAATTGCAGCACCGCTTCGCGTTCCGCCGGGTCCATGATCCGATTCATCAGGCTCAAGCCGGTCATGGCGTCCTTGGCGTAACAGGTGGCTTCGCCATAAGCCGGGGCGATTTTCGTGCGCGTGAATTTTTCCGATAGCGCCGCGCCGCCCACCAGCAAGGGCACCCGAATCCCGGCGGCCTTGAAATCGGTGGCTGTGGAAACCATTTGCTGCGTGCTCTTCACCAGCAATCCGGAAAGTCCGATGGCGTCGGGCTGGTGCTCAAAATAGGCGTTAATAAGAGCCTCGGGCGGCACGCGAATTCCCAGATTAACGACAGTATATCCGTTATTTGCCAGAATAATTTCCACCAGATTTTTGCCGATATCGTGCACGTCGCCTTTTACGGTGGCCAGGATGATGCTGCCGCGCGCGGAGGTTTCGCCTTTTTTCATGAAACGCTGCAAATGGTTTACCGCGGCCTTCATCGCTTCGGCCGATTGCAGCACTTCCGCCACAATCAACTCGTTGTTGTTGAACAGGCGTCCCACTTCGCCCATCCCAGCCATGAGCGGACCGTTCACGATATCGAGCGGATCGGCGCCTTCTTCCCGTTTACGATCCAGGTCCGCAATCAGACCGTCTTTGCTGCCCTCAATGATGTAGTTCGCGAGCCGCTGGTCGAGCGAGAGATGCTCGGCAGCTTGCTTGGATCGCTTGGTGGCCTGGCGGAAATGGGCGGCGACGGCGGCGATGTGGAATTGGTTGATGGCGACTCTTTGCGCGTGGGTCTGGTCGCGCCAGTCGGCCGGAGCGTCGCGCAACGCTTGGTCTTCCGCCCCGGCCGGAGGCGTGTTGAAGAGCAGATCGTGAGCCAGCCGCCGTTCCTCTTCCGGAATGGAAGCAAAGCGCTCCAGCTTCTCGGCGTTCACAATGGCCAGGTCCAAACCGGCTTTGGTACAGGAATAGAGAAAAACCGAGTTTACAACTTCACGGGCCGCCGTGGGAAGACCGAACGAAATATTGGAAATACCGAGAATGGTCCTGACATACGGCAACGTTTCTTTTATTGCGCGAATGGCCTCGATAGTTTCGACGGCGCCGCCGATGTAATTGGCGTCGCCGGTAGCGCAGGGAAACACCAACGGATCGATGATGATGTCTTCGGGCGGAATTTTATATTTCTGAGTAAGCAGCCGGTAGGATCGCTCGGCGACTTCCAGTTTGCGCTCGCGGGTGAAGGCTTGGGCCTGCACCGGATCTTCGTCGATGCAGCCCACCACCAGCGCCGCGCCGTAACGTTTCGCCAGCGGGCAGACGCGTTCGAATTTTTCCTCGCCGTCCTCCAGATTTACCGAATTAATGATGCTCTTTCCCTGGCAATATGTGAGCGCCAGCTCGATGGCTTTGGGATCGGTAGTGTCGATCATGAGCGGCGCGCGCACCTTGCGAATCAGGTGTTCGTAAAAGTGAGGAATATCCTGGAGTTCATCGCGGTCTGAGTTTTGCAGGCAGATATCGGCGATATGTGCGCCGTTTTTCACCTGGCGCCGCGCGATCTCGCTGGCCTCTTCCCAATTTTCCTGGGCGATCAGGGTCTTAAAAAGGCGCGAGCCGATTACGTTGGTGCGCTCGCCCACCACCAGCGGGCGGATGCTCTCCTCGGCTTCCACCAGATCGATTCCGGAATAGTAGGAACGATGCGAACGCGCCGGCGTCTGGCGCGGGCGCTTGCCTTCGGCCATCTGGGCAATAGCGCGGATGTGTTCGGCGGTGGTGCCGCAGCATCCACCCACCATGTTGAGCCAGCCGTGATCCAGGAAGCGTTCCAACTGAACGGCGAGAGACTCGGGCGTAGTGAGATATTTTCCTTCTTCATCCGGCAGGCCCGCGTTGGGATAGCAGGAAACCAGGAACGGAGACATCTCGCTGATGGTGCGCAGATGATCGGTCATGAATTCCGGGCCGGTGGCGCAGTTGAGGCCGATGGAGAGCAAGTCCGCATGCGCGATGGAAGCGCAAAACGCGTCCGCGGTTTGCCCGGCGAGCATGGTGCCCATGGCTTCAATGGTTCCGGAGATCATGATGGGGATGCGCTCCGCGAGTTCGTGCCTCAAGCGCTCGATGGCCACCAGCGCGGACTTCACCGTGCGCGTATCCTGACAGGTTTCGAGCAGCAAAAGATCCGATCCGCCCTCCAGCAGCGCGTGGGCCTGCTGATAGAAATTGTCCACGAGCTGCGGAAACGTGACGCCGCCGGTGACGCTGATGGCTTTGGTGGTGGGGCCCATGGCGCCCGCCACGAAACGGGGCTTGCCGCTGGTGGAAAATTCGTCTGCCGCCTGGCGAGCCAGCCGCGCCGCTTGCACATTCAGCGCATGAGCATCGCCTTCCAGGCCGTATTCGGCCAGCACCAGTCCAGTGCCGCCGAACGAATTGGTTTCGAGAATGTCTGCGCCCGCTCCGAGATAAGCGCGGTGGATATCGAGCACAACGTCCGGACGTGTGCGAACCAGATTCTCATTGCAGCCTTCTAGCGACGCGCCGCCGAAATCCGCCGCGCTGAGCTGGCGCTGTTGCAACATGGTGCCCATCGCGCCGTCCAGCACCAGGACGCGCTGTGCGAGAAGCTCCTCAAGGGCCCGTTGACGCGCTGCCCTTTCGGTCATCGGCTGCCAACCGCCTTAGCGACTTCTACCGCCAATTGATAGCGTCCGAATGGAGCGCTGAGTTGAACTCCCTGCACCATGGACCGCACCTTGGTCACCATTTCCTGCGCGATGGCCACACCCTCCTCTCGCGCTTTCTCCTGGTTGTCGGCACGGGCCATGCGCTCCACAAACTGGCTTGGCACGCGCACCCGCAGCTCGTTCATCATGAATTCCGCATTGCGCAAACTGGAGAGCGGCCAGATGCCGCAGACAACGGGAATCTTGACGTGCTCGATGCGCCGTAGAAAGACTTCCAGCAGATCCAAGTCGAAAACCGGCTGCGTGACTACGTACTCAGCGCCGGCTTGCACTTTCCATTCGAACCGGCGGATTTCTTCGTCGAGATTCAGCGCACCGGGATCGGCTCCGGCGCCGATGACCAATGCGGTTTGGGATCCGAGAGCGTTGCCTCCGATGTCCAGTCCGCGATTCAGATTCTTGACGATGTTGATGAGGCCGATGGAATCGATATCGAAGACGGCTGTCGCACCGGGGTACACGCCCATGCGCGGAGGGTCGCCGGTGATGCAGATGAGATTGCGGATGCCCACGGTGTGCGCGCCCAGCAGCTCGGATTGAATACCCAGAATGTTTCGGTCGCGGCAACAGAAGTGGTTGACGGCTTCGATTCCCGCCTGCTGCTGGATGAGCTGGCAGGTGGCCTGAGCGCTCACGCGCGCGCTGGCGCGGGGACCATCCGGAACGTTGATGCAATCGATTCCATTTTTGGCGCAAAGCTGCGCCCCGGCGATTTCCTTGGATGCATCCAAGCCACGGGGCGGAAGAATTTCCACCATGGTCACGAATTTTCCGGCCGCTAATTTCGCCCCAAGCTTGGATTTTTCCGCCAGCGGAATAGGCGTCATCCCCTGGGATTTGGATTCCGGCTCCTCCACCGCGATATTGCGATTCCCTTCGCGAAGCTGCAGCGAGCGCGTTTCAGAGCGGATCAGTTTGATGTGCTCCGGCGTGGTGCCGCAGCAGCCTCCGATGATCTTCACTCCCGCCAATAGAAGGCGCCTGGCGTACTGCGCCATATACTCGGGCGAGCATAGATAAATGTTGCGGCCTTCCACGCGCGTCGGGATTCCAGCGTTTGGCATGGCGCTTAAAGGCTTGGACGAAAGCCGCGACAATTGTTCGATTACTTCGAAAGTGGTTTTCGGGCCTACCGAACAATTGACACCGATGACATCCACGGGCCAGGTATTCATTTCGCGGCTGAAGGTTTCCACGTTTGCGCCGCTGGGAAGACAGCCGAAATCGTCAACGGCAATCTGTGCGACGATGACCAGCTCTGCGCCGGCTGACTCTCGGACTGCCAGCACCGCTTCGCGCAGTTCGTTCAGATCGCTGAAGGTTTCCAGGATCAGCAGATCCACTCCGGCGTTCACCAGCGCGTCGGCCTGTTCGCGAAAAATGGCGCGGGCTTCGGCGAACGATGTCGGCCCCAGGGGTTCCAGATGCACGCCCAACGGACCCATCGCGCCGGCAACAAACGGACCACCCTGCGCAGCTTCCCGCGCCAGCCGAACGCCAGCCTCATTGATCGCAAGGAGCTTCTCGGAAAAACCAAATCCGGCCAGACGGAGCCGATTGGCGCCATAAGTATTGGTTTCCAGGATCTCGGCGCCGGCATCGGCATAATCGCGATGAATCTGGCGAACCAGATCGGGAGACGATAAATTCAGCTCATCGAAGCAGCGGTTGATGAAGACGCCGGAAGAGTAAAGCATGGTCGCCATCGCGCCGTCGGCTACCAGGATGCGTTGCGAGAGTTGTTGCCTGAATTCGATCGCTCGATTGGTTAGGGCTGTCGTCACTGATCACACGCTTTCTTTCACTGTATCGGAAACATGGGAAAAGGCCAAAATCGCTCGCCCCGGAGCGGACGGGCGACTGCGGCTATTTCGCGTTGGGTGCGATTGGACTACCGGCTCTTCCGATTCGGGAGCTGGCGCGGGGTTGGACATTGATGGCTCACACCCGCGAGGTTACAATTGCGCCGGCTACTTGGCGTGGTGCGATAGCTCCGATTCGGCAGCTGGCGTCGGCTTCAAAATGTCGATGCTGATTAATGGTTGCGGGTGCTCCGGACGGCTGTCGCGGTTGAGAAAGAGATTGATGAAAGAACTGGTCCCCTGCAATGCCCGATTGCGTGGCGGAATGTAGACTTTTAGCTCGTCCACGCGATTGGCGGCTTGCGCGGTTTCGTACACCTTCACCCAAATGCACGGCTGCTCCGGAATCACTTCGCATTGCCCATTGAAGGTGCCGCCGCACGGACCGTTGCGCATGCTCTTGGGGCAGGTCATCGGGCAGACGTATTCCATCTCGCCCAAAACGCAATTGCCACAGGCCTTGCAACCGAACATGGGCTTCTTGATGGCCAGCTCCACTTTTTCGAGAGCCTCCGCCATGGCCGGACGCCGATCGATCCAGCCCAAAACGCTCGCCAGCAACTTCCGTAACGGAGTGTCTTCGTGCTTTACCGGGAACAGGCTCCCCAATGTATCCAGCACTCGCGGCAGCAGCTCCATTTTCTTGGGCGCGGGCGGTTTTGGCGCGCCGTAAAAATAGAATCCGCCCTTGACGCCGTAGCTGATTTCCTCGGCCAGCTCCTCCCATTGCGGAGCCAGAGCTTCGGAACGCCGGATGATCCAGCGGACATGCTCGGCGTTATGATTGCCGCCAATGTATGCGCCCGCGTATCCCAGGCCGCGCACGATTGCCACCATGCGGGCAGCGCGTTCCAGCCGCGCGGCCATGCCCTTGTCGGCGGCTTTCGCTTCCACCTGAATCTTTTCGAGTAATTCGGGCGAAACCCAACATCCGGGCGGCTCGCCTTTGGACATTTTCTCCGCGGCTTTGGGCGGAAGGACGTAAACGTTTCCCAGGACCGGCGTCTTCAATCCGCGGTCATCCAGGTAGCGTTTCAGCTCCCGAAACTTGCGTGAGTCAAAGCCCAGTTGCGTGATGGCGTAGTCGGCGCCGGCGGCAATCTTCTTTTCGAGCTTCAGATATTGATAGGCGCAATCGGCTTCCGTGTATTTGAACGGCGAGACCGCGGCTGATATATAAAACGGCCAGCCCCGCGCCGCCCGCATCTCGCTGATCGTTTCCACCAACTGGACCGAGTCGGCCGCGAATTGAACCGTTTCCGGCGCCGCGCCCTTGGGATAATCCCCGGTGATGGCGAAAACATTTTCGATGCCCAGCGCCATCAGATCTTCGAGCGCATCGCGAATTTCCAGCGGATCGCGATTCACGCACGTCAGGTGGATGTTGGGAACCAGGCCGCGCGCCCGCGCCGCGGTTCCCACGCGAATCGGGTCGTGCCCCATCGCGCCGCCGGCATAGCTGGTGATGCTGCCGGCCACCAGGTTCGGGATCTGCGCGAGTTCGGACGCTACATGCATCAGCTTGGCCTCGCGCGTGAGGGCGCTGGCCACCAACTCCACCATGTAGCAGAAACGTCCGGTGGTGAGCGCTTCCCGAACTGGATTTACAGACGGCATGCTACTGGCCCAACTCCTTGCGGACGATGTGTGTGCCTTCCACCATCGCCTTCAGCTTGGCGAAAGCCACGTCGCGCGATAAATGGAACAGGCCGCAATCGGGCAGGATGAAGATACGCTCCGGCGGCAGAACCTTCAGCGCTTTCTGAATGCGATTCGCCACCATTTCCGGGGTTTCGATGTCATCCGTCTTCACGTCGATCACGCCGACGCCCAGCTCGAAATTGGTATTGAATTCTTTGAACAGATCCAGATCCTCACCGCCGCGCCTCGCGAATTCCAGCGTCAACTGCTGGACCTTCGCTTCCATGATGGCCGGAAACAAATAGCGGTAGCTGCCTTCCCAGGACGGCTTGCCATACCGGTTTCCATAACAAATGTGCACCGCGATCTTGGCGTCCACGCCCTCTACCATGGTATTCAGAACCTTCACGCACCACGGCAAATCTTCCGGGAAGCCCGAGTAATAAGGCTCGTCGATCTGGAGGTACGTCGCGCCCGCCTTCACCAGCGCCTTCATTTCCAGGTTCATCACTTTCGCGATGTCGGTGGCCAGCGCTTCTTCGCTCGGGTAATACTGATTGCGAATGCGCTTGCTCAAACAGTGCGGACCGGTGATGCAGATCTTGGTCTGCCGCTCGGTGAAGGCCCGCAGGAAGGTGAAATCGGGCACCAGGCCGAGCGAAGCCATGGGCAGCTTGCCCTGCACCACGCTGTCGTAAAAATCGTAGTAAAACTTCTTGGAGGAGCGGTCAATCTGGACGCCGGGAAGCCGCTCGACGAAGTAGTCCACCATGTTGTCGCGGCGCGGCTCGCCGTCGGTGACGATGTCCAGACCTGCGATTTCCTGGTCTTTGATGGCGGCCTTGGCCGCGGCGTCATAAATTTCGTCCAGGTCGTGCCGGCTGATCCGCCGTGAGAAATAATCTGTCTTCAGGCGCTCCAGCCATCCCGGCATGGCGTAGCTGCCGACCGTCGTAATAGGAAGAAGGGGATTCATTTTTTGGTCATTCCCGGGCGACTCGTTATTCGCGGCGCGTTGTGTAGAGAACGGAAGTGCGTGATCCTTTTCGATAGTGGAAGGGAGCGAAGTGTACGTCATAACCGGCCCTTTCGGCGACCTCTTTCAGTAGAGCACCATTCACCCAGTTCATCAGCGAGCCATCCAGTTTTCCCGGCCCGTAGAAGCCCAGCCGATACTGATCCAGCTCTGTCACGAAGATGTCCTGAACCTGCAAATAGCCGCGCGGATGCAGCAGCGGAAGAGTGTTGAGAAAGCTTTCCAGCGCGCCCGAGCTCAAGTGAAAACGAAAATCGGTGGGAGCGTCCTTGAGGATGTCTTCCACTTTCGACGCGTCCAGGCCCTGCGGAAAGGGGAAATCGGGAAGATCC
>Ga0302324_100006210_pt1 | contig 25861 bp, 23 predicted proteins | sample Palsa_T0_1_FD_201949 | JGI IMG/M metagenome (GOLD analysis project Ga0302324, IMG submission 201949) | Peat permafrost microbial communities from Stordalen Mire near Abisko, Sweden - Palsa_T0_1 | ecosystem: Environmental > Terrestrial > Soil > Palsa > Peat permafrost | place: Sweden: Abisko... | reverse complement strand
TGGCGTAGCAGTTGCACCTCTTCGCGAGAAGCGGCGCCGGTGATGGAGGTGCAGCGGCCTGGACGTTCGGCGATACGGCCGTCGAGCGAAAGGGCTGTCTTGAGAGTGACAAAGGGCAGGCCGGTTTGAATCCAGCGCGCGAAGTCTTCATTCAGTTTGCGGGCTTCTTTTTCGAGCGCAGCCGTGGCGACATGAATCCCGGCGCGGCGCAGTTGCGAGAAACCCTTGCCGGCGACCAAGGGATTGGGATCGGCCGTGGCGGCGACTATCCGTTTTATCCCTGCGTCGATGATGGCTTTCGTGCACGGGCCAGTTCGTCCGGAGTGGCAGCAGGGTTCGAGCGTCACATAGAGAGTGGCGCCCTTGGTGTGAGGGCCCGCGGCGCGGAGAGCGACGACTTCGGCGTGATCGCGACGATCGTACTGATGGAAACCTTCACCGATTTTGCGACCGTCTTTTACGACGACTGCGCCGACGCGCGGGTTGGGATGCGCTAGCGCCATCCCTTTGTTGGCCAAAGCCAGAGCCTGCGCCATCCAGAGGCGGGCATCCTTGGGCGAATCAGTCGAAGAGGGAATTGACATAGGTTTGCGCGTCGAAGGGCACAAGGTCGTTGATCTGCTCGCCGGTGCCGACGAAGCGAATGGGAAGATTCAGTTCGCGGGCGATGGCTACGACGATGCCGCCCTTGGCGGTGCCGTCGAGTTTCGTGAGCACGATGCCGGTGACGCCCGCGTGGCTCCAGAATTCGCGCGCCTGATTTAGGCCGTTCTGGCCGGTGGTGGCGTCGAGGACGAGAAAGACGTCGTGAGGCGCGCCGGGAACGACTTTCGCGGCGGTGCGCTTCATTTTGTCGAGCTCGGCCATGAGATTCGATTTCGTGTGCAGGCGTCCGGCGGTGTCGACGATGACGATGTCGGCCGAGCGGGCGGTGGCGGCGGAAAGCGCGTCGAAAATAACGGCGGAGGGATCGGCGCCGGATTTCTGCTTGATGATTTCGACGCCCGAGCGGCGGGCCCAGACTTCGAGCTGCTCGATGGCCGCGGCGCGAAACGTGTCGGCGGCGCAGAGGACGACGGTGGCGCCGTCGTTCTTCAGGCGGTTGGCGAGCTTGCCGATGGTGGTGGTCTTGCCGGTGCCGTTCACGCCCACGACGAAGAGCACGCGGGGCGCCGCGGATTTCGAGGCCGCTGCGAGGGCGGCCTGGCCGTTCGAACCGGTCGCGGGGGCGGTGAGGATTTTTAAGATTTCGTTTTTCAGCGATTCTTTCAGCGCGACGGCGCCGACGAGTTTGTGCTCATTTACTTGCTGGCGGAGGGCGGCGAGCACTTCGCGCGTGGTGCGTACGCCCATATCCGCGCTGAGAAGGGCGGATTCGAGCTGCTTGAGCACCTCGGGATCAACGGGGCGGTCGCCGGTGAGGATTTGCTCGACGCGCGCGGCGAGTTCGGTGCGCGTCTTGGTCACCGATTGCTTGAGGCGATCGAGGAGCGTGGGCTCGGATTTTCCGAAGAGTGAAATCATGGGTTCGCTGAGTGGCTGCGAAGGTAGATATTCTAGCAGAGGGAGGCGAAGAGACGGGATTTGCGAGGAGAAAGGTCAAGAGCCAAAAACTAAAAGCCACGAGAAAGCAAAGGCGCCCGCCTGGAAAGCGAGGCGGCCGCTACGAAACCAGCGTCGAGTTTCACCGCACTCAAGGCGGGTACGGAGAAAGGCTAAGAGTGCCGCGCTCCCTCGGCATGCTCGGGACAAGTTCAGACCGCGGCGCTACGTTTAGACCTTTGACCCCTAACCCGCATCGAAAAACAAAAGCGCCCGCCTAGAAAGCGAGGCGGCCGCTACGAACTCAGACGTCCACGGAAACCTTACTCTGAGCGGAGTTTCCAGAGAATTTGGCGAAACATGCCGGTCCAAATCGTGGCGTCGCGTGCTGGTAGACGCAGGCGTCGCACCAGGCGGCGGATCCTTTCCTCGGATGTTTTCACGCGGCGGCGGTCGAGGAAGCCGCTGGCGTCGAGCGCCTCGAGCAATACTGTCGTCAATCGCTCCATCTCTCCGGCTTCCGCGAGCGGGAGCTTTTCCGGGAGCCGCGGCGTTTTGGCGTCACGAACCAGCTCGTACAGGCACACGGCCACGGCCTGGCCGACGTTCATCGAAATATTCGCTTCCGCGGTGGGAATGCGCATCAGCCAGTCGCAGTGGCTCAAATCCTTGTTGGAGATACCGACTTTTTCGGAACCGAAAAGCAACGCCACGCGACCGGACGCGATCCGGCGGCGGATGACGCGCGCGCCGTCTTCGAGGCGGCGCAGCGGCTGCTGGAATTCGCGGCGGCCCGCGGTGGTGCCCACAACCAGCGCGCAGTCGGAGACGGCTTCAGCGACAGTCGTATAGTGCTCGGCTGCTTTGAGCAGCGCTGAGGCACCCACGGCGGAACGCGCCTCTCGAAATGCCGGCTCAAAGACGTTCACGACGCGCAGATGGCGGAAACCGAAGTTGCTCATGGCGCGAGCCGCGGCGCCGATATTGAGGGGGTTCCGTGTGGCAACGAGCACGACGGCGAGGCGATCGAGTTCAGCTTGAGTGAGCAATGCGGGATATTCTAGCAGTTGTGAATTGGAACGCTGCGATCTGCCTTTTTTTAAGGGGGCTCTTAGTGGGGCGTCGAGACTTCGATGAGCGTGGCGCTGAGGCGCAGGCGTCCATCGCGGACGGCGGTCGCCAGGGCGTCGACTACGGCTGGATCGAAGCGCGAGACGGCGAGCGACTGGATGCGCTCCACGGCGTAGGTGAGGTCCATGGCCGACTGGTAAGGCCGGTTGGTAGTGATGGCGTCAAGAGTATCGGCGACGGCTATGACGCGGGCCATGAGCGGAATCTGCGGGCCTTGCAGGCCGTAGGGATAGCCTTCACCGTCCATGCGCTCATGGTGCAACTCGATGCCGGGTAGCATGTCCTTCAACTGCGCGACCCCGCGCATGATGTTGGCGCCCTTCACGGTATGCTGCTTCATCAAGTCGAATTCCTCATCGGTAAGCTTGCCGGGCTTCTTAAGGACGCGGTCGTCCACGCCGATCTTACCCACATCGTGCAGGAGCGCCGAGATGCGCAGCCGGTCGAGTTCTTCGGCCGTCATTCCCAGGGAATCGCCGATGATCAGGGCGTACTTAGCCACGCGGCCGGAGTGACCTCGCGTGTAGGGATCTTTTTCGTCGATGGCTGCGGCGAGCATGCGGATGGAACCGAGGAACAGCTCGCGGTTTTCCTCGGCGGCGAGCTTCAAGCGCTCGACGTATTCCTCGATGTGGCCGGCCATCTGGTTGAAGGTTTCGGCAAGCTCGCTGATTTCAGCGGCGCCGCGCACCTCCACGCGTTCGTGAAATTCCGCGCGGCTGATGGCGCGCGTAGACTCGACCAGGCGGCGAATGGGACCGGTGATGCCCACCGCGAAAAGATATCCCAGGAAGAGCGCGACGGCTGTGACGCCCACTACGAAACGCAGAGCCTGGGCGGTTAGTTCTGTGACGCCAGCGTCCACCCGCGCGTATGCCAGGCTGCGTTGCGCGATGACCGCCCAGCGAAGCTCCGGAATGGTGCTGTAGGTGCCGAGCATTTCGACGGTATGGCGGCCGTCCTTACTGGGCAGAGAGAAATTGGTGGTTGTAGTGGCGCGCAACTCCTGCGGCAGCTCAGTGACCGTCTTGGCAATTGGGGACGTGGAGGTAACGTCGCGGCCGGGAACCAACTCGCCGGTATCGGGATAGGCCACGATATGGCCGTGCACGTCCACGATGTAGACGGTGCGGTCTCGCACGCTCACGTCGCGCAGGCGGGCCTGCAGCGGATCAAGCGATACGACGGCTGCAAACATTCCGGCGAACTGTCCGTCCGCCAGCAGCGGCACAGACATCACCAGCGCCGAACGATTGTCCCGCCCCAGCGCGAACGGCTCACTGACGGAATCGAAACCTTGGATACTGGAGGTGAACGCGCGCTTTAAGGCGGCTTCGACGAAGGGGTCATGGTCGGCGCTGAAGCTGCCGGCCGATTGTCCCTTGGCTTGTTTGTTAACGGCGGTTACGTAAAGGATGTTGGAGTTATTCTCGATGAAAGTTTGCAGAAGCCGGGAAATCTGCGGCGAATGGACGGGATCATCCACGTCATCGATCCATCCCGTGAGCGCTAGGACTTGCCGCTGGCTCAAGAGCGCCTCGCGCAGGCTTTCCTCAAATTGCAAAGTTTCATTGGCCAGCGAGCGGGTGATAGAGGTCTGCTGAATGCGCTCCGTGTCTTGCAATTTCGCATCGCTTAGCCCGAGCACCTGGCGGTGGTAGAGCCAAAGGGGCGTGACGCTAAGCAGCAACAACGCGGCCAGCATGATCCATAGGATCTTCGGCCGTCGCGTGAAGACTCGTAGGAACATTGGATGGAGTGAAGTAGGCATAGAAGGCCGTGGAAAAAGCGTACTCAAATGGAGTAGGTAAAGACAACCGGCCGGAAGTACAGGTGGTGCCTATCAAGCTACACAGATGCAATTACTTAACCGACAGGTACTTTCGAGGTAAGGGTACCGCGGTACAGGTTAGCGGCGGGAATCCAGACGAGGCTCCGAGCCGGCGATCAGCCGCTCGATGTTCGCCTGGTGCTTGGCTATAACCAGCAGCGAAATAAATATGGTCGGCACGGTTACGAAGCCCGGTGGTGCATGGCCGGGGGCGTACAGCAGGTAAACGAAGATGGGAAGGGCTGCGGCTGCGACGATCGAGCCGAGCGAGGAATATCTCCAGAAGGCGACCACGATCACCCAGAGCACGACGGCCACGCCTACCGCAGAGGCGCAGATCGGTAGAAAGACACCCAGCCCCGTGGCCACGCCCTTGCCGCCTCGAAATCCCAGCCATACCGAAAAAATGTGGCCGACCACGGCCGCAACCGCGGCGGCCATCATCCACCGCAAGCTCGAGCCGGTCCAGCGAGCGGCAATCCATACAGCGAGGTAGCCCTTGGCGGCGTCGAGAAGAAGAGTGAGCGCGCCCGCAAGAGCACCGGCGGAGCGGGCCACGTTGGCGGCGCCGATGTTTCCGCTGCCCATGCCGCGAATGTCGCGGCCCGCGCGGGCCCTGACGATAAGCAAGCCGAAAGGAATCGAGCCCAGCAGATAAGCGACGGGAAGTATCAGCCAGTCAGGTTTCACGAGCTTCCTTCACGGAGGAATAGGACGCCAGCTTTCTATATTCCGCGCCGCTGGTCTTCAGCATGCTCTCATAGAGATGGAATTCCGTCTCGCGTGCCGCGCCGAAATCTTGATCCTCCATGCCTTCAGCGGCCCGCACCAGATCTCGAACATTCGCAGAAGAATCGAGCCGTGCCAGGGTGAGATGCGGCACAAACGTGCGCGATTCGCGGGCAATGCCGAGCGGTTCGAGCGCGCGCTCGATTTCAGCGGCAAGCTCCGCCAGATTGGGCGACGCCTGTACCCCGCACCACAGAACGCGGGGGCGGCGCGCATCGGGAAAAAATCCGATGCCGCGGTAATGCAATTTGATGGGCTCGCCGGATCGAACCGGCGTGAGCGCCGCGCGAAAATCAAGCAGACGCTCGCCGGCAATGTGTCCGATGAATTTTAGGGTGACATGCAGCGCCTCCGGTCGCACCCAACGGACGCCGCTCGCGCGAGGCGCGATCGGTTCGATCTTTGCGATCACCGCCGCGAGCCCGCTGCGCACCGCCTCCGGCAAATCCAAAGCAACAAATAATCGCATGGCCAAAGTTTCTTGGACGCCGGCGTCGTCCCGACTCTAGATGCGCCCGTGGGCTGGAATCAGGAAGTGCCGGCGCACGGAATCAAGCGCAGCCTGCGCCGCGTACATCCTGATACGCTCGCGGTCCCCGGGAAGCTGAAGACGGCGTTCGCGAGCGCCGCGCTCGTCGGCGATGGCGAGATAAACCAGCCCTACGGGCTTTTCCGGCGTGCCGCCGCCCGGCCCGGCGATGCCGGTGATTCCCACTCCCAACGTGGCGCCCGTGCGGCGGCGGATTCCGTCCGCCAGCGCCAGGGCTACTTCGGGGCTGACCGCGCCTTTGGAGTCAATGATTTCGGCGGGAACGCCGACGAGGCTGGTTTTCAGTTCGTTGCTATAACAAACGACCCCGCCCACAAAATACACGGAGCTGCCGGCGATACAGGTAAGGCGCTCGGCGAGCAGGCCGCCGGTACAGCTCTCGGCAACAGAGACGGTAGCGCGATTTTCAATCAGCGTGCGCGCAACGATTTCTTCGAGGGGCTCTCCTCGCGTCGAAATAAGATGTTCACCCAGGGCGATGGCCATGCGCCGTGTGATCTCGTCGAGCAACGCCTCGGCCTTGGCGGGATCGTCCGACCAGATGCGGGGATGGAGTTGAATTCCTGTGGGCGAGGCCAGGATGGTGGTGTCGACTTCAGGGTGTTGCGCGTAAAGCGGCGAGACGCGTTGCTCGACGTCCGATTCGAAAAGCCCGGAGACACGCAGCTCGCGCGTGAACAGGCGCTGCCTAATGCCCAACCGCGCGAGACGCGGCTTTACCTGCTCCTCGAATAGGGCCTTCAGCTCTGCAGGCACGCCGGGAAGGAGAATCAGGGTGCGGCCCTTCTCCTCAATCCAGAGACCGGGCGCCGTGCCGCGAGGATTCGGAAGCGGCGTCGAGCCTTCGATGATCATCGCCTGCCGCAGATTGATTTCCGGCATGGGACGGCCGAAGCGGCGGAAGCGCTCCTGCATCTTGAGAAGAGTGGGTTCGTCACGGACGAGCTTGCGGCCGAGAAGATCGGCGACCGTCTGCCGCGTGCGGTCGTCGTCGGTTGGTCCGAGACCGCCGGAAGAGACAACGATCTCCGCGCGAGCAAGCGCCTGCTGGAACGACCTGCGCATCTCTTCCGGCGAGTCGCCTACGACGGTCTTATTCACCACTTGAATGCCAACCTCGTTCAGCTGCGCGGTGAGAAGGAGGGAATTGGTGTCCAAACGAAACGGTGTGAGCAATTCGGAGCCGACAGCGATGATTTCCGCCCGCATGGGGACGTCAGCCATTCAAGGGAATTCCCTCGACGTCCCAGTCGAGCGAGAAGAGGGCGTCGTTTGTGGTGATCATCGCGCGATGTGTGTGGAGGAGCGCGAGACCGACGATGTTGCTGCCTCCGAGCACGACCTCAGGCTGGGCCTGCGGCGTGAGCCGGACGATGCCTCGCTTTCCGCCGAGTGACGCAGCCACATACAGATTCCCGGCGCGGTCGAACGCCAGTCCTTGCGGACGCCCGAGCCCGCGGAAAAAGACGTTCACCTCGCCGGCCGGCGAGATGCGGTAGACGCGGTCGAAACTGGAAGTGGTGGGACCGGTGACGAAAAGCTCGCCCGAGGGACTAAACGCCAAATGGTATGCAGCTACCGAAGGCTCGAGCGTGGCGAAAACGAAGATTTCGCGGTCCGGGGCTATCTTAAAAATTGTGCCGCTACGGTCGCCTACGTAAAGGCTGCCGGACTTGTCGAAGGCAATTCCCGTGGCGATGCCCATTCCTTCGATCCATTGCATCGAGCGGCCGTCGGGCGAGACGCGATAGATGGTGCCCTCGTGACGGCAGGAGACGAAGAGGTTGCCGTCGCGATCGACCGCGAGGCCGGTGGGATTCATCAATTCGGTGATGAACGGCTTGATGCTGTGATTAGCCGTCACCTTGTAGAGAGAGACGGGAACTTTTTGGCCGCGCTGCCCGCTGAAGGTAACGCAAACATTGCCTTCCGAGTCGACCGCGGGGTTACCCACGGGGTGCAGGTTGTCGGCGATTCGCACACCCAGCGCCATGGGAAAGGGAGCGCTTTCGGCGGCTCCCATGCGCACGCGAACAGCCCCGCCGGCCGCGCCCTCCGGGACGCGCGCCACCAGAAAATTATCGGCGGCCATCACCAGGCTGCCCTCCACCGCGCCGAATTGAACCTGCGGGCGGGCGTGATTGCGCACGCCGAAGCCCGTGCCCTTGATGGAAATCTCTCCGCCGGGAAGAGCGGCTCCAGGCTTCACACTTTCGATTTTAGGCGTAGCAGTCATGTTCGATAGGGTGTCCGTGCTCTACAATCCGATCGCTCGCGCAGCCCACAGCCCGAGCGCTGCATAAATCCCCGCGAGCCAATCGTCAGCCATGATTCCCCATCCCCACGGCAGCGATTCGAGGTTGCGCACGGGAAAAGGTTTCCAAATATCGAACATGCGAAAAAGTATAAAGCCCAGCAGAAGATATTGCCAGTTAAGCGCCGACTGGTAGGTGATAAAGCCGAGCGCTCGCGGCCCCCAGTAAGTCACGGGTCTCGACCAGACGGGCAGAATCGACCCCAGCACGAGCGTCAGATGTTGGCCGGATACTTCGTCGATTACCACCCGCTGCGGATCTTTCTGCTGCCAATAGCGGGCCGCGCGGCTGGCGGTACATACGCCCGCGATGGCTATGATGACTCCGCCGATCGTCTGGCCGACCAGCAGCGGATCGATCGCGGGTCCGTTGCGAGTGAAGCTTTGGACGCCCTGCGCTCCGATGCCGGCCAAAATCCAAAAAGGTATGAGCGCTACGACAACTCCCAGCAGCGACCCGAATGTGCCGGGGGCCATGGGAATGTAGCCGAGCCCAAGGGCTGTGGCGATGAAGAGCGAGATGCGCGGCTTGCGCCAAGTAGTTTGCGATGGGGAAGACTTGGCCCGGGCCGGGCCGGCGCTTGCGCTCATTCGCCGCCATCCGCTTCGGATTCTTGCTTGCGGTGGGCGAGGTTGCTGGAAGAGGCAGGCGGCTCAGAATCATTCATCTGCCGTTCGAGCTTCTCGAACATCGATTCATCGAAGGCGGGTTCGCTGATGACGTATTTTTCGCTCGACCAATTGCCGAGGTCCAGGAGGCGGCAGCGCTCGCCGCAAAAAGGGAAATCCGGAGAGGTCGCCAATTCGACCGGCTTGCGGCAGATCGGGCAGGAGCGCTTCATTCGAAGAGCATACCGCAAAGGATGAGAGGGCGCAGCATGCTACAAAAGCGAAGAAAAGCGCCCGCCTAAAAGGCGAGGCGACCGCTACGAGGGCAAAGCAAATCTCACGCTAGCGCGCGGCGAGAATGGGGAAGAGATTTTCGGCGGCTGATTGCTGCGCGAGCGGCACGGCGAGGGACGGTGCGGCAAACTTCACTGCGCGCGCGATCAGGTCGTAATCCTGCGCCCCGGTAATTTCGATAGTGGCGAGGGTGCCGGGAGCGGGCAATTGTGCGGCGTCGTTCACGCCCTCGAAGTCGGTGATGCAAATCTTGCCGTCGATGTCCGGGGCCATGCCTTCGAGACGCGCATCCCAGATGAGGTCGGTGTCCTTCGACGGGCCCTCCAGCATGGCGGTCAGGCGCTGGCCGATCTTTCCGCGGAGCTTGCGGGCGCAGATTTTCTTCTGGATGGCCATAAGCTTGTTGCGGCGGCGGGCGATGGTGGCCTCGCCGACTTTGTTTTCGAGCGCGAAGCTTTTCGACGCATCCTCGTCGGAATAGGAGAAGACTCCCATCCAGTCGAATTCCGCGGCGCGCACGAAATCGCACAGCTCGGTGAAATCCTGCTCCGTCTCGCCGGGAAAGCCGACGATGAAAGACGTGCGGATGGAAACACCTGGAATTCTCTTACGAATCTTTTCCAGCATTTTCAGGAAGGCGCCGGCATGCGATCCGCGTTTCATGCGTGCGAGCACGTTGCGGCTGGCATGCTGCAGCGGGATGTCCAGATATTTCGCAAGGCGCGGATGTTCGGCGATGGCGTCGAGCAACTTGTCGGTGATGCGGTTGGGATAGCAGTAAAGGAATCGAACCCAGTGCAGATCTTCGATCTGCGCCAGGCGCGCGAGCAAGGTGGGAAGACCATCGCGCAGGCCGAGGTCTTCGCCGTAGTAGGTGGTGTCCTGGCCGATCAGCGAGATTTCGCGCACGCCGGCGGCGGCGAGGTTCTCAGCCTCGCGGATGACGGATTCGAAGCGACGGCTGCGGAATTTCCCACGCAACTGCGGGATCACGCAAAAAGTGCAAGGGTGGTCGCATCCCTCGTTGATCTTGATGTAGGCGCTGTGGCGCGGCGTCGCGAGGATGCGCGGCGTAAGGTCGTGATACAGATACGACGGAGCGGCGGTTGCTTCAGGGTCGAGGAAGAGTTCGCCCTCGCAGGCGGCGAGAATCTTGTCCACTTCACCTGTGCCGATGACGGCGTCGACTTCGGGAATCTGCTCGCGGATTTGGTTGCGATAACGCTCGACCAGGCAGCCGGCTACGATCAGCTTGCGCGCGCGGCCGAATTTCTTGTATCCGGCCATTTCCAGAATCGACTGCACGGATTCCTGCTGCGCCGGGGCGATGAAGCTGCACGTATTCACCACAAGCACGTCTGCTTCGTCCGGGCGCGGCGTGATCTCGTAGCCCGCGCGAGCGAGCGTGCCCATCATCACCTCGCTATCGACGAGGTTCTTCGGGCATCCCAGGCTGACGAATCCGACTTTCGGCATTCAGTGCGGTCCTTGGCAATATTGCGAATCATGATTCTAGCACGGCAAAGTCGACTGGGCGCCGCAGGGTGAATTCCCACGACCCGCGAGAAAAAGCTGCCGGGGTCCCTCGGCTGCGCTCGGGACAAGTTCCGACCCCGGCGCTACGTAGACCAAAAGCGAAGGCGCCCGCCTGAAAAGCGAGGCGGCCGCTACAAAACCGGAGGCTCGGTCCACACGATCGCCACAGCATCGTTTCGGTCAGCGCAAGAAAAGGCTGCCGGGCTAAAGACCCCGGCGCTACGTAAATCGAAGGCGAACCACGCTCGCGACAGCATCGCGGCTGCCTATCGCGAGGGTTTGCGGGAGCGGAGCAGGTCGCGGATCGAGCGCAGCAGCGATGACATTTGCTCGATGCGAGCGGGATGATTGCCGAAGCGCGCGGACTGGTAGATTTCGGTGAGCTGGGCCACAGGCTGGCACAGATCGAGTGATGGGATGGCAGCGACGAATTCGCGAGGCGTTTGCGAAACAGCTTTCTTCCAACCCTGCCTCTCGAGCAGTCGCAACATCTCTGCGTACTCCAACGCGGCCATCGAGGCGCTCAAGTTTCCGGCGCGGCGGGCGCGCAGGCTCCAGCGAGCGACAATGTAACGCGCGAAATATCGCCCGCGCAGCACAAGTAGCAATGCCACCAGGAAGACGAGGACGCTTGGCAGGAAATAAGGAGACGCTTCGATGCGACGATCAAGAATCACGATGTTCGCCAAGGCCGCTTCTTTCTTTCGATTGTAAAAATCGCGCGCGCCGTCGCCCCAGGAACGCGAGGATCGTTGAATGTTTTGCCCCAGCGTCAGTTGATGCGCGAAGTCGTAGTTGACGATCCACTCGCCCCAGGCGAATTGGAACCAATCCCAGTAGAGAGCCATGCGGGCGAGCAGGCCGCCGCTTGCGGCAGCGCCCGGAGGCGTGGGATCGAAGGTAATCCATCCGTAGTCGGCGAAGTAGACTTCCACCCAGGCGTGCGCGTCGCTTTGGCGAATGATGTAGTCGCCGCCCACATCATTGTATTCGCCGGGAAGGAAGCCTGTGGCGTAGCGCGCGGGAATGCCGAGAGAGCGGAGCATCACGGTCATGGCCGAGGCGAAGTATTCGCAATGGCCGGCGCGGCGGACGAACAGGAAATTGGCCAAGGGATCGCCAGTGGGCGGCCCGGACAGATCGAGCGTATAGCCGTAGCGCGTGCTGAGGTAGCGCTCGATATTGGCGGCCTTGTCGTAGTCGTTCGTTGCGCCCTTGGTGACCGTCGCGGCGAGCTCAGGAATGCGCGCATCGAGAGGCGGCAGCTGCAGGTAGGTGCCGCGAATCGTGTCCGGATAGACGGAGGGGGACTTGCGCAGCTCCCCGGGACGAACCAGCGGAAGACGCGATATGCCTTCGTAGCGAATTTTGAAATTGTTGTGCGAGGGATTGAATAGCGAGCCGGTGGAGTCTCCCAGCAGATAGCCGGGATGCTGGAAGGATCCCGCGCCGACGCTGCGCTCGGCGAAACGTCCGACGATGATTTCGGGGCGCGGCGCGATGAAAATCGCATCCGTGGCTATTGGTTCCATCAGCACGGTGTAGCGCAGGCGGTAGTAATCGGCGGGAATGAGATTCCCGGTGGCGAAGTGGTAGCGATCGTCGGAGTCGGCCAAGTGTACCTCGTCCGTTTGCGGCGGGGTGGACCAACGCTTACCGTCGAAATCGGTGAGCACGATGCCGCGCCAGTGGACTTCCTGCGCGCGAGCCGGGTCGCCCTCGACGTGAACCCGCATAACCACGGCCGTGTTTTTCTTGATCTCGCCGATCACGCCGAGTTCGACGTTATCGCTGAAGCCGGTCATCAAGCTCGGCTGCAGATTGAGGCCGCTCATGTAGCCGGTAGTGACGCGCGGAATCAGGAAAAAAATCACGCCGCCCATGACGAGTACTCCGGCGGCGACCAGGAGGGAAGTGAAGCTCAGGGCGCGATTCAGGCGATGCGCGGCGGGCGAGTCGATGGCCATGGGAGGCGAAACGGCGCCCGCGGCCCCGCGGCGAATCTCGAGCGCTACGAACGTGGAAACCGCAAGCACTACGAATGCGCCCAGCGCCACCAGGAAGCCCGTCTCCACCGTCAGAATCGCGGAGGCCAGCATCGAGGCGACCGCCAGAAACGAGAGGAAGGCGTAGTCACGGTTCGTGCGGGCGGAGTACATCCGAACGAACGTCGCGAAGAGGAGCAAGTGAATGGCCGCCAGCAGCGCGGCGTATAGAGGAGGGTTTGGCGCGCCTTCAGCCAGATTGCGCGAAAGCACCCATATGTCCAAAGGAAAAAATAGAAAATAGCCGAGCACCAGCCAGGTTGCCAGGCGCGGCTGAAATTCCGGACCGCGCCCTCGCCACACACGCACGCCTTTATAGACCAGCGCGGCCCAGGACGCGGCGGTTGTCAGCGGGTCGAGCTTGCCGGTCGAGAGAATGGCCACCACTCCCGTGGACACCAGCAGGAAGAGCGACACCTCGAAGTAGCGCTCAAGCGCCGGAAGGACGCGGATGCCGGCAGATTCGCTTGGTGGCGCGGCGGTTGCCATTTTAAAATGCTAGCACTCGCGCGGACGCTTCGGGCGGGCGCGCGGTTCAGCCGACGCGAAACCGCTAACGGCAGCGGCAATCTTACGGGTGGCGCTGGAAACGGGGAGGCGGCGGAGATTCACGAGCGGCAAGATCTTCGAGCGCGGGCGCGGGGGCAGGCGAGGCACGTTTACGAGAAAAGGCAGGAGCGTGATGTTGCGAAACGTGACGCCGTGGCGAGCCTCAGCGAGCGGCGCAAGCCTGAGCGCGGAAGGATCGAGCCCGAGGTCATCCGCGAGATATGCCCGCAGCTCAGCTTCCGCATCTCGTGCAACTTCGACGGCGGGGAATTGCCACATGCGCGAGAAAAGCACGTCGTCGTGCCCGCCGGGGTCGCGGACCAATAAGGTGCGGCCGGCGGGGTCGCGCAGAATCGCGGCGGCGATGCGCATGGATACGGGAGCGCGTTTGCGACGTGGTGCGGGAATTACGGAAGTGAGTCCGCGGGCGCGGGCCGCACACCAGCGTCCCACGGGACATGCCGAGCAGCGCGGTGAGAGAGGCGTGCAAATCGTCTCGCCGAGCTCCATAAGGGCCTGGTTCCAGTCGCCGGCGTCGTCGGTAGCGAGAATTTCATCGGCGATGCGGCCAAGGCGCCGCCAGCGGCCGGGCTCGCGCAAGTCGCCGCGCACAGCGTAAAGCCGCGCCAGCACTCTCGCCACGTTTCCATCGAGAACGGCGTGCGGCTCGTCGTAGGCGATGCTCAGCACCGCCGCGGCGGTGTAACGTCCGATGCCGGGAAGAGCCAGTGCCTCGTCGAGCGTGCGCGGAAACGCGCCCCCATGGTGAGTGATGATTTCCTGCGCGGCGCGGCGCAGATTGCGGGCACGGCTGTAGTAGCCGAGGCCGGACCATAGGCGCAAAACGCGTTCCTCGCGGGAATTTGCGAGGGAACGGACATTCGGGATCTGTTTCAGGAAACGCTGGTAATACGGCAATACCGCGGCGATGCGCGTTTGCTGCAGCATGATTTCCGCCACCCACACGCGGTATGGATCGCGGCTGGCGCGCCAGGGAAGATCGCGGCGGTGCGCGCCAAACCAAGCCAGCAGGCGGCGCTGAAACGTTGCGCGGACGCGCGGAGAAAATTTGACCGGCATGTCCGCGCTATTTTGAGGCAAAGGAGGTCGAGGAAGCAAAGGACGTCGAGAATGTAACGGCGCTACAGCTGATCGATGAAGAGAAAATAAGAAGACGACCACAGGTCGGTCGGGATGGTGCGCTGTGGGCGCGCCGTCAGAATGATCTTGAAGATTTCGCGCTCGTTCGCCAGCTGGTCGAGAAACGTCCCGCCTAAGGCCGACGTATCCGGCTCGATCAGCGCGAGCTCGCGCAGCGTGTCGTAAATAATTTCAGACGCAGGTCCCATGGGAGTCGTGAAGCGGTGGGTGCGAAATCCCATGACGGAATGGATCTCGTGAAAGTGCCAGGCGATGGAGCCGGCCATGGCCACGGCGCGCTCGAATCGTTCGGCATGCTCGGCGGCGGCGAGCGCGCCAAGTTCGGCGCGGGCGGGGCCGATAAAGGGATCGAAGACCAGCAGCAAACGCCGCTCGTCCTCGCGAGCGAATTCACGCACCATCAGCCGCGCGGATTTCGCGCTCACCTTCCAATCGACGAAGCGCGCGCTATCTGTCGGCACGTAGTCGCGCAGCGAATGCAGCTCGTGGCCGCGGCCGCGCATGGAGCTGGCCATTTCGCCGGAGAGCAGCGGCAGCACTTCATAGAAATGGTCGCTCGGCTCGACCGACGGATAGACGACGATTTCGCTGACGGCCTCCACTTGCCGCGTCTTCTCGAAGAACCCAAACGGAAAGCGGGTGCGGATCGCAAAAGCGTCCTGACGGAAGCGGCCGCGGCGCGGAAAGCGCAATTCGATTTTTTGCCGGGCGGCGCTTGCCCGCCCGATATAGGGAAAGAAAACCGGCTGCGTGAGGATCTCCGCGGGAGTTTTCTTCTTCTTGGTCTCACCCACCACGCGCAGCGAAAACGAAGGCCACATCGGTTTCTCGTTGCGCAGTTCGAGTTCGGCGAGCACGGGCTGACCCGCGAAGATGTGCTCGGGCAAGTCAAATTTAAGCTCGATGCCCGTGAGCACGATGCGCGAAAGAACTCCGGAAACCAATATCCCGCCCAGCAGGCAGGCCAGAATCAGGAACAGCAGATTGTTGCCTGTGTTGATCGCGGCGAGGATCAGGACGAACACTGCGCCCAGGTAAACGATGCCATCGCGCGTGAGACGGTAGTCGACCTGATACGCGAGCCAGCGCAGGCTGGTGCGCCGCGCGAGCGAAGGCACAATGGCGATTCCCACCCATCCGGCCATGCCCAGCGCCAGCACGGTGGTTATTCCTGCAAGCAGCAAACGGCCTTGCTGCGCCACGGCCGCGGAAAACAGCGCAATTGCGAGTGCCGCCGAGAGCACTACCATGGCGATACCGAAGTTGCGCCAGCCGGGGCGGTTGCGCCCCTTCCACCAGCGAGTGGGGGCGAGAGGTTGGGCTTGTGTGTTCATTGATTGCTGTGAAGCGGAGTGCTTAGTCAGCTTTGCCAGTAAAAAGCGGGAGCAAGCTCCCGCACTCCACAAAATGCTTCGCGAACCGGGGATTTCGGCGCTTCGCCATCTTCTTAGAGAGGAACGCGCGTGGAGTCCATGATCTCGCGGAGGATCGCTTCGGCCTGCTCGGATTTCTTTTGTGTGGAGACGTAGCGCGAGCTGACCACCACGCGGTGCGCGAACACCGGCACGATCAAGCTCTTGAAATCGTCGGGGAGGCAGTAGTCGCGGCCTTCGAGAAACGCGCGAGCTTGCGCGGCGCGATGCAGCATGACCGTGCCGCGAGGACTGACGCCCAGACTGAGCTGTTCGGTCTGCCGCGTACGCGCCACGATTTCGAGCGCGTAGTCGAGCAGGCTTTCCTCAACGCGCACCTGCGCGGCGGTTTGCTGCATGGCGGCCACATCGTCGGCGGTCATCAGCGGAGCGGCGCGTTCGGCTTTGCCCGCGGCGTCGTTACGCAGAATTTCCTTTTCGCTCTCGCGCGAGGGATAGCCCATGCGGATGCGCATCAGGAACCGGTCGAGCTGCGATTCCGGCAGCGGATACGTCCCGTGATGCTCGATGGGATTCTGCGTGGCCAGCACCAGAAACGGACGCGGCAGCGGGTGAGTGTGATTGTCCACGGTGATCTGCGACTCGTTCATCGCTTCCAGCAGCGCGGATTGCGTTTTCGGCGTGGTGCGGTTGATTTCGTCGGCAACGATGATATTGGCGAAGATCGGGCCGGGCTTGAATTCGAATTCCTTGGCGCCGGGATTGTAGACGCTTACGCCGATCACGTCGCTCGGAAGCATGTCCGAAGTGAACTGAATGCGCTGGAACGAGCAGTGGAAGGATCGAGCCAGCGCCTGCGCCAGCGTGGTCTTGCCGACGCCCGGCACGTCTTCGATCAGCAGGTGGCCGCGCGCAAGTAGCGCGGTAAGCGCCAGCAGAATGACGTCGTCCTTACCCTTTACGACGCGGGCAATCGACTGCTGCAGCTCGGCAAGCGGGCTCGCGGTGGCCCCGGGGCTAGCTACGTTGGCTGTAGTTTGCAATTGGCTCAGCCTTCTGTTACAAAAAATGAGTTCGCGGGCGACTAGCTCAGTGGTTAGAGCGCTCCCCTCACACGGGAGAGGTCCAAGGTTCAAGTCCTTGGTCGCCCACCATTGCCCTTGGTTCGATTCTCCCATTAAGCGCCCGGCTGCCTGAACGGTGATTTGGGACAGGTGTGCCTAAAGAAGTGTCCAGCCGCCGAGGAGGCGGCCGGAAGACCGGGGCGAAAGCGCTCCTGTGATAGCCTTGTCCGGCCATGAGAAGCGTCCTGCAATTCGTTCGCGTTTTCGCACTGGGGAGCTGGGTCGGGTCGGCTTTCTACTTTGGTGCGGCGGTGGCGCCGGGGGCGTTTCGCGTGCTGTCGAGCCAAGATCAAGCGGGAGTGCTGGTGGAGTTCACGTTGGGGCGGTTGCATTTGCTCGGGGTGGTGGCGGCTGTGCTTTTCCTGCTCGCGTCGCTGATCCTGGGGATGTCGTCCGAGGCTAGCCCTAAAACCTTGATCGTGCCTTCGATTGGCGTGGTGATCATGCTCGCGCTCACGCTGATTTCGCAGGACGTGGTGATTCGACGCATGATGGACCTGCGCCGCGAGATGGTTTCCGTGGTCGCCACTCCGCCAGATAATCCGGCGCGCGTGGAATTCGACAGGCTGCATGGGGCCTCGGTGGACCTCGAAGGCGCGGTGCTGCTGATCGGTTTCGCGTCGCTGTTCCTCACCGTTCACGATCCGCGGAAATAGCCAAAGATCACCAATCACTCCCCACTGCCTTTCTTCTCCTGCCGTATAATCCGCTGAAATGGCCACTGATACCGCGATAGCCAAAAAGAAGAAGGTTCGCTTTCGGCGCGCGCGCGCTTTCTGGGGGCGCGTGACCGAAGGTTTGGAGCTTCAACAGCTCTGGGGCCAGTTCATGTCCGAGGCCAAAGCCAGCTACGGTCTTTACTCCAAGGACGTTGATTGGGAGCAGATCGGCACCGAACGCAGCCGCTTCAAACGATTCCGGCGCTCCATCTGGGCGATGTTCATGGCCATGCTGATGAAGCTTTCCCCCTCGCGGCGCGTGCTATTGCTCCTGGCTCTCATTCTGTTAGTGGTGAATGTCGATTTCGGAGCGGCCGGAGGCGGGGGATTCAGTATTCGCACCAGCGTTTTTGGTGTTGCGATTCTTTTCATCCTGCTTGCGCTCGAGCTGGCCGATCGCGTGACGATGAAGCGCGATCTCGAAATCGCGCGTGAAATCCAGCAGTGGCTGGTTCCCGAGCGGCCGCCGGTTGTACCAGGCATGGATATTGCTTTTGCCACGCGGCCGCAAAACACGGTCGCCGGCGACTACTACGATGCTTTCTTTCGCCCGCGCGGATCGCGCGATGCCGCCTCGCCACCACTGCTGATCGCCGTTGCGGACGTGGCCGGCAAGAGCGTCCCCGCGGCGCTGCTGATGGCAACATTTCAAGCCAGTCTGAAGGCGTTGACGGCCACACCGGCGACGCTCGATGAGATTGTCATTGGGCTGGACCGCTACTGCCGCGCGCACAGCCTCGACGGCCGGCGGTTCACGACGGCGTTTCTCGCGGAGATCGATCCCGTTACCCGCGAGATGGTCTACGTCAACGCCGGTCACAACGATCCCATTTTGCGCCGCGCTTCGGGAACTATCGAGCGCCTCTCGACTGGAGGACCGCCGTTTGGGCTTCCGCTTTTCACGGAGAGCGAAATCCCCTATCCCTCAGGGCAGGCACAGCTGCAGGCGGGAGACTCGCTTTTCATTTCCACGGATGGCGTGACGGAAGCAGTCGATGATGGCGACGCGGAATACGGCGAAGCGCGCCTAATTTCGTGTATTCAAAGTGACGCAACCAAGACCGCGAGCGAAACCTTGGGGCGTGTGATGGCCGATGTGAACGCGTTCGTTGGCTACGCGCGGCAGCACGATGACATTACTTGCTTTGTCCTTCGAGTCAACGCCTGACGCTGCTGGCAGACGAGCCGGCTCTTACCGCTCGTGTACAAATTTTGGAGATACCGTGCAACAAACCATTCGAACCTGTCGAACCGGCGTTCCGGCCAAGAGGAACGCTTATGCCGACGCCGTATAGATCGCCCGACCGCGGTTGACCGAGCGGGTGAATCATCTCCGGTGAAGCGTTGGGCCCTGCCATCAGGTTCCTGTTATTGATGGACGTGACGAAAAAGTTCAGCTGGACTCGCGCCCCGGAGCTTTGCGCGAGCGGCAGGCGAGACTCAGTCATGAACGGAGTCTTCGTCGTCTGGAGCGCTTTCAACCCAGGCAGGGTGTGGTTATCGTCGTTCGTCGAAGCCCGGGACAGATCATTGTCACGCTCACGCAGGCGGAAGTCCTGGACGGGCAGCACGGGAGAGGTTCCTTCAGTGGTTGGAGCAGCCGGTGCGGGGCGCGAGGGTATAGGCATCACCGCTGGTCGGGTCAGCTGTCCTGATGCGACGCGGTGTTCGATGCTCTGCGCGCTAGCCTGAAAAGCTCCGGCCAGCGCGAGAGCCATAACGATCGAAACTTGCTTGGCGGAGACGACCATGACCGCCTCCAGAACTGGGCGACAAAATGATGAGGCAATCGGGCCGGCCCGGCCATACAGCGCAATGCGTAATAGGGAGGAAATTGTCCCTTAGTCACGAAGTCGATGATTCCAGTGTCTTAAGCGGTCGGGGCCTTGCGGTTTGGGGCGATCAATTTGCCTTTTCTCTTCTTCTTCGCGGGGGCGCTCTTGGTGATTTTCCGGGCAGACTTGCCGGCGTGATCGATGGCGCGCCACATGTACCAGCTGGCGACGGTGCGATAGGGACGCCATCGCTCGCCGAACTCAGCCAGCTCGCGCGGCTTCGGAATGGCTTTCTTTCCGTAGGTGATGGCGAACCCTTTTTGCACGCCATAGTCGTGGATCGGCAGAACATCCGGCCGGCCGAGCCGGAAGATCAAAAACATTTCGACGGTCCACGCGCCGACGCCGCGGACGGAGATCAGCCGGTCGACGAGCTCCTGGTCAGACATGGTGTGAGCTTCATCGAGCGTCGGCACCACGCCTTCGATGGTCTTCTGCGCGAGGTCGCGCACGGCGGCAATCTTGGCATGAGAGAGCCCCGCCTTGCGTAACGCGGGCCTGCGGACGCGCAATAGTTCCTGTGGAGTGGGGCAGCGGGTAGTCGCGGTTGGAACCGCGCTGGGCTCTAGCTTGAGTGTGGGACCCGCAGTTGCGCGGCGTGAAACTCCAAGTAGTTTGATGCGCTCGAAGATGACCCTTGCCGCTTTCGTCGAAATGCTTTGAAAAACGATAGCCCGCAGCAGCGATTCGTAGGGGGTCTGCTCTTCGTCGATGTTCAGGCGAAACTCGATCGACTTTGCCAAGATTTTCTCGATCAGGCGCGCCAGGCGACGGTCGACCTTGGAGAGGTGGGCGATTGCCTGGCGATGATCGAACAGCGGCGTAAGGGGGGTGGTGGTTTCGGCCATCGTAAGCCAGGGTATCGCCAGGCGCATGCCGGAGACAACCGGCTAATTATGGAGAAAACCGCGCTATTCTAGCCCGGCGCGGTGCAAAATCGGCGGCGACGCCCGCGCCATAGAGACGCGGAATTCGCGGAGGAAAACAGAAATGGCATGTTCGCTGAATGAGCGGGACGTGGCCCGCACGCTGGCCCGATTGCACGAAGCCGCGGACGTGAACGATCCGACGGTGCTAGCCAGGGTGCACGCGGAGTGGAAAGAAAAGTGTGAAGTGGACGAGAGCGCGGTGGCGCATCTCCTCGATGAGGCCTTTATTTCCGTTTCGCCCGAGGTCGGCCGGTTGTTATACGTGCTGGCACGCGCGAGCAACAGCAAGTCGCTTGTGGAGTTCGGCACGTCGTTCGGCGTTTCCACGATCTATCTGGCGTGCGCCGCCCGGGACAACGGCGGGCACGTGGTCACCACCGAATTGAGCGCGGAGAAGGCTCGCAAGGCCGGCGAACACCTTGCTGAGGCGGGGGTGCGCGAGTACGTGGACCTCCGCGTGGGTGATGCGCTGCAAACACTTGCCGAGTTGAATGGAGGCGCCGACTTCGTGCTGCTGGATGGATGGAAGAATCTCTACTTGCCGGTGCTGAAGCTGCTTGAGCCGAAGCTGGCACAGCGAGCGTTAGTGATTGCCGACGATCTGGATCTTTTCCCGGAAGTGCACAAGCCGTACCTGGAGTATGTGCGGAATCAGGCGAATGGCTACGTGTCGGTGGAGGTTCCCATGGGCGACCGGCTCGATGTAGCCGTGCGAGTCGGCTGAGGCAACACTTTCGCGGAGTTCACGTCGGGCGCGGGGGCACAGAACTTGGGGGAGTCGGGCCAATGATGCACGGCGCTAGAATGCGCGCACATTTGCTCTCAGACGAAGGAAAGAAATCCAGGCGGCCGCAATGAAGACGCTCGCGTGTTTTTTAGCTTTTGCGTTTGTTCTCGCAATAGCCTTACCAGCACAAGTATCAGATGACCCGCCGCCCTGGGCATATCCGATAAATCCTCCCGATTTCAAGGATGCGGCCGACCACGGCAGTTTGAGGCACGTGCCGAACAGCACTGCCGCCTGGACACTCACTCAGCTTCGGAATGCCTTTTTCGCCCCTGATTGGCATCCTGATGACCATCCTTCCATGCCGGAAATTGTGGCCCATGGCAGGAAACCGGACGTCTTAGCCTGCGGCTATTGCCATCGTGCAGACGGTCCCGGGGGACCGGAAAACTCGAGCCTCGCGGGTCTTCCCGAAGCTTACATCGTGCAGCAGATGGCGGATTTCAAGAGCGGGGCTAGAAAAAGTTCCGTTCCGCAACGGGCGCCCGTCGCCAGGATGACCTCGCTTTCAAAAGCGGCCACAGACGAGGAGGTTGCGTCGAGCGCGGCCTACTTTTCCAAGCTTAAGCCGAGAAAAACGATCACGGTCGTGGAGACGGATCTGGCGCCGAAGACTTATGTCGCCGGATGGTTTCTGGCGGCTGTAGACAACAAAGATCGAGAGCCCATCGGCAATAGAATTATCGAGGTGCCGAAAGATCTGGAACGATTCGAATCGCGCGACGCTCGATCTGAATTTGTGGCTTACGTCCCGGTGGGCAGCGTCGCGAGAGGCGCTTCGCTGGCCTCAACCGGCGGCAATGATAAAACCATTCAGTGTGGAACGTGCCATGGGCCGGACTTCAAGGGACTCGGTCCGATACCGGGGATTGCCGGCCGGTCGCCAAGCTATATCGTCCGGCAACTGTACGATATGAAACACGGACAGCGGACCGGACAGGCGAGTCTTCCAATGGTCAGCGTCGCCAGTAAATTGAACCAAGAGGATTTAATCTCGCTCGCCGCGTATCTCGCTTCGCTCGCGCCATAATCTGCGTTCGCTCCGCTCGCGTAGCGGCGTTTATTTTATTTCGCCGGAGAAACTCGCGTCCAGAACTCGGTGAACGCAATGGTGTCGAAGAAAGCCACCGCATTCACGATTTGCCCATCCTTCATTTGCAGATACCAGGAATAGGTGTTCTTGTAAGGCTTCCCGTCCCGAGCGATTGCGGCGCCATCAAAAAGAACGATGACCATATCGCCGTCGGCGTAAATTCCGCGCACCGTCGGAATCAGCCTGCTGGAGAATCGAGCGTTGAGGGGGGGGTATCACCTGATCGAGAAACTCCTGCCGGTTCTGATAGGTTCGGGACATTGGAGAATTCCCTACGATTGTCCACTTCGCATCGGGCGCAAGAAGCTCGAAAATGTTTCTGGTGCCGTCTTTCCATTTACCGAATCCAGACTGAACGAGTTTTTTGTTCTGAGCTTCCAGGTCTTGATGATCTGGAGCGGCAGCATTCGTCATCAGCGTTCCCCCCAAAGTCCGGCGCCAGTTTTGCGGTCGCGGGATATCTTCATACACCGTTATGGCCGATTTTCAAATCGCTAAGGTTGTAGCGCGATCTGTGCGTAGCGCGTGAGAGTGGTTTGCAAGTGCTGTGCTAGCGGCGTGCTGGTGCCGTGCTAATATCGTGCGCTTATGCAAACAGGAATTATTGGACTGCCGCTGACAGGAAAGACGAGTTTGTTCCGGATTCTGACGCGGGCGCGCGTGGAAGCGCACGGATCGCCAAACCAGGCGCACTTGGGCATCGCACGGGTGCCGGACACACGCGTCGCCAAGCTCGCCGAGGTATTCAAACCCAAGAAAATTACGTACGCCACCATCGAATACGTGGATATCGGCGGATTGCAGAAGGATCGCGAGAAAAACTCCGCGTCGCTCGTGCCGCTGCGCGAAGCGGACGCGCTGGCCCACGTGGTGCGGCTGTTCGAGAATCCGGCGGTGCCGCATGAAGGCGGTGTCGACGCCATGCGTGACATCGAAAATGTCGACCTTGAGCTGATCCTGAACGACCTGGAGCAGTGCTCCAAACGCATCGAGCGCGTGGAAAGGGATTTGAAGAAAAAAAAGGAGCCGATCCTCGAGAAGGAGTTGGAGCTCCTCACGCGCTGCCGCCAGGCGCTGGAATCCGAAAAGGCGCTGCGCGAGCTGGAATTCAAGCCCGAAGAGCGGAAGATGCTGACCGGTTTCATGTTTTTGACGCGCAAGCCGATGCTTTACGTCTTGAACGTCGGCGATGAAGAGGCGTCGGAGATCGACCGCATCGTCCAGAAGCATCATCTGGAAAAGTTGGCGTCGAAACCCGGAACGGCGGTTGTCCCGTTTTGCGGCAAGATCGAAGCGGAACTTGCGGAGCTGGATGATGCCGAGGCCGCGGAAATGATGCGCGCGTATGGCTTGGCCGAATCCGGACGCGACCGGCTGATCCAGGCGAGCTACCGGCTGCTCGGGCTGATTTCCTTCCTGACTTGCGGTGAACCGGAATGCCGCGCCTGGACCATCGAGCGGGGCATGACCGCGCAGCAGGCCGCAGGCGCGATTCACAGTGACATTGAGAAGAATTTCATCAAGGCCGATGTGGTGAATTGGCAGGATCTGCTTGCGGCGGGAAGCTTTGCCGCGGCGCGCGAGCGCGCGCAGGTGCGCCTGGAAGGCAAAGAGTATATCGTCCAGGACGGCGATGTGATTCTCTTCCGGCACGGAGGTTAGCGCCGGGCGGTTTTCCGAAGCGATGGCCTCGACGGAATCAATGCGGGTGTTGCTGGCGTCGCTGCTGGGAATCACGGCGGCCGCAGCAAACGTTATCGGCGGCTGGCTGATCGTCCGCCGGCAGTGGTCCCACCTCTATCTGCGGTATTTCATCGCGCTCGGCGCCGGCTTCATGTTGGCGACCTCGCTCGTGGAAATGATTCCGGAATCGCTGAAGCTCAGGCCTGAGACATCACCCCACTTTTTTCGGGACACCAGCCCGGTGTTCATATTCGTCCTGGCCGGCTACTTTGTGGTGCACTTTTTCGAGCACACCGTCGCGCCGCATTTTCATTTTGGCGAGGAGACGCACCACGAGGAGATTTCCGGCGCGCACGCGAGTTACACGGCGCTGCTTGGACTTGTGATTCACACATTTTTTGACGGCGTGGCTATTGGTTCCGCTTTTCTGGTTTCCACATGGCTTGGCGTCGTGGTGTTCGTAGCTATTTTCCTGCACAAGCTGCCGGAGGGGTTTACCGTGGCGTCGCTGATGCTGGCCAGCGGGCAGAGCCGCGCGGCCGCACTCACGTCGTCCGCGATACTTGGAGGCGCAACGCTCGCGGGCGTGGGATTGATGGTCGTGTTGCGCGGCGAGGTAGCCGACGCGCTGCCGTTTTCGGCCGGCGTGACGCTCTACGTGGCGGCGTCTGACCTGATCCCTGAAGTGAATCGCGAACCCAACGTCGGCATGGCGATATTGGTTTTCCTCGGAGTGGCGATCTTTCTGGGCCTCAAGCTGATATTCAACGTATAGCTTAGAATTGTCGTCAGCATGCGGACTCTCGAGTCGATAGCCGATCGCGAATCGATCGTGCGGCGCATTTCTGCTCTGACCCCGTCGGACCGCAGGCTATGGGGAAAAATGTCCGTGCATCAGATGGTCTGCCATCTCTGCGATTCGTACCGCGCAGCGTTGGGTGAAAAACCGGTGAGCGCCGCGACCGGGTTTTTACCGCAGCCGGTGATGAAGTGGCTTGCTCTGCGAGCGCCTATGAAATGGCCGAAGGGCGTTCCTACGCGTCCAGAGGTGGAGCAAGGTGTCGGCGGAACGGCTCCGACGGAGTTCGAAAAGGATCGCGCCGGGCTGCTCGCTGTAGTGGCGCGGTTCCGTGCTGATCTGTTCGACCAATCCGTTTCTCATCCGATATTCGGATCGATGACCGCGCAGGACTGGATGCGCTGGGGTTACCTACACGCCGATCATCATTTGCGACAGTTCGGCCGGTAGAAGCTCAGTCCTTTATGTTCAGTTTGCTTCGACGGTGGCGACCGATCGCTGCGGGTGGGATGGGCGCCTGGCGAAAAATCTAATCAGCGCCAGGGTCATGACCACCAGGCACGAGGCGCAGACGCCGAGCCATCCGTACACGCGCCACGCGTAAGCCCCCATCAGCGAGCCGACGGCGCCGCCCACGAAGTAACAAACCATGTAGAACATGTTGAGGCGGCTGCGTGCTTCGGCATCCAGGCCGTATATGCGCGTTTGATTCGCGACGTGGCCGGCCTGCGTGCCGAAATCGAGCAGGAGTACACCGACGATCAATCCCGCTAGAGTCTTTCCCGTGAGCGCGAGAACAACGTAGGAGGCGAAAACGGACCAAAGCCCGAAACCGATCGCGAATCGCGGACCGTGCTTGTCGGCGAGGCGTCCGATGACCGGAGCGCCTGCGGCGCCCGCCGCTCCCAGTAATCCGAAGAGACCCGCGGCCTGGCTGCCGTAGTGGTAGGGCGGGGTTTCGAGAAGAAAAACCAAGGTGGTCCAAAACGCGCTGAAGACGCAAAAGAACGCCGCGCCCAGGAAGGCGGATTCGCGAAGTTCCTTGTGGCTGCGGATCAAGTCGAGCGTGGAGTGAAGCAGAGAAAAATAGGGAAGCTGCACCGAAGGCTCACTGCGAGGCAACAGGAACTGCACCAGCGCCGTGACGCAGAGCATCATGACAGCGGCA
>Ga0302324_100006208_pt1 | contig 25862 bp, 25 predicted proteins | sample Palsa_T0_1_FD_201949 | JGI IMG/M metagenome (GOLD analysis project Ga0302324, IMG submission 201949) | Peat permafrost microbial communities from Stordalen Mire near Abisko, Sweden - Palsa_T0_1 | ecosystem: Environmental > Terrestrial > Soil > Palsa > Peat permafrost | place: Sweden: Abisko... | reverse complement strand
TGCAGGCCCATACGCTGCGCGATCTCGCGCGCGTCGGCTTGCGAATGCGTATCAGGCGCCTGCGCCAGGTAAACCAGCTTGCGGTAATTGCCGAAGTACGTCGCGAACAGCTCCGGATGCCGGTCGAGTCCGAGACCCTGAATCACCAGGCGGTCGAAATGGCGCAGCAGAAAATCCGTCAGGTAAAAGGTTCCCGGTTCGGCCTCGGCCAGCGCGGCGAACACGGGGCCGGTAGCGAAAAATTCATAGCAGTGCGCGCCTGGAATGCGTTCGACGCCCTCCTCGCTCAGCACTTTGTCCAGCAGTCCGCCCGTACCGCAGTCGCCGTAAGCAACGAAAATCGATCGGTAACGCTCGCGCGAGGAACGGATGAGCGCACGAACGGCGTCCGGAATCTTTTCCGGCCGGTTGTGCAGCTCGGCCGGCAGACAGCGCACATCCAACTCATCCCAGGCGTTGGCACGGCGCAGCGCCGTGACCTCATGCGCCAGCGCGCCGCAGGCGATGATCAGCATGCCCTGCCCGCTTGGCGGCACGGCCGGCGAGTCCTTGGTCGCCATCGTGCGCTCCGCGCTCAGTGAGCCGCCGCGCCGGCTCGCCGCGCGGCGATCAACCCCTTGGCCGTCTCGACCGCAACCGCCGCGTCGCGGCAATAGGCATCCGCGCCGACCGCCTTGCCGAACTCCTCGTTCAACGGCGCGCCGCCGACGAGCACGATGTAGTCATTGCGTATTCCACGCTCCTTCAGCGTGTCGATGACCACCTTCATGTACGGCATCGTGGTCGTCAGCAGCGCCGACATGCCGAGGATATCGGGCTTGTGCTTGTCGAGCGCATCCAAGTATTTTTCCACCGGATTATTGATGCCCAGATCGATGACCTCGAAACCGGCACCCTCCAGCATCATCGAGACAAGGTTCTTGCCGATGTCGTGGATATCGCCCTTGACCGTTCCGATGACGATCTTGCCGATGGGCTCCACGCCGGTTTCCGCCAGCAGCGGACGCAGGATCTCCATGCCGCCCTTCATCGAATTGGCGGCCAGCAATACCTCGGGCACGAAGAGAATGCCATCCCGAAAATCGATACCAACGATGCGCATGCCTTCCACCAAGGCGTCGTTCAGTACGCGCTCGGCCGACCAGCCTCTCTTGAGGAAGAGGTGCGTCGCCTCTTCGACCTCGGCTTTGAGGCCGTTGTACAGGTCGTCATGGACTTGTTCGGTGAGCTCCTCGTCGTTAAGCGAGGCCAGGTCAAAATCACCCTCAGTCGGCTCTGCCATCTACCCTCTCCAAACCGTTATTTCCTGAACCGCAACCGTACCTTACACGGGCCTCATCGCATTCCATGTTAAGACGCAACCGCGTTGCGAACTTGTGATATCGCGACGGCGACATGCCCAGACGCGACATCATGGCGCCCGCCTCTCAGGTCACCGGCGGCGCGCCGCCCTCGTCTTTGCGTCTCGCCACGTACGAGTCGAGCGCTTCGACGATGGCAGGATCGCGCGCCGGCGCGACATAACGCTGCAATTCAGCCTGCCAGATGCCGGACGCGCGCTCGGTCGCCGTCTTGGCACCGTCGTCGGCCCACTGGCCCGCATTACGCCAGTCGGAGACCAGAGGCGCATAGAACGCGCTTCGATATCTTTCCATGGTATGCGCACAGCCGAAGAAATGGCCGCCGGCGCCTACCTCTGCAACCGCCTCGATCGCGAGGTCGGAGGGCGCGGCGCCCACGGGTTGAAACACCTCGGCGAACATCTGCAGCATCTCGACGTCCAGAATGAATTTCTCGTACGAGGTGGTCAATCCGCTCTCGAGCCAGCCTGCTGCGTGCAGGATGAAGTTGCAGCCGCCGAACAGCGCGCCCCACAGGCTCATCTGGGACTCGTACGCCGACTGAGCATCAGGAATATTCGACGCGGTCGCATTCGATGAGCGCCACGGGAAACCGAGAAAGCGCGCCAGTTGTCCGGCGCCGAAGGCCGCCTTGACGTACTCAGGAGTGCCGAAAGCCGGTGATCCGGATTTCATGTCGACGTTCGACGTGAAGCTGCCATAAACGATCGGAGCACCCGGCTTCACGATCTGCGCCAGCGTCAGGCCGGCCAGAAACTCGGCGTGTGCCAGCGTCAGTGCGCCCGCAATGGTCACCGGCGCCATCGCTCCCGCCAGCGTGAAGGGTGTGATGATGAGCACCTGGCCCGCCTTGGCGAAATCGATGATGCCGTCCGCCATCGGTATGTCGAGCTGCAGCGGCGAATTGGTGTTGATGATGGTGTAGGTATACGGGCGCGAGCGGAACTCCTCCTGCGAGATGCCGTGCGCAAGACGAATGAGCTCGAAATTGTCGGCGACCTGGCCGTGACCGCGGGAGAATATGAAGGGGATCTTGTCGGTCAGCATCAGCTGCGCACGCGTCACTTCCAGATGACGTACGTTCACGGGAATGTCTTGCGGCTCGGTCGCCCCCCCGAGCACGTGGATCACCTCGAAGCTTTGGCACAGCTTCATCATATTCGAGAAGTCCTCGAACGTTCCGGCACGCCTGCCTCGTGCTGTGTCCATGATGTTCGGAGGCCCCGAAGTCACCGCAAATGCGACGCATTCGTTCGACAGGGGCATGTGGCGTTGCGGGTCGACCGCATGCAGAGTGATCTCGTGCGGCGCAGTTGCGAGCGACGCGGCAACCAGGCCGCGCGGCAAGCGCACGATCTGCGTGGCCTCATCGACTTCGGCGCCGGCAGTCCGGTACAGGACCCGCGCATCGGCGGAGAGCACCTTCATGCCCTGGGTTTCCAGTATGACGAGCGCGGCTTCGTGCAGGGCGGCCACTTGATCGTCGGAGAACACCTTCATCGGCGTAAACGGATTGCGCAAATGCCGGTAAGGCCGCGTGCGATCGAAAACTGCATGGCTGACGTCCGCGCCGCCCGGCCGGCGCCGGCTGCGTCGTCCAACCGTCTCTTCAGGTTGCTTCATCGGGTGCTTCTCGCGGATGTGGGCAGGAAATTATTATAGAGAAAAAACACTGCTGCCCCGTGCGGCCCCGCGCAGTTTTCCGGCTTCGCGCCGATTTATTTTCTTCCCATATGCCTTTATCCGATATGGGTTCACCGTGGCATGCCTTTATCCGATATGCGGCGCAGCGCCGTGGCCCGCCAGAGGCCGGCCCGTCGCGGTCGAACGCACCACTGCCTCCGCAAGATAGTCCGCTCCCGGCCCGACCGATGCGAGCTTTTCCGTCACATGGGTCTCGACATGCGGATCGGCAGCGCCGGCGCGGCGCGCCGCCGACAGAGCAAGCTCTCTCGATACACGCTGCGCGTGCTCGAGTGCGGGTTGCGGATCGGGATAGTCCTTGCTTCCCGCCGGATCATGAACCCGAAAGACCTTGAACGTCGATTGATTCACGAGGATTTCGACGGTCTGGGAAACCACGCCCGCCACTGCGCCCACCGCGTTGCAGACTTCAGCGTGGGTGGGGATGGACAACGACGCACCGAGGCGTCGTGCAGCTTCGGGGTAGTACGCGCCGACCGGCGCGCCGATCGCCACCAGCGGCCGGGCAAGTCCGAGCGTCGCTTGCAGTAGCGTCGAGAAGCGCTTCCCGGCCACCGTATCCTCGATGAGCCGATCACCCAGCTCCCCCCAGCCGCGCCCGCGGGCCTTCAAGCCGGGATCGTGAGCCAGGGCCGCCGCAAGCAGCACGCGACCGGTTTCGCGCACCACATGCTCGTACGTGCGCTCGCATATCGTCTCCGGCGGCACGGCGGCTCGGGACGCGCGCGCATTTCGCTCTTCGGTGGCGAGAATGCGCGCGCCGTGCTCGGCGGCCTCGCGGCACCATCCCGTTTGCCGGTCGAGCACGTGCATGGCATCGCTCGGCGTGAACGCCGCAAGAGTCGCGAGCCCGGAATCGGCGAGACGTCGCAGCGCCTCCATTCCCGCGCCGCTGCGCGCCGCGTCGGATACGGGACGCGGCTCTACGCTCAGGGCGTCCCACACCCGGCGCTCGAGCGCCGAGAGGTGCGACGGGGGCGTCCGATCGGGATTGCGAAACGCGAATTGAGTCGGATCCGTTGGAAGACGCTCGAGCGCCGCGATCGAGCGAAGCTGCGCGAGTGCAGCCGGGAAGCTATGCGCCAGCAAGCTGAGCGGCATGGCCTTGCGCGGCCCCACACACAGCCGATGCTGCCGGTCGAAGTAAACTTCGCTGTCGCCGCCGAGACCACTGGTGCGCACATCGACGGCCTCCACCATGGTGCGCCAGGCACCCACCAGGGCCCCCTCGCCGCTGATGACCGGCCTGCCCGACGAAACCACCGCGACGTCGGTGGTGGTGCCGCCCATGTCCGCCACCACGAAATCGTCCAAGCCGGTTAGGAAACCTGCGCCGACGACACTCGCCGCTGGCCCCGACAGAATGGTCTCCACGGGATATTCGAGCGCAATTTCCGCCTTCATCAATGAGCCGTCGCCCTTCACGATCATCAGCGGCGCATCGATGGACTCCTCGGCAAGCACCTGCGACAAGGCCTCGATCAGATGCCGGATCTGGGGCGTGAGGCGCGCGTTCAGGGCGGCCGTGAGCGCGCGCCGCGGGGCATCGAGCTTCGAGCTCAGTTCATGCGCACACGTCACGGGCTTGGGCGTCAGTGCGCGAATCAATTTGCGGGCGCGCAATTCGTGGGCCGGATTGCGGACCGAAAAATTGGCCGCGACTGCGAACGCCTCCACCCGCGTCTGATGCTCGGCCACGGCCTGAGACACGGCCGCCTCGTCGAGTGGCAAGGATTCCTCGCCCGTCGCGATGTGGCCGCCACGGATCCGAACCACCAAGCCGCCGCTACCGGGACGTTGCAGGCCCGAACGCTCCGTCATGGCGTCGTCGAAACCGATCAGCAGCGTGCATACCGGGCTGAAGCGATTCTCAACGACGGCATTCGTGGCCAACGTCGTCGACACGGAGACCAGGCTGACGTTGCCGCGTGAGGCGCCGGCGGGAAGCCGGTCCAGTACGCCGCGTAGGGCCTTGCCGATGCCGATCGCAAGGTTCCATGGAGTCGTCAGCGCCTTGGCGCTGGCGATGACCCGGCGGCCGCCGGCGAGCAGCACCGCGTCGGTGAAGGTTCCGCCGGTGTCGAATCCCAGCCACAGGCCTTCACTTGCATTCGTTTCACTCATCGATGCTTCCTGGATTGCAGCCGCGGCTGCCGTAGCGCGCCGTAACATACCGGATTCCCTGTAACTGCGCCCCGCCCCTTTCCATGTGGTACGCGGATGGTTAAGCTCCCTGCTCGGGCATCCCAAGATAGGAGAGGCATATGCAGCGAGCTGTGCGCCAGTATCTCAAGGCCCTTGAAGCAAGCGACGCCGACAAGGCGGCGGCGCTGTTCACCCCCGACGGCTGGGTCCAGTCGCCGTTCCTGGGCCGCCTTCCGGTGCGCGCCTACATCGCCAAAGTCGCCGGCGCGTCGAGTTCGAGCCAACTCACCGTGCACGACGTTCTGGTCAGTGCGGAGGGGCACATGCGCGCCGTCGCCTACTATCTCTACGATTGGCGCCTGAAAGACGGCTCGACGGTGAAGTTCGAATGCGCCGACGTGTTCAACTTCGATCCAGACACCGGCCACATCGCGTCCGTCGTGCTGGTCTACGACACGCACCTCGTCCGCGACGTCGTGGAAAACAAATACCCCTAGGAGCCTGTCCGAGTAATGATCGCCGTAGCGAGGGCGCATCATTACTCGGACAGGCTCCTAGGTATTTTCCGCCTGTGCGCCCCGGCGGCTGGTCGTGCGCCTGGCCCGCGCGCCCGCGGCCGCTCCAGCCTCCCGGCTCAGTTCGCCCCGTAATTGCGCCGTGGCCCCGGTCGAAATAGCGCCGAGCCTGGATTCAATGGCCGTGAGATCGGGTTTCGGGCCGCGCACATGAGCTTCGAGCGCCTGCCGCATGACGCGCAGATGCTCGGGCGTCGTGCCGCAACAACCACCGATGATCCGCGCCCCCGAATCGAACGATAGCCGGGCATATTCGGCCATCAACTCCGGCGTGCCATTGAAGCGGATTGCGCCATCCACGAATTGCGGAATGCCGCAATTTGCCTTGGCGACCAGAATGGCGGTCGGATCCGATGCAGTCGCCAGATTGATGATACAGGCGACGAGTTCCGAAGGCCCGGTGCCGCAATTGCTGCCGCAGGCTGCGAGATGGTGCTTGCGATGCAATGCGGCGAGTTCGGACGGCGTAATTCCCATCATGGTCCGGCCATTGGTGTCGAAGCTCAAGGTGGCGACCGTCGGCAGGCCCGTGGCGCGCGCGCCGGCAACGGCGGCTTCGGTTTCCTCCACGGAGGACATGGTCTCGATCCAAATGATATCCGCGCCGCCGCGAGCGAGAGCCTGCGCCTGCTCGGCAAAGGCCTCGCGCGCCGCCTCGAGGCCGAGAGGCCCCAAGGGTTCCAGAATCTCGCCGGTCGGTCCCATGCTTCCGCCGACCAGCACCACGCGTCCGGCACGATCGGCCTCCGCACGCGCGATGCGCGCCGCCTTCTCGTTCAGCTCCGCGACCCGGTCCTCTGCCTTGTGCAATTTCAGCCGATATCGGGTGCCGCCGAAGCTATTCGTCAGAATGATGTCCGCTCCGGCCTCCACGAAAGCGCGCTGCAATTCGGCGATTCGGTCCGGATGCTCGGAGTTCCAAAGTTCCGGGGCGTCGCCGGAAGTCAAGCCGCGCTCGAACAAATTGCTGCCCGTCGCGCCGTCGGCGAGCAGCCAGGGCCGCTCCGCCAATAAAGATGTCAATCGATCGGTCATCTGGTGTTCACTCATTGATTTTTCGAGAACTCTAGCATGCGCGGCCTTGGCGGCCCCCCAAGTTCGGGCGGGCGCCCGATTTACCGCAATTCCCGTTCGGTCCCCGGCGCGGCGCGCAGGCTACAAGAAATCGACATAAATGTCTTAACTAATTAAATTATAAAGGGTAAAATGCAACCAGCCGGGGGGCTTAACCAGCCACCCGGCAAACCAAACTGTGTTCGTGCCGCACCAGACCCGCAACTAAGGCGGGCCTAGTGTTCACGTGCACTTTAAGCACCGGCATCGGGATTATTCCCAGGACTTGCATGCGCGGACCCACTCCTGGTACTTTGCAGCGCAGAGTATCGCGGCGGTTTCCACGGGCAAGCGACCACGGTAACCCACGCCGCCGTAACAGTGATGTCATTGAACTTCAAGAGAATTTCAGTGTCATTGAAGGCATCTGAAGTTTAGCGAGCACCCGCCATGACGTCCCCTCTCCCGACCCAGCGCCCGTACAAGACACTTTTTTTGCAGGCGCCGTCATTCGATGGTTTCGATGGCGGCGCCGGTTCGCGCTATCAAGCCAAGCGCGAGATCAAGTCGTTCTGGTTTCCGACCTGGCTGGCGCAGTCGGCCGCGCTGGTGCCGAACTCGCGTTTGCTGGACGCTCCTGCCGACGAACTGACCGTCGATGAAAGCCGGCAGATCGCGCGCGGCTACGATCTCGTCATCATGCACACCAGCACGCCTTCGTTTCCGACCGACGCTAAGTTCGCGGAACTGCTGAAACAGGACAACCCCAATATCAAGATCGGCTTGGTCGGCGCCAAGACCATGGTCGATCCCGAGGGGTCGCTGAAGGCGACTCATGCGGTGGACTTCGTCTGCCGCGAGGAATTCGACTACACCTGCAAGGAAGTCGCCGAAGGACTACCTCTACAGGACATCAAAGGGCTTTCATACCGCGGCGACGACGGCCGCATCGTGCACAACCTGCCGCGCGCCATTCTCGAGAACATGGACGAGCTGCCGTTCGTCGCGCCGATTTACCGGCGGGATCTGAAGATCGAGAATTATTTCATCGGCTACCTGAAACATCCCTACGTCAGCTTCTACACCGGCCGCGGCTGCCGCTCGAAGTGCACTTTCTGCCTGTGGCCGCAGACCGTGGGCGGACATCGCTACCGGGTACGCTCCGCGGAGAACGTGCTCGCCGAAGTGCGTTGGATCAAGGAGAACATGCCCGAGGTGAAGGAGATCATGTTCGACGACGACACCTTCACCGATACCTCCAATCTGCCGCGCGTCGAGGCCATCGCGCAAGGCATGGGCGCGCTCGGCATGACCTGGAGCTGCAACGCGAAGGCGAACGTTCCGTACAAGACTTTGAAGGTGATGAAGGACAACGGCCTGCGGCTGCTGCTGGTCGGCTATGAATCGGGCGACGATCAGATCCTGCTCAACATCAAGAAGGGGCTGCGCACCGACATCGCACGGCGCTTCACCGAGGACTGCCGCAAGCTCGGCATCATGATTCATGGGACTTTCATTCTCGGTTTGCCGGGCGAAACGCGCGAGACGATCGAGAGCACGATCGAGTTCGCCAAAGAGATCAATCCCCACACCATTCAGGTGTCGCTGGCCGCGCCCTACCCCGGCACGACGCTGTATCGGCAGGCGGTCGACAACGGCTGGCTGCAGGAAAACGATGCAGTGAACCTGGTCAACGACAAGGGTGTGCAGCTGGCCGCCATCAGCTATCCCCACCTGTCGAAAGAAGAAATCTTTCACAGCATGGAGGTGTTCTACAAGCGCTTCTATTTCCGGCCAAGCAAAATTTGGGAAATCGTCAAGGAAATGCTGACGAGCTGGGACATGCTGACGCGCCGCCTGCGCGAAGGTGTCGAATTCTTCCGCTTCCTGCGAGCTCACGAGGCCTGAACCTGAGCTTGGCATTCATCATGCCGTCGGTTCAACTGCTCATGACCATCATCGGTTTCGCCTGCTTGAGCGTGGCGGCCGTTTACGCATTGATCATGGTGGTTGCCACTCTCGCTTGGCGGATGCAGAAGCGCCAAAGCAGCTCGCTCCCGCGGGCGCCGATCACCTTACTCAAGCCTCTGTGCGGCGCCGAGCCGGATTTATACGACCACCTGCGCACATTCTGCCGGCAGGATTATCCGCAGTTTCAGATCGTCTTCGGCGTACGCGATCCCGGCGACCCCGCCTGCGCAGTGGTCAAGCAGCTGGCGGCGGAATTCCCGTCGGTGCCGATCGACCTCGTGATCGATCCGCGGCTTCACGGCAACAATCTGAAAATCAGCAACTTGATCAACATGCTGGCGTACGCGCGCCACGACATCATAGTCATGGCGGACAGCGACGCCTTCGTCGAAAGCGACTATCTCGCCGCCGTGACAGCGCCGCTGCAGGATCCCGATGTCGGCCTGGTCACCTGCATCTATCGCGGCATGCCGACCGGAAGCCTGTGGTCGCGCCTGGGGGCCATGTACATCAACGAGTGGTATGTACCCTCGGTGATGCTGGCCTGGTTATTCGGTCACCGGAGCTACGTCTCCGGCCAAACCATCTGCCTGCGGCGCGATACCTTGCAGGCGGTCGGCGGCCTGCAAACACTGGTGAACCACCTTGCCGACGATTATCGATTGGGTGAACTCGTGCGCGGGTTGGGGCTGCGGATCGTGTTGTCACCCTACTTGGTGCGGGGAGTACATCACGAACCGAACCTCGGCTCGCTGACTCGACATGAGTTGCGCTGGATGCGCACCATTCGCGTGCTGCAACCGCTGAGTTTTCGGCTGGTTTTCGTCACCTTTAGCCTGCCTCTTGCAGCTTTCGGCATCGCAGGCGCTGCGGCAGGGTCCTCGCTGTCTGCCGCGGCCTTGGGCCTGTTCGGAATTACGGCGGCGTCGCGCCTGCTGCTGCATTTCGTGCATCGTCTGGGCGATGATCGGGCTGCGACGTCGGATCTTTGGCTGCTGCCCGTGCGCGACTTCTTGATCGGCTGGGTCTGGTTCCGCTGCTTCTTCACATCCCACGTCACATGGCGGGGAAATGAGTTCGCCGTAGACGCCGACGGCGTCATGCATTCGCTGTATTGACGATGCGAATTGCTGCATACATCGGTGGCCTGCTCGGGCTGGCGTTGCTGGTCGCTCTGGTGATCCGCTCGGACCTTTCCGCGATGCTGCACACTCTGGATTCGGGGGGCTTGCAGCTGCTCTGGCTGGTGCCCTATCGCGGGCTTTTCTTCGCCCTCTACGCCGTCGGCTGGCTGGCACTTCTGGGTCCCTACGATCCGGCACGCCGCGCCGGACTTGGCTACCTGTTCTGGGTCACTGCGGTGCGCGAAGCGGTCGACCGCCTGCTTCCGGTGGCCAGCGTCGGGGGCGGTGTGGTGGGCGTTCGCTTGATGCGATGGCGCGGACTCACCACTGTCCCCGTTTCGGCCACAGTGATCGTCGAAATGGTAACGACTCTGATCGTGGTGTACCTGTTCACCGCCCTCGGTCTGCTGCTGCTGGTTGAATTCAACGCAACGGGCCGCGACTATCACCGCTTGCTGCTCGCCTTTACCCTGACCCTGCCGGTGCCGGTGGCGACCGTGCTGCTCCTGCGTTACGGCTCGGCCTTTGGGCGCCTGCAAAAATTCCTGCGCCCGATGGTGGGCGAGAACATGACGTCCGAGCAAGCGGCGTCGCTGGATCATGAGCTGCGCGCCTGTCTGCGTCGGGGGCGACGATTGCTCGCCTCCGGCGCGCTGCAGTTCGCGGCGTTGATCTCGGGATGCGTCGAGATCTGGTTCGCGTTGCGTCTGTTCGGACATCCGGTCGGCTGGACTACTGCGCTGGTGCTCGAGAGCATGACACAGGCGGTGCGGCATCTGGCCTTCGTCGTGCCGGCCGGCCTCGGAATACAAGAAGCCGGACTGGTCATCTTCGGACACGCCTTCGGCATCAGCGGCGAATTGGCGTTGGCCGTCTCGATGGCCAAGCGTATTCGCGAGGTGCTCTGCGGAGTGCCGGCGCTGATGTCCTGGCAATGGTCGGAGAGCCGCCGAATTCAGGGATTGGCAGGGAATGCATCCCACTAGCTCCATCATCCGCCTGCCATGGCGCTTGCAGCGCAGGCTCGACGCCGCAGCGGGGGCGTTTCTGAATCCAAGCCAGGGCCCGGCCATCGACTTCGCTCGGCCGCCGGGCGAGGAAGCTCTGGTCGGCGCCGACTCGGTGTCGTGGCGCATATTCAAGAACCCAATCGCGCTATACGTCGGCGGCCTGGCTGGTGTCATTCTCGAGCTGGCCGAGCCCGCCGTACGCACCGGCGTATGGGAACACTCCGCGTTTCGCACGGATCCGGTGGGCCGCCTGCGCCGGACCGGATCAGCGGCGATGGTGACCATCTACGGCGCGCGCAGCATAGCGCTGCCCATGATCGCAGGCGTGGCCCGAATGCATGCCAAAGTCTCCGGCAAGACTCCCGCCGGCGCATCGTATCGGGCCAGCGATGCGCCGCTGCTGGCCTGGGTCCACACCACCGCCGCGTTCGGCATCGCTGACGCCTACCATCGCTACGTCGAACCGCTCAGCCGGGCGGAACTCGATTCGATGTATCGTGAAGGAGCTCCGGTCGCACGGCTTTACGGTGCGCCCGACGCGCCGTGCTCGGATGCCGAACGGCGGGCGCTGTTCGATTCCATGCGGGGCCGATTGGAGCCCTCCCCCATCGTCTTTCAGTTCTTGCAGATCATGCGGGAAACGCCGACCCTTCCGCGTCCGCTTCATTGGATGCAGCGAATACTGGCGGGTGCCGCGGTGGAGATCATTCCGGACTGGATACGTGAGCTCCTGGGGCTCACCGAATCCTATGGCTTGCGCCGCGGTGAAAAATGGTTGGCGAGGCTCGCAGGTGCACTATCGAATCGCATCGTTCTACCCGAGAGCCCTGCGGCACAAGCCTGTGTTCGGGTCGGATTGCCGGCCTCCCATCTGTACCGTTGAATTCACGGCTGCCCGGCCCCGCCGGAAGAGCCATATATTTGGCCGGTGGCAAAGCTGGCTTGATCGTCGGCCAGCAATACATAGATGCCCGCCAATTCTCCGGGCATGCCTGCGCGCCCAAACGGAGTCTGACCGCCGAATTTCTGCTGCTTTTCCGGCTGTGCTCCCCCGCTCACCTGCAATGGAGTCCACACCGGCCCCGGTGCCACGCCGTTGACCCGGATGCCCTTCTTCGCCAGCTGCTTGGCCAGCGATTTCACAAAATTCATCGTGGCAGCCTTCGTTTGAGCGTAGTCATACAGATCCGGTGAGGGATCGTAGGCCTGTTCCGAGGTCGTCGCGATGATGCACGAGCCGGGCTTCATATGCGGCACTGCCGCTTTGATAATCCAGAATGGCGCGTAGATGTTGGTTTTCATCGTCCAATCGAAATCGTCGGTGGAGATGTCGAGAATTGATTCGTTCGACTTCTGGCGACCCGCATTGCTGATCAGTATGTCCAAGCCTCCCAGTTCACCCACGGTTCTGCTCACCAATTGGCGGCAAAAGGACTCATGACGGATGTCGCCCGGAAGGGTGACGGCTTTGCGCCCTGCGTCCCGAATCAGCTGCACGACCTCCTGCGCGTCGGCTTCTTCGTCGGGAAGATAACTGATCGCGACATCGGCTCCCTCTCGTGCATAGGCAATGGCCGCCGCACGACCCATTCCGGAATCTCCGCCGGTGATCAACGCGCGACGTCCCTTCAGTCTGCCCGAGCCTCTATAGCTACTCTCGCCGTGGTCCGGCCTGGGCTGCATCTTGCAGGCCAGGCCGGGCCAGGGTTGCTTTTGTTCGGGAAATGGCGGCTTCGGAAATTTGCCGGTCGGATCGACCAACGGAATGTCGGGAACCAATGCGGTCGATGTGTCCGGCGCGGCCGATACGCCTGCTGCGATGCTCATGGCCAGCCTAGTGCGCCGGAACCACCGGTTCCGCGGACGCACTGGGGGTGTCCACGTTCGCCTTGATTTGATCTCGACAAGATTTCTTCATGTCCACTTCGGACATGCCATTGTTGGCCGCCTTCTGCTTCTTCATACATTCTTTCATCATCTGCTGCTGATTGGCCGTCAGTTGGGGGGCGGTCGCCGAATCGTCGGCCATCGTGAATGGTGCAACGCCCAGCAATAGCGTCGACGCCACGGTGATCATTACGGTCTTCTCGAGATGATTCATGCTAGCTCTCCTGTGTTTTCGTGAGCAACGATGCGTCGCCAATGCAGAGCGACCATGCGCACAGAATTGGCCTAATTCCATGGAGTTGCAATTCCTGGTCCTCCGCTCATGTTGCAAGCGGCGTCTGACGAGTCCATCGTGCGCCGTCTGCGCGAGAGTAGTGGCTTTGCGATGACGCGAATGATTGCCATCAGTGGTTATGGCATCCACGCCATGACTGTCAGCGCAAGCTGACCCGGGATTAGGTTCCCCCGCACTTGCCGCTCCGCGGCTTACCCTCTAGCGTAACTGCGTTGATCTCCAGGATGTCATTCGCAGGAGCATTTATGGCAAATCCGACTTCTCCGAATCACCCGCCCCGGAAGGGAAGCGCTACGCCGCTACCGCCGAATCCGAAGGCTGTTCACGAACAGGGCTTCGAAACGGTCTCCGACTCAAAACCGGGCGGCTTCAAAAACGATCCGAATGATCCGACCAGCCCGAATGAAGCGATCGAGAGAAGCCGCCAATCGCTGCGGCGGCCGTCGCACGTCGAACCGGCTCCTCCCCAAAAGAAGTAATGGTAGGACAGACCTTACATGAGGTCCCGCGCCAGCCTGACTGCTTCGGCGCGGAATCGACACTAGTCTTGCTTCACCGTGCTTCAAAGGGGAGATGAGAAATGTCACTTGGTACGATACTACTAATAATTTTGATCCTTCTCCTATTGGGAGCGCTCCCGACGTGGCCGTATAGCAGCGGCTGGGGCTACTATCCGAGCGGGGGGCTGGGTTTAGTCGTCGTGATTTTGTTGATTCTCGTTGTCACCGGACGACTGTAGCGTTGCGCGAACAACCGGGGGCACCGGCAGACGGTGCCCCCGGACGTCTCAAATACCTCTGATGGACCACCGCGGCGTACAGCCGTGCGACATCGTCTCCATCTGTGGTTCTCTTCCTACCTACGATCGCGGCATCGGGCACTTCCACCTCTCCGCGCACCAAAGATAATAGTTGGGTTTGAACCCGTGCCGCCGACCAGGCGGATTTAACCTTTGAGGAGTGAGAACGATGAAACGCGTATGGATTTTGCTCATGCTGACCGCACCGGTACTCGTCTGGGCGGCTTCGAGCCCGGATGACTCATTTTATAAAAATGCCGCGGAAGGCGGAATTTTCGAGGTAGATGCCGGAAAACTGGCGCAGGACAAGGGTAACAGTCAGCAAGTCAAGGATTTTGGGGCCATGATGGTCAAAGATCACTCAGCCGCCAACGAGAAGTTGAAGACACTTGCGGTCACGAAGAATATAGATCTTCCGACGAGCGCAAGCGTCAGTCAGATCGCCACAAAGGCAAAGCTGGACGTTCTGTCCGGGGACACCTTCGACAAGTCATACATCAAGTCGCAGGTCAGAGCACATCGCGCCACCATCGCTCTCTTCAGGAAAGAAATCGCCAGCGGCCAGGATGCCGATGCGAAGGCGTTTGCGACTGCTACTCTGCCGACGTTGCGCGCCCACATGAAGGCGATAAATGCCATCGCCGCCGACGCAGGGGTGAGTACCAAGTAACCGCAGGGCTGAGGAAGCGGCACGAGAGGTCGGTGCTTCCGCGCCGACCTCTCGTCCTTGCAATCCCTTTATCGATCGATGCCGTAATACGTGTTGATGCGTTTGCCGTACTCTAGGTCATATGTAGGCACCTTCCCCTCGCCGTATTTGGGGGCCCGCTCCAGTATGGCTTTATCGAGAGGTACGACATAGCCGTCTTTGCTCGTTTCGTACTTGAGCATATTCCAGGGCATTGGATACCTGTCCGTGCCCATACCTAGAAAGCCGCCAAACTCCAGAACGGCGTAGCGGATCTGCCCGGAACGCTTGTCGATCATCAGGTCATCGATCGAGCCAAGCTTTTCGCCCGCGGGATTATAGACCGATGTCCCTTCAACCTTATCGGAGGAAATTACATCGCTTGTGGTCACGTTGGATGTTGTCATGTGAAAATCTCCATTCGGCGACAGTGCCGATTCGTACGCGAAGATGCTACGCCGCTAGAACTCCCGCGATAGGTCGGCGTGCCAATGACGCGTGGGAATTCGCCGTCGGTATGGCCCCGCGATGTGGCATTTTGCGTCGCAATCTTGGGGTGCCATTCCCTCCGCCAGGTAACGGCGCGAATTGCGCAGCCGCCGATGGTCTAAAGCGCCGCAGTCCTACAGCTGCCGGACGATCAATCGTGATATTGCTTCCATATCCATGAACGAATTCTTTCTCACGCATCGCAAAACCAAGTGGGCCGGTATCATCCTCCTGGCGCTCCTTGTGGTCGTGGTGCTACTGATTGAGTTTTTCGATTGGAATCTGCTGCGTCCCGCACTCGCACGCACCGTAACCGCCCGTACAGGACGCCCGGCCTCGATCGAGGGAGATTTGAAAATACGCCCATGGTCCTTGACTCCCAGCGCGGAGGTCAATGGATTGCGAATCATGAATCCGAGTTGGGCGGAGCGGAATCTCATGTTCGGTGCCAAGCGGATCACCATCAGCGTCAGTCTGCCGCGCCTGCTTCGCGGGCAATTAGTCTTACCTCAGGTGGATTTGGTCGAACCGGTGATCAACTTGGAACGTGATTCAAAAGGGCGCGCCAGTTGGGAATTAGGAACCACGGAAGGCAGGCCAAATCATGACACCAAACCCGTCAAACTGCCGACGGTACGCAGTTTGACGATAGAGAACGGCAAGTTGCACGTGGACGATAAAATTCGCAAATTGCGTTTCAGCGGTACCTTGGTTGCCGCCGAACAGGAAGGCCATCGGAATGCATCCGCCGTCCAAATACGCTCCTCGGGATCTCTGAACGACAAGCCCTTTCGGTTGGATGCCAACGGTGGCCCCCTGTTCAATCTCGAACCGAGCAAGCCTTATGAGTTTGAGGCCAAGATCACCGCGTCGGATATCAATCTGGAAGCGCAGGTCAACGTGTTAAAGCCTTTTGACCTCAGCGACCTTGATGTCAAGTTCGCATTGAGCGGTCACGATCTGGCGGACGTGTACTATTTGACGGGTTTGGCGCTGCCGAACACCCCCGCTTATCACCTCGCAGCCACCATGCACGCACGGGGTACCGTATACACAATTGACGATTTGCAGGGCCGACTAGGCACCAGCGACCTCTCGGGAAACGTCCAGATACGAACCGCCGGCATCCGCCCTAAACTCACCGCCAAGCTCTCCTCAGTGACGCTCAACATGGCCGATTTGGAGCCTACGCTGGGACACCCGACAAACGATTCTCTATCGATGCCGAAGGCCGCGTCCGCGACAGCCGCAGCCAAATCGACTCCATCCGCCGCCGGCTCGGCCGAAGCGAGCGGCGTTCCGAGTCCCTTGAACACCGGCCTGTTGCTGTCCGATGCGAATCTGCAGCTGAATCGTGTGCGCGGCATGGACGCGGACGTCACTTATAGGGCTGCCTCGGTGGCGGTGCCAAAGGTTCCGATGAAAGAGGTGGGTTTTCATCTGTTGCTCGACAATGGCCTGTTGACGATGGACCCACTCTCGTTCGTATTGGACCGAGGAAAATTCAAAGGCCGCGTACAGATCGATGCGCGAAGCAACATTCCTGTTTCCGATATTGATATGCGCGCCGACTCCGTCGATCTCAGTCAATTCAAATCCGCGGCCAAACCAGCGCCGCTCGAAGGTACGCTCGTCGGACGGCTGAAAGTGCGCGGGCGCGGCACCTCCATTCACAAATTTGCCGCCAGTTCGGAGGGAGGATTGAGCGTCGTCATCCCGCATGGCCAGATAAGCGACACGATGGCCGAACTCACCGGGATCAATGTCCTCTCGGCCCTGGGACTTATGATATCGAAACAACAAACGCAGACCGAAATCCGCTGCGGCATCGTCGATTTCAAGGATCAACAGGGAAAGCTCAACACGACCACCGTTTACGTGGACACATCCAACGTGCTGATTACCGGCCGGGGCAATGTCAATCTCGACGACGAACACTTGGATCTCGCATTCCAAGGAGACCCGAAGAAACTGCGGCTGTTGAGACTGCGCGCGCCAATCACGCTTCATGGCACTCTGCGGCACCCGGCGGTGGGTATCAAGGTGAGCAAGCTGGTCGAGCAGGCTGGCGTCGCGACCGCTTTGGCAGCCTTGCTGACGCCCGTCGCAGCAGCCATTGCATTCATCGACCCCGGACTGGCGAAGAACAAAGATTGCTCGACCGTGCTCGAGCAGGCGAATGCGGGCGTGCAGAACTACGCGCAGAACTAGGAGAGCACGATGTTTGAAAAGCTACCCGAGGGCATTGGGAACGCACTCATCAATCAGCGGGCTGGAATGGAAAACGTCGTGTACAACCACCTGCACGCGCAGCGCTTGGTCGGCCGTTTGAACGTGCGAAGCAGAGCCTTCGCCTTCAATGCGCGCTTGCCACCGCAATATACGGCGGATGGCGAAGGGCTATCGCCTCCGCTGGCCTGGGATGACGTACCGGGCGACGCGGATTCGATAGTCCTCATCATAGAGGATGCCGATTCCCCGACCCCACACCCGCTAGTGCATGCAATTGTCGTCGATCTGGCCCCCAAAGACGGTTCGCTCGACGAAGGCGCCTTGAACAGCCCGGACCATCGGGGCGTCGGGCTGGAAACCGGCCGCAATTCGTTTTTCAAACGCGCTTGGTTGCCGCCGGATCCCCCGTGTGGGCACGGCGAACATCGCTATGTGTTTCAGGTCTTCGCCCTTCGAGCAGGAGCGTCGTTTTCCGAAGTTCCGGGACGCCGTGAATTCATCACAGTTGTCCTCGATCGCGCCATCGCAGTCGGGTGTCTGATCGGCACTTACGAAAGATCGGAGCGCAGTGCTATTTCGGACGGCGGAGGCATCGAGGCCGAGCCGACGGGCATTCTTACAAATTCTCCGTAGGGAGATATCGAGTTTGTGTGCCGATCGAGGCTTGTAAGAGCTATCTGACGATTAACGAGGGCCCTCCGCTCTAGCAACGGGTGTCGCATTGCATAAGCTGCCGGGTAGGACATCCGCGTGAAATTTGTGCCCAACGAAGCGGCGGGCCGTGGCGTGAACTAAATTCATCGTTTTCATAACAATCGAGTCATCCAAGCCGTGAGTAATAAAAAGCCAGCCACTCATGATTTGAAGGCGCCTTCAGAACAGGATAAGCGCGCCGCCAATGAGCGAATCGAAGAGCTGGACGCATTGGTGACGTTTCTTCATGCCGACGTGGAACGGCACAAAGACACGCTCGCTCGTCAGCTTCATGATAATTTGAGCGGCTCCGTCATCGCCGCAATGATGGATGTCACCTGGATCCAGCAACATGAGTTGCCCTTGACACCGAGCACGGCAGCGCGGCTGACCAGAATCAAAGACGGCCTGCGCGATGCGATCGATTTGGCCAGGAGGCTGGTTGAAGAATTGCGGCCCACGTTGCTCGACAGTATCGGGTTGTTTGCGGCGCTGAGCTGGCAATTTAGGCGCGGCTGTGAGCGCGCAGGCCTCAAATATACGGAGACATATCCGGAGATGGCGCCGGATATCGGTACCACGAAATTGATTGGACTATTCCGCGTGGTGCAGGAAGGATTCAATATCGTGCTGCAGCATGACTCGGTAACCGAGATTCATCTTGCCGTGAGCACGACGAACGATATGTTTTCACTCGAGTTGTCCGACGATGGCAGGTCGCAAGCCTCCGGTAGCGGGCGGATCGTGTCTCCTGCCATATCGTCACTCTTGCATAGAGCCCGCAATGTAGGCGCCGAAATAGCAATCGCAGCGCCGGAAGTTGGCCGATCGATACTGAAAGTATCGGTTCCGCTCGTCGCCTGAAGGGACAGTCGAGCGTAACGACGGCGCGGTGCTCACATAACTCATCGGCAAATTCCCACGCCCCGTAGCGATACGGGCCGATGGATAGCGGCGCCTTCGGGGCTCAGTCTCCTTACACATAGCAACCCAATAAAGGAGCGGAGTTATGGCCAGCGCACGCAAGAAAACGCCCTCATCTCACTCAGACGCGATATCACTTCCGAAAGCGGACCATCGACAGGTAGAAGCGTGGTTCTCAGAGTTCGCCAGGTCAAAGAACTCCGCGAAGAAGCGGGAGTTGGCCTCCAATATATGTGAAGCTCTGACCATTCATACCACAATCGAAGAAGAGATTTTCTATCCTGCATTCTTGCGGGCGACCGAAGACAAGGACATGCACCATGAAGCCGTGGTCGAACACGCCGGAGCGAAACAGCTCATTGCCCAAATTCAAGGGATGTCACCCGAGGAAGATTACTTTGACGCCAAAGTGACCGTGTTATCCGAAATGATAAAGCACCATGTCAAAGAGGAGGAGCAGCCCGGTGGCATGTTCGCCGAGGCGAAGAAGTCCGACATGGACCTCACGGTGTTGGGCGAGCGGCTTCGCACCCGTAAGCGAGAATTGCAATCGCATGCGAAAGCGGCCTAAAGGACTAGACATACCTCGGCACGGTGATATTGACCGGTTCACAAGGTCAGGGGGGATAAGGAGTGGGAAGCCAACGGGCCGGATCAGTTGGCTTCCCACTCCTTATCCCCCCTGACCGTGCGCGCTGGCCGAGGTACATCACCGCGCAGGATGTACAACCCAATGGCTCAGCCCCTAGGGCGAATACCGTCAACCGGATGAGCCGCCGCTTCTGTCGGTACCCCCGCCGAGAACTCGCCAGAGCCGTCCGACCCCCTCGACGGGCTATGTCGGTTGCGGCCCGGCGCTCGGCTGTTCGGTGGTACGCGTGGTTGCGTCGCGAGGTGTAACGTCGTAGTTCGGAGACTCTGAACGCGAGAAAGAACCGATAATATCGCGAAGCTTCGTCGCCAGATCGCTCAAGGTGTAAGGTTTGGATAGCAGCGGGATCCCCTCCCGCTCCGCCTCGCGCTTGGCCGCGGCCGCGAAGCCGCTCACCAAGAGCACGGGTGGACGAATCCGGCGCAGCCGCATCTCTCGCACCAGAGCAACGCCGTCCATCCCACCCGGCATCATGATGTCGGAGAGGACCAGGCCAATATCGAGCGTATGTGCCAGCTCATCCAAGGCGGCCTGGGCAGTCGTCGCCGTGATCACCTCGTATCCCAATTCAGCCAGCATTGCGCCGGTGAGGGATGCCACCTGCGCATCATCCTCCACCAGAAGTACACGGCAACGAGGTTGCTCGCCGCGCACGGCATCCGCGCGAGAGTCCGTCGATGCGGAGGCCGGGATGGCCGCCTCTTTCGACCGAGGAAAGAGCAGCAGAACCCTCGTTCCCTCACGAGCTTTGCTTTCGATCTGGACCGAGCCCTCCGAACCATGAGCGAAGCCATACACTTGGGCGAGCCCCAACCCCGAACCCTTGCCTATGCCTTTGGTCGTATAGAATGGTTCGAGGCAGCGCGCCATCGTTTCCGCGTCCATTCCTTCGCCCGTGTCGCTGACCGAGAGCTCGACAAAATCGCCGGCGAGTCCGTACTCACCGATATCAGGCCGGTTGCGGGCGGTAATCGTTACGGTGCCCCCCTGTGGCATGGCATCACGCGCGTTGACGCACAGATTCAATATGGCAATCCCCAGCTCACCTTCATCGACCCGAACGGGCCAGAGTTCGGGAGCAAACTCCGTCTTCAAGGCAATCACGCCGCCCAATGATCCGTCGAGAAGCTCTCTCATGCCTTCGACATAGCGAGGCACTGAAACAGGCTTCGCGTGCAATTCTTTTTGCCGCGAGAAGGCCAACAGCTGCCGAGTCAGTGCAGCACCGCGTTCTGCGGCCTGACGCATGCCTTCGCGGATCGTTTGGCGGCGCTCTGTGGGCGGCGCTCGATCCAAAATGCTCAAACCGCCGATGATCACCATCAATAGATTATTGAAATCATGGGCGATGCCGCCGGTCAACCGGCCGATCGCCTCCATTTTTTGGCTGTGGCGCAGCAGCCGTTCCGTCCGCTCCCGTTCGGCCATTTGTGCTAGGAGAGCCACATGGGCGGCACGCAATTGATCGCCGGTACGTCGTTGTTCCGTCAAATCGGTAATGATGCAGCAGAAAACACCCTCGCCGCCCAAGTCATTACCGCGCAGAGCGCTAAAAGAGACGTGGGTCGGCACGACGCCGCCTTGATCGGTTTTGATGCCGAGTTCGCCCTTCAATTCGGCGCCGATCCAATCGAGTACGCTGGGCCAGTCGGACGCCGCTACGAATCGCTTCAAGGAACCGCCGATCACCCGCTCGGGCACTGTCTCAACGAGCTCCGCGAGGCGCCGATTGCAGTACAAAATGTCGCCGCTGCGTGTAAGAGTCAGGGTGCCTTCCTGCATTTCCTCGACGAGAAGGCGGTAGGTCTGGTCCGCCGTTTCCAAGGTGTAAATCCGCGGCTGGTTGTCGGCACCCGAGACGACAACGGCATCGACATCGCCGTTGCGGATCGCATCGAGGGTGTCCTGGGCCTCGCGCAACCTCTCCCGAAGCGAGTCGTTTTCCCGGCGCAGCGATACCTTCGAGTCAGCCTCGGGGATGGTACTGACGGGTCCGGGCGGACGATACGGGGTCATCTGCCAATCGTCGTGCCGTTTACGGGTACTAGGTCGAGACCAGCCAGAATCCGCTCCTCATTCGCGAGATCACCGATGATCCGGCGCAACGGAAGAGGCAGCATCTTCACCAGCGTCGGGGCCGCCACGATCTGATATTCCCTCGCAGCCGCGGGATGCTGATAGATGTCGATGACCTCCAGGTCATACTCGCCGTGCAACCGCTGCTCACACACCCGCCGTAAGTTGGCAATGGCGCGGGCGGAGCGCGAAGTGGTGCCGGTAATGAAGAGCCGCAGCACATAGGGGGAACCCTTGTTCGTGGTTGCGCCGGGCTCGGTTGCGCTCATGGCGCGCCCTCGGGGCGTAAATCAAGCCCCACGAGCACACGTTCCTTATCGGACAGGTTGCCGATGATCTTTTTCAGCGGTTCGGGAAGTCTGCGTACCAGGGTTGGAACCGCCAGGATTTGATCGCCCGCGGCAAGCTGCGGCTGTTGGAGCAAATCGATCACTTCGATTCGGTAACGCCCGGCCAGATGTTCCTCGCAAATGGCTTTCAGATTCGCGAGCGCGGTGATCGACTTGGGGGTCTGGCCGGCGACGTAAAGCCGCAGGTTGTAGTGTCCGTCTTGGACGGCCGCCTCTTGCGGGTACGCTTGAGCGGGTCGATTCATGGCGCGAGGCCTCCGCGGAGAACCGCCATGGCTTGCCGTTCGGCCCGCATGCGCCGTTCCAATTCCTCGTCGTATTCAAGAGCTTTGCGGGCTTCTTCCTCTTCGGACTCGAGAGATGCGCGCAATTCACTTATTTGCCGCTCGAGCGAATCGCGCTTTCGCTGGATTTCCCGGCGCCGCCGCTCGGTCTCTTGAACACGGCGCATGACTGATGCCGCGTCGGCGGCTTCCTGGGTGATTCGTGCAGACCCGGTCAATACACCGGCGCTTCCAAGATATGCGTCCACGAGCTTTACCCCCTGAGATGTCAGCTGATACTCGCGAATCTGATTCGAATGATTCATTCCACGCGACTTGAGCACATAGATACCGCGGTTGCGCTCGCCATTGCTCTCGAGCTGTACCAAGGAGATCCATGCATCCATGAGGGAGGACACGCCGGCATCCGCATGATCCATGCCCTGGGGGGCGAGCAGGTTGGTGAGGAAGGCGGTAATGCCCTGCTTCTTCAGCAGGTCGATTATTCTGAGCAGCATGGAATGCACATCGCCGGTTTCGCCTCTCAAGGCCGAAATGGGATCGAGCACCACGGCGGCGGGCGCGAACTCCTCGATCTCGCGGTACATGCGCGCCAGATGCATTTCCAGTCCGAACAAGCTCGGCCGCGCTGCCTCGAACTTCAATAATCCCGAGTCGATTCGCGGCTGCAAATCAAGGCCGATGGAACGCATGTTGCGAGTGATTTGCGCGGGCGCCTCTTCAAACGCAAAGTACAGGCAACGTTCGCCGCGGGCGCAAACGGAATCTACGAAGTGGGCTGCCAAACTGGTCTTGCCGGTGCCCGCCGTGCCGGTCACCAGAACACTGGTACCGCGATAGAAGCCGCCGACCCCAAGCATCTGGTTCAAACCATGAACACCGGTCGATATCACCACATCCGAGGCGCTATGCGCGAGGCCCGCGGAAGTCACCGGCAGCACCGAAATGCCGTGGGTATCTATGAGAAATGGATATTCGTTCGTGCCGTGAACCGAGCCGCGGTATTTGACGACCCGTAATCGTCGCGTAGTGATTTGACTATCAACCCGGTTATCCAGAAAAAGCACGCAATCGGAGACGTATTCTTCAAGCCCAAAGCGGGTCAGAGCGCCTGTGCCCTGCTCTGCGGTGACGATGGCAGAGACATTCCGGTCCTTGAGCCATGCGAAGAGGCGCCGCAATTCCGAGCGTAGAATCTGCGTGTCGCCCAACCCGGCGAACAGCACCTCGAGCGTATCGAGCACCACACGCTTGGCGCCTATTGATTTGATGGCATAGCCAAGCCGCACGAAAAGACCTTCGAGGTCATATTCACCGGATTCCTCGATTTCGCTCCGCTCCACGCGTACGAAATCCATCGCTATTCTCTTCTGTTCGACAAGCGCAGCCAAATCGTAGCCCAATGAAGCCACGTTTCGAATGAGATCCGCGCTCGACTCCTCGAAGCTCATGAAGACGCCAGGCTCGTCGAACATGACCGCGCCGTTCACGAGGAACGTCGCGGCGAGCAATGTTTTGCCGCAGCCGGCCCCGCCGCAAATCAGAGTCGGCCGCCCAGCGGGCAGGCCGCCGAACGTCACCTCATCTAGGCCGGAAATGCCGGTACGCGCCTTTGCAAGTGTCTGCAGAGAGTTTTCAGTCTGTTGAATTGTCTTGACGTTCATCGGGACGATCGCACCGTAATCGGCGTCTTTACCTGTGACATCCTCAAACTTTAAATTTAAGGCGCTGTGAAATGCAATACAGCAATCACCGGCCAACGGAGGCTTATATTGTCAGCCGATTCCTACGAGAGCACTCAGCATCCCTGATTACGGATGCTCGTCCCGTAGCCGGCCGCCCAATGCCGCGGAGACACTGGCGATGAACGCACCGATGAGCATTGCCAGCGCCAGATAGATCGACGCCTTGGCTGCCACCTTACGCGCAGCATCGGCGGTGACCTTTGCCTTCGTTTCCGCGTCCTTGACGTCCGAAACAAAGCTGTCCACTCGCTTCTGAGCATCCTCTAATGTGACGCCCGTGCGCGCCGCAACCAGTTGGGCCAGGTATGTGCGGTCGCCATCGGGAATATCGCCGGTAACTGCCGCGTTGGCAATGATGTGAGCCACCTCGGGCTGCGGATTGGCCAGCGGAGCGCCTGGATCGGCAGGCCGCAGCAATCGATCGATGTCGTAGACCACGCCGGGCGATGTCGGGCCCGCGGGCGATGTCGCACTCGCGCCCTCGGCAGCCACGCGCCCTGCAGCCCCTACGGCGTGCCCCGCAGCACCAATGGATGAGGCGATCGTGGCGGCCACGACCACACTTGCTACGGCCCAGGTAATCAGACCATGCGCGGTGTCTCTAAAGAACACCTCGTGCGTATGCGTGCCGATCCAGCGGGTTCGCAGGCGCCCCGCAAGATAGCCGCCAAGACCCGCCGCCACCCATTGCGTCAAAATTAGCCAGATCGCAGCGGTTACGGCGAACGTCGTTCCTGAGACGCCCCTGCTGGGCCACGGCGAAATGGACGAAAACCCCAACCCGGAACCCAACGTCAATAGAATCAGAGAAACGGCTGTTGCAACAAAAGCGCCTGCGATAATGGCAGGCCATGATGTCGCAGATGAGGAAGGAGAAGACGGTGCGACTGCACCGTCAGCATATCGTCCACTTATTGTTTGTTCGGCCATGGCACGCTCCTAATTGTGCGAACACATGGCGAGCAACAAAATAATCGGTAGAGGTACACCTAGCATCCAGAGAAGTATTCCGCGGCCCATGATTTGTATTCCTATGTAGTAAGCGGTGAGAATGACTGTGGGCGATGGAGCGAACGGATTCAATGGTCTGTCAGATCGTCATGCTGTAAGACCAGTCCCACCAGTCGATGTACGGCCCTGCCCCACGAGTTTTGACTGAAGCCCAGTGTGCGCATGGCTTCAATGGCAGAGAGTTTCTTCCTACATACGAGTTCCAAACCCCATTAATAAGTTGGGCTTTTTTCGTCATTTGTATTAGAGTTTGCCAATCTGTCGCCTTTCGGGGATGGTTGAAACATGCCTACTCAAGCCCGATCGATTGCCTCCCTTACGATTTCCTTCGGGCTGGTCGCCATCCCGGTCAAGCTCTACTCGGCAACGGTGTCCTCCGAGCGCATCTCATTCAATTTGCTGCGCCAAAAGGATGGCTCCCGCGTGAAGCAGCAATACGTGGCGGTCAACGACGGAAAGCCCGTTGAACGCGCGGACATGGTCAAGGGCTATGAGTTCGCCAAGGACCAATACGTCATGTTCAGCGCCGAGGAATTAAAGGCGCTCGAAGACACGACCACACACGCCATCGACATCGGCCAATTCGTGCCGCTCGACTCCGTGGACCCGCTGTATTTTGACGGCACTTACTACTTGGCGCCGGATAAGGGAGGCGCTAAACCATACACCCTGTTGGCCACGGCGCTGCGCAAGGCCCAGCAATGCGCGGTCGGCCGCTGGATCTCCCGCGGCAAGGAACACATCGTCGTCATTCGCGCTTTGGAAGATGGCTTGGCGATGCACCAGCTTCATTT
>Ga0302324_100006207_pt1 | contig 25862 bp, 23 predicted proteins | sample Palsa_T0_1_FD_201949 | JGI IMG/M metagenome (GOLD analysis project Ga0302324, IMG submission 201949) | Peat permafrost microbial communities from Stordalen Mire near Abisko, Sweden - Palsa_T0_1 | ecosystem: Environmental > Terrestrial > Soil > Palsa > Peat permafrost | place: Sweden: Abisko... | reverse complement strand
CACGCGGGACCTTCTTGAAGCAGCAGCCAGGCGCTTCGTACTACGTGGATTTCGAGGACTTCGCATTCTATCGCCTGCAGCCGGTGGCGCTTCGCTACATCGGCGGGTTCGGGCGGATGTCCTGGGTAAGTGCGGAGGAATACGGCGCCGCCGAACCGGACTGCCTTGCGGCTGCGGCGTCCGAAATTCTACGGCACATGAACGAGGACCACGCCGATGCGGTGCTCGCGTATGCTGTGGGGCTTGCCGGCGTCGCGGACGCAACGAGCGCCTCAATGACCGCGGTCGATCGGTATGGTTTCGAGATCGCTGCAGTGACGCCGAAGGGGCCGCGTGCCGCGCGGCTCGCGTTCGACGAGGCGATCACCACCTCCGACGACGTTCGGCGGTCGATGGTTGCCATGGCGAGACGAGCTCGCGAGGCTCGGGGGGTGTCACGGTGAGGTGGATGACATTGAAATGGCCGGCGCGCCGAATCAGTCGGTAGTAATCGCTTTATGCGCGTCGTTGCGGCCGGCCCCGTTCGGGCCCAGGTCGTTGCGATGTGTATGAGCCCGCTGAACAGATGGGTATGCGCCGTGGGGCGTATTGCAGACTCGATCGATTAGGCAGATCGTCAGAGCGCTTCGCGCTCGTTGCATCATGAAATGCCGTTCTGCGTCTCGAGAAAGTTGAGCAAGAAGCGCGCTCTTCCGTCCTTTGCTGTGGGTCGCCCAAGGCGCGAAACGCCTTTCTTGAGTTGGGAAACGATCGCGACACACTTGCACGCAAATGTCGCTTGCCTCGACACTCTCCTTGCGAGAGTGTCCACGCGAGCGACGTAGACATTGGGCGCGAAGCTAAGCGCGCCACTTATTCGGGAGGGGACCATGGGCATCGTGGGTTGTGCGGCGGGCGGATCGCGACTTTTCACGGTGGGCTTGTGTGGCCTGCTCCTGGCGAGCGGTTGTCGGAGCTCGACTTCGACAAGCGAGCCGACGGGCAAGGTCGAGCACGCGCCCGAGAATGCGCCCGTCACGCTCAACCACGGTCCATCGACCCTCGACTCGTTCGGCGTCGACAGCGGCGCGAGCTGCAGCGACGCGGGCCCGCCCTCAACCGGGCTCGACGGAGGAGCAAGTTGCGGCGCAACGCTCGCGGCGTCGACGTTTCAATATGCCATCTGCTCGTGCGGCTCTCTTCAATCGACAGGGGTGCTGACGACCGATGGATACGACAGCACCAAGGGGGGCCCGACCGGGGCACTCGGTGCCAACGTCGGCTTCAACGCCAGCGCAGCGTGGAGCAGCGCCCCGAGCCTCGGAGGCAACCTCTTTTCACCCGGCGGCATCTCGGCTCCCAAAGGCGGTCTCGTTCGAGGCGACCTTCATCTGGGCGGCAGCGTTCAAGGAGGAGGGCAGACCTTTACGGTCGACGGCAACGCATTCGTGGAGGCGACGCTCCCGAGCAGTGTCAAGGTCGTGGGTACGACGAGCCACGTCTCGTCGGTCGCGAGCCCGTGCAGTTGCGGAAGCCCCCTGCCGACGACTTCGCTCGTCACTGCGCACCAGGCGCCCAACAACGAAGACAGCGCGATCGGCCTGTCGCCCTCGGCGGCGGGTGGCGGCAACCCGTCACAAATCGATTTGCCCTGCGGCGACTTTTACCTGACGGTCATCAGTCCCTCGAAACCCCTGACGATCGCGGCCCACGGCCACACCGAGCTCTATATTGGTGGCGCGGTCTCCGCGAGCAGCGCGCTCACGTTCTCGATTGACCCCGGCGCCTCGCTCGACCTCTTCGTGGCCGGTGGGTTTTCGGCGACCGGTGCGCTCAATCTCGGCTCGGTCTCAAGCCCGTCGAGCTGCCGCGTCTACGTCGCCGGCTCTCAATTCCAGGTGCCTTCGAGCGCGAGCATCGCGTGCAACATCTACGCGCCGAGCGCCTCCATCGGGTTGCCCAGTACGACCGCGTACGGCTCCATCTTCGCGGCCGGCGTGACGGCGAGCGGAAGCGCGACGCTTCACTACGACACGAGCATTCAGAGCGGCACGTGCGCGACTTGCACGGCGGCGTCTTGCGACGACGGGAACCCATGCTCAATCGACACATGCAACTCGAACGGCATCTGCAGCCATACGAACGTCGCCAACGGGACCTCCTGTCCGACCGGGGCAAATCTTTGCGACCAGAGTTACACGTGCCAGGCGGGCGTTTGTACCGGAATCAATCCCGTTACGTGCACGGCGCAAGACCAGTGTCACGGGATCGGTACGTGCAATGCGGCGACGGGGACGTGCTCCAACCCGGCGCTGGCGAATGGGACGACGTGCAACGACGGGAATGCGTGTACGCAGGTCGACTCTTGCTCGAGCGGTGTTTGCACCGGGAGCAGCCCCGTCGTCTGCACCGCCGAGAACCAGTGTCACTCCGTGGGAGTCTGCGCGCCCGCCACAGGGGTCTGCTCCAACCCTGCACTGGCGAACGGAACGGCCTGCAATGATGGCAACGCCTGCACGCTGAGTGATTCGTGCCAGAGCGGCTCGTGCGTCGGCAGCAGCCCCGTAACCTGCGTCGCGGCAGACCAGTGCCACGTGGCTGGGGTCTGCAACCCAACGAGTGGGACGTGCTCGACGCCGGCTGCGCCAAACGGCACAGCCTGTAACGACGGAAACACATGCACCCAGCTCGACTCGTGCCAGCTCGGCGTGTGTACGGGGAGCAGCGCCGTCGTGTGTACCGCGAGTGACCAATGCCACGCGGCAGGAGCGTGCAATCCGAGTACCGGAGCATGCTCGAATCCTGCGGCCGCGAACGGGACGACTTGTAACGACGGAAACGCCTGTACGCAGAGCGATTCCTGCCAGAGCGGGACGTGCGTGGGCTCCAATCCCGTCACATGCACGGCGAGTGATGCCTGCCATGCGGCCGGAACATGCAGTCCAAGCACGGGAACGTGCTCCAACCCGTCGTCGCCCGATGGGACGGCATGCACCGGGGCGAACAAATGTCAGACGTACGCTTGCGCTGGGGGCACATGCGTGGGCGGAAATACAGTGGTTTGCACGGCAAGCGGGTCTTGCCAACTGGCTGGAAGCTGCGATCCGACGACGGGGGCCTGCTCGACCTCTGCAGCGCCTAATGGGACGAGCTGCAACGACGGCAATGCCTGTACGGCGAACGACGTCTGTACGGGCGGCACTTGTTCGGGCACACCCCTGACGTGCACCGCGAGCGGTCCGTGCACCTTGGCGGGAACCTGCAACCCGGCGACCGGGGTCTGTTCGAGCTCAAACGCGCCCGACGGAACCGCGTGCAACGACAACAACGCGTGCACGCAGACAGACTCCTGCGTCGAGGGGACGTGCACAGGAACGAACCCGGTCGTGTGCGCGCCGGCCGGCCTCTGCCAGGCATCGGCAACTTGCGATCCGGCGACGGGCCAATGCTCGGGACCACCACGATCGCAGTGCCCGGCAGTCAATCAGACCGTCGCAAGCACCATCTTTGGGACGACGGCGTTCCTCTACAGCGGGGCCAACCCCTCCCAGACGGGCGTAACGCCCGGGACGATTGTGCCGCAGCGGGCGGTAATCCTGCGGGGCCGCACCCTCGATACGTCCAGCAATCCCATCTCGGGCGCAAGCGTGACGGTTCTAGGCCACCCGGAGTTTGGGGCGACGACCACGATGAGCGATGGCACGTACACGATGGCCGTCAATGGCGGTGGTCCGCTGACGGTGAGCTTGACCGCTGGCGGCTACTTGCCCGTGCAGCGCACTCTGCCGACGCCATGGAACGACTATGCCGTCGTGGCCGACGTCGTGCTGACGGCGCTGGACGCGGCGTCGACCTCCATCAATCTGGCGAGCCCGACGGACTACCAAGTCGCGCGCGCGACCACCATAACCGATTCGGACGGCTCACGTACGGCGACTTTGCTAGTGCCGCCCGGGACTCAGGCCGTACTCAATACGGGGACGAGCTCGGTGCCCGTAACCACGCTCAGGGTTCGGGCAACGGAGTACACAGTCGGGACGACCGGGCCGTTGGCCATGCCCGGCAATCTGCCCGCCAACAGCGGATACACGTACGCGGTGGAATTCAGCGCCGACGAGGCGCTGGCGCAAGGCGCCGCCGTGCAGTTCAGCTCGCCTATTGTCTCTTACACGGACAACTTCCTGAGCTTCACGGCCGGCGAGCACGTCCCGGTCGGCTACTACGATCGAACCCAAGCTCAATGGATTCCGTCGCCTGACGGCCTTGTCATCGCGATAGTCAGCGTTACAGGTGGAGTTGCGAACATCGACGTAACGGGCGATGGGGTGGCCGACCCGCCGGCGACCCTTGCTACCCTCGGCATCACCGCTGGCGAGCAAGCGCAGCTCGGAGCGATCTACATTGCGCCCACGTCGCTGTGGCGTGTCTCGATTCCGCACTTCAGTCCGTGGGACTACAACTGGCCGTTCGGACCACCCCCGGACGCAGTGCCACCCAACCCTACTCCGCCGGGCCCACCCCCAGTCCCACCTAGCGCGTGTGGGGGCCTCAATGACGATTCGAACTCCCTCAATGCGTCCCGCATTGAATGCCAAAACGGCATTCTGCACGAGGCGGTACCGATCCCGGGTACCGCCTTTAGCCTGACGTACGCGAGCGATCGGGTTGCTGGTTACGGCGCCTATAACCACCTTCTCATTCCGCTGAGCGGCGCAGCCCTGCCGTCGGATATGTTGCAAATCGACCTCGAAGTCGATATCGTTGGACGGCAATTCTTGGCAAGCTTTCCGCCGAGCCCCAACCTGAACACGACGTTCGACTGGGACGGTAATGATGTCTTTGGACGGGCGCTCCAAGGTCTCCAGACGGCCAAGGTTTCCATTGGGTATGTTTATCCCGGTGTGTACCTCACGCCTTCGGAGAATGCGGCCATACAAGCATCGACCGCGCTCTTTGGCCATTTCTCGTATTTTGGGACACCCGCTACCGGTGACAGGACACGTCAGCAGGTCACCCTGTGGCAGTATGCAACAGCCCCTCTTGGGCATTGGGCCGTCGAGCCGATGGGCCTGGGGGGTTGGGGGCTAGAGGCGCAAGCTGCCTACGATCCGGGCGGAAAAGTGCTCCACATGGGCGACGGAACCAACGCGACGGCAGCGTCGCTACCAGGTGTTGTTCAGACGGTGGTTGCATCCGGTCCGCCAGTAGGAGGTTTGGGGCGCATACTCGCGATTGGTCCGGACGGGAGCTACTACATGAACGTCGACGACTCCGGAGTTGAGCGAATTCAGCCTGATGGAACCGTGCAGACTCTCGCCGCTCAGGCCACCTACTTCAGCACCCCGCGCGCTGGCGCGCTCGCGCTCGATGGCAGCCTGTACGTCGCCGACTCGTCCGCCAGTACGGTATCGCGGATCGCTCCGAACGGGGTTATCACGGTGGTCGCCGGCAACGGTACGCTCGGATTTTCGGGGGACGGCGGACCGGCGACGAGCGCTTCGCTGTGGTCACCAAACGGGCTCGACGTCGGTCCTGACGGTAGCATCTACATCGCTGATACCGGCAACAATCGCGTAAGAGAGGTCTCGCCGGACGGTGTTATCAACACGGTTGTTTTCAACGGCGGGTATACTCAATGCTGCTCAGGTCCGCCCCCCCCCTCTCCGGCGACGTCGGTACCTGTGAACCTAACGCTGGAGTCGGTACGTCTGGGACCAGACGGAAGCTTGTACGTGGTCGAGCAGGGGATGGTGCAGCGCGTTACACCCGATGGCCTCATTCGCCCGTTCGCTGGCAACGGACAACTGGATCTGGTTGGTTATGCAGGAGAGGGTGGATTGGCGACAGCGGCCACGCTGACGGGTCTGACGGATTGCGCAGTGGCAGCCGATGGTACCGTATATTTCAATGCAAACGAGGGCGTGCGCGAGGTGACACCTGATGGGCTCATTCGGACCGTAGCAGGCCTTCCCAGCGGGTACGCGAATGGCCCCTATCCTCTTCCGGACGGCTCCCCGGCGATTAGCACCGGCGTTCTTGTGATTGGCCTTGGCTTGGGTCCCGACGGTCTCGCGTACTTCGTGGACGGAGGCGAAGGGCAGGCCCTCCGTCGTGTCGAGCCGCCACTACCCGGGCTGAGTGCACTTACTGACAACTACGTGATGAGCGCCCTTGACGGGAGGAGCGTCTATACGTTCAACGGATTGGGCGCGCATATGGAGACAACCGACCCAATAACCGGCGCAACGCTTTACTCATTTGGCTACGACAGCGTCGGCCAGATCGTGTCGATAACCGACGTCAACGGGGACGTCACGACGATCGGACGAGACGATGCTGGTAATCCTACGAGCGTGGTCAGCCCATTCGGTGTCACGACGACTCTTCAAATTGGGTCGGATGGGTACTTGGCCGCAATCGCCGATCCCACCGGGACGACGCATCAGATGACTTACAGCTCCGGCTTGCTCACCGGCATCGTGTTTCCGAATGGCTTTGCGTCGACCAAGACGTACGACGCGCTGGGCCGCGTGGCCACCAGCACTGACGCGGCGGGCGGCCAGCTGACTTTCAACCGCGATCCGGATTCCGTCTCGAGTGTTGGAGTGACCAAGACGACCAGCCTCGGCGTAACGACGCACTACCGTGTCAGCGTCGGACCATCCGGTTCGAGCTCGTGGTCGAATAGCCTGCCTGGCAATCTCACGGCCACGCAGCAAATTGGCACGAACGCCAGTCGAACGGCGACGTCTCCTGACGGCACGCAAACGAGCACGACATTCGCGCCCGACCCGCGATTCGGAATGATCGCGCCGATTGCGTCGAATGTCTCGGTCTCGCTTCCATCGGGCCTGACATCGACAACGACGATGACGCGCTCCATCGTAACGGGCACCGGCGCCGCTCCGCTCGCAGCGCAGACAGACACCATCAACGTTAACGGGAATACTTGGACACGCGCATTCAACGCGGGCCCCCCCGTGACATGGACCACGACCAGCCCCGTCGGACGAGTCACCCAAACGACGGTCGACTTTGCGGGGCGGCCGCTACAGATTTCCCTTAACGCGACCCCGCCCGTCGCGCCGCTCTCGTTTCTCTATGACTCGCACGGTCGCTTGCAGCAAACTACCCAGGGCACGCGCATCTGGACGACTGGCTATGACGCCAACGGCTACGCGAATAGCCAAACCGATCCGCTCACTCACACGGTGAGCACGAGCAACGACCTCGACGGTCGGCCGCTCTTTACCACGCTGCCGGACCAGCGCGAGGTCGGCACCACCTGGGACGGCGACAGCAACATGAGCAGCATTACGCTGCCCGGGGCCTTGGCCACCCAGCCCGATCCGACCCGTAAGCATCAGTTCTCGTATACGCCCGTCGACTTGACACAGAGCTATACGCCGCCCGCCATCGCCACTGGATTGCCGTCGACGAGCTACTCGTACGACCTCGATCGCTTTCTGACCACGATCGCGCGACCCGACGGGATCGTGGTGACCCACGTGCCGGACTCCTTCGAGCGGCTATCGCAGATCACGTATCCACAGGGGACCGTCGGCTACGCGTACAACTCAAGTACGGGCCAGCTTCAGTCAACGACGGCTCCGAGCGGCGAGACGACCACCTTCCGATACGACGGCTTCCTGCAGAACAGCACCACCTGGAGCGGCCCGGTCGCGGGATCTATCACCTTCGGGTACAATGCGGACTTCCGAGTGATTTCGCAGAGTCTCAATGGCGGTCCCGACCTCTCCTTCGCCTACGACGACGATGGCCTGCTCAATCTCGCGGGCGCGCTAACGATCGTGCCCGATCCCCAGAACGGCCGACTGAGCGCTACGACCTTGGGTGCGGTCGCGGATGCATACGGCTACGACACGAACGGCCTTATGGCTAGCTACGCGGCCACGTACGGCGGCAACGTGGTCTACACGGAGACCATCGTTTCGCGCGACCTCAACGGGCGGATCACCGAGAAGACCGAGGCGCTCGGCGGGCCGACCCACGATTGGAAGTACGTCTACGACCCCGCAGGGCGACTCACAGATGTTACCGAAGACGGGAATTTCGAGGCTCACTACGGCTACGATGGCGACGACAACCGGACCACTTTCACGAGCGCCTCCGGTATAGTCAATCCAACGTACGACGTGCAGGACAGGCTTAGCGCTTACGGAACTGCGACGTACGCGCTCACCAGGAACGGCGAGCTGGTATCGAAGACAATCAGCGGCCAGGTCACGAGCTACACCTACGACGCGCTCGGCAACCTGCTCAGCGTTGGCCTGCCGGCGCCTCTTGCCGACGGGGCCCAGACGATCGGCTACATCGTGGATGGCCAGAACCGGCGCGTCGGACGCTCGGTCAACGGGACCTTGGTGCAGGGATGGCTATATCAGGACCAGCTCCGGCCCGTGGCGCAGCTCGATGGCTCAGGCACGAATGTCGTCGCTAGATTCGTTTACGGCAGCAAGTCCAACGTGCCCGATTACATGGTCACGAGCGGCGGCACGTACCGCATCCTGAGCGACCACCTCGGTAGCCCACGGCTCGTCGTCGACGCCAACTCCGGCGCCGTGATCGAGACGATCAACTTCGACGAATTTGGCAACGAGACGGATACGCTCGCTGGGACCTTGCCCACCGGATACGTCAGGATCCCATTTGGGTTTGCGGGCGGGCTCTATGACCCCGACACGGGGCTCGTCCGGTTTGGGGCGAGGGATTACGACGCGAGCGTGGGAAGGTGGACAAGTAAGGACCCGACGAGATTTGGTGGCGGGCTAATAAATGTCTACGGTTACGTTGGGAACGATCCAATCGATCACGTGGACACGGGCGGAACGGGCCCGTTGACATCACTAGCGGTCGAGGCCGCATGCCAAGCCTATGCTGCATATCAGTTCTACGTTTCTAGCAAACAGTTGGCTGCGTTAGCTGACCAAATTGCATCTTTGCGCGATCAGATTGGAAACGCCGAAGATCAGATGATGTGCAATAAGGAGCCAACGAGCGACCCGAGCGCGCTCCAACAGGAAATCAATCAGCTTTTGGCTGAGTATGCGAATCAGCAAGCGGCCTCGTCGGCGGCGTTCGCCGCTCAGGAGGTTATATGTGCAGCCTTGGGGGCGGCGGCTTTGGCCGCGCCGACCCCATGATGTTTACTTTGATAGTGGCAGTGGTAGGCATCGGTGTTCTTAGGGTTGTGCAGATATGGGCCTACCGTGCTTCGCCAAGTTGGGTGGCGCGGCGCAGCGCTCGGGACGACCAGACTGCCAGTATGTGGACGAAGGCCGTCTTTCGGCGTCGCTTGGCGATCTTCTACGGGGCGACTTTGCTATTCGTTGCTGGCTGGGCGACCTACGCGCTCGTCCTGAAACACCGCGCTACCGCACAGGCGCAACAGCCATCGACATCGTACCCGGTCGATGAGCCTTGAATGAGATCGTGCGTCTATGGAACCGAGGAGACAGGAACAGGTCGTCCGGTTCTGCTGCGGGTTGGCCTTCGGACTCTTCGCTGGCGTCCTGCTGGCTCCAGGCACTCAAATGCGACTGCATCGATTCTTCGGCATCGGGGACGGCACGTCTCTCGGCACTGGACTAGTGATCATCGCCGCTACAGGTCTCGGCGTCGGGATCTCCGCTTGGGTTACCACGCCACGAGGCCCGCAATGAACCGCACGCTCTCCATGCGCATGCTGAACGGGCCTCGTAGCCGAGGTCGGGGGAGGGCGAAAAGATAACCGAGCGGTTCTACGGGCGCCTGATCCACTTCGAGAAGATGGGCGTCTTCGAGCCCGAGCACCTCGCGGTCTTGATGAACGAGACCCATCGGACGAGGGCACGCTCGCGGCCGAGCGGTTGCGGTGGTCGTCTCACGGTTCCCCTTCGGGGCACGAGACGAGCCGAACCCCAAGAGCAACACCTGAATTTCTGCCTGGATTGGTCCCTGAAGGTGTCCCACTCTTTTGAGCTGTCATGGCGCCCTTCGATCCGAAATCTCCTTCTGAGTCAGGAATTACCGCGAGCCAGGTTGTTGCGGTTCGAGACCGGATGCTCCGCGGCGACCGAGTGTCGTGGGAGGAAGTCTCGTCCTGGGCTCGAAGCGGGAATGCGGACTTGATGGGAGCCGCGTTTCAGGCACTGATGTCGAGAACAGACATCATCGATGGCGTCGAGGGCGACCGATTCATTGTGACGTATCTAATTTTCATTATCGAAGGCCGGGGGGGTTCCGCGGAGATCTTTCAACTGCCCCCCTACATAGCGGCCCACGAGATTGCTCGTGTGTACAAGCACTGGCACGAGCATGCGTCGCCACCGGACGACAACCTGAAATACATCAGGAACGAGCTGTCGCGTTTGTACGCGTCGGGGGATGAAAAGCAGCGAAGGCGGGTGGTCGATGGCGCCCTTGAGCACATCTTCGAGGAGGCGTCATGTCGGCCGGACTTTGAGGATTGGAAGGACAGCCCGTTGCTAGCTGGGGCGATTGACGAGGCGATGGAGTGGATCCGGGGTCGACCATGAGCATCCCGCCGCGGCGGGAAGCCCTTCTGAGTTGTTCGCCACGCCATCTCCATGTGCAACGCGAAGTCGACCCTACCCCTGCACTCTCGACCTCGGCGCTCTTACGCTTTGGGAAGAAAAACAGGCGTCTGGTCGGCTTCGTGCCAACCGAGAACAAATGGCCGAAACCCCCACGTCTTCGAGTTCGTCGCCGCCCGGCAAACTGGCTAGAACACGAAATGGCAGCGTCGCGTATTGGTCGGCGCCGCGATCGTAATTTGGCAACCAACTTCGCAGTTCCGTGATCATGTCTCGGATCTGCTTGCGGACCGTCACAGCAACCCCTCGTTCGCGCACGAGTCGAACAGCGCCCCATAGCGGATGTATCCGAGCGCTATGCGCTCGCTCTTCCACCGGCCCGTTTTCACGATGACGTCGAGGCCCTTTCCTTTTCTAGCCGCGCTCGTCGCCAGGCCGCTCCGCAGTGAGTGCGGGTCGTTGAGTTTGCCCGATCGCGACGCGACGAGCGTGCGAGCTGGGTGCAGATCGCGAGCGAGATCGGTTCGAAACGCTGCGTCGCTGGTGCGTCGGGAGCGAGCATGGGCTCGAGTTCATCCGGAGCGCCGCTCCTCGCCCGCCGGGGAGGCAGGGCCCCATGGTCGAGCCCTGCCTCCCCACTTCAACGATGCGCGACCGCTAGCTTGCGGCCTTGACCGCCGGCGCCGCGCTGGCCGCCTGCGTCACCGGAGCCGCGCCCGTCGGCGCCGGCGCAGGCAAGCTCGTGACGTCCGAGCCCACGGCGGGCACGGTTCCCTTGATGTTCTTTTTCTGCACCTTGCCCTTGGTGGCGCGCGCCACGCGGGTCGCCTTCATCTTCACGACAGCCTGCGCCTTGACGGCGGCTTTGCGCGTTGCAGGCTTAAGGGGCACGAAGCCAAACTGCGCGAGCTGCTTCGAGGTCGAGCCGAACCGACCCTGAATGACGCTGCGCACGGCTTGCCGAACCGGGCGCACCACGAGCTCCGCTGCGCGCTCGGCCTGCACGGCCTCGCGCCAGCTCTGTTGTGCCGACTTGGTGGTCTCGGCCACGCTGATGAACCCCTGAAACTCCTTGATGAGGTCATCGCGCGTGACCGTGCCGGTCGCCAAAAGGAAGGTGTCGGTTGGTTGGTAGAAGGCCGCCAGGCCCGTGGTGAGCGCCTGGTAGGCGGCCTGTACGTCGGTCTTCGTGGCGTGGTTACTGGCGTTGGCAACGCCGGTGATGCTCGTCGTCGGCGGGGCACTGGCCGCGCTCGACGTGGGCGGGCTGCTACTTGCTACGGCTGTCGTCATGCTGCCTCCTTGAATGGGTGTTCTTCTTCTTCGTCCGTGTCGCCTGTCAGTTCGCTCCTTTCTGGGTGGATGAGGATGCTCGGAAAGGCCGGGTCGGGGTCGTCTTGGGGATCGGGATCTTCGGGGTCGCCGGCCTCGTGGTCGTCTTCGCCGCAATCGTCCGGATGCCAATACGCGAGGCGCTCGGCACTTCCCGGGAAGTAGGCCTCCGCGCACAGCTCGATGACGCAATCGTTCAGAGTGTCCTCGAGCTCGATGCCGCGCAGGATGCGCTTGGGATCGGAACGCAGAACCCGACGCTTCGCGCGGCGTGCGACGCGGTCGCCCTGCGCCGGATCGCCCAGGAGCGACGTGGCAAAGTCGCGCACGCGCGTGAAGATGTCGCGTAGCTCGCTGCGAAACAGGTGTCTCTCTTGCGGGGTCATGGCGGCAGGCTGTCCTTGCGGCGGGCAAAGGTTTCCCGGTTGCGGCGCGCCGTCGCACGCGCCGCCCGAGTCCGAGGTTGGGGTCGAGAGAAAAAGGGTGAGTGGCTAAGGCCGGTGTGGCTTGGCGTAGCGCTCCAAGAGCTTTTCGTTGGCCTTGCGGATCAACTCCATGTCCGCTCGAGTCGCGCTGGAGGGATCGAGGGTTATCGCGTTATTGAGGTCGATGGAGCACAGGTCCCACTGCCCGCGTGCGGCCTCTTCGTGCGCTCGCTGTCGAAGGGCGACCGCTTCCTCGGCCGGGTCGAGCTTCACGCTCGAGGGCAAACCGCTCGGCACCGGCGGCGCATGAGGAGTGCTCGTCGCCGAATTCGCGAGGCGCTCATGGTTCTCCGAGCCAGGGCTCTTCCACTTGCGAAGCGCCAACCCAAGAAGCAAGATCGCGGCGATCCCGGCGAGCGCGACCGCGCGGAGGGTGCGCCGGATGTCGGAGATCTGGTGGCGAACGTACCCCGCGGACATCTTCACGTCGGCCGCAATGTCCGCGTGCGATTCGCCAAAGATCGCGAAGCGCTCGAACCAGTGATGGGTGTGCGGAAAGCGGCTGCGGCCTTCCTCGATCAGGCGCGAGGCGAGGACGCTCTGCTCGATGCCGCCCGCGCCCGCGCCCAGCGTCTTTTCGTCGACGTCGACATGGCGCTCCAGGTGCTTTTTTCGGGCTCGCGCGCGATCGATCGACTTGTGGCGGGCCGACGCGCATAGATACATGCGAGTCTGCTCGAAGTCGCCAAGGGGTAGGTTCGAGTCTTTGCACGCCGCCTCGATGACGTCGTTCAGCACATCGTCGATGTCGCTGTGGGGCACGCCGCGCATCCGCGCGATGCCGCGGATGGCTTTGTGAAGAAGCGGGTCGGCGAGAACCTCTCGACGACGCGCTTCGTCCACATCCTGCATCGCAGAGCGGGTATCACCGCGACGGGTGCGAGACGTCAACAGGATGATGCGTCGCTCTGAAATCGGAGCGGACTCATCGTTCGTATTCGCGGCGGCGTTGTTGAGCAGCATCACAACCACCATCGTTGCAGGAGGCCAAAACGCGTCTCGCCTCGGTCGATTTTGGTGGGATAGTGTAGGCGTGCGCGGACGACCCCCGATCTTCGCGCTGTTGGCCCTGCTTTCTTGCCGACGCGCCGCCCCGCCCGACCCCGCGCCTGCTCGCATGGATGCCCCTGCCGCCGCTCTGGAGCCCGCGAGCAAAGCCGCGGAAGGGGGCTCGCTCCTCCTTAATGAGCGGCCTTACGATCTCGACACCGACGTGCGCGAGCGAATCGCACGCGCCCGCGCAGAGTTCGGGCCGAGCACGCCCGTGCACGTCGAGGGGGGCGTCTTCGTCATGGTGGCGCCCGATCGCAATAGGCTCTTCGAGCCCGCGACAGCCCTCGTGCACAACGCGCTGGCGGCCTACTTCAACGAGCGATTCTCCAAAGGACCCGACCGCGCCGTCACCGTATGGGTCTTTGGCGCGCAGGGCCCTTACGACGCGTATTGCGCCAAGCGCCTCGGCCCAGCGGGGGGCGACACGCTGCTCGGCTTTTATTCGATGAGGACGCGCGAGATTGTCGCCAACGTCGGGCCCGGCGTCTCGACGCTCACCCACGAGATCGTGCATCCCATCGTGCAAACCGACTTTCCCGCGGCCCCGGCTTGGCTCAACGAAGGCCTCGGCTCGCTCTTCGAGAACCCCGTCCTCCCGCGGCCGGGCGAAATCCACGGCCTCACGAACTGGCGGCTCTCGCGCCTGCGCCAAGCGCTGTCCTCGCCGACCGAGCGCCGCCAGGTCAGCCTCGAGACCTTGCTTCTCATGTCCGACTCAGACTTCCGCGGGCCCGACCAAGACCTCCACTACGCGGCCTCACGCTATCTCTGCCAATGGCTCGACGACCGCGGAGCGCTCTGGCCCTTCTACCGCGCGTGGCGCGACGATTACGCGGCCGACCCCACGGGTTCGCACGCCTTCAAGAGCGCTGTCGGCGCGGCCCCCGCGGACGTCCAGGCGGAGTGGGTCGACTGGATTCGACACCTGTGAGGTCCCAGGCGACACAAGCGAGGTTCGCACGCGGCCTACGCGCTTCGCACGGCGGACTCCGTGGATTCGCAGCGCTCCTAGGCAGGTTCGCCGGCCGACCACGTGGACTGTTCGCCGGAGGTCGTGCTCCGCAGCGCGGCCAAACGCGTTAGGCGGCGCTGCGAGCTCGAGGGTGTGCCGGAGAAACGGGGTTGCTCGTCGGAGGGAGACGTTAGTCGGCTCGACATTGCGCGTAGGCGGCCGGACTATGGCGACTGGCGGCCCCGTGATCACGCTCGCGCGGCCTGCGTGTGCGTTAGGCCGCGCGGAGACGCTCGTGGTATCGCGGCGAGATCGCTTGGTTCGCTTGCGAACACGAATGGGCCGGCGTGCAATGCGCGACACTGGGCGAGTGAGGGGCTCTGGCGGCTTGCGAACTGTGTTTGTCCGGCGTGATGTCGGCTCTGGCCGGCGGCGAGACTCGCGGGTGGAGACTGTGGGGACCTTTGTAAGGCTGGTGGAAGCGGGGGGTCGAGGGGTGACTGACTAGGGTGGAGATGGGAGACGACCCCGATGCCGGTCGGTCGACGTGGTCGGGCCCGGGCTCACGCGATAGAATGAGCCCATGGCTGACGCAGCTCGCGTTCTCGAGGAAGCCCTGGCGCTCAATGCCGATGAACGCGCCCGCATTGCGCGGCAGCTGATCCACAGCCTGGAAGCCTCGGATGCCGACGCGGTGGCCGCTTGGAGTGACGAGGTACGAAGACGGGTCGACGAGATCGAGGCTGGGACCGCTGAGCTCGAAGACTGGGACACCGTCCGAGCCCGCCTTGAAGCCGCTCGACGAACGTGAGGCGAGTCCGGTTCCACCTGGCCGCCAGTGTCGAGGCCGGGGCTGCGGTCGATTGGTACAATGAGCGCTTGGCGGGACTCGGCGACGAGTTTCGCGCCGAGCTCGTAGCCGCCGTCGAGCGGATCGGCGAAGGGCCTTTGGTGTGGCCATTCAGCGCCTATGACCGCCGCGCGCGATGCTGCTCCCTGTCGCGGTTTCCCTACTCGCTCGTATACGTCGTGTCGGAAGACGGAAGCGTCACCGTGGCCGCCGTCGCGCACGCGAGGCGACGGCCAGGGTACTGGATGCAACGCGTTTAGCGGTAGGGGCCGGCTTTCGCCCCGGTCACGCCGCCGCACTGATCTGGCGCTCACAACGCGCCTCGTGTGACGAGCAAAATGGACGAAGCATGGAGGAAGAGAGCCTCACGTCACACGCGCTCTCGCAGGCTGGCGGCTACTGGAACAGCGGCACGGCACTTTCAGGACCACAACACCCGAGGTCTGCACGGTATGCGGCGGCCCATATCTTCGTCTCTTCGACCTGCTACGACCTCATGGACCTACGCTCGGAGCTTGAGTCGTTCCTCAAGGACCTTGGCTTCGCGCCTGTGCTTTCGGATCGGCCGTCGTCCGACTTTGAGGCCCCAGGTGATCGAGACTCGATTGAAACATGCCTCGTGAACGTCCGAAGGTGCCCAGTTTTCATATGCGTGCTGTCACAGCGATACGGGCCACGTCTCGGCAAGGTTGGTTTCGACGACATCTCGGCAACGCATCTCGAGTATCGCGAGGCTCGAAAGGTTGATGCCAGGATCTACTTTTATGTGCGCGATCGCCTGGATGCGGACTACGAGATCTGGAGGGCGAATCCCATGGCGACCGATCTTCGCTTTCGCTGGGTGAAGGATCCGCGCGACTTTGGACTCTTCCCGCTAATTCGGGAGCACGACGATCTAAAAAAGGATGGTGCCAGCAATTGGAAATGGCCTTTTCGGGACTCGCTTGATCTAAAGGCGAGGCTCGGCTTCGATCTGAAAGCACGCTCAAGGAAGCTCTTGCTCCGCAAAATGCTCGAAGGCGGCCAGGTGCCAGCGATGAGTCTCTCGCCCGTGAGCGCTGCGGGTCCTGAGATCAGTCTCGACTGCCGTAACGTCGGTCCAACCACGGCCTTCGACGTGGCGGTTCGTTTCGCCCAAGTCTCTGAGTGGACTCATCTCGGTGACTTCCCCGGGGGCTACAATCGGCGCCAGGCCTTGCGAATGCCCTCGCCCGGCGCGACACACATGCCGATCGAAGTGCGCTACTCGACGCTGGCTGGCGACGTCCTAGAGCAGATGCTCGAGTGGCGGAATGAGAGCAACAAGATCTCCATTCGCCGCAAAGATCTCAGGTTCGCAGATACCGCTGACGCGGTCTAACCATGCGAATCGGCTCCTGGAACATCGCGCACATCGAAGCCCATTGGCGTGAACTCATCACGGACCCGCGCATCGACCTGGCTCTTCTCCAGGAAGCCGTTCCGCCTCCCAAAGGTCTTGTGCGAGAGACGATCCCTCCGCCTGGTGTGCCGTGGATCACCGCGGGAGCCGATCGACGCTTCTGCGCCTCGATCGCGAGGTTGTCCGACCGAATAACGATACGGCCAATACGGACGACTCCTCTCCCTGAAGCTCGCCAAGACGACTTCGGGGTATCGCTGCCTGGAAGCATCGCCGCATGCGAGGTGGACGATGAAGACGAGGGCACCATCGTCGTTGCGTCGGTCTACGGGGCTTGGGGCTGGCCGATCCCGTGGAGGAGGGGCGGATGGATCTTCGCGGACGCGACGGTTCATCGTTTGATCTCAGACTTGAGTGTGCTCGTCGCCACACAGCAAGGGCACAAGATTATCGTAGCCGGCGATCTGAACATTCTGTATGGGCACGGCGAAGACGGCAGCGACTATTGGAAGGCGCGATACGAAACCGTTTTCTCGCGCATGGAAGCGATCGGGCTGCCGTTCGTTGGTCCCCAGCATCCGCGCGGCGAACAAGCGACCCCGTGGCCGTTGGAGCTTCCGGCTGGGAGCAAGAACGTGCCGACTTTTCGGACGCGGAAGAGCGACCCGACGAGCGCCACAAGGCAACTCGACTTCGTGTTCGCCTCGCGCGATCTCGTGCCTCGAATCCAGGCGCGTGCGCTGAACAAGCCCCCGGAGTGGGGGCCAAGCGACCATTGCCGAATCCAGATCGATCTCGCGGAGCGGACGCAGATCGCGCAATGACGTCGGGAATGCGCCGACGGCGCAGGTGCGGTTCCACCTCGCGCCATGCGCGGGATTTGCTCTTTCCTGTGGGGAGTCCGCGAAGCCGGACGAGGCCAGAGGCCGAGTCCGAGCGAAACGGACGCAATACAGAAAGACAAAATCCTGTCCGCGCAGGTCCCGCAACGCGGGACCGATGATGGTTGCGCGGGCCCGCAAGCCGTGCGTCGGCTCCACGTGGGGCGGTCGCTGCGGCGTCGCCCCGGGCAGAGCGTCTTGTGGCCACCATTCGCTTTGAGCCCGACGCCAGAGAGGTCGGTGCCTTTGTCGACCGGCACCTGCTCGAAGACTTGCGCCGGCGCGATGCGATCGAGAAAGATGAGCGCACCGTGGCCCCCCTTCGGAAGCGTCCGCATTGGTGGGATTGGGAGCTAGAGCTTTCCGAGCACGCGGACGATCGCATGGAGGAACGCGGAACCGACCAGCTCGCCCTCCGGTGGATGCTTCACCACTGCAGCCGATGGCGGCGAAGCCGCACCGCGGGACGTTTCATCGTTGAAGCGACCTACCGCGGGACCGCATGGGAGATCGTGCTGGATCCCGACTACGATCGCCAATGCATCGTGGTCGTTACGATGTACACTACGGAGGTACGATGAAGGACGCAGCGGCGACAATTCAGATAACCTTTCGAAAGGGCCGCCCGCTCGCCGCATATCTCCGCATTCGGGGAACGAGGGTGAAAGTGGCGCGGACCAAGAAGGTCACTTCGTCGCTCCTCGTGGACTTCGACGAACGCGGCAACCCGGTTGGCCTTGAAATACTCGCGTTCGATTCGGCGACCGTTGGGCGCATCAACAGGGTCCTCGTTTCTCTCGGGCAGCCGGCGCTTCCGAAGGGTGAGCTCGCGCCGCTGAGAGCTGCCTGACCTGGTGAGTGCAAGCGCGGGCGAACCGCTCGGCCTTCGGCGTCGCCATCGAGAACCGCGGGGCGTAACCCAAGGTGCTCCGGTACTCGATGATACCCCTGCGAAGCTGACGTTCGGTCACTTCGCCAGCTGCGTTGTGCAGGAGTAGAGGCAACGCCCACTTACGCTGCCTGTGAATCGCTGGGCCAAGCACCACCGCAAGGTCGCCAGCGGGCCCAGGTACCGTCGCATACGAGCCCCACGGCAACGAGACCCCGACGGCCGGAGATATGGCCTTGGGCATGGGCACGCTCGACACGCTGTCGACGTGACTCGCTCGTGCCGCGGCAACAGGGGGGAAGGGCGCGACCAAGTGGCGCGGCGTCCCTCCAGGCCATTCCGACACCGAAAGTGCGACCTTTCGCCGTCGCGCTTCCTCGACAAGCAATTCACCCACGACATAGCGGTGGCATCCGCCAGGCTCCTGGCATGCGCAGAAAAAGATGACCCGACGACACGAGCGATCGCTTTCGACGATGAGGTCGAGCAGGTCCCCCGCGGCCTTCGGGTCCACGATCTCGATCCCGTCGCGCCCGTCTAGAACCGCTTGGTTGCCGAGGCGCTGCATCCACCGGTAGCGGTCGCGACCCAAGAGGTTCTCGAACGCATCGCCGCGAAAGCCGACGGCTCGCACCGCCCGGCTCGCGCGCACATCGACGAAAACCAATGGCTCGTAACCGCGCAGCGCCTCAGCTGCATCAAATGCCTCAACAAGATGTCGCGTGCTCCCGCCCCAGCCCCAATAGCCCCACATGAACGTCTCGATCACGGCCGCCCCTCCACCGCGAGAGACTACCAGCGCCTCGAGTGATGGGGTCGTACTCGGCAAGCAGGGTCGCCATGTTCGGAGGAGCCCAAACCGAGCTCGCTCCTAATACCGAGCTACCGTAACGAACGGCGAGGCACCAGCCGTGGCGACCGCGCGACCGGTTGGCTACCTTTCACGGACAGGCACACGATGGACGAAGCAGATCTCCTGCAGCGCATCACGGTGAACCCCGAGATTTTCGGCGGCAAACCAATCGTCCGCGGTCGGCGCCTCGCCGTGGAGCATGTGCTGGGCATGCTCGCTGCGGGCGACACGCCTGAGGTCATCCTCGAAGGCTATCCCTGGCTTGAACCGGAGGACATTCGGGCCTGCCTCATCTACGCTCGCCGGCTTGTGGGCCATGAGCGGGTTGAGCCGCTCATTCTCAAGACCGGCACGTGAAGGTCCTGCTCGACGCGTGCGTCTGGGGTGGCGCGCGTATCTCCCCGCGCGACCCGTCGATTAACCGATGAGATCCCGCTCTGGCGGTCGTCCATACGGGGAGAAAGGGACCTCCCCATGTCCAACCAAAACGATTCGCTCGTCTTTCTGACCGTGCGCGGCACGCTCGTGCCCAAGACCCTCGAGGCTGCCTGCAAGGTGCACAACGAGACCGCTGGCTCCCCGGACGGCATCGCGGCGGCGCGTGCCCTCGGCGATCTGAGTCACAAGGTCTACGCGCCGGTGCCGATGCCCGGCATGTCTGCCAAGGAGGGAGAGCTCCTCTTCTTCGACTGGTGGAAAAGCGCCGAAGGGATCGGCACCTTCTTCTCCGATCCACGCGTCCACGGCATGGCGTCCAAGCTCTTTTCGGAGAGAGAGGGCGTCGTCTGGATGCCCGCGCGAGGCGCGTTGGGCTTCGATCTGCCCGCACCGGCCAGCCGCGGCGAACGCTACGTCGGGGTCGTGCGCGGTCCTGTGGCGAGCCCCGAGACCGCGATCGAGACCTTCCGCGCGGTTCTCTCCGGCAAGCTGTCGGACGCTCGCAAGCGCGGACAGCTGTCCCACCAGCTCTTCGTGAAGATCCCGATGCCGGGCGCGTCGGCCGAGCCCGAGGTCCTCGGGGTGGACCTCTGGTGCGATGCCGAAGGAATGAAGCAGCACTACGGCGAGCTCACCGGGTACCAGAAGGCGTTCAGCGCGGCCCCTCAGGCGTCGGTCTGGACTCAGGCCTCGGCGGGCATCTGGTCGGAATGGTGACAGCTCGGCAACGAAGCTCAGCCCCTTGACCCACGGACGCTTCGAGGGGAGCCTCTTGCATGACCGAGGACGAGCAGGCTCGCCTCGTCGCCGCCCGAGGGGGTGACGAGGGCGCATTCCGTGCCCTCGTCGCGCCCCACCGCCGCGAGCTGCGCGCCTACTGCTATCGGATGGCGGGCTCGCTCGACGATGCCGACGATCTGCTCCAGGAAAGCCTGTTGCGAGCGTGGCGCGCGCTGCCTTCGTTCGAGGGCCGCTCGAGCCTTCGCACCTGGCTTTATCGCGTGGCATGGAGCGCTTGCGTCGATGGGCTGCAGAGCAAGCCGATGCGCAAGCTGGGCATCGACGTGGGCCCACCTGCCGATCCCGACGATCCGATCCCGCCGCCGCAGCTCGAAGGCTGGATCGGTCCCTGTCCTGCCACGCTGTACGAGGATGTTTCAGCGACCCCCGAGGCGCGCTACGGCTCACGCGAAAGCGTCGGGCTCGCGTTCCTCGCGGCGCTGCAGCTGCTGCCCCCGAAGCAGCGCGCGACATTGCTCGGTTGCGATGTGCTCGGGTGGTCTGCGCAGGAGTGCGCGGACATCTTGGGATCGAGCCTCGCTTCGGTGACAAGCTCGCTGCAGCGCGCCCGGGAAACCATCGACTCGCGCGCCGACCGCTGGCGCCCCACCTTGCCTGAGGAGCCCGTCGTCCGCGCTCTCCTCTCCAGGTACGTGCAGGCCTGGGAGCGCGCAGACGTGCCCGCGCTCACCTCGCTCCTGCACGAGGAGGCCACGCTCGCGATGCCCCCGCTTCCCATCTGGCTGCGCGGTCCCGCGGCGATCGGTCGATCGATCGGCGCGATGGTGCTGACTCCCGAGGCTCGCGGACAGTTTCGCCTCGCGGCGACGGAGGCCAACGGCCTGCCCGCGCTGGCCGCGTACCGGCGCCAGGGGGGCGACGGCTTCGAGCCGCTCGCCCTGCACGTTCTGTCTTTCGCCGGCGATCGCGTCGGCGCCGTCACGGCATTCCTGGACCCGTCGCTATTCGTGAAGTTCGATTTGCCGCCGCGACTCTCGGGCTGACTGCCGCTGCCGCTCGTCGCGCACCAAGCGCCACGGGTTTTCAAAGATTCGTCGCTCATGATTGCTCGCACGCCGTGCGGTGATGATGCGGGTTCGCAGCCCGCGCTCGGTGGTCACTACGTAAAGGTACGCTCCGCTGGAGACAGCGCCAGGGTAACGAGCCGGTCCCGACGGGCCGCATCGGCGAAGTCCACGGACAGCGGGTCTGTGAACGCCTGGGCCTCGACGTGGGTGGCGACTTCAATCCCGGCATCTTGCGAGTTAACGTGCGCTGCGGAAATCTCGAAGTCGATCGGGCCCAGCGCAGCGCGGTGCTTGCTGGGCGCGAACCGAGGAGGCCGACCATGAAGCGCGAGCAACTCACCGAAAAGATTCTCGACATCAAGCGAGAGAAGGATTGGAGCTGGAAGCACATCGCGGGCGAGATTGGCTGCATGTCGCCGGTGCTCGTCGTGGGTGCACTCCTGGGTCAGATGCGGCTGCCCAAGGTTGCGGCCGAGAGGGCTGCGGTGCTTTTTGGCCTTTCGGTGACCGAGACGCGCATGCTGAGCGAAGTCCCAACGCGCGGCACACCGATGCCGCCGACCGATCCGCTGCTCTATCGTCTGTATGAGCTGCTCATGGTCAACGGTCCTGCGTGGAAGGCACTTATCGAGGAGGAGTTCGGTGACGGCATCATGTCCGCCATCGACTTCGACATGGAGCTCGAGCGGCTCCCGAATCCCAAGGGGGATCGCGTGAAGTTTACGATGTCCGGCAAATTCCTCCCTTACAAATACTACGGCAGTGAAGGCGGTGCGCCCGAGAACGGCCTGAAAGAGGACTGACCCGAGCCCAAGACCGGGGCACACGACTTCGCCGCCATGAACCCCGACGAAGGTGCCAAGGCCTACGCCAAGGACATCAAAGTGGTCGACTTGGAGCTGTACGACACCGGGCACTTCGCCTTGGAAGAGGAGCACACGGCGATTGCGGCACGCATCCGCCGGTTTTACGCGGAGCGCGCCATTCGCACACGCACTTGCACGGGGGCTTGGGGCTCGCAGCAGGGCCGAACGTGGTCGTGGGGCAAGCGTACGAGCCCGGCTGGATTGGATCGAACGATACGTACATCGCGCCGACGAGCACCAACCTTGCGTGCACCCGCGACGCGACGTGGACCGCATCGGTTGGGAGCAATGAGAACCTGCCGATTGATTGCGTGAACTGGTACGAGGCGTACGCCTTCTGCATCTGGGATGGGGGCTTCTTGCCCAGTGAAACGGAGGCGGAGTACGCGGCGGCAGGTGGCAGCCAGCAGCGCGAGTACCCGTGGGGATCGACAGACCCCGGGACGGCAAACCAATACGCGATCTACGGCTGCTATTACCCAAACGGCTCGGGTTGCACGCTCACCTTTGCGAACATCGCGCCCGTAGGAACGGCCACCTTGGGAGTCGGACTCTGGGGGCAGCTCGACCTGGCAGGCAACATCGTCGAGTGGACCTTGGACGCGTACGGCCCCTACCTCGATCCGTGTGTGGATTGCGCCGATCTTTACAATCTCTCCGGGCAGCAGGCGTGTGGGGGGAGCAACTTTCAAGCGAGCGCGTCGCAGTTGCTCCCTACTGCCAGCGGGTCTTTCGAGCCAGTGGGTCGCGGCGTCGAGGGCATCGGCTTCCGCTGCGCCCGCACTCCCTGACGAAAAGGGAGAGGGCCGGCCCGAGCCCCATCTCGGCCGCGACCGTCTCGGCGGAAAACGCTCCACCAGAGCCGCCCAAAGCGTTGCGATAACCACAAGCCGTGACGCCTCTTTGGTGGGACAATCCGTGCATGCTTGAGCCATTCGCCACAAGCCATCGCCGGTGGTCGCTGTCCGCGTTCGCGCTCTTGGTAATCGCTGCCTGCGGCGGTCGAACGAGCAGTACGAACCCCGGAACCGGGAATGGCGGCGGCTCGGGCACGAACGGCGGCGCCACGACCGGTACGGCTAGCGGCGCAAGCTTGGGGACGGTCTCCGTGATCACGTCGGGCACGAGCAGTGGAACTCTCACCAGGGGAAGCGTCGTGGGCGCAAGCGGCACGACCACGAGCGGTTCGGCGGGGAGTACAAGCGGCGCCGTTACGATGGCGCTCCCGGCGTGTCCGACGCCGACGTTCATGCCGCCAGCCGGTGCGATCGCGCCGGGCAGCAACGTCGTCATCACTGCGGCGGGGCTTCCCGCGGGAGGCGAAATCCTATTCACGATCGACGGCACGATCCCCACTCGAGCCAGCCCCGCGTACAACGCCGGGACTGTCGGCATCCAAGTCATCACTGTGTCCGAGACGTTCAACGCGATCTCGAGCACGATGGGCGCAACGTGCACGGACTCGGCGGTCGCCTCCGCCTGGTACATCATGGAGCTCACTCCGCTTTCGGAGGGTGGTCCCTCTGGCCCTGTCCCGCCGAGCTGCGGCCCTGGCGGCCCAGGCATGACCAACTGCGGTCCCGGGGGCAGTGGGACCGAGAGCTGCTGCACGAGTCTGGAAGTGAGCGGAGGGACGTACTACCGGACGTACATGAACGATGGCAGCGGTGCGACCGGAGAGGTCGGGCCGGCCACGGTGAGCAGCTTTCGCCTCGACAAGTATGACGTGACGGTGGGCCGATTCCGGCAGTTCGTAGGCGCCGTTCTGCCGCTCGATGGCGGCGTCGGATGGCTACCGCCTCCGGGGTCGGGAAAGCACACGCACTTGAACGGCGGCCTCGGGCTGGTGAACGTCGGCAGCGACGCCGGAGCGGCCTACGAGCCCGGCTGGGTTGATGCGGACGACAGCAATGTGGCGCCGACGGACGCGAACCTTGCTTGCGAGACTGGCACGTGGACCAATTCGCCGGGGACACAAGAAAGCCTGCCCATCGACTGCGTGAACTGGTACGAGGCGTATGCCTTTTGCATCTGGGATGGGGGGTTCCTTCCAAGCGACGCCGAATGGCTTTACGCGGCGGTGGGAGGCGCCCAGCAACGGGAGTATCCGTGGGGTTCGACGGATCCCGGGAGCATGAGCCAGTACGCGATCTACGATTGCCTCTACCCGAACGGCGGCGGACTCTGCACGGGCGTAGCAAACGTCGCCGCGGTCGGGACGGCCACGATGGGCGCGGGCATGTGGGGTCAGCTCGACCTGGTTGGAGACCTCGAGCAATGGAACATCGACTCGCCCGATATGTTCAACTATGTCGAGCCGTGCGTGGACTGCACATACATATCTGGGGCAACGGCGCGAGTGACGCGGGGAACGGGGTTCGGACAGCCCAACGCATTCGAAAACGGCAACCCCGTGCTACAGCCGTTCCTCGTGACCGGAGATGAGGCGCCGACGACTCGCGACGCCCAGATCGGCTTCCGCTGCGCCCGCACTCCCTGACGCGAACGGTGGGCCAGAGGGCCGACCCTCGGCGTACACCCTGCCCTTCGGACCGGCAGCTTTCGCATCGCAGCTCGGCAGTGGATACCGCGACCTCGCGTTCCCACCCCTAATCCGCGCTCCGACGTTTGTACGTGCCGATCGCATCAGTCCACGACCGTTTTCCGCGAATAAGGCCAGATACGTCTTTTTTTACACGATTATTCACAATTGAACGCGTCCGTAAGGAGCTTGAATTGGCTCCACGGCAACTTTTAGCGCTAGTTTGCACGATTGGAACACCCGTTTACACGATTGGTACACCTGTTTGGGCACTGATCGCGTCCGAGTGCACCAAGCGTGGCACTCTTTTTCACGGATGCGCACGATACGAGCGTCCGATCGTCCCCGTTTACGACTCCGGATCTAACTTTAGGCACTGTGCAACGACCTTACGGGTGCATGTTCGGCTCTAACGGGAAACTAAGGGCAGATCCGGACGAGATGTACATCATCCGAGAGGCCCAAGAGCTGCGCAACAAGGGCCACACGCTCGAGCAGATCGCGAATGACCTGACGTTTTGGGGCTACCGAAACAGGGCACACAAGCCTTTCAACACTACGCAGGTGTGACGGATGTTGAAGAGGCACGCTTGCGCTACCCTTTTTTGATGGACGCCGATTGAAGAATTAGCGTTTTTCGTAGCCAGTCGCCTTTCCATGGAGACGACTACGTGCTTATGTAAACGACATGGACGTCGACGACCTGTTCGCCGAGGCGAACGCCGTGAGCACGGCCGCGGTTGCAAGGTTTGCGGACATCTCCGAGGCCACCGCCCGTGATTGGGCCCTCGAACTCGGCGTCGTACGGGTCGGCGCGAGCTTCGCGTGGGCGCGCGAAGACGCCGAAAAACTGCTGGAATCGTTGGATTCTGAGGCGCAGGAAACAGAGGACGACGACGACCAGGACGATGAAGAAGACGACGACGAGAGCGACGAAGACGATGAGGTGGAGAACGAGGATGACGAAGACGGGGACTCCGCTGCATGAAGTCCTCAG
>Ga0302324_100006206_pt1 | contig 25867 bp, 25 predicted proteins | sample Palsa_T0_1_FD_201949 | JGI IMG/M metagenome (GOLD analysis project Ga0302324, IMG submission 201949) | Peat permafrost microbial communities from Stordalen Mire near Abisko, Sweden - Palsa_T0_1 | ecosystem: Environmental > Terrestrial > Soil > Palsa > Peat permafrost | place: Sweden: Abisko... | reverse complement strand
CTCCGGCGCCGTAGACGAAATGAGCAAGGATCCCCATCTTTCGAAGGCTCCGCCTTACATCCGCGACGACCTCCTTTTCCCTTATCTAGCGGGCACCACTTTTTCGCAGCAGTTCCTGAAGGCCCATTCCGGCTGGGCGGATTTGAATATCCTTTTCGCCAATCCGCCGGTGTCCACCCAGCAGATCATGCACCCGGATCTCTATCTAGCCGGTGTGAAACCCGAAAAGGTCACGCTGCCTGAATGGAAAGGCCTGATTCCCGCGGACTGGAAATTCCTCGAAGAAAACGTCATGGGCGAGTTCAACCTGGACGAAGTCCTGAAGCAGTATCTCGATCAACCCCGAGGCGATAAGCTGGCGGCCGCCTGGCGCGGAGACCGCTACGCGTCCTTCGAGAATCAAAAAACCAAGGAAATTCTCCTCGTGTTCCTGGTCGATCTAGACAACGTCGAAGATGCCGCCCGTTTCAGCGGCCAGTACAGCGAAGCCCTCGAAAAGAAATACCCCACGCGCACGCAGCTCGTGCGGCGCCCTAATTTCTTCCAGTTCCAGGCCAATGGCAGCGGCGTGTTCCTCCGCTGCGTGGGCACGCAGTGCCTCACGGTAGAAGGAGCCACTCGCGACCTCTTCGACAAAATCAACTCTGCGCTGGGCTGGATGCCCGCCCCCGGTTCCACCACGCCGCCTGCAAGCAACGAATCCATAGCACAGCTTATGGCGTTTCCTCAGCTACACGCCGCCAGTCTGGCGCCCGCCCCGTAACTCCGCATCCGTTGCTCCGGTTCGCTTTTCTCGATAGTCTGGCCTGCGGCATTCAGACAGAAATCTCGATGAGCCTATTCGATCTCCCTCGCGTACCGGAAGCCGAAGTCATGGAGGATTCCGCCGAGGTCGAAGCCTACTCCTCCGCGGCCGCCCAGGCCTACCTCGATAAAATTGACGACACCTTCGTCGAACACGCCCTCCGCCTCGTCGCCGGCAAGGAGCGCGGTCGCGCCCTCGATATCGGCACCGGCCCCGGACAAATCGTCCTGAAACTGGCCCGGCGTCTAAAGCTCTGGAAGTTCGTGGGGATCGACCGCTCGGCAAACATGATCGCCCAAGCCGAAGGAAATCTCGCCGGCACAACAGAAACCGCAGGCCGCGTCGACTTCCACGCCGCCGACGGAAACCGCCTCGCTTTCCCCGACGCATCTTTCGATCTCGTGATGTGCAATTCCGTCCTGCACCACCTCGCCGAGCCGCGAAATCTCCTCGCGGAGATGGCCCGCGTAGTAAAGCCCAACGCGGCAATCCTGCTTCGCGACCTCCGCCGCCCCACCCGCCTCGCCTTTCCGCTCCACGTGCGCTGGCACGGACGCCATTACACCGGCGCCATGTACAAGCTCTACAAAGATTCGGTCCACGCCGCCTACACTCCAGCCGAGTTGAAAGCGTTGCTCGACGCCTCTCCCATCCAGCACGCCCGAGTATTCGCGCATCGCGCCACCCACATAGGCATCGAGCGCCCTGCAAAAACCTGAATCGCAATCGATTGCAGCCGCTCGAAAGCACGAGTGCCCACAGTGACCTCGACAGCACGTGGGTCCTTCTTTCTTTTATCGCCGTCATCCTGAGGAGCGCAGCGACGAAGGATCCCTCCCTGTTTCGCGCAAATAGGTGATCTCTACAAATTCGCCCTGTTGTTGCGGGTGCCCCACCCTTGAGGTTTTACAAGGGTGGGTCTTCGACGAGGGATATGCTTCGTCTCGCCAGTCGCCGCCCCGGATCGTCGTTCGTCGGGCGATTTGACAGGGGTTTCGCCGCAACATACGATTCTTGCTTCCCCATGCGACTAACTACACAGCTTGATTTACGGGCGAATTACGCGACGCGGCTATTTTTGCTGCACTTTGGCAGAGGCTTGGCTGCGGCAGTGCTGGGCCTTGCGCTTGTGGCTGGGGCGCCGGCGCAGGCGCCGGCCGTGGGGGCCGCGGATGCTTCGCGGTACCTCAACACGATCAAGGCGCTTACCGTGCCGGCGATGGAGGGGCGCGGCGACGACACGAAGGGGATCATGCGGGCAGCGGATTTGCTGGAGCGGTGCTACAAGAGCCTTGGGCTGGAGCCAGCGGGTACGAACGGATACCTGCAACCGTTCAGCGTGATTACCGGAGCGAAGCTGGCTGGGAATAATCGCGTGGCGGAGCGAGTGGGCGCGGAGGAGAAAGAATTGAGGCTGAACGAGGATTTTGTGCCGTTCAGCTTTTCGTCGTCCGGGGAGGTGAGCGCGCCGATGGTGTTTGCGGGGTACGGGGCATCCGCGGACGAGTTTCACTACGACGATTACAGCGGGATCGACGTGAAGGGCAAGATCGTGGTGCTGCTGCGTTACGAGCCTGGGGGATTCGCGGCGAAGAGCGGCGGCCAGGGGTTGACGCGGTACGCGACGCTGGTTACCAAGGCCATCAATGCGCGGAATCACGGCGCGGCGGCAGTGGTGATCGTGAATGGCGCGCCCGACGGGAAAACCGGGAGCGGCGGGGAGGATTTGCTGACGCGGTTTGGAAGCGTCAGCGGGCCGGAGGATACCGGGATCGTGCTGGTGCAGGTGAAGAACGCCGTGGCGCAGGAATGGTTTGCAGCGGCGGGGAAAACCCTTGCGGGCGTGCAGGGCGAGATCAACGCGTCGACCAAGCCTGAATCTTTTGCGTTTCCCGACAGCGCGCGGCTGACGCTCGACGTGCATATCGCAACCGAGCGGGCGACCGTGAACAACGTGCTGGCGTATCTGCCGGGCAAGTCGGATGAATACGTGATCATCGGGGCCCACTACGATCACCTGGGATATGGGCATTACGATTCGCTGGCGCCGGCGCAGATCGGGCAGATTCATCCGGGAGCGGATGACAACGCGTCGGGCACGGCGGGATTGCTGGAGCTGGCGCGATTGTTTGCGCCGCTCAAGGGTCAACTGCCACGCGGAATTTTATTCGCATCGTTTGCGGGCGAGGAACTCGGGCTGCTGGGGTCGGCCGATTGGGTAAAGGAGCCTACGCGCCCGCTCGGCAAGGCTGTGGCGATGATGAATATGGACATGATCGGGCGCATCCGGGACGAGAAAGTTTACATCGGCGGCGTGGGGACGGGATCGACATTTGCGGCAACACTCACGAAGGCGGAGAACGGATCCCCGTTCCATGTGGAGAATTCGGCCGGGGGATACGCGTCGAGCGACCACACGTCGTTTGTGGCCAAGCAGATTCCGGTGCTGTTCTTTTTCTCGGGGCTGCACTCGGATTACCACCGGCCGTCGGACACGTGGGAGAAGATCAATGCGACGGACGCGGCGCGACTGCTCGACATGGTGGCGCGGGTATTGCTCGGGATCGATGAGTCAACGCAGAGGCCGCAGTTCGTCGCGGTGGTCGAGCACGAGAATCCGCATGAAGGAGTGGCGAGCAGCGGCGGGGGCGGCGGTTACGGGCCGTACTTTGGCTCGATTCCGGATTTTGGACAGGTTGAAAAAGGCGTCCGATTCAGCGACGTACAGCCGGGATCGCCCGCGGCCAAGGCGGGATTAAAAGGCGGCGACGTGCTGGTGAAATTCGGAGAGAAGGCGATCACGAATCTGTACGATTTTACCGACGCGCTACGGGCGAGCAAAGTGGGCGACGTGGTAGAAGTGACCGTGTTGCGCGACGGGAAGCCGGTGAAGACATCGGTGACACTGGAGCAGCGGCGCTAGGCCGAGCCAGGTAAGTAAAAGGCGACGAATGCGACGACACTTTTTGTTTTATCCCTCGGTTTCTTTCCTCGCGATCGCGGTGTGCTTTGCGCCGTTTTTCCTGCCGGGATGGAATAAAGGCGGAGCCATGGCCGCAGCAGCTTCCGGCAGCGACGGCAATGCGCCGCTCGTGTTTGCCGGCGAAAAGCACCTGGCAAATGTGCGGCAGCTGACGTTCGGTGGCACGAACGCGGAGGCTTACTTTTCCGCGGACGACAAGTTTCTGACGTTCCAGCATCAAGGGCAGTTCTACGATCCGGCGACGCACGCGAATGTGGGTCCTGCGATTCCCTGCGATCAAATTTATACGATGCCCGTCCCAAGCGCGGCTGGCGGCGAATTGGGCGAGATGAAGATGGTGAGCAACGGGAAGGGGCGCACCACGTGCAGCTACTTCTCCCCTTCGGGCGACCGGATGCTTTATTCGTCCACGTTTGCGGCGGGCGATGCGTGCCCACCGCCTCCCGATTATTCGCACGGATACGTGTGGCCGATCTACGACACGTACTCGATCTACACCGCCAAGCGCGATGGCAGCGATATCCAGCCGCTCTCAAAAGCCCCGGGGTACAACGCCGAGTCGACGATTTCGCGCGATGGGAAGCACATCGTATTCACGTCCACGCGGAACGGCGACATCGACATCTACACGATGGATACGGACGGGTCGCATGTGAAGCAGTTGACCCACGAGCTCGGATACGACGGCGGGCCGTTCTGGTCCTACGACGGGAAGAAAATCGTGTATCGCGCGGAACATCCCAAGACGGAGGAGCAGATCCAGGATTACAAGGATCTGCTGGCCCGCGGGCTGATTCGTCCCGGAAACCTGGAATTGTGGGTGATGAACGCGGACGGCTCGGACAAGCGGCAGGTGACGCACAATGGCGCGGCGAACTTTGGCCCTTACTGGCTGCCGGATGGGAAGCGGATTATTTTTGCCTCCAATGTGGGGGATACCAAGGACCCGAGCGGATTCGATCTTTACGTGATCAACGAGGACGGCACCGGGACGGAACGCGTTACCTACTACCCCGGGTTCGATGCGTTTCCCATGTTTTCGTCGGATGGCAAGAGGCTGGTGTGGTCGTCGAACCGGAACGGGCGCGCGCCACATGAGACGAATGTGTTCATTGCGGATTGGGTGGAGTAGAAGGCGCGGCCTTTCTTGCGGGAGCGGGGTGGTTTTTTGAGAGAGCTTCGAACGTCGCCAATCGGGAGATTGGCGTTCCCGGGAACGCCGGAACTGACGTTCCGCCCCTATGCTCCGGACGCGACGCCGCGGTGGTGATCGCTAAAAGACCCACCTTTTTAAAACCGTAAGATTGGTGCATCCCGAAGGGCAAAGGCAAAGAAACCCGCTGAAACGTCGCGATTGCCCTCTGTAGTTCCGCCCACCTGAATGCGGAGAAAAACAAAAGCAGATCCCTCACTTCGTTCGGGATGACACGTGGGGGGATTAGTGCGATCAAGACACGCGGTGGCTTAGCGTCGCGTAACGGCTGCTTGCTCCCACCAAGTTATGCGCTGGGGCTAAAGGCGGGTGAGGCCCTTTTCGTCGAAGCCGAGGACTACCCGGCCGCCGGCGACCACCACGGGGCGGCGAATCAAGTTGGGCTCCCTGGACATCCACTTGATGGCCTCTTTGCGCGACGGCGGATCTTCCTTCATGTTCTCTTCGCGATAGGTTTCGTTGCGCGTGTTGAGGAAATCCGTGTGATCGCGGTTGCCGATCAGCTTTTCCAATTCGGCGGAGCTGAGGCGCTCTTTGGCGAGATCGCGGAAGTAGAGCTGGTAGCCGCGCCTTTCGAGAAACTTTCGCGCCTTGCGGCAGGTGGTGCAGTTGGGCTTGTGCAGAAACTGCACCTTCTTGCCCGATTTCTTTGCGGATTTGGCGTTGGCGGCTGGCGGCTTTGTGGTCATGATCCATTCTCCTCAGTAGCGGGGCACGTTGGGGTCGATCTCGGCCGACCAGAGATCGATTCCGCCGGACATGGAGCGCGCTCCGTCGACACCCTGCGAGCGGAGCCAGGCGGCCGCGTCCAGGCTGCGCATACCGTGGTGGCAGAAGAACACGATTTCGCCGGCGGCCTGCAATTGAGGCAATTGCGCGGGGATTTGGCGCAGAGGGATCAGGGTGGAACCGTCGATATGGGCGGCGTCATATTCCCATTGCTCGCGGACATCCACGAAGGCGAACTTCCGACCTTGTGCGAGCAGGGCCTTCACTTCGCCGGGCGTTATCTCGATGCTGGATTGCTGATCCGTCATATGGAGCGCATCGGAGAATATCACAGGAGCGGGACTATGCGAGTAACAGGGTGATGAATGCTGCGGGGCTATGGGAAACCCGGGAGAAAAGCGCCAATCGGGAGATTGGCAATCCCGGGAACGGATAAAGACACACGCGCTGCGCGACTGTTAGTGGCCGCGGAAGTTGGGCTTTCGTTTTTCGAAGAAGGCGGCTAGGCCTTCGGCGCAGTCGTCGGTGAGGAAGCAGTGGGTCTGGAGGCGGATCTCTTCGTCGAGGGCATCTTCTAGTTCTTTGTGATGCTCGCCGATCATGGTGCGCTTCACGTCACGGTAGACGATCGGCGGACCGGCGGCGAGGCTCTGGCCCAGCTTGGCGGCTTCTTCCTCGAACTGGTCCGAGGGGAAGATGCCATACAGAATGCCGATGCGGAGGGCCTCCTGCGCGGAGAGGCGCTCGGCGGTATAGAAGAGTTCCGAGGCGCGCGACAAACCCACCAGGCGCGGCAGAAAGAACGTGGCGCCAAAATCCGGATAGAGGCCCACCTGCGCAAAGGACTGCGAGAAGGTAGCCTGCTCAGAGGCAATCCGGAGATCGCAGGCGAGCGCGATGCTCATGCCGGCCCCGGCTGCCGGACCATTCACGGCGGCTACCACCAGCTTGGGCATGGTGGCGATGGCTAGGCAAATCTCCTTGCCCGCAACGAGCATAGCCTGCAGTTCCCCCACGGCGCGGCGGTTGCGCGCGTCGCGAATGCGGTCAAGATCGCCCCCGGCACAGAAGCCGCGCCCGGCGCCGGTGAGGACAATGACGCGCACGGACTTGTCTTCGGCGGCGTGAAGCAGGGAATGAACGAGCGACCGGCACGTCTCGACATCGAGGGCATTGAGCTTTTCCGGGCGGTTGAGGCGGATGGTCATGACGCCGCCGGCACGCTCCTCCAGAACAGTGGAGGACGATGCCCGCTGTTGGGTAGCGCTCATGGCGGCAAGAATTCCTTAGTCGTCAGTCTTTCAAGCTTTTCAGCAGTTCGGCCAGCTTCTTGAAATAGCGCATGGTGACGCCGCCGTTGGCCTCCGAAGTAGAGGGCAGAACAAACACCTGGGCGCCGTAGAGGGTGTCTTTCTGCAGGCCCAGCTTGCACGGCCGGCCGGCAAATTTCTCGTAGACGATCTTGCCGTTGAAGGCGATGACCCGGGGCCTGTGCTCTTCGAGCTTCTGCGCCAGCAGGACGCGCCCTTCGGCGAACTCCTGGCGCTCGATCTCTTCCACGGTGCGGGTGGGGCGCTTGACGAGGTCGGTCATGCCGATGCCGAACTCGAGCATCCGGCGGTCATCCTCATAGCTGAGGGGCTCCGGAATCACCCCGGATTCATAAAGGATGGGCCAGAAGAGGTTGGTGCGGCCGGCATAGTAGTGCCCGACGCGGGCGGAGCGGTCGCCCGGGTTGGGGCCGACCAGGATCATCTTCATGCCCTTGCGGAGATAGTCAGGGAGTGTTCGCATAGAATCGCGGTTCGCTTATCCAGACAGCAGGACTTGCCTTTCGGGTGATTCTCCCAGCGAATAAGGGCCAGTTGCAGCAACTACCTATGATTGAGGAACATGGATGCCGGAGCGCTTTACCGCCCCGGTAATGATACTACAGGGAGTCCCGCGATTCCCGGGCGGGTGGGATTTCGGTGCGAAAGTTACATCGTTTCGCCCTTAGCCGCATCCAATCGTTCACGCGCAGGCAGACTTCGATTCTGAGGTTCCGGGACCTGTGCTACCCTCTCCTATGGAAAAACATTCGATGAGCTCGTCCAAAGTGAATCCGCCGGTGCCGCCGCACTCCCTGCCTTCGCAGGTGGTGAAAGACGATGAGCCGTTGTTCGTCGCCGCGGCGAAATCCGGGGATATATCGGCGTTCGAGACGCTGGTGGGCCGCTACGAGCACAAAATCTTCCGCCTCACCCAGAACATCACCCAGAATCGCGAAGATGCCGAGGACGCCATGCAGGAGGCGTTCCTGAAGGCATACGAGCACCTGGGCGAGTTCCAGGGCAATTCGCGGTTCTATACCTGGCTCGTGCGCATTGCGGTGAACCAGGCGCTGATGAAGCTGCGGAAACGGCGCCCCAACCAGATATCCTTGGATGAAGAGGTGGACACGGGCGAGGACATGGTACCCCGCGAAATCGAGGACTGGGGACCGTCTCCCGAAGAGCGCTACGAACAGACCGAACTGGCGCAGATTCTATCGACTGTGGTGGGGGAACTCGAGCCTGGTTTCCGAATCGTTTTCCAGCTGCGCGACATCGAAGAATTGTCCACCGAAGAGACAGCAGAGGCGCTGGGGCTTTCGGTTCCGGCCGTGAAATCGCGCCTGCTGCGGGCCCGGCTCAAATTGCGTCAGAAGCTCAATCGATATTTTCGGCGAGGAGAAAACTCGTGAAGTGCAAAGGACTGCTGTCGGAGCTGGCAGATTATCTCGATGAGATGCTCGATCCGGCGCTTCGCATGGAAATCGAAGAGCACCTCGCCAAGTGCAAGAACTGTCGGGTAGTCGTAAACACCACAAAAAAGACCATCGAGATTTTTTGCAACTCCGAGCCAGTCCCTCTCCCCGTCGATACCCGCCAGCGATTGCACGTAGCCCTAGAAAAGCGCATGAGACGCGTACAGGCTTAGTCCCCCTGGGAACGCCAATCTCCCGATTGGCGGTTTTTACAGGCACCCATCCCGGATCGAGCCTGCCCTCCCCGCGATAGCACCCCAAGAAGAATTTTGCAGTCATTCTGAGCGCAGCGAAGGATCCCTCCTTGCCGTTGCTCTTCGCCGTTGTTGTTCGCTGTCGCCGTTGCGGGTGCCCGACCCTTCGGTGGCAAGGGTCGGTCTTTCTTGCCGTTGCCTTTCGCAGTCATTCTGAGCGTTTTGTGCGAAGTACGGTTTTCCATCGCTCGCTTTTCGAGCGATGAATCCCTCTTCGAGCTGCCCCTAAACCCCGCGCTCGGCCACCGAACGCGCTTTTTCCTCCCACATCGGCACCAGCTTTCCCATGCCGCGCTCGACCGCCATTTCATAAATTCTACCTGCCACCACGATGTCCTCGGTGGCGACCCCGTTCGATTTGAAAAGGGTGATCTGATCCGCGCTCGCGCGGCCGGGGATTTTCCGCGAGACGATCTCCGCGAGTTCGCGAACGGATTCCCAGCGCGAGGCCTCGCCGACGAAGGCCTGGATCAGGTCGCCTGATTCAATTTTGGACTGCTCGCGCGAATCGGCGGCGATCAGGCCGCAGCGGAGAACCGCCTCCGTATCGAGTTCGCGCTTCTGCGCCTGGTTCACGCCGACGGCGTTGAGGTGCATTCCCGGCTCAAGCCAGCGGCCTTCGAGGACCGGAACCTTGGAAGTAGTACAGGTGGTCACGATCTGCGCGCCGCGAACGGCTTCTTCGGCGGAGGAAACCGGAGTGACCGCGACGCCGAGACGCGCGGACATTTCGCGGGCGAACGTTTCCTTCCTGCCGGCGTCCCGGCCGAAGGCGCGAATGCTATCGAGCTTGCGAACGGCGGCCAGAGCTTCGAGTTGCGTGCGCGCCTGCAGGCCCGTGCCGATGATCGCGGCGACGCGGGCATCCCCGCGAGCCATCAGGCGAGTGGCCACGCCGCTGGCGGCCGCGGTGCGCATCTGTCCCAGATAATCGGCTTCGATCAGAGCCACCAGGTCGCCCGAATCGGCGCTAAAGAGCGTCACAACGAAACGCGCGCCAGTGCGGGAAATGGAATAAATTTTCAGGCCCATGTAGCCGGTGACGAGGTCCGCGGCGGCCATGTGGTTCAACACGGCTTTCCCCGGAACGTGCAGCCGCTGGCGATACTGAAGCACGACTTGTCCGTCGCCGAGGCGCTGGAAGGAGGTTTCCACCGCTTCGAGAGCGAGCGGCATGGTCAAAAGAGCCTTTACGTCCGCTTCCGTAAGTAACAAAGGCATACGAAGTTCCTCCGCGGCACGACATTCACTCGGAAAGAATATCGCCAGAATATCGGCGCGCTTTCAAGACATATCAGAAATTGATGCGATAGCGAAGGACGCGGGAGTCCGGCGAGTCCAGCACGAGAAGTTCGCGGCGAGGGCTTACGGCCAGGGCGGGAACGAAGCGGTGCTCGCGCCCTAGCTGCGGGGCGAGGTCGAAATCGAACCTGGGCGTGCCGTCGGAAGCGAAAACGTGAAGCGTGAGGCCGTCGCCATCCATCAGGAACACCGAGCCGTTCGCAACCGCGAACTGATTGCCCAATCTGCGATTACCGCCCTGCCTCCGCGCGTTGATTTCAGAGACCACGTGGCCGCTCTCGGTAAACCGGCCGATGCGGTTATCTTCTCCGTCGAGCACGTAGACATAGCCATCGGGGCCATAGGCGATGGCGCTCGCCCGGTCCGCGGAGTTGGCAAAGGGCCGCCAGGTCTGCGTCAGGCGGAACACCGGAGTGTAGACGAGAACCTGGTTGGCGTTCCGGTCGAGGAGAAAGATGAGGCCATCGTCGGCGACGGTGACGCCGAGGATATCCTCCGCGTTCGGACGGGTTTTCAGCTTGAGGTCCCGGTAGCGATCGCCGCTGGGCAGAAAAACGGAGAAGCCGCCCCGGCTCGCGTCGGCGATGTAGATGGCTCCGCCGCGGTCGATGGCGATGGACTGCGGGGATTTGACCCAGTCATCCTGGAACGACAGCAGTGGCGTTCCCTGAAAATCGAACTTGTGGATGAAGCGGCTGCCCGCATCGGGGATGAAAATATCGCCGAGCGCGTCGGTGGCGATGCAGGTGGGCTGAGCGAGATGGCCGGGCTCACTGCCCTTCATTCCCCAGCTGCCCAGATACTGGAGCCCGGTAGCAGCGGCGGAGGACTTATCCGATTGGGCCGATTGTGCGCGAGTTTCCGTTTTTGGGCGGACTCCCACCAGGAGCACGCCGAGCAACGCCAAAAGAATTGCCAGGAGTACGATGCGGCGAGGCATACGTACCAATCTATTCACTTGTGCTTCGCGCCGCCAGCCGAAGTTGGGCCGTGTGACGGGGGCATCAACCGCTTTTTGTGGCTCGCCGGCTTTCCGCCGGGCGCGCCGCCCTGGCGTATGCGGCGAACGATGGTCTGGTGCATCCTGTAGAGACGCTGCTCGGGCGCGCCTCCGCTGAGTTCTTCAAACGTGAAGGACGCGTCGCCGCCAGGTGCTGTCGCCGGGGTGAGCTTCACTGGCAATTTCCCGCAAACGTCGCTCTCGACGAAGGCGGTCTCGTAGCGTTCCCGCTGCGTACTCCAGGTAAAGACGCGCATCAAGGTGAAATCGCAGGGCTGGCCTTCCGCGCCGCGGTCACCGACAACCAGATACTGCGGCTTCGCGTCGCCCGCGTCGTCGGAAACGCGGTTCAGCTCGAACCATGCAACGATGCGCATTCCCGCCGAACTGGCGTAATCGGGAAGCGGCGCGGGAACGTCCAGGTCGATGAAGCGGCCGATGATCCACCCGGACATGGTGGTCTGATCGGGGAGGTGGGCGCGAACGAGCCACCAATCTTCTTTTTTGGCGTTCGTCGCGGCAGCAGCAGGCGCGGCGGCGGGCGCTTCCAGCTTGGCAGGCGTGGACGCGGACGACGACGCGGGCGGCGACGCGGGCGACGATGTTGGCGAAGACGCCGGAGGAGGAACGACTTCAACGCGGCGTTCGAATAGCTCGATAGGAACGCCCTTGTTCACCTGGCGGATGCGCGCCGAGTCCCGGCCGGGATCGAGATGCAAATTGCTCAGGACGCGGGTGTGCCCATGCGCCTCGATGGGAAGCGCGGATGCGGTCGAGTCGAGGTCCTTGGCTTTCTGCCAGAATTCAGCGGAAAGCAGGTCATGCTCGCTTACCCAGCCGACGATCCCGGTGGCCGTGCGGACCTGCACCTGATCGCCGTAACGACTCATGATCCCAAGGGGTTCGCCAAAGTTTGCGGTGGCGACGGGAGATCGCACCTGAGCCGTAGTGCTCCAGACGGTGACTTCGCGATTGGCCGCATAGGCCGCTTCGACGGGGGGCTTGGCGTGATGGAAGCGAAAATAGGCGGCGACCGCGATCACCGCAACCACAACGAATCCAATCAGAATCTTCCGCATGAATCGCTGCTGAATTCCTCCAAAGCTGATCAGATTCTACACGAATGATCCGGCCGGCGCGTTAACTGGACGGGAAAACGCGGGCTATGTGCCGTAACGCTGCGGAGCGCGTGTGCTAGAGTTGTGGCGGATTTTTTTCAAGGAGCCATTCGCGTGCACGCCATGGAAAAGCTGCGTCCGCTGGCGCTTCTGTTGCTGCGCCTGGGCCTGGGGGCCATTTTCATCTATCACGGGTATCCGAAGCTGCAAATCCTGGAACCAACCGCCACCGGGTACTCGCACGAATTCATCTTTGACATGAGCGCCCGGGGCGGCCTGCCCGGTTACGTGGAGCGCATAGCGGGACTGGTGGAAGTTGTGGGCGGGGCAATGCTGGCAATCGGGATCTTCACACGCTTCGTAGGCCTGCTATTGACCATCGAGCTAGGAATGGTCCTGTGGATGGGCCATGCGCTTTTCGCGCACCCGGCAGCAGTAGGACGGTACGAATTCCCGCTAGCGTGCGCCGTCGGGGTGTTCGCGCTGGCGACGTTTGGCGCGGGATCTATTTCGTTCGATGCGGCATTCTTTCGCGGCGGAGGCAGAGCCTCTCACAAAGTGAAGGGCTGATCGAGTTGATGCTCGCGCCGCGCGCCGCCCGTTAAGCGACCTGCGTCGTGTGCGGCACGGCTGGCGGCACAGTGGCGGCCAAGGGAATCGGGGCCTGGGGCATCACCAGCCACGCCACGATGTAGGCAACAATCGACGGAACGATCGGCACCGGAATAAAAAGCAGGACCAGCCACACCAGGCGGACAACGGTCGAGTCGATTTCGAAATACTCCGCGATGCCGCCGCACACTCCTGCGATCTTGCGATCCGTCGAAGACCGCATCAGGCGCCTGTAGCCACGCGAACTCGCGGTCTGCTGCATCCTGCCGCAGAAATTGCAGAAATTCGATTGATCGGGAACTTCCCTCTGGCAATGCTTGCAGGTCATTGCAAGGTCTCCTTCCAGGGCGGCAAGAACCAGCATCAAGCCTTTTCCGCCGCGCTCAAAATCAACATACTCCGGGTTTAGTACGAGAGCAAGTCGCGGACGGCGCGGACGATGTCTTCGGTCTGGGGCAGGATTTCGTCCTCCAGACGCGGGTTGTAGGCGCAGAACGTGTCGGTGGCGGCGACGCGGCGAACGGGGCCGTCGAGCTCGCCGAACAATTCGTCAGCGATGCGCGCGGCGATTTCCGCGCCATAGCCCCAGGAACGCGAGTCCTCGTAGGCCACGATCACGCGGTTGGTCTTGCGCACCGTGGAGGCAACGGCATCCCAGTCGTAGGGACTGAGAGTGCGCAGATCGACGATCTCCGCCGAGATGCCTTCGCGATCCAGGGAAGCCGCGGCAACCTCCGCGCGGTGTACCACCGCCCCATACGTGATGATGCTGACCTGCGTACCCTCTCGGACGACGCGCGCTTTACCAAAAGGAATCGTGAAATCGGGCCCGGGATAAGGCGTGCGGTTGTAGGGCTGCCGATACAGGTGCTTGTGCTCGAGGAAGAGCACGGGATCGTCCGAGCGGATCGCCGTCCGCAACAGCCCGCAGACATCGAGCGCAGTGGACGGCATAACGACGCGCAGCCCGGGGATGTGCGTGAACACCACTTCTCCGCACTGGCTGTGATAGATGGAGCCGCCCGTGAGATAGCCGCCGATGGGCACGCGAATCACGGCCGGGCACTTGAAATGGCCGGCGGAGCGCCAGCGCTGCGTGGCCATCTCGCTGCGGAGCTGCATCATGGCCGGCCAGATGTAATCGAAGAACTGAATTTCGGCGACGGGCTTCAAGCCGCGAATGGCCATGCCCAGCGAGCGGCCCACGATGGCGGCCTCAGCGATGGGCGAGTTGAAGACGCGGCTCGAGCCGTATTTGCGCTGCAATCCCGCGGTGGCCTTGAAGACGCCGCCCTTTCCTTTCACGGAAGCAAGGTTCTCGACGCGGCTGCAATCGGCCACGTCCTCGCCAAATACGACGATGCGCTCATCGCGCGCCATTTCGTCGAGCAGGGTGGCCGAAACGATCTCGACCATCGTCTTCGGGTGGCCATTCAGATGAGGCTGCGTTTCAAACTGGCTGGAGGTGGGGTCCACGTCGGGCGAATAGACATTCACATAGACCGAATCCGTGGCGGGAGCCTCGGCGGCCAGGGCGCGATCGATCGCTTCGGTGACCTCGCGAACGACTTCCGCTTCGAGGGCCTCAAGTTCCGCTTCGTCGAGGATGCCTTCCCGCACCAGAAAGAGCGCGAATTTCGGCAGAGGGTCGCGGCGCGATTCCTCTTCTCTTTCCGCAGAAGTCTTGTAGAGCTTCTCGTCGTCGGAAAGGGAGTGCGAATACGGGCGCGTGACGTGCGCGTGGACGAGCGCCGGTCCCTTCCGGTCGCGGCAATGAGCCACAGCCCGGCTGAGGGCTTCGTAGCTTTCGAGCGGATCGGTGCCGTCGCATTCCTCGATATGGAAATGCGGGAAATTGCGGACGAGACGCGAGATGTTGCCGCCGGCCGTCTGGTATTCCACCGGGACGGAGATGGCGTAGCCGTTGTCCTCGACCAAGAATAGAACGGGGAGTTTCTGCAGGCTCGCCGCGTTGAGCGCCTCGAAAAATTCACCCTCGCTCGTGGCGCCCTCGCCGCCGGAAACGTAAGCGACATCGTCGGCGTGGAAATCGGCCGTAGCACCGCCCGGCGCCTTGCGCGCCTGTTCGAGAGCCTTAGGAAACTTTTCGTAATAAAGCGACGCTTCCGCAGCCCCTACGGCGTGCAGCCAGCGGGTCCCGGTTGGAGACGAGCCGGTAACAAGATGAAATTTCGGATTGCCCCAGTGGGAAGGCATCTGGCGTCCACCGGAGGCGGGATCGTCCTTCGCGCCGACGCCCTGTAAAAGCATCTCGTAGGGCGTTTCGCCCACCATCAGGGCCAGGGCGCGGTCGCGATAGTAGGGAAAAAACCAGTCGTAGCCGGATTTCAGCACCAGCCCCGCGGCCACCAGCACGGCTTCATGCCCTGCGCCGCTGATCTGGAAGAAAATTTTGTTCTGGCGCTTGAGCTGGATTTCGCGGTCGTCAATCTGGCGGGAGAGAAACATCGTGCGGTAGATGCGGATCAAGGTATCGCGCGTCAAGCCGCGAAGCCTGTCTCGGTCAGGACGATCTGTCTTGAGTTTCACGTGAGAGGCCAAGAGAGTTGCCTCCGATCCGAATGCGAAAGGCCGCCCGGCAGATTCCCTTCGCCTCATTATATCCAAATGCGAGCCGAGTCCACAAAGAAGGCCATTGCCGGTGACGCGAACCTTGCACTTTTTATACCGATTGCATCGGCAAGTCCATCAGTCGAGCGAGTCGAACAGCTCGGCGGCGGCGGCGAAGGCGGTGTCCCCGTGGCGAATGGTCTCGCCCTTGGCGGACTTGAAAGGCTCTTCGGAGGGGATGCGGTCCAGCCAGCGCTGCAGCGTGAGCTTCTCGTGATCCGAAAAATCGAGACGGATCAGGAGCCGAACGCCCGAGGCGGCTTTGCCATCGCCTCCCGCAGCACTCTTTGCTTTCGCCGAACCCTTTTTCGCCGTCTTGCCTTTTGCCGCGGCCTCTTCATTCGCGTCGGCAGCTGCGGCGTCCGCGCTGCCGTTCGATTCCTTGCGGTCGAACTTCAGCAGGATTTTCTTGCCGAGGCGAAAACCCTGCTGCCACGCGTCTACCTTGTGCCGCCCCTGCTGCGCCGCTTCTTCATCCGTTCCAAAATCAAAGATCAGTATCGATTGGGCCATGCATCTTCTATATCGGCGCAAGGTCCCCGTGTCAAGTTTGATGCGATCCGCGGCGTACGACGGCTCGCTTTCCTCGCGATGTAAGACGGCCCGTCGTTGAAGAAAGCGGCGCGAAGCGAGGCGGCTGGCGTGCTAAGATGCTGTCGACAATTTTGAGGCGATGGAGTTCGCCTGAACCGTCCGTGAAGGACTGATGACTCCTGGCCGCCGACGGCGCCCAGGAGTTTTTTGCTTTTAGGGCTAAGCCCGGCACAAAGGAAGGAAGGCACTGTGCGAATTACTCTGCTGATCGTGTTTGGCATCGCGGGAACACTGGCGCGCTACGGATTGCAGGGATTCGTGCAGGAGCGCACCGGCTCGACCTTCCCCATGGGCACGCTGGTGGTGAACCTGATCGGCTGTTTTCTGCTGGGCATCATCGGCGAATACGCGCTCACTCACCTGACGATCCCGCCGGACTGGCGCATCGGGATCACCGTGGGCTTCTTCGGGGCGTTCACCACGTTTTCGAGCTTCAGTTATGAAACGGCGCGCATGCTGAACGACGGAGACTGGATGCGCGCGAGCGTCTACGTGCTATCAAGCGTGATCGGTGGCTTGCTCGGCGTGTTTGCCGGGATGCGCATTGCGGACCGTATATGACGAATTCCGAAGGAGGCAGTATGGAGCACGCGAAACACGAGCGATTTGAAGGCGAGCGGACGCTGATGCGCATTCATATCGGCGAATCGGACCGCTGGCACGGCAAGGCGCTGTACGAGGCAATCGTCGAATTGCTGCGGCGCGAGAAATTCAGCGGGGCCACAGTGCTGCGCGGCGTCGGAGGCTTTGGGTCATCGAGCATCTACCATACGGAGAAAGTGTTGCGGCTTTCGCAGGACCTGCCGGTGGTGATCGAGTGCGTGGAAGCCGCCGAGCGGATCGAAAGCATTCTGCCGCGCCTTGACGAAATGATCGGCGGCGGTCTGGTGACGCTGGAAAAAGTGCGCGTGATCCTTTACCGCTCGGGCAAAACAGCCGCGAAAAAATAACCCTTCGCCTAGGAATCCCTGAAAACCGGAATTTCCGCTCTTGCATCGCGGCGGGCCGCATGCTACGGTGAGCGAACAAAAGGCGAAGCAGCGCGAACTGCGATTCGGGGCCGTGCTGCGTCCGAAGGAGTGTTCCATGCCAGCAGCGGGCCAGGAAGCGGCGCGGCAACGGCGGTCAGAGCAAGAGTCGATACTCGCACCCGAGGCGCAACTTGCCATCCGGCGAGGCGCGGGCACCGCAAGCACAATCGACACGGTGCAGGAGGTGCTCAGCTCGCTGGCGGCGCGGTATCGCGCCGACGAAGTGCTCACCGCAGTGCGGCATATTCCCGCGCGCGCGGCGCAGTTTCGGCCGATGCCGGAGTGGGTGCGCCCCGAACTCGCAGCCGCTTACGCCGCGAAGGGCATCGAGCAACTGTATTCGCACCAGGCCGCCGCGGCTGAACTCGCTCACGCCGGGAAAAACTTCGTGGTGGTGACGCCCACTGCCTCCGGCAAGACCCTTTGCTACAACCTGCCCGTGCTGAACGCGGTTCTCGAGAATCGCGACACGCGGGCGCTCTACCTATTCCCCACCAAGGCGCTCGCGCAGGACCAGCTCGCGGAGCTGCACGATCTGGCGACGCGGCTCGACGACTGCTTTGGCGTGTTCACCTACGACGGCGACACGCCCAGCGACGCGCGCAAGGCCGTCCGCGAGCGCGGGCACGTGATCCTCTCGAACCCGGACATGCTGCACACCGGAATTCTGCCGCACCACACGAAATGGGTGCGCCTCTTCGAGAACCTGCGCTACATCGTGCTGGACGAGTTGCACACCTATCGCGGCGTGTTCGGCAGTCACCTGACCAACGTGCTGCGGCGGCTGCGGCGCGTGGCGCGATTCTACGGCTCGGACCCGGAATTCATCTGCTGCTCGGCGACGATTGCGAATCCCGGCGAGCTGGCGGGGCAGCTGATCGAAAAGAAAGTGAAGGTGCTGGAGGAAAACGGCGCGCCGGCCGCCGAAAAGCTTTTCGTGTTTTACAACCCGCCCATGGTGAACCGCAACCTAGGCATTCGCCGCAGCTACCTGAACGAGACGACGCGCGTGGCCAAGGAACTGCTCGCGCGCAAGCTGCAGACGATCGTGTTTGCGAACAGCCGGCTACACACGGAGGTGCTGCTCACGTATCTGCAGCAGGCCAACCGGCCTCAGCCGGGGCAGGCCGAGCCGATTCGCGGGTATCGCGGCGGCTATCTGCCCAGCGAGCGGCGCGAGATCGAGCGCGGGCTGCGCGAGGGAAGGATTCGCGGCGTGGTGGCGACGAATGCACTGGAATTGGGGATCGATATCGGCTCGCTCGACGCCTGCGTGATGGCCGGATATGCCGGGTCGATCGCGTCCACCTGGCAGCGGGCGGGCCGCGCGGGAAGGCGCAGCGGGACGTCCTGTGCCGTGCTGGTAGCGTCGTCCGCGCCGCTCGATCAATTCATCGTGCAGCATCCGGATTATTTTTTCGAGCGCTCGCCCGAGCATGCTTACGTGCAGCCGGATAACCTCGAAATTCTGGTGAACCATTTGAAATGCGCTGCATTCGAGCTGCCTTTGTCGCCGGAAGACACGTTCGGCAGCGTGGATGTGGCGACCCTGTGCGAGCGGCTCGGCGAAGCGGGCTATCTGCATCGCAGCGGTGGAAGCTGGCACTGGGTGCAGCAGGCGTATCCGGCGGACACGGTAAGCCTGCGCGCCGTGACGTCGGACAATTTCATCATCATCGACACGACCGGCGAGGAGGCAGGCAAGCCGGAGGTGATCGGCGAGGTGGATTTTACGTCGGCGCTCACCACGGTGCATCCGAAGGCGATCTACATCCACCAGGGGCAGCAGTATCACGTCGACAAGCTGGATTTCGACCAGCGCAAGGCCTACGTGAAGCCGGTGAACGTGGATTACTACACCGACGCGATCCGCTACACGCAGGTCCGCGTTCTGGAAATAGCCGAGGAAGAAAGCGTCGCGGGGCCGGCGGCCCGCGCGCATGGAGATGTACTGGTAAGGTCGCAGGTGGTGGGCTTCAAGAAGATCAAATTTTTTACCAACGAGAATATCGGCGACGGAAAGCTGGAGTTGCCGGAGAACGAAACCCACACGACGGCGTTCTGGATCACGCTAGAACGGAAGCTGCTGGAGGATCTGCCGTTCCCTTTGTCCGACCGGCAAACCGGGATTTTCGGGCTGCTGTACGCGCTCGAGTCGATGGCATCACTGCTGCTGATGTGCGACCGTCGTGACCTGGGCACGGCGGTAGGCGAGCGGCCCGCGAGCCCCGGGATCGAAACCGAGTGGCAGGAATTTTCCAGCGCGGCAAGCGATCCCTCACAGATGAAAGAATTCTTCGAGCCAAATCTGTACATCTACGATGCCTATCCGGGAGGCATAGGATTCAGCGAGCCCCTCTACCGCGCACACAAGCTGCTGTTGCGCCGAACGCAAGAGTTGATTGCGGCGTGCCCGTGCGACCAAGGATGCCCGTCCTGCGTAGGCCCAGCAGGAGAGAAGAGCGAGCGCACCAAGGAAGCAGCCCTCGCGATCATGGATCGGCTGTGCGCGTGACCCCGAAAGAACGCCAACGCCGGCAAGTCTCTATTTCTGCCTCCCGTCGTCATCCCGGCACGCCAATCCGGACTGGTTTTCCGGGTGCCCGAACCCTCGTCGGGTTTACGAGGGTCGGTGGCGAAGTGGAGCCACCAAGGCTATCCCCTCAGTTTGCGTCAGTATCGGCGGTCATTGCTCGTGTTGGTGTTATTGGTGGTGTCGGTGGTCTTGGTGTTGGTGGTGTTGGTGTTGTTGAAGTTGCTGGTGGTGTGAGTGTTGGTGGTGTGGGTGGTGTTGATGCTTATGGTGTTGTTGTTGGTGTTGGTGAAGGTGGTGTTGTTGGTGGTGTTGGTCTTGGTGTTGGCAGTCATTCTGAGCGAAGCGAAGAATCCCTCTTCGCCGTTGCTGTTGAGGGTGCCCGAACCTTCGGCGTCAAGCATCGGTCTTCCGTTTTTCTCGCCGCTGTCTTAGCTTTTAGTTGTCATCCTGAGCCCATACGCGCGAAGCGCGGATGGGTGAGGGCCTGCTTCTTCTTTCGCTCTCAGGCATTCCCGCCCGTCAAAGCTTCGGCGCGCCAGGACGTCGCCCCCTGGGAACGCCAATCTCCCGATTGGCGGTGTGTCTCACCTTTGCGCCGCGGTCTGTCTCGCCTTGCGCAGTCATGCGGCGAAAAAGGGCTCTTCTCTTCGCAAAATGACTACCCGCAAATTTGAACACGGAGCGATAGCGACAGTGGAAACAGATAGATTTGCGCGGTTGAAGGCGCTCCGGCGGCCCGCAGGGAGCGCATCGGCCGAACCGGGTGGATTTGCCGCCGCCGCGCAGATTCGCAGGCTAGTGTCGCTAGCCGAGGAACATGCCATCCGCGGCATGCGCCCCGATATCCCCGTCGGAGCCGAGCGCCTGGCGCACATGCTGGGAGCAACCCCGCGCGCCAATAAGTACGGCGAACACCTCGCCCTCCGGCGATGGTTTTCGGAGTCGATCGGCTGTGAACCTCCCAGCGCACCAGTGAATGCGACAGCCCTGCGGCTGCTCGAGCCAAATGCGCCAGAGAGCCTGAACGATCCGGAGCAATGGCTTTTCCTCGACACCGAAACCACCGGCCTCGCCGGCGGCACCGGCACATATCCGTTTCTGATCGGCATCGCCTGGTGGGACGCGGGCGGCCTCGAAGTGGAACAATTTTTTATGCGCGAGCACAGCGAAGAACTGTCGGTACTTGTAGCGCTAGCGGAACGGATGGCGGAACGCCGTGTGCTGGTAACGTTCAATGGCAAGTCGTTCGATTGGCCGCTGCTCGAAACCCGCTTTAACATGACGCGAAAGATTCGCGTGCCGTCTCCCAGAGCCCACCTGGATTTTCTGCATCCCGCCCGCAACCTGTGGCGCCTGCGGCTGGGTTCGGCGCGGCTGCCTGAACTCGAGAAGCACGTTCTGGGATGGAATCGCGGTGCGGACGTAATGTCCGAGTTCATCCCGCAGATCTATTTCGATTACCTGCGCGGAGGTTCGCCCGATCCGCTCGTGCCGATTTTTCACCACAACCAGATGGACCTGCGCGGTCTGGCCGGGCTAGCGAGCCGCGTGCTAGCGGTGCTGGGCGATCCGGAGTCGCACGGGCAGGACGCGCTCGAGCTGTTCGGCGTGTCCAGAATCTGCGAGCGGCGCGGCGAGTCGGCGCGGGCCCGTGTTCTGTACGAGCGGTCGATTGCGGCGGAGCTTCCCGCAGAAACCGAGCGCGCCGCACACCGCTCGCTAGCGCGGCTGGCCAAGCGCGAGGGCGATCACGCGCTGGCGTCGCAACTGTGGGAGAAAATGCTCGGCGACACCCGCGAAGGGTTTGAAGCCTACGAGCAGCTGGCGATTCATTACGAGCGGCACGCTCGCGAGCCGCACCGCGCCGCCGAACTCGCGCGCAACGCCCTCGACGCGCTGCGCCGCGCCAATCGCCTGGGCACGATCGCAGCCCCCGCCTACCGCCAAAAAAAGGAGCGATTCGAGAAGAGGCTGGCGCGCCTTGAGCATAAGGGAAGAACGAGGCTGCTGGAGCCGATTGCAACGGCCGCCGGTACACCCGACACGAGCTGTTGACCGTGGAGACATCCGGGGTCACGGCGCCGCTTTTAGGTCTGCTGGACTGCAACGGCATCATCCGCCGTACTGCTCGTCACTCACGTGTTCCATCCACTCGACAGCCTTGCCGTCGAGCTGCTCCTGAATGGCGATATGGGTAATCGCGGTTGTCGGCGCCGCGCCGTGCCAATGCTTCTCGCCAGGCGGAATCCAGACCACGTCACCCGGCCGAATTTCCTCGATCGGCCCTCCCCAGCGCTGTGCCCGCCCGCAGCCCGCCGTCACGATCAGCGTCTGTCCCAGCGGATGCGTGTGCCAAGCCGTGCGCGCCCCCGGCTCGAACGTGACACTGGTGGCAATCACGAGCGCCGGAGCCGGTGCATTGTTCAGCGGGTCGAGGCGTACCGTCCCAGTGAACCATTCTGCCGGGCCTTTGCCGGAAGCCTGCGAACCGCTTCGTTTGATTTCCACTGTGTTCCACCTCGCCGAAACTGAAGAGTTGCCGACACTGGCTATTGTATCCGCACTTTGTCTGTACGCCGAAGTCGCCGCTGTTGCAGCCCCGCACCCCGCGGTGTATATTCCGGTCGTTCGACGAAACCGGCGATCGGCTCAATGGATCAAGCGGGATCGAACGGTCAGAGGACTCAAAATGAAGCTCAACTCCTGGCAAGCAGCCACCCTCGCAGCGGCAGCCGCAGCAACCATTTTCTTCGCGGCCCAGCCCGTCCTCAACGGTCAATCCAAGGCCGACAAAAGCGCCGTCGCCGGAGCCAGCCAGATCGCCGGACTCGGCTCGATCTCCGGCTCCGTCCGCGCCCCCAAGGATTTCAAAGCCGCGAAGGTTTTCGCGCACAATGTCGACAAGAACGTAACCTACATGGTCTTCACCGACGCCGGCCGCTACACCGCGGTCGATCTGTTCCCCGGAAATTACCAAGTAACCGTAGCCAAGAACGGCTTCAGCAGCGAAGACGTCCAAAAAATCACCCTCGCCCCGGGCGGCACCGCCACCGCCGACCTCACTCTCCAGGAAGGCACCTACCGCCCGCCGCAGCAGGCGCGCACCGCCACCCCCAAAAACGAACCCCTCCTGGCATATGACGATCTCTATCCCCCCGGCCCCGGTCGCCAGATCATCGAGCGCACCTGCATCCGCTGCCACGGCGCCGATTTTCTCCCCAATCACCAGTGGGACGCCGACCAGTGGAACGCCGCGATCGACCTGATGCAGTCCACCGAGCTCAATTCGAATCCGCCGGGCCGCATCAGCCGCTCGAGCGTTCCCGAAGGAATCAGCCCCCAGGAGCGTCAGACTCTCGTCGATTATCTGGTAAAAAATTTCGGCCCGGACAGCACACGCCGCGGCCTCGCCGTCCCTGAAGCTCCGCTCGACGAAAAAGCCCTCGCCAAAGCCGAGTTCATCGAGTATCAGGTACCGCCGCTGACCAACGGCCACGACCGCCACTTCCACGACGAGCACCTCAGCGCCAATGGCGACGTCTGGTACACCGACGCCAACGGCCTCCAGATCGGCAAGATGGACCCGCGCACCGCCACCTGGACCGACTACCCGCTGCCCGACGCCAAGTATCGCGGCCACGGCCTCGTCCAGGACGCGAGCGGCGACATTTGGGTCTCCGGCCACACCGCCTTCGTCCGCGTAGACAGCAAAACCGGTGCCATGAAAATTTATCCTTATCATCCCAACGGCGAGCGCCCCGACCACGGCAACACGCCCATCATCGACTCCAAGCAGAATATTTGGACCACCCTCATGTGGACCGACGAAATCGCCAAATGGGACCGCCAGACCGGCGAAGTGACGCGCTTCACCGTCCCCAGCCCGTACTCCGCCCCCTACGGCATGGTCATCGATAAGAGCGACAATCTCTGGATCGCCGAATGGTTCGCCTGCAAGATCGCTCGCTTCGATACCAGCGCCAACACCTTTACCGAATTCACGCCGCCCACCAAGCCGTGCAACATCCGCCGCGTCTTCGTCGACCACGCCGGCATGGTCTGGTACGCCATCGATAGCCGCGGCAAGATCGGCATGCTCAATCCCGCCACAGGCAAAATGGTCGAGTACGACGAACCCGCAGCCTTTGGCTTCCCCTACGACATCCAGGAAGACAGCGAAAACAATCTCTGGATCGCCGACTCCGGCCAGGGCGGCGGCCTCTACAAGTTCGATACGCGTCTGAAAAAGTTTACCTATTTCCCGGCCGTGCAGCGCACCGACATGCCCAAGATCAGCGTCTCGAAAGAAGATTCCATCTGGTACACGACCCGCGGCGGCGACTCCAAAACCATGTCCCTAGGCGTCCTCTACCCCGACAAATCCAAAATCAAAACCCTAGCCGCCTACCTGCAATAGCGTCGAGTACGTGTCATGGTTTTTCGTTGTCATCCTGAGGAGCGCAGCGACGAAGAACGGTTCTCCATCGCTCGCTTTTCGAGCGATGAATCTCTCCCTGTTTCGCGCCACAAGCACCACAGTCGCAGCCAATAACCCTCCGCCCGCGAACGCCCCCCCAGAAAAAGAATCGGGAGGGAAGGCGACTCCACGTCGCCCTCCCTCCCGAATCCATACACGCCGCTATCAGTCAGCTACGCACGCGCAGCCTTCCCTCGACGAGCCGGGCTTCGCTTCTGCTCTTCTTCGTCGTCCTCACCCACCGCGCCCGCCGCTTCCACATTGATGTTCTCGGCCAGCTCGGTGAGCTTCTGATCGGTTTCCTTCTCTTCCTCCAGCGTCTGCTCCAGCAGGGAAGCGGCCTCTTCTTCCCCGAGTATCTTCGCGTACGTGCGCACGCAGCCGTAAGCCGCGATCTCGTAGTGCTCCACCCGCTGCGCCGCTGAGATGAGCCCCGCGTCCAGGGCCTCGCCGTCGAGGTCCTCCTCCATCATCTCCTTGCCCTCTTCGATCAGCCCCTCCATGCCCTTGCACTTCTTGCCCGAGGGCTTCTCCCCGAGTGCGCTGAAGATTTGTTCCAGGCGTTGCGCGTGGCCTTTGGTCTGTTCCAGGTGTTCCTCGAAACCCGCGCGCAGCTCGTCTGAAGTGGACGCTTTGGCCATCTTCGGCAGCGCCTTGATCAGCTGATTCTCCGCGTTATAAATGTCCCGCAATTCCTCCACATACAGTTCCTTAAGTTGATTCTGCTCCATGGTGTCGATCCTCCCTTTTGTTGATCCTTGCGTTGATCGTTGTATCGATCTTTGTTTTGATCCGATGCGAACCCGTCGCAGATTAGCCTCGGCAAACGCCCCCAGCCATCAACAGAATGGTTGAGAAAGCGAAAGGGATTCGGGTACGGACGCTCGCACGCGCGGCAAACCGTCCTACGTAAAAGTGATCTCTTCTGGCAGGAGCCGCGCTGTTCAAAACCTGTGGAAACCTAGGACGTTTCTGTCGAAAAGCAGCCGCTAAGTATATGCGACAGTCATCGCTACAGCTTTTACAGTATGGTAACCATGCGACTCCCGGAAAGTCAGAGTTCCGGAAGTTCCAACAAATGGGACAACCGTACTATCGACGCCCGCCCACCCCGCCCGTATTCTTGACCTGCCTGGAAGTTCCCGATCCCGGGCCTGATTCTGCAACGGAGGACCCACCGATGAGCTGCGTAACCGACCTGTCGATCTTCAGCTTTGAACAAGCCGCCCACTCGAACAATAGGTCCGAGCGTGAGGCTTGGGCCGGCCAGGGCCATTCGACCTTTACCGCCAATGATAGCCCGAGCCTCCCGTCCGGCATGCTGCTCGATCTTGAAAATCTAACCCCGGAGGCTCTCGAAGCTTTTTTCCCCTCAGAGCGCTTGCCAGCTAGGTAAAGCGGCTGGCCTTATTGCCCGAAGTCGCGGCCTATGCGGTTCCTGCCCCCAATACCCCGAACGGCGTCAAGCCCTCAGACTAATCTAAATAGGTCGGAACGAACCGGCCTAGTACGCCAAGCTTCCGGTTGATGCCATAACGACGCCGGCCTCGCGATGGCTCGAGTAGACTGTTTCGGTGTTCACCCTAACAGTGCTCGGACCGAAGGAGGCCGAGATGAGAATTATAGGATGTGATTTGCATGCTCGCCAGCAAACGCTGGCGATGTTGGACACCACAACGGGAGAGGTGGTGAAGATAACTCTGAAGCACGAAGGCGACAGCGTGCGGGAGTTCTATTCCCGTCTTCCACGCCCGGTGCGTGTGGGCATCGAAGCAACGGGATCGATGCAGTGGT
>Ga0302324_100006204_pt1 | contig 25871 bp, 22 predicted proteins | sample Palsa_T0_1_FD_201949 | JGI IMG/M metagenome (GOLD analysis project Ga0302324, IMG submission 201949) | Peat permafrost microbial communities from Stordalen Mire near Abisko, Sweden - Palsa_T0_1 | ecosystem: Environmental > Terrestrial > Soil > Palsa > Peat permafrost | place: Sweden: Abisko... | reverse complement strand
GTCCAGATCAGCGTCCACGAGGGCCTCCGGGCTCGGCGTTGGAGTAGCAACGCCGATCCTGGGCACCCTCCCCAGTCCCGTCAACACAACAGCACACCCCGTGATCAATAAGGAATCACTCGTCTAGCCGACCGGGGTGCCGGTGCCCGCCCGGCCGCTGGCCGCTTCCTTCCTGATCTCCCGCAGCCGGCGGGTGATGAAGGCGCCGACGGCGATCACCACGATGGCCACGATCGCGTAGCCGCCGATGGATATGTAGTGCGCGACGCTGCTCCACGCGCCGCCGAACCCGTAGCCGATCAGCGTGATGGCGGTGGCGTACACCACGGTGCCGATCATGCTGAGCACTGCGAACTGCGGAGCCGGAACCTCGATGAAGCCGGCCACCAGGGAGGTGAACGCCCGGATCACGGGCAGCGCCCGCCCGATGGCCACGGCGAACTCGCCGCGCCCGGCGAAGAAGCGCTCCGCGCGGTCAAGGTCCGACTTGGTGATGAGCAGGTACCTGCCCACCCGCTCGACTGCCGGGCGCCCGCCCAGCCGGCCCGCGCCGTAGGAGACGAAGGAGCCGCAGAGCTCGGCCAGCGAGCCGATGACGATCACCAGCACTACGTTCAGGTGGCCCTCGTACGCGAGTATGCCGGCGAAGCCGAAGGTGATCTCCGACGGAATCGGGATGCAGCAAGCCTCAAGGAACCCGAGGATCGCCAGCGCGCCGTAGCCCGCGTGACTGAGAAGGCTTTCCATGGCTCCCTGTTGTACAGCATGCCGGCCACTGATCCGAACCCCGCGCGGCGAGCGCAGCAGGCCTATGCCGCGGGCTGAGGCACGTGGCAGGACGCCCGGCACGACAGTCCGCAGGACGGGCGCTTCGTTATCGCAGCTCCGGAGACCGTCCTTTGGTAACGGGACATATTGCCCTAGTTAATAATCAAGACCGCCGGAATCTGGCTGTCAACGCGACGGTCGCTTGCCTGACTAAATGGGATTAAAGATACCTTTGCCATCATTTCTCCGGCCGCAACCTGAACCTATCCATTTTGCAGGGTATAGGGTAAGGCGCGGAGAGGAATTCACGTGAAGGTCAACGCATTCCTTGCGGCTGGGGCCGCCGTCCTGGCGACTGTACTGAGCGCGGGCGCGGTGCTGGCACCGGCCGCTTCGGCATCGGCCCCCCGGGCGGCTATTACCTCAGCGGTCCTGGTGAACTACCCGGTACCCAGGGTCTGCGCCGGGCACAGATTCACGGTCGGGGTATTCCACCAGCCGGGCTCCGGCGGCTCGCATGCCTATCGCGTCTCGGTCTATAACCCGGCCCATCAGCGAATCCTGTACCGCCACGGCTACGCGACCTCGCACTGGAAGTTCTGGAGGATCCGGACTGCGAAAGCCGGGACCTACCACACCATCTACCACGCTGACGGTGTCCGCGTCCGTTATCCCACCAGGGCCCGCGGCTGCGGCTGACCCGCCGGGCTTGCTGATGCCGCCCTGGTCCGGGCAAGCTTAGGGGTCGGTACGTGATTCCCGGCCATCCTGGCTCTTTTTCCGAGGTACGACCAGCACAGAGCGTCGTTGAGAGGTAACCAATGGGACTGATGGACAAGGTCAAGGCACAGGCGACGGTGCTCGCGCAGAAGACACAGGAAACAGCACGCGACAGCATGGCCAAACTGGACCAGTCACAGGCAAAGCGGCAGAGCGACACCATGCTCCGCGACCTCGGGGCGCTGATTTACGCCGAACGCACCGGCCGGGGTACTCCCGGCACCCAGGATCAGGTCGACAAGCTGATTGCCCAGATCTCGGCCCAGGAGGCGGAGAACGGCGTCAGCCTGGCGCCAGAGTCTGCTGACCAGGCACAGCCGAGCCCGCCCGGCGGGGCCAGCGCGTTCCCGTCCAGCACGGCCCCGCCCAGCGCCCCCGGCGGCGCCAGCGCGTTCCCGCCCGGCCCTGCCCCGCTCGGCCCGGTACCTCCCGGGTTCCCGCCGTTTGACCCCGGCGGCGGCAGCGGGTTTCCGCCCGGTGCCGGCCCGGCCGGCTTCCCGCCCGCCGGCGCGGGCGCCGCTGGCTCGCCGCCGAGCGGTTCCGGCACCCCCGCGTTCCCGCCCAGTGCTGACACCGGGTTCCCGCCGAGCGCTGACACCGGGTTCCCGCCCAGTGCTGACACCGGGTTCCCGCCGAGCGCTGACACCGGGTTCCCGCCCAGTGCTGACACCGGGTTCCCGCCGAGCCCTGACACCGGTTTCCCGCCGAGCGCGGGTCCTTCCCCGTTCCCGCCGAGCGCCGATCCCGCCGGGCCCCCGCCGGAGGGAGAGTCCACCCAGGGTTAGCCGCTGGCCGGCCCGGATCCGGCGATCCAGGTTCCCTCAGCCGCAACCATCGCGCCTCACTGCTTATGGCAGGCGTCCTGCGCGGCGGTCCTGTGCTGGATCGTTCCTGGCGATCCCTGGCCTGCGGTGCCCGGCTGCGATCCTGCGACCTGATGCCCGTTGACGCCCAGCACGATCCTGATCCTGGCCAGGCCGCCAGCCTGACGCAGCGTGGCGCCGGGCAGCGCCTTGCGAACGAGGCGTGCCGCAGCCGTCATCCCGGGCGGGTACTCGATCACCGTCTGCTCGATGTCGCTGCTCGTCCAGGACAGGCCGGAGCCATGGACGCTGAAGCCGAGCCCGGCGAGCTGCGCTCCGGTGCTCGCCGATAGGCCTCCGATCAGCGTCCCGTTGTAGACATTGACCGATACCTGGCTTCGCCTGAGGCGGGCGGGCGTCGTCTTTGATCCCCGCGCAGGCGCCTTCCTGGCCGGCGGGTTGTCCGCCTTCAGCCCGGCGAAGAGCTTCGCCGCGGCCTTGCTGTCCCACAGCACGGCGGACTGGCCGGTCGGCGTCAGGTAGTTCAGGTTCGACACCGGCACGGTCGTGAACTCGACGCGGCTGGCCGGGATGCCGCGCAGCTGATCGGCCAGGCTCGTGATGTTCAGCCGCTGGTCGACCTTGACCGCGGCGGTGGCCGCGCTCAGGAACCTGGTCAGCCGCAGCGGATTCGTCAGCGTGCCCGAGCTGATCAGCTCGCTCAGCATCGAGGAAAGCAGCTGCTGCTGGTCGCTGATCCTGGCCAGGTCCGAGAGCGCGAACGAGTGCCGGTCGCGGGCGAACTCCAGGGCGGTCACCCCGTTCACGTGGTGCTCGCCGGCGGCCATATGCAGGCCGCTGTATGAGTCGTCTACCGCGAAGGGCAGGCAGATGTTCACCCCGCCCAGCGCGTCGATGACCTTGACGAATCCGAGGAAGTCCACCTCGATGTAGTCGTTGATGGTCAGCCCGGTGTCCGCCTCCACGGTCCGGACCATCAGCTTCGGCCCGCCGAGGCCGAACGCCGCGTTGATCTTGTTCATCCCGTGACCGGGGATATTGACCCAGGAGTCACGCGGCAGGCTGACCACGGAAACGCTGCTGTGATCGGCCGGCACATGAATGATCATCATCGTGTCGGAGTTGGAGCTGATGGCATGGCCGACGTGCAGCCTGGCTTGCTCATACTTGCTCAGGCCCGATCGCAGGTCGACGCCGGCCAGCAGGATGTTCAGCGGCCCGCTGGACGGGGTTCCGCTGGTCCCGGCGTTCACCCGGCCGACGTGGCCGTTGATGTAGCTGGTGAGGGCCCAGCCGCCGCTGGCGATGAGCAGGACGACCGCCGACAGCCCGCCGCACGCGAGCGCCACCCAGCGCTGCCGCCGTGCCCTCCTGGCCGCGGCCATGCGCGCCAGCAGTTGCCGCTGAGCGCCCGGCAGTCCGTTCCCGCGCCGGGTAGCCGAGGTCCCGGCCCGGCCGGGCACCGTGGTCGGGCCGTCGGACCCGGCCGTCGGCGGGGAGCCGCTTCCCTGGCGGTAACCCGGAGACGGGTAGAAACCAGGCCTCGGCCCAGGGAGGTACCGCTCACCGGCTTGATCTGCGGGCCAGTCGCCCGGGCCGCGTGGCGCGGATCCCCGCCAGCGCGGCGACGAGTCCCCGCCCGGTGCGCCGTCGTCACCGTTAGTCATCGGCAAACCCCCGGATTCCGCTCCCCGTAGGCTAGCGCGGCGGCGGTTCGTCAGCGGGTTGCCGCGTCGGCGGGTCCCGACTTTCCGAAGATCGGGGCGGGACGGCGAATCTACGCCGCGGGTGGTTCCGGGTCCCTGGGCAGGCCGAGTATCCGCTCACCGATGATGTTGAGCTGGATATCGGTCGTACCGCCCCCGATGGTGAGCGCCCTGGTCATCAGGACCTGGCGGGCCCAGTGGGCGCCATCAGCGGCTCCGCCGGACCCCACTGCCCGGCCCGGGCTGCTGCCGCCGAGCGCGCCGTCGGCGCCCGACATAGACCAGCACAGCTCGGCGACTCGCTGGGCGTGCCGCATGCCGAGCAACTTCCGCACGCTTCCGGTGGCGCCCGGCTCCGTTCCCGACAGCTGCTTCAGCGTGACCCTGACGGCCAGCAGGTCGATCGCCTGGCCCTCGCTGGCGAGCGCGCCGACCTGCGCGAGCGGCACCTCGCCGCTGGCCGCCGGGGCCCCGGCGACCTCCAGCAGTTCGGCGACGCCCGACCCGAACGTCCACGATCGCGACAGCGACACCCGCTCGTTGGCCAGCGTCGTCCTGGCTATCCGCCAGCCGTCGTTGACCTCCCCGACGACGCAGTCGTCTGGCACGAACACGCCATCAAGGAAGACCTGGTTGAAGAGCGAATCGCCGGTAATCTCGCGCAGCGGCCTGACCTCGACCCCGGGCGAGGACATGTCCACGAGGAAGTAGGTGATCCCGTCGTGCCGCGGCGCGGCGGGGTCGGTGCGCGCGATGCAGATCGCCCAGGCGGCCTGCCTGGCCAGCGAGGTCCAGATCTTCTGCCCGGTCAGCCGCCAGCCGCCCTCGGCCCGCTCGGCGCGCGTCGTCAGCCCGGCCAGGTCAGATCCGGCGGCAGGCTCGCTGAACAGCTGGCACCAGAGGAAATCGCCGCGCAGCGTCGGCGGCAGGAACCGCTGCTGCTGGCCGGCCGTCCCGTACTTGATCAGGGCCGGCACGACCCAGGCGCCGATCGCCAGGCCCGGGGCGCGCACCCCGGCCACGCGCATTTCCTGGTCGATGACGAGTTGCTCCAGCGGGCTCGCGCCGCGCCCCCACGGCCGGGGGAGGTGCGGCGTCACCCAGCCGCCGGCGGCCAGCCGCTCGGTGCGCTCGGCGCCGGTCAGCCCGGCGATCTCGGCGAGATCGGCCCGCACGGCCGCCCGCAGCGGAGCATCGGCTTCGCCAACTTCCACCTGAACGGGCCTGCGGGTGCCGGACATCGCCAGCAGAGCCACTCGCCGCGCCCACTCATCGGACGGGCCGAGCAGCGCGCGGAGCGACAGCGCGCGCCGGTAGTAGAGGTGGGCATCGTGCTCCCACGTGTAGCCGATGCCGCCGAGTACCTGGATGCACTCGTGCGCGCAGGAGACGGCGGCATCGACCGCCACGACTGCTGCCACGGCGGCGGCGAACTCGCGCTGGCGGCCCTCGGGCGCCTCGTCAGCCGCGCTGTCCGGGGTGGTGCGGGCGGCGTCCCATGCCGTGGCGGCAGCCTGCTCGGCCGCCGTCAGCATCCAGGAGCAACGGTGCTTGACGCCCTGGAACTGCCCGATCGGCCGGCCGAACTGGTAGCGGATCTTCGCGTAGTCGGCCGCCGTGGCGGTCGCCCAGCCCGCGATGCCCGACGCCTCGGCGGCGAACACGATGGCCGCCAGGCTGACGACCGCGGCCCGGTCGACGCCGGCCAGCACGCGATCCGCCGGCAGAGCCAGCGAACGCGCGGCTATCCGCGCGACCGGGCGGGTGAGGTCCAGGCTGTCCAGCCGCGTGATGTCAAGGCCGGCGGCGTCGATGGCCGTCCAGACCTCGCCCTGATCGGTCTGGACTCCCGCGATAACCAGGTCAGCCATGGACGCGCCGAGCACGGGCGCTGACTCTCCCTCGATGACCAGGCCGCCGTCGGGGGCCGCCCGGCCGGTCAGGCCGCCGGACAGCGAGACCGCGCCGGCCGCCGATCCGTCCGCGAGCCCGGCCAGCAGCTTTCCCGTGACGTCCGCGGCGGCCAGGATCGCGCTCGCCAGGACGGTCGGCAGGAATGCCCCGGGGACAAGCGCCCGGCCGAGTTCCTCCAGCGCCACCGCGAGCTCGGGCAGGCCGTATCCCTGCCCGCCGAACTCCTCCGGCAGGTGCAGGCCGAGGATGCCCTGCTCGGCCAGGCCGGGAGCGAGAGTGTCGCGGTACCACCGGGTTCCGCTGTCCGGTCCGCCGGCCGCGGCGCGGACGTCGCTGGCCGGGCAGTTGCGCCGCGCCCAGCCGCCGACCGCCGCCGCGAGCTGCAGGTGTTCCTCGGTGAGGCCAAGCGCCATGGTCCGCCTCGTTCGCCGTGATCCGTCGTGCCGCTGGCCTCACTCTAGGACGGGATTCGGGTACTGCCCAGCCATGGCTGGCCCTGCCGAGTGGCATGCCCGCGGGCCAGCATAACCGGCACGTGACGGTTACGCCGGCCCGGCCGGTGCGGGCAATTAGCTGCTGAAACCAGCAGCGCGGAGGCTGACACCAGTGGCGGTGCCGGCGCGGCCGGTGGCCAGCGAGGTGCCGAACTCGGCGAACCCGAAGGGCAGTCCGGCGGCCTCGGACGCGGCGACGGCCGGGCCCATGAACACGGCCGGCGGGGTGAGCGCCAGGGGATAGTCGTCGGTGGCGCCCTGCGCGTAGGCGTCCCAGCCGAGGGTGGAGATGACGTTGCCCAGGGGCAGGTAGTTCAGCCAGTTGCGGTGCGAGGCGGGATCAACGTCGCAGGCCATGAGGATCAGCGTGGAATGCAGATCCGGGTTGTTCGCCTGGTCGGCGATGGCGACGATGTGCGCCCACGCTGCCTGGTAGGCCTCGGCCGTGTACTGGCCGCTCGCGATGGCGACCTCGGGCTCATGGTTGTAGGAGTAGTAGATGGCGTGCCCGGTAGGGGCGCTGTCGAAGAACTGCGCCAGGGCGCCTTTGTCGGAGCCGGACAGGATCGCGGCCGGGTCGGCGCCGAAGCTGACGATGACCGCGGAATCATTCGCGCCGGCCAGGCCGTTGGTCCAGGCGTTGGCGGCGGGCGTGGACACGGCGCTGTCGACGTTTTCCCTAGAAGCACTCTTCGTGTTTCTAGTTCCACTCTCCGTGTTCACTCTGGACCGGGTCAGAGGCCGATTCCCTGTTCTGGCGGGGCCGTACTTCCCGTACGGTCGGCCCGGCTAACGGGACCCGGGCCGAAATATTTTCACGCTAATCACGCAGAGTAGAGATAAAGTAACTAATAGTGTTCTAAGGGATGTGCTCTGACGACGGGGAGCTTGCGATGGCGGTTGACCCGGTTGCGGTGGTGGAGGATCTTGCCTACTACACGCAGATGGTGAACACGATCACCGACTACGCGGTGATACATCTGGACAGGAAGGGCGTGATCCGTAGCTGGCATGCGGGCGCGGAGCATCTCACCGGGTACAGCGCGGAGGAGATTATCGGCCGGACGGCGGCGGTGTTCTACACCGTGCCGGACGCCGCCGAAGGGCTTGCGGAGGCCGACCTGCGTGCCGCGGCGAAGGCGGGCCGCTACGTGACCGAGGGATGGCGGCTGCGCAAGGACGGTGCGCCTTACTGGGCGTCTGTCGTGCTGACCGCGCTCCGTGACCAGCCTGGTTCCGCGGGCTTCGGGATGGTGGTTCGTGACCTGACCATGGCACGGGAGCAGGCGCTGACGCTGCGCAGCCTGGAGCAGCTCTTCAACAGCATCGCCGACTTCGAGGTGATCCGGTTCGACTGTGATGGCCTGGTCCGCTCATGGAACACGGGCGCGCAGAAACTGACCGGTTACCTGGCGGAGGAGGTCATCGGACGCCATATGTCGATGTTCTACACCGAGGATGATGCCCGCTCCGGACTGCTCGACCGGGAGATGGCCGGTGCCGTCAGGAACGGGAGCGTGGAGGCGGAGGGCTGGCGCGTTCGCAAGGACGGCACCCGGTTCTGGGCCAATATCGTGCTGAGCCCGATCCGCGACGATCAGGGCGAGGTGGCAGGTTATGTCAAGGTCGCAAGGGACCTGACGGAGCGGCGCGACCAAAGCCGCCTGGTGATGCAGCAGCGGGACGAGATCCTCGAGCTCTCTACCCCGGTGATCCAGGTCTGGGAAAAGGTCCTGGTCCTGCCGCTGATCGGCACCCTGGACAGCGGCCGCGCGGCCCGGCTCACCGAGAGCCTGCTGGAGCGGATCGCCGCCGACCAGGCCGAGGTGGTGATCCTCGATATCAGCGGCGTGCCGGGAATCGACAGCGGTGTCGCGCAGCATCTGCTGGAGACTGTGGAGGCCGCCCGGCTGATGGGCGCCGATAGCATCCTGTCCGGCGTGCGGCCCGACACCGCCCAGTCCATGGTGCATCTGGGTATCGATCTGGGAGACCTGCACAGCCGCGCCAGCCTCAAGGACGCGCTGCAGCTGGCGCTGCGACTGGTCGAGGCCCGCGCCAGGTCCGGGGATGGCGTCCGTGCCTGATGGAATCGCCATCATGCGCATGGGGCGCGATCTCCTTGTCACCTTGCAGGGTGATCTCGATGACGTCCGGGTCGAGTCGGTGGAAAGGCTGGTCGCCAGCGAGGTGGCCCGCACCGGCGCGCATGGGGCCCTGATCGACGTCAGCGGGGTGGACGTGGTCGACTCGTTCGTGGCGCAGGTCCTCGCCCGCCTCGTGCGGATGGTCCGCCTGCTCGGAGCCGAGGCGGCCATCGTCGGTATCCGCCCCGCCGTGGCGATCACCCTCGTCGGGCTTGGCTCGTCCATGCCGGGCGTGAGCACCGCCCTTAACGCCGAGCAGGGAATGGCCCGGCTGCGCCGCATGCGGGCCGACGGCAGCGTCCGGATCGATCATGGCAAGCATTGCTGACATCGCCGCGGCGGCGGACCTGCTGCCCATCACGAGCGTGGCTATCGAGGGGGAGTCCGACCTGCTGCGAGTGCGGTCCACCACGCGGGCATATGCCCGTCAGGCAGGTCTTGGCGTAACGGGAACGACCAAGGTCGTCACCGCCGCCAGTGAGCTGGCACGCAACATCCTCCGCCACGCCACCGGCGGCAAGGGTGTCGCTACCGTCCGGGAAGCAGCCAGCGGGCAGAGGAGGGGCGTGCAGGCCGTGTTCACCGACAACGGCCCGGGCATCGCCGATCTCGACGCGGCGATGCGCTCCGGGTTCAGCACGGCGGGCAGCCTGGGGCTGGGGCTTCCGGGCAGCAGGCGGCTGGTCGATGAATTCGCTATCGACTCCGCGCCGGGATCCGGGACGAGGGTGGCGATCTGCCAGTGGGACCGCTAGCAGCAGGCTCGTTTCGGCAGACCGGTCACCAGCGGTTCAGGGTGTCCCACACGGCCGACGTCGGAGCGGTCCGGCGTGCCGTCAGCGGCTACGCCGACCAGCTTGACGCGGGGCCTGGGCTGGCGGACCGGGCCGGGCAGGCAGCCACTGAGCTGGCCGCGAATCTGCTTCGGCATGCACTGCCCGGCGGGTGGATCCTTGCTCGTCCGCTGCCACCGTCCGCTGTCGAGATTATCGCGGTCGATCACGGGCCATGCGCCGGCGACGCGACAGCCGAGGCGGGCCAGCCGCCCCGCCGCGCCGGCCTGGGATACGGACTGGCAGCCGTAGCCCGCGTTTCGTCCTACTTCGACATCGACACCTGTCCCGGTCGCCCCACCACCGTCCTGGCGGTGGTGGCGTCCAGCGGGGCCACTCGTGCCGCCGCGCTGCCGGCGCCGCGGGCCTGGGCAGGCATCTCGGTCGGCCTGGACGAAACCTGCGGCGACGGCTGGGCCGTCGCCGAGGTCAGCGGCGGGACTACCGTCGCCGTGGTGGACGGGAGCGGACACGGGAACTACGCCTTCGCTGCCGCTGCCGCCGCCCTGGCCGCCCTCGCGGACGACCCGGCTGATCTCGACAGCTACCTGGCCCGCGCCAACGCTGCCATGCTCGGTACCCGCGGCGCCGCGATCGCGGTCTGCCGCCTGGAACCCGGCTGCGGCGAAATGCGGTGCCTGTCCGTTGGCAACGTCAGAGGAGCCATCCTCAGCGACTCCGGGCCGCATACGCTGATCCACTGCAGAGGCACGGTCGGCGCGCACGTAGTGCCGCCGCCAGCCAGGATCGCGTGCTATCCATGGCCCGCCGGCGCCATGCTCGTGCTGTGGACAGATGGGCTGGCCGACCATATCGAGCTGACCGCGTACGCCCGGCAGTCCACCCACGACCCGGCGATAACCGCGGCGGCGCTGTACCGCGATCACAGCAGCGACTCCGATGACTCCACCGTCGTCGTGGTCAAAAGCCAGGCCAGGCCGTGAACGGCATTGGCGCCGGCGGCGCTGACAGTGAGATGCTGGAACTGCGGCGCGAGCTCGACTTCAGCAATCAGGGCCTGATCGCGCTGCACGCCGAGCTGTCGGACCGGCAGGAGGAACTCGAGCGCGCCCGGGCGGCGGCCGAGCAGGCCAGCAAGGACAAAGCTGACTTCCTGGCCACTATGAGTCACGAGCTCCGCACCCCGATGAGCGCGGTGATCGGCTTCACCGGCCTGCTCCTGGGCACCGAGCTCACTGGCGAGCAGGCTGAGTACACCGGGGCGGTCGAGATCGCGGCCACGCACCTGCTGGGCGTCATCAACGGCATCCTGGATTTGTCCAAGATCGAGTCCGGTTCCCTCGAACTCGAGGAAATCCCCTTTGACCTGTACGCCTGCGTCGAGGATGCGGTCGACATGATGGCAGTGCGGGCCGAGGAGAAGAACCTAGCCCTGACCGCGCTGTTTGAGCCCGGGATACCCGCCACCATCGCGGGTGACCCGCTCCGGGTGCGTCAGGTCCTGGTCAACCTGCTGGCCAATGCGGTCAAGTTCACCACGCACGGGAATGTCACCGTCGAGGTAACGCAGCCCGCCGAGGCTGCGCGGCAGGCCGGGGTGCCAGCGCAGGCCGGGGTGCCAGCGCAGGCGGGGCTGCCAGCGCAGGCCGGGGTGCCAGCGCAGGCCGCGGCGCCGCCCAATCTGGCCGCCGGGGGGAACTCCCGTCAGCTGGTTTTCCGCGTTCGCGACACCGGCAGCGGCATTCCCGCCGACCGCGTCGGGCGGCTCTTCGCCCCCTACGCCCAGGCCGACGCCTCGACAGCACGCATCCACGGCGGCACCGGGCTGGGCCTGACGATCAGCCGCCAGCTGACCGAGCGGATGGGCGGCGCCATCACCGTCGCCTCCACTGTCGGCGAGGGCACCACCGTCACCGCCACGATCCCCGCCCGACTCACCGGGCTCAGCCCAGCCTCCGGCGAGGACGACGTATTTCTTTCCGGCGCCCAGGTCCTGCTGGTCAACGAGCAGGCGCTGCATGCCGAGGCCATCGGCAGGCTCCTCACTGGCTGGGGCGCCGAGGTTGTCACCGCCGCTTCCGCCGACGCCGCGCTCAGCCGATCCGGTGACTGGCGGCGGGCGGCGCTGGCGATCATCGACGCCAGCAGGCCGGCCACTCTGGCTGGCGACATCGCGCGGCTGACCGCCGCCGCGGGGAACCGGGCGCTTCCCATCGTCTGCATAGCCGGCCTGGCCTCCCGCGCTGCGCTCGCCAGCGCCGGAGAACTCCGCCCAACCGTCCGGACACCAGTCCGCCGGGATCATCTGCGTCAGGCTGTGCTCGCCGCGCTTGGCCAGGACGGCCAGCTGGTCCCAGCGGCCCGCAGCGCCAGCATGAGCCGGACGGATCTGGCGGCCGGGCCGCCGGAGGCGGCCGGGCTGGGGGCGGGGGCCGGGCCGGAGCCGGCGGGGGCTGGGCCGGAGGCGGAGGCTGGGCCGGAGGCGAAGGTGGCGCCGCCCGCCCGACGCGTGATCTATGTGGACGACGACCCGCTGCTGACCGTGCTCGTCCAGCGCATCTTCGCGGCCGATCCCGCCGTGACCGTGCAGACCGCGCCGGACGGCGCGACCGGCCTGAGCCTGGCCATCGCGCAGCAGCCAGACATCCTCCTGCTCGACCTGCAGCTTTCTGACATGAGCGGCGAGGCTCTGCTGCGGCAGTTGCACGCGGACGCCCGCACCCGTGGCATACCAGCCGTCATCCTGAGCGGCGACAACTCACCGGCGACGATTGAGCGCCTCATCAGCCTCGGCGCGGTCGCCTACCTCGCCAAGCCGTTCACCGCATCGCAGCTCCGGGAGCTAGTCAGCGCATTCAGCCGTGCTGCCGCCGCAGCCCACGGCCCGGCAGCCTGACGTGCGATCGCGCCTCGTCAGCCTGGCCATGCCCGCTGACCCGTGCGATGTGGCATCGGGCGGGTTGGAAGCCGTGCGATGTGGCATAGGGCGGGTTGGGCGGCGGCCGATCGCACCGTCAGGCGGGCATTTCCCGCGGCTGGAGGTCTGGCCAGGGGTGGTTACTTACGGGTACGATGAGTTATGTTACTGGCCAGTAGAAATACGGCCTGCTGGAGCCGGAGGCGACGATGGGGCACTACAAGAGCAATCTGCGTGACATCGAGTTCAACCTGTTCGAGCTGCTGCGGCGGCAGGACCTGCTGGGCTCGGGGCCGTTCGCTGATCTCGACGAGGAGACCGCGCGCGGGATCCTGGACGAGGTGAACAGGCTGGCCATCGGCCCCATTGCCGAGTCCTTCGCCGAGGCGGACCGCAACCCGCCGGTCTTCGACCCCGCCACGAGCTCGGTGCGGATGCCCGCGGGATTCAAGAAGTCCTTCGCCGCCTTCATGGACGCCGAGTGGTTCCGCCTCGAGCTCCCGCCGGAACTCGGCGGCACCGGCGCCCCGCGGTCGCTGCACTGGGCGGTCGCCGAGCTGATACTCGGGGCCAACCCGGCGGTCTGGATGTATGCCAGCGGCGGCTCGATGGCGCATGCGCTGTGGCGGATGGGTACCCCCGATCAGCAGCGTTTCGCGCTGCAGGCGATCGAGCGGAAGTGGACGTCCACCATGGCGCTCACCGAGCCGGACGCCGGCTCTGACGTCGGCTCCGGCCGGGCCAGGGCCGTCGCCCAGCCGGACGGCAGCTGGCACATCGAGGGCGTCAAGCGCTTCATCACCAGCGCCGAGCACGACATGGCGGAGAACATCTTCCATCTGGTGCTGGCCCGCCCCGAGGGCGCCGGGCCGGGCACCAAGGGCCTGTCGATGTTCCTGGTGCCGAAGTACCTGGTCGGCGATGACGGCGCGCTCGGCGAGCGCAACGGCGTCTACGTCACGGGCGTCGAGCACAAGATGGGCCTGAAGGCGTCGACCACCTGCGAGCTGACGTTCGGCGCAGACCACCCCGCGGTGGGCACGCTGGTCGGCGACGTGCACGACGGCATCAGGCAGATGTTCGTGATCATCGAGTTTGCCAGGATGATGGTCGGCACGAAGGCCATCGCGACGCTGTCCACCGGCTACCTGAACGCGCTGGACTTCGCCATGACCCGGGTGCAGGGCGCCGACCTCACCCAGATGACGGACAAGACCGCGCCGCGGGTCACGATCATTCACCACCCGGACATCCGCCGGATGCTCATGCTGCAGAAGGCGTACGCGGAGGGGATGCGGGCGCTGATCCTCTACACCGCGACCCTGCAGGACGCCCAGCAGGTCGCGGCGGCCAGCGGGACTGCGGATCAGCCGGCCGCCGAGCTCAACGACCTGCTGCTGCCGCTGGTCAAGGGCGTCGGCTCGGAGCGCGCCTACGAGCTGCTCACCGCGAGCCTGCAGACCTTCGGCGGATCCGGCTTCCTGCAGGACTACCCGATCGAGCAGTACATCAGGGATGCGAAGATCGACAGCCTCTACGAGGGCACCACCGCGATCCAGGGCATGGACCTGTATTTCCGCAAGATCCTCAGGAACAACGGCCAGGCGCTGCGGTCCCTGCTCGGCCAGATCACGGGCTTCGCCGCCGCCGACTCGGGTAACGGGCGGCTCAAGGCCGAGCGCGGCGCGCTGGCCAGGGCCGCCGCCGATGTCGAGGGCATCGTGACGGCCATGCAGGGCTTCACGATCGGATCCGCTGAGCAACCCGCCGAGATCTACCGGACCGGCCTCAACACCACCCGCCTGCTGCTGGCGCTCGGCGACCTGGTGATCGGCTGGCTGCTCGCCCGGCAGGCCGAGATTGCCCTGGCCAGGCTTGACGAGGCGCCCGGCACCGATCGCGCGTTCTACGAGGGGAAGATCGCGGCCGCCAGGTTCTTCGCCGCCACGGTGCTGCCCAGGCTGGCCGCCGAGCGCGAGATCGCCGAGGGGACCACGCTGGACCTGATGGACCTGCCGGCCGAGGCGTTCTGATCGCGTTCGTTAGCCCCAGGCGAGCATGCGCAGCGGGTCGGTAAGCATCGCCCCCACGTCCCCGAGCGCGGCCGATCCTACGTCGCCGTCGATGAGGCGGTGATCGAAGGACAGCGCGAGCGTGCTGACCTTGCGCACGGCGAGCTGCCCCTCGTGCACCCACGGCGCGTCCCTGACCCGGCCGAACGCGAGGATCGCCGCCTCGCCGGGCGTCAGGATCGGAGTGCCCGTGTCGACGCCGAAGACGCCCACGTTCGTGATGGTGATCGTGCCGCCGCGCAGGTCGGCGGGCGACGCCTTGCCAGCCCGCGCCGTGTCGGCGAGGTCGTTCAGCGCCCGGGCGAGGGCCGGCAGCGGCAGCGCCTGCGCGTCCTTGATGTTCGGCACGATCAGGCCCCGGTCGGTGGCCGCCGCGATGCCGAGATTTACGTAGTTCCGCAGCACGATCTGCTGATTCTCCTCGTCCCAGGAGGAATTGATCATGGGCTGCCTGGCGACCGCCACCAGCAGGGCCCTGGCCACGAAGAGCAGCGGGGATACCCGCACCCCGGCGAACTCGGGCAGCGACCTGAGCCGGTCCGCGGCGGTCATCGTCTCGGTCATGTCAATCTGCAGGAACTCGGTCACGTGCGGCGCGGTGAAGGCGCTGGCCGTCATCGCCGCCGCGGTGTGCTTCCGCACGCCGCGGATCGGGATCCGCTCCTCCCGGGCCGCCACCGGGGCCGGGGCGAGCTGCAGCCGGGCGGTCGCGACGGTACCGGCCGCGACCTGGCCGGCGGCGAGCGAGTCAGCGGCGGCCGGGCCGGCAACGCCGTCGGCCGCCGCCGACAGGACGTCCTGCCGGGTGATCGAGCCGTTCGGGCCGGTGCCGGCCAGCGCCGACAGGGCGACGCCCATGTCCCTGGCCAGCTTGCGGACCGGCGGCTTGGCCAGCACCGACGGACGCTCGCCGCTGATCAGCTGGCCAGCCCCGGCCGATCCGTTCGGCTTGCTCGGGTTTCCCGTGGTGGGAGGCTTCCGCGCGCGCCTGGCGGTAGTGCCGAGCTTGGCTCCGTAGCCGACAAGCACCGCATGGCGTTCCGCCTTGGGAGCCGGGCTGCCATGCATGCCGGGCTCGACCGCGCCCTCGGCAGGCGGCGACGGGATCAGCTCGCGCGCCGCGGCGGCGGCCATCGCGGCCGCGCCCTGATCAGCCGCGGCCTGATCAGCTGCGGCCGGCCCGGGCCCGGCGGCCACGTCCACCGAGATGATCGGCGTTCCCACGTCCGCCGTGGTGCCCTCGGGCACGAGCAGCCCGGCGACCACGCCCTCGTACGGGCAGGGCAGCTCGACCACGGCCTTGGCCGTCTCGATTTCCACGATGATCTGGTTGATCACCACCCGGTCGCCCGGCTTGACATGCCACCTGACGATGTCCGCCTCGGTCAGGCCCTCGCCGACATCTGGAAGCCTGAACTGCCTGAGCTCTGACATGCCGCCCTCTCAGTAACCGAACGTGCGGTCGACACCGTCCAGCACCCGGTCCAGATCCGGCAGGTAGTGCTCCTCAAGCCGGGACGGCGGGTACGGCGTGGAGTAGCCGCAGACTCGCAGCACCGGCGCCTCCAGGTGGTAGAAGCACTCCTCGGTCACCCGCGCGGCGATCTCGGCGCCGATGCCGCCGCTGATCGCGGCCTCATGCACGACCACGCACCGGCCGGTGCGCCGGACCGACGCGAAGATCGCCTCGGTGTCCAGCGGCGCGAGCGACCGCAGGTCGATCACCTCTAGCGAGCGCCCGTCGGCGGCCGCCGCCACCGCCGCCTCCGCGCAGGTCCTGACCATCGGGCCGTACGCCAGGACGGTCACGTCGGTGCCGCTGACCAGCGTTCTCGCCTTGTCCAGCGGGATCGACGCGGCGAGCCCGCCGGCTATGTCCACTTCCGCCCTGTCCCAGTAGCGCCGCTTCGGCTCGAAGAAGATCACCGGATCATCGCAGCGGATGGACTGCTGGACCATCACGTAGGCGTCGGCCGGATCGCCGCAGGCGACCACCCGCAGGCCGGGCGTGTGCGCGAACAGCGCCTCGGGGGACTCGCTGTGATGCTCGACCGCGCCGATGCCGCCGCCGAAGGGTATCCTGATCACCACCGGCAGGCTGACGTTGCCGAGCGAGCGCAGCCGCATCTTCGCGAGCTGGGACACGATCTGGTCAAAGGCCGGGTAGACGAAGCCGTCGAACTGGATCTCGCACACCGGGCGGTAGCCGCGCAGCGCCAGCCCGATCGCGGTGCCCACGATCCCGGACTCGGCCAGCGGGGTGTCGATGACCCGCGCTTCCCCGAAGTCCTTCTGCAGCCCGTCGGTGACGCGGAAGACGCCGCCGAGCTTGCCGACGTCCTCGCCCAGGATCAGTACCTTGGGGTCGCTTTCCAGCGCCTTGCGCAGGCCCTCGTTCAGTGCCCGCGATAGCGTCAGCGCGGTCATCGCGCTACCTCCTCGCCGGTAAACGAATCGAGGTAAGCGGCGAACTGCTCCCGCTCAGAATCGATAAGCGCGTTCGGCTCGGCGTAGACATTCTCGAAGATCGCCAGCGGTGCGGGATCCGGCATTTCCAGGCAGGATTTCCTTACCCTGGCGCCCATCTCGTCGGCCTCGGCGTCGACCCGCTCGAAGAACTCCATGTCCGCCAGCCTGGAGCGGACCAGGTAGGCCTTGACCCGCTCGATCGGGTCCTTCAGCTTCCATGACTCAAGCTCGGCCGCCAGCCGGTACCTGGTCGGATCGTCGGTCGTCGTGTGCGCGCCCATCCGGTAGGTGAACGCCTCGATCAGTGTCGGGCCCTGGCCCTCGCGGGCGGCCTGCATCGCCTTCCGCGTGACCGCCAGGCAGGCGAGCACGTCATTGCCGTCCACCCGGATGCCGGGGAAGCCGAAGCCGTACGCCCGCTGGTACAGCGGCACCCTGCTCTGGCGCTCCAGCGGCTCTGAGATCGCCCACTGATTGTTCTGGCAGAAGAACACCACCGGCGCGTTGGTCACCGACGCCCAGATGAACGCCTCGTTCACGTCGCCCTGGCTGGTCGCGCCGTCGCCGAAGTAGGCGATGGCCGCCTCGCCGTCCTCCCCCACGGCGCCGTCTCGCTGGATGCCCATCGCGTAGCCGGTCGCGTGCAGCGCCTGGCAGCCGATGACGATCGTGTAGAGGTGCAGGCCGTGCGCCTTCGGATCCCAGCCGCCGTGGCTCACCCCGCGGAAGAGCTCAAGCAGCTTGACTGGATCCAGGCCGCGGCACCAGGCGACGCCGTGCTCACGGTAGGTGGGGAAGGCCATGTCGCCGGGGCCGAGCGCCCGGGCCGAGCCCACCTGGGCGGCCTCCTGGCCGAGCAGCGAGGCCCAGATGCCGAGCTCGCCCTGGCGCTGCAGCGCGATCGCCTCGAAGTCGATCCGGCGGACGAGCACCAGATCCCGGTACAGGGCCTGGACCTCCGCGGCGGACACCTCCAGCGGGTAGTCCGGATGCTCGACCCGCTCGCCTTCAGGGGTGAGGAGCTGAATAGGTACCGCTGAGCCGGCCCGCCCGTCCAGGCCGAGCGGATCCGGCACGGCGGCGACTGCGCCCTTAGCATTGACGGCCACGTGCCACTCCTTGAAGCCCAGGGCCGGTCGCGGAGATCACCGTTGACCGGCCGGTCGCCCGTCCCCGCTGTGACAGTACCCGCCGCGAGCGCCGCTAAGAGAACTGGTTCGGCCGCGCAGCCGGGATCGGGCCTCGGCTCGCGTCCCCGGCGGCCGGGCCGATCCGGCGGGCGGGCTCCGGAAACCCCGGCGGGCGGGCTCCGGAAACGCGCCGCGCACGGCGGTCGCGTACGCTGCGACAGGTGGCCAGAGTCGTCGTCGACGTGATGCTCAAGCCGGAGATCCACGACCCGCAGGGCGAGGCGATCGCGAGCGCCTGCCAGCGGCTGGGATTCGGGCAGATCCTCGGTGTCCGGCAGGGCAAGAGGTTCGAGGTCGAGATCCGCGGCCCGGCGGACGACGCGGCGGTGACGCGGATCGCCGATCTGGCGGCCGAGTTGCTCGCTAATCCGGTGATCGAGGAATTCGAGGTTCGCGCGCCGTAAATTTCTCCCGGCCGCCCGCGGCACGCGGAAACGCCGCTCCCGGCACGCGGAAACGCCGGCCGCAGGCGGGATGCGAGCTATCCGCGCGGGCGCGAAACGCCCTGGCCGGGGGCAGGAATCAGCACTGTTCGTCCAGTAATCACCTGAGTTCATGATTACCACGGCCCGCTGCGGGAAATCTCTCACAATGAGAACGACGGGATTGGTGAAGACGGGGAGTAGAGATACGGATGCGTACTCGGGTGATTCGTGCCGGGGAGGCGACCGTGGACGTCAAGTTCTGCCTGATGTTCCCTCGCGAGACGCTCAGCGTCCCGGTGACGCGCCGCGTGCTCGGCGATACGCTCGGCAGGCTCGGGGTTGACGATGACAGTATCGGCGATCTGCTGCTCGCCGTGACTGAGGCGTGCACGAACGTCCTGCAGCACGGCGGGCCCGGCCATCGTTACGAGGTAGTGGCCAGCATCGGCCCGGCCGGCTGCCTGGTGGAGGTACTGGACAGCGGTCGCGGCTTCGATTCCGGCAGGCTGGCCGCGGGCCGGATATCGGCTCACCTGCCGGCCCGGCCGCAGCGGCACGCGCGCTTCCGCCGCGGGCCGCTCGCGGTGACACCGGGCCGCGGCAGGTCATCGGCCGCCGCGCTCGCCGCGCCGTGGGCGCCGTCAGCGGCGCGCGGCCGCTTCTCCCGCGCCAGGCGCGGCCTTGACGACCAGGCCATCGCGCGGCTGCCCGAGTCAGGCCGCGGCTTGGCCATCATGCGTGCCTGCGTGGATGACGTGACGCTGAGCAGCGGCCCGGGCAGGGGCACGGTGGTCTCGCTGCGCAAGCGGATCGAGTGGCGCGGGGACGGCCCGCTGGCTGGTCCGCCGGCCAGCAGGCTACGGGACGCCGGCTGAGCAGGTAGCCTGCCTGCATGCCGTGCCCGCGAGTGCGCCCGTGACGGCGCGGGTGGGGGTCGTTACCTTCCCCGGATCGCTGGACGACAGGGATGCCGCGCGCGCGGTCCAGCGGGCGGGCGGCGAGGCCGTACCGCTCTGGCACGCCGATCGTGACCTGCGCGGCGTCGACGCGGTGATCCTGCCTGGCGGCTTCTCCTACGGCGACTACCTGCGGTGCGGGGCGATCGCCAGGTTCGCTCCGGTGATGACCGACCTGGTGCCGGCCGCCCGGGCGGGCCTGCCCGTGCTCGGGATCTGCAACGGCTTCCAGATCCTGTGCGAGGCGCACCTGCTGCCCGGCGCGCTAACCCGTAACGGCGGCCTCCGCTTCGTCAGCAAGGTCGTGCGGCTCCGGATCGAGAGCACCGATACGCCGTGGACCCGGCAGTATGCCGACGGCCAGGAGATCACCGCGGTGCTGAAGAGCGGCGAGGGTGCCTACGTGGCCAGCCAGGCCGTGCTGGCCGAGCTCGGCGCGAGCGGGCGGGTGGTCGCCAGGTACGTCGGCCAGAACCCGAACGGCTCGGCCGGCGCCATCGCCGGCATCCGCAGCGAGGCGGGCAACGTGGTCGGCCTGATGCCGCATCCCGAGCACGCCATCGACGAGCTGACCGGGCCGAGTGCGGACGGCCTCGGCTTTTTCGCCTCGGTCCTGCTCGCCGTGGCGGGCACGTGACGCCCCAGGACACCGTCGCCCGGGCGGCGGCCTCGCCGCAGCGGCCGCAGCCGCACGCGGAACTCGGGCTGACCACCGGCGAGTACGCGCGGATCCGGGAGATCCTCGGCCGGCGGCCCACCGACGCGGAGCTGGCGATCTACTCGGTGATGTGGAGCGAGCATTGCTCCTATAAGTCGTCCAAGGCGCACCTGCGTCAGTTCGCCGAGAAGGCGCCGCCCACCGGCGCGCTGCTGGCCGGCATCGGCCATAACGCCGGAGTCGTGGACATCGGCCAGGGCTACGCGGTCACCTTCAAGATCGAATCGCACAACCATCCGTCTTACGTGGAGCCGTTCCAGGGCGCGGCGACCGGAGTAGGCGGGATCGTCCGGGACATCCTGGCGATGGGCGCCCGGCCGGTCGCGGTGATGGACTCGCTCAGATTCGGCCCGGCGGACGCGCCGGACACCAGGCGGGTGCTGCCGGGGGTAGTCGGCGGCATCTCGTTCTACGCCAACTGCCTGGGCCTGCCCAATATCGGCGGTGAGCTTGCCTTTGACGCCTGCTACGCCGGGAACCCGCTGGTGAACGCGCTCTGCGTGGGCGTGATGCGGCGCGGCGACCTCAAGCTCGCCGCCGCCAGCGGGCCGGGTAACAAAGTGATCCTGCTCGGCTCGATGACCGGGCCGGACGGCATCGGCGGCGCGTCGGTGCTGGCCAGCGCCTCCTTCGGCGGCGCGAGCGAGGCAGCAAAGCGGCCGAGCGTCCAGGTCGGCGATCCGTTCATGGAGAAGCTGCTGGTCGAATGCTGCCTGGAGCTGTACGCGGCCGGGCTGGTCGTCGGCATCCAGGACCTGGGCGCGGCCGGCGTCTCCTGCGCCACTACCGAGCTGGCCGCGGGCGGCGGCGTCGGCATGCGGGTGAAGCTCGACGCGGTTCCGCTGCGCGACACCGCGCTCGGGCCCGCCGAGATCCTGATGAGCGAATCGCAAGAGCGCATGATGGCGATCGTCGAGCCGGCCGGTGTCGGGCGCTTGCTGGAGATCTGCGCCCGCTGGGACGTGCCTGCCACGGTGATCGGCGAGGTCACCGGCACCGGCAGGCTGGAGATGACCTGGCGCGGCGAGCAGATCGTGGATATCCCGCCCGGCAGCGCCGCCGACGACGGGCCGGTCTACCACCGCGCCATGCTGCGGCCGGCCGGCCAGGCTGAGCTGGCCGCCGCCGACCCGTCCGCGCTGCCGCGCCCGGCCGATGGCGCCGGGCTGCGGGCCGGGCTGCTCGCGCTGCTCGCCGCTCCCGACGGGGCCGACAAGGCGTGGGTCACCGAGCAGTACGACCGCTATGTGCGCGGGGATACCGTGCTGGCGGCGCCGCAGGACGCCGGGCTGATCAGGATCGACGAGCGGACCGGCCTGGGGGTCGCGCTGGCGACCGACGGCAACAGCCGGTACGCACTGCTCGACCCGTACGCCGGTGCCCAGCTCGCGCTCGCCGAGGCGTACCGGAATGTCGCCGCCACCGGCGCGCGGCCGCTGGCGGTGACCAACTGCATGAACTTCGGGTCGCCGGAGGATCCGGAGGTCATGTGGCAGTTCGCCGAGGCCGTGCGCGGGCTCGCCGACGCATGCGCGGTCCTCGGGGTCCCGGTGACCGGCGGCAACGTGAGCTTCTACAACCAGACGGGCGGGGCCGCGATCCGCCCGACTCCGGTCATCGGGGTGCTCGGCGTGCACGATGACGTCCGGCGGCGGCTGTCCCTCGGGTTCCGCGAGGCCGGCGCGAGCGTGCAGTTGCTCGGCCGCACCGCGGCGGAGTTCGGCGGCTCGCTCTGGGCCAGCGTGGCGCACGGGCACGTCGGCGGGCGGCCGCCCGCGGTCGACCTGGACGCCGAGCGGCGGCTCGCGGAGGTGCTCGCCGCCGGTGCCGCAGCCGGCCTGCTGTCGGCAGCGCACGACCTGTCCGATGGCGGGCTCGCCGTCGCGCTTGCCGAATGCTGCCTTGGCGGCCGGGCCGGCTGCGTCGTCAGCCTGCCCGGCGACCCGTTCACCTGCCTTTTCAGCGAATCGGCCGCGCGCGCCGTGGTAGCCGTGCGGCCCGGCTGCGATGCTGCCTTCGCGGAGCTGTGCGCGGCCCGCGGGGTGCCCGCCGCGGTGATCGGCGCTACCGGCGGCGGGCGCCTGGAGGTCACCGGCGGCTTCGGCATCTCGCTGGATGAGCTGGGCGCCGCGCACCGCGGGGCCCTGCCGGCCATCTTCGGCTGACCGCGGCGCCAGCGATGCCCACCCGACGCCAGGATCCCGGCCGGCTGCTGACCGCGCTCAGCGAGCAGCGGGCCGAGCTTGGCGACGGCGCCTGGTCCGGCCCGCTGACGGCCGAGGCGCTCGGCGACGGCTGCGTCGCCGCCGTGGCCGCGGCACTCGACTCTGGCGCGGTGCCGCGGCGTGCCGCCATGCGGGCGGCCGCGGTGCGCCTGCTCGACCTGCTCGCGGCCCGGGCGCCGGGCCGCGCGGTCGAGGTACGCATCCCGCCGTACGCGGCGGTCCAGTGCGTGGCGGGCCCCAGCCATACCCGCGGCACCCCGCCGAACGTGGTCGAAACCGACGCCGCGACCTGGGTCAGGCTGGCGACCGGACGGCTGAGCTGGGCACGCGCTGCCGCTGACGGCCTGGTCCGGGCGAGCGGGCCACGTGCCGACCTGGCCGCCTACCTGCCGTTGCCGCCCGGTGACGCGGGCTAGCCGCGGCGCGCTGGCCGCCATTCCGGCAGCTTCGCAGCGCGGTAGTCCGGCCAATCGGCGCCCGTTAGTCAATAGACTTGCCAGGTGATCAAGCCCGATGGCCGGCTGACGGCTGAGCTGGATCCGGGAGAGCAGCCGCGAGACGCCTGCGGCGTCTTCGGCGTCTGGGCGCCCGGCGAGGAAGTCGCCAAGCTCGCCTACTTCGGGCTGTACGCGCTGCAGCACCGCGGCCAGGAGTCGGCAGGCATCGCGGTCAGCGACGGCATCAGGATCGTGGTCTACAAGGACATGGGCCTGGTGCCCCAGGTCTTCGACGAGGCCGTGCTGAACACCCTGCGCGGTCATATCGCCGTCGGGCACTGCCGTTACTCCACCAGCGGGTCGTCGGTATGGGACAACGCTCAGCCCACGTTCCGCGCGACCCCGTCGGCGAGCCTGGCGCTCGGCCACAACGGCAACCTGATCAACACCCTGGAACTGGCCGCGCTGGTGGACCCGGCGGCCGAGGGGGGCACCGGCCGCCCGACCACCGACACGGACGTGCTGACCGCGCTGTTCGCCGGAGCGGCCGGGGAGCACCCGGGTGCCGCAGGCGGCCTGGGCGCGGGCGTCGGCCGGGGCGCGGGCATCGAGGAATCCGCTCTCGCCACGCTGCCGCTGGTGCGGGGGGCTTACTCGCTGGTCTTCATGGACGAGCGGACCCTCTACGCGGCCCGCGACCCGCAGGGTTTCCGCCCGCTCGTGCTCGGCAAGCTGGCGCGCGGCTGGGTAGTGGCCAGCGAGACGGCCGCGCTCGACATCGTAGGGGCCGCGCTGGTCCGCGAGGTGGAGCCCGGCGAGCTGATCGCCATCGACGAGGCTGGCGTGCGATCCCGTCGCTTCGCGCCCGCGGACGCCAAGGGCTGCCTTTTCGAGTATGTCTACCTGGCCCGGCCGGACACCGCCATCGCCGGCCGGGGCGTGCAGGCCACCCGGGTGGAGGTCGGCAGGCGGCTCGCGGCGGAGTACCCGGTCCAGGCCGATCTGGTCATCCCGGTACCCGAGTCGGGCACGCCGGCCGCGATCGGCTACGCGGAGGCCAGCGGCATCCCGTACGCGCAGGGGCTGGTGAAGAACTCCTACGTCGGCCGGACCTTCATCCAGCCGAGCCAGACGATCCGGCAGCTCGGCATCCGGCTCAAGCTGAACCCGCTCAGGGACGTGATCGCGGGCCAGCGGGTCGTGGTTGTCGACGACTCGATCGTGCGGGGCAATACGCAGCAGGCCATCGTCGCGATGCTGCGCGAGGCCGGGGCCGCCGAGGTGCACGTGCGCATCTCGAGCCCGCCGGTGACCTGGCCGTGCTTCTACGGCATCGACTTCGCCAGCAGGGCCGAGCTGATCGCCGGCAACCGGTCGGTGGAGGAGATCCGCGTCTCGCTCGGCGCCGACTCGCTCGGCTACGTGTCGCTGGCGGGGCTGACCGCCGCCACCACCCTGCCGGCCGGGCGGCTCTGCCGGGCCTGCTTCGACGGCAACTACCCGATCCCGGTGGCGGAGGGGGAGCGGGGCAAGCATCTCCTGGAGGTCGCGGGCGCCAGCGGGCGCGAGGCGAGGCCGTGAGCTCGCCGCGGGCCGGCCTGAGCTATGCCGCCGCGGGCGTCGACATCGCGGCGGGCGAGCGAGCGGTCGACCTGATGCGCGCGGCGGTGGCCAGGACCGCCAGGCCTGAGGTCGTCGGCGGCATCGGCGGGTTCGCCGGGCTGTTCGACGCGTCCCGGCTGGCGGGCTACCGGCGGCCGCTGCTGGCCACCTCGACCGACGGCGTCGGCACGAAGGTGGCGATAGCCCAGCGGATGGGCAGGTACGACACCGTCGGCGTGGATCTCGTGGCCATGGTGGTCAACGATCTCGTCGCCTGCGGGGCCGAACCGCTGTTCATGACCGACTACGTCGTCTGCGGCGCGCTCCGGCCGGAACGGGTAGCGGCCATCGTCGGCGGCGTCGCGGAAGGCTGCGTGCGCGCGGGCTGCGCCCTGATCGGCGGTGAGACGGCTGAGCATCCCGGTCATCTCGGGCCCGACGATTTCGACCTGGCCGGCGCCGCGACCGGAGTAGTGGAAGCCGACGAGCTGCTCGGGCCTGACCGGGTCCGGCCCGGCGACGTGCTGATCGCGATGGCGTCCTCGGGCCTGCATTCGAATGGGTTCTCGCTGGTCAGGAAGCTCATCGGCCAGCATGGCCGCGAGCTGGCGCTGGACGCCGAGCCCGCCGGGCTCGGCCGGCCGCTGGGGGAGGAACTGCTGACGCCGTCGCGTATCTACGCTCGCGACTGCCTCGCTCTCGCGGCGAGCTGCGACGTGCACGCCTTCGCGCACATCACCGGCGGAGGGCTGGCCGCCAACCTCGGCCGGGTGCTGCCGCGGGGCGCGGACGCGACTGTCGACCGGGGCACCTGGCGCCCGCCCCCGGTGTTCGGCCTGCTCGCGTCCCGCGGGCGGGTGGCCGCGGCGGAGATGGAGCGGGTCTTCAACATGGGCGTGGGGATGGTGGCCGTCGTCGGGCCGGGATCGGCCGATCGCGCGCTGGCACTGCTCGCCTCGGCAGCGGTGCCGGCCTGGGTGGCAGGCCAGGTCACTCCCGGGACCGGCAACGCAAGCCTGTCCGGGCGGCACCCTGCCTGAGCAGGTGCGGCCGGCCGTCAGGCACCGGCCGTCAGGCACCGGCCGTCAGGCACCGGCCGTCAGGCACCGGCCGTCAGGCACCGGCCGTCCTGCTCATCCCGGCGGCAGCGCCGCCCGCCCGCCCCGGCACCTCGCCGGCTAGCTCATCCTCGGCTAGCTCGTCATCCGAGTCGTCGCCGTCTTCGCCATCGTCGTCGTCTTCATCGTCGTCGTCTTCATCGTCGACGGAGTAGCGATCGGCGAGTTCCGCGTACGCGGCCTCCGATGCCACATCGTGATCGTCCGTCACGACGCCCAGCTCAGCCCGCAGCCGGTCAAGGTTCGTGCCGCCGCTGTTGTACTTGAGCTGGCGTGCAACCTTGACCTGCTTGGCCTTGGCTCGGCCGCGCCCCA
>Ga0302324_100006203_pt1 | contig 25874 bp, 25 predicted proteins | sample Palsa_T0_1_FD_201949 | JGI IMG/M metagenome (GOLD analysis project Ga0302324, IMG submission 201949) | Peat permafrost microbial communities from Stordalen Mire near Abisko, Sweden - Palsa_T0_1 | ecosystem: Environmental > Terrestrial > Soil > Palsa > Peat permafrost | place: Sweden: Abisko... | reverse complement strand
AAAGTTGCGGCCGACATCGCGGAGGAATTTGATGTACTTGAGACTATCGAGCCAGTCGGCATTATTTCTAAATATTACGTTCCGCTGCGCATTGGCGAAGCGATGGAAACGCTCAAACACCGCGCGGATGCCGGCGAGGTTTGCGGCGATGTCGTCGTCGGTCAGGAGGCGCCGGCTCTCGTCCTTGCCGGAGGGATCGCCGACCCTGGTGGTGCCGCCGCCCATCAGCGCGATCGGTCGGTGTCCATAATGCTGCAACCAGTACAGCATCATGATCTGGATCAGCGAGCCGACATGGAGCGAGGGCGCGGTGCAGTCGAAGCCGATATAGGCGGTCAGGCCAGGGGCCTGTGCGAGCGCGTCGAGCGCGGCGGCTGGCTCTGAAGTTTGTTGAATGAAGCCGCGGCTCGATAGCTCTCGGAGAAATTCGGACTTAAATGTGGTCATCCCTGCGGCTCGCTCGCCCCGGCATCGCGGGACATTCTCGTTTCAGGCCGGGTGGTTTATCAGGTCCGGTGTCGGATTCAACCGGGAGGTCACAGGTGCTGCAGGCAATCGGGCTGATGAGCGGAACTTCGCTGGACGGGGTCGACGTCGCAGCCATCAGCACCGACGGCGAGCGCATCGCCGCGTTCGGGCCGCGCGGCTACCGTCCCTATGCCGAGGCGGAGCGGGCGCTGCTGCGCCAGGCGCTGTCCGACGCGGCTCTCCTGAGCGACCGCACCGCGCGGCCGGGGGCGCTCGCGGCCGCCGATCGCCTCGTCACCGCCGTCCATGGCGAGGCGGTTGCGGATTTCCTCGCCGCGCACCCGATCCGCGCCGATATCATCGGATTTCACGGGCAGACCGTGCTGCACCGGCCGGAGCGCGGGCTCACCGTCCAGATCGGCGCCGGCGACGCGCTGGCATGCCTGACCGGCATCCCGGTGGCCTATGATTTCCGCGCCGCCGACGTGGCGGCGGGCGGGCAGGGGGCGCCGCTGGTGCCGGTGTTCCACCGCGCCCTTGCCGCCGGCCTCGACCGGCCGGGGCCGCTGATGGTCCTCAACATCGGCGGGGTCGCCAACATCAGCTATCTCGCCCAAGGGAACGATTGCGAGGAACCGATCGCCTGCGACACCGGGCCGGGCAACGCCCTGATCGACGATTTCGTCCGCGCGCGCACCGGCGCGGCGTTCGACGAGGGCGGCGAAACGGCGGCTGGCGGCACCGTCGATCGCGCCTGGCTGGAACGCGCTTTGGCCGCACCGTTTTTTGCGATTCCGCCGCCAAAATCCATAGATCGCAATATGTTCACCTGTTTGATTGATGCTTTGGATGAATTTTCGGCGGCGGACGGCGCGGCCACGTTGACCGCCTTCACCGCCGCCGCAGTGGCGCGCATCGTGCCGTATCTGCCGCAACCTCCGATGAGCGTCATCGTCGCCGGCGGCGGCGCCCGCAACCGCACCCTGATGCGCATGCTCGGCGAACGGCTGGCGCCGGCCACCGTGGAGACTGCCGAAGCGGTAGGCTGGTCGGCCGATGCATTGGAGGCCCAGGCCTTTGCGTTTCTCGCCGCGCGCCGTCTGCGCGGCCTGCCCATCACCTTTCCCGGCACCACGGGCGTGGGGCGCGCCATGACCGGCGGCGTGATCGCAATGCCTGTGGCCGCCTGATGCTGCATTTCGCCTACGGCTCGAATATGGACTGCGGGCTGATGGGGCGGCGTTGTCCGGGCGCCCGGCCGATCGGCGCCGCGGTGCTGCCGAACCACCGTTTCATCATCACCAAGGACGGCTACGCCTCCGTCGTGGCGGCCCGCGGCGCGCAGGTGCACGGCCTGTTGTGGCGCCTGACCCCGCGCGATCTCGCCGCCCTCAATGCCTATGAGAACATCGATGCCGGGCTCTACCGGGCGGCCAGCCTCGCGGTGCGGGCGGGTGGCCGTGCGGTGAGGGCGCTCGTCTATCTCGGCCGCAGCGGCGTTCCCGGCCGGCCGCGGCTGGGCTATATGGAGCTCGTCGCGGCGGCGGCGCGCGATGCCGGGTTGCCGGCGGATTATGTCGCCAGTCTCGAACGCATTTGGGATCTGCCGTCGCGGTCTGCCGTCGCACCGAATGGAGAGACATATGGCCAACGAAGGGCGTGAGATAAAACGCCTGATGATCCGGGGAACGGTCCAGAAGATCGGCTTTCGCGTCTGGGTCGAGCGTGAAGCCTTGTCGCTCGGCCTCAAGGGCTGGGTGCGCAACCGCCGCGACGGCGCGGTGGAGGTGCTGGCGGGCGGGCCGCCGCGGGCGGTGGCGGCGCTGATCGAGCGCTGCTGGAAGGGGCCGCCGCTCTCCAAGGTGGAATCGATCGAGGTCGAAGACGCCGCCGTGCTCGACCTCGGCTATCGCCGGCCGCTCGAGAATTTTTCCCTGCTGGCGACGGAATAGGCACTTTTCTTTGTCATTCCGGGGCGCCGCGCCAGCGGCGAACCCGGAATCCAGATGGCGTCGCCATCTGCACCACAGTCTGGATTCCGGGTTCGCGCGACGACGCGCGCCCCGGAATGACGGCTCCCGGGTGAGCCTCAGGACGGTTCGCCCCGCGCCGGCCCGAACACGGCCTCGAATTCGCGCCGCAGCGTGGCGTCGACCTGCGCGAGGGTCGCGCCGCGGCCGAGGTCGCGCAGGCTGGTCACGCCGAAGCGGGGCTCGGCGACGCCACACGGCACGATGCCGGCGAAGTGGGAGAGGTCGGGATCGACGTTGAGGCTGATGCCGTGGGTGCTGACCCAGCGGCGCACGCGGATGCCGATGGCGGCGATCTTGTCCTCGCGTCCCACGCCCAGGTCGGGCCGGCGCACCCAGACGCCGACCCGGTCCTCGCGGCGCTCGCCCGCGACATCGAAGGCGACCAGCGTGCGGATGAGCCATTCCTCGAGGTTGGCGACGAACCGGCGCACGTCGGCGCCACGCCGCCCGAGGTCGAGCATCACATAGGCGACGCGCTGCCCCGGCCCGTGATAGGTCAACTGGCCGCCACGGCCGGCCGTGAACACCGGAAAGCGCCGATCCAGAACATCTTCCGGCCGGGCGCTGGTTCCGGCGGTGTAGAGCGGGGGATGCTCGATCAGCCACACGAGTTCGTCGGCGGTGCCGGCGGCGACCGCGGCCGCCCGCGCATCCATGGCCGCGAGCGCGTCCTTGTATGGCACCGGCGCGGCTTCGACCCGCCATTCGACCGGCGGGCCAGCCGGGCGGGCGTGTTCGGCGGCAACGATCTCGGCGCGCGTGGCGGTCATTGACCGTGCCTGTCGGTTTCGTCGCCGGTCCGCCTCGGATGGTGCGTCCGGCCTGTGGGAAACGCTGTGCTGCCGACTATATCGGGGCCACCGGGGATCATGTCCATGGCGAAGCGGTGCCGGCGGTCCGCGCGGCGCAACAGGCGTCCTTGGCGCCGCAACCGCCCTTGAACCGGCATGGCCGATTTGTTACATGCTGCGCCGTTGCCTCGATGCTTGGGCCTGATGGCCCGGCGTCCTTCCCAATGCGGTCGTGGCGGAACTGGTAGACGCGCTAGCTTGAGGTGCTAGTGGGGCAACTCGTGGAGGTTCGAGTCCTCTCGACCGCACCATTTCCTGCAGATTCAGATTTCGGGCCGACGCGGCCCGCCCCATGGCGGCAGTGGCGCAGGCGAGACGTGCAACCCGCCTGCCGGCCGTGAAGGGCCAGCCGGATGGGGCATCATGTGCCGACCCGCGAGGCGTCAGTGATTTTTATGATCATTTAATGCCTGCCCGCCGTCCGCCGTATCCGGTGGCGGTTCCAGCCCAAACCGTAAGCATTTTATTGTAAATACTTAACATGTTGCAACATATGAAGGATTTTCATTTCTTTTCCGCACCGTAATAAAATGTGATGACCTTGTGGGCATATATGCATTAATTTTGTTGCCTCTCATATTAAATCCACATAAATATTATATCGTTGATTTATAATAGACCAACCACCGAGAACCACCAAGGAGAGGCAGCCATGCGTCAGTTCACAATCGCAGCAGCAACCGTCGCGATCGCAGCTCTGATCTCAGCGGCCCCGGCTTCGGCCGAGCGGATTTCAGGGGGGCCGATCAAGCAGAACGGCCAGTGCTGGGTAAACCACGGGAGTTCGAATGAAGCCACCTGGGGAGTGTGGACGGCGTGCCCGAAGCCGGCAAGCGGCCCGACGGTCCAGCGGGCGGCTCGCCGTCGGACGTAAGCAGCTCTTCGGGGCAGATTTCCAGTTCGGGCCCCGCAGTCTCTGTGGGGCCTTTCTTGTACCTGCAAGAGTATCCGCAGCACGGCGTTTTGCGGCGCGCCGGGCTGCGGTCTGTCGAGCGCCTGAGCAATCGTGAGGAATTTTCGGCTTACCGCTGACCCGCGAGGAGGCCCCCGCCATGCCGCTGCCGGTCCGAACAGCACTCGCAGACATCGATGCGATCTGCGGATATTTGATCACCAAGCCCGCCGGCGCCACCCCGGCGGAACTCGGGGCCGTGCTCGAAGAGAAAGCTCTCGATCGCCGCACATTGTCCGCCCTGAAGTTCTGGGGGCTGATCGAGGAGGCCGGCGCGAAACTTCGGCTGTCGGAACGCGGACTGCTCGTCGCCCGTGACAACGGGGCGCACAGGGCCGCGGCGCTACGCGAGGTGGTGGCCGCGATAGCCCCCTACGGGGCCGTCATCGCGCGTGCCGTTCGCCGCAACGAGACGATCCTCACTGCGACGGATGTCGCCGCGCACTGGCACCGGCGCTTCGCAGCCTGCGCGCATTTCGGCACTCTCAACCATCAGGCGGTCTGCTTTTTCAGGATTGCCGAAGGTGCCGACCTCGGACGCCTGGTCGTCGGCCGCAAGGGTCAGCAGACGCGGTTCGCGCTGGCCGAGTATAACGCCCGGGCATTCGTCGGCGGCGCAAACATCGCGATCATGCAGGCCGGGAGTGAAAGCGCGCGCGATGTTTCGAGCGGCGAGGTGGTCCCGGCGCGGGATGACGGCGACGCTGAGCCCGGGAGGAAGCCGGGGCGAGGCAACCGCGTCTTCATCACCCACCGCAACAACAAGAAAATCCTGGAGCAGGTGAAGGAGCTGGTGGCGTTCGGGAAGTTCGAGCCCGTCGTCGGCCGGGACCGGGAGACCGCACGGCCGTTCCTTCACAACCTGATGGACGAAATGCGCGGCTGCGACACCGCGGTCATTCACGTCGGTGTCGACGGATTGCTGCTCGATGCCGACCGGCAGCCCCGGATCAGCAGCGACGTGCTGATCGAGATCGGGGCGGCGATGGCCTTGTACGGGCGCAACTTCGTCCTGCTGGTCGAGGAGGGCGTCGAGCTGCCGCCGAACCTGCAGGGGCTTTGCGAGTGCCGCTACAGCGGCGATGAATTGAACATGCCGGCCACGATGAAGCTGTTCAAGGCCTTCGACGACTTCGCGAGATCGCGGCCGATGCGCCCATTGGTGCTCGCCATCGGGCCCGATCACGTCATGCCGCATCTCATTCATTACGAGCGGACGGGCCCTTCGGCGCGAGGGTGAAGCAGCGGCATCTGTGCGGCCCCGTGGCCGCGAGCGGCCGGATGCGTCCGGCCCCGCTGACCCGCGCCGAGCACGTGTCGTCGACGCGGCTGTCGCGTTTCTCCACTTCGGCAGCCGGGCGAGCGGTATTGTGACAATCACTGCCGCTGCAGGACCAGATTGTAATGCGTGAACGCCGGCTTGACGAACGGCGGCACGGCGCGGTCGACGAAGCCCATCCGGTCGGCGGCGGGGATGTTGGGGAAGACGCGGAAATATTCCAGGCTCACCGGCGCGAGCTCGTAGGGCGCGAAATTGCGGATGAGGGCGGAGGGCACGGTGATGCGCTCGTGTCCCCAGGTGTGCCCCATGTGATGGATGATGGTCTTGGTTCCCCGCAGCTTGAAGAGGAACGCCTGCAGCAGCGGGTTCCAGCCGTTCGCTTCGGAGAAGATGACATGGCCGCCCGGGGCGACCAGGCGCGACAGCTTGGCGACCACGTCTGCGCGGGGCTCGAGGTGATGAAAGCTCTGCTCCAGGAAGATGATGTCGAACGGCTCCGCCTCGTCTGCTTCGAGCACCGAGGTGCGGCGGAATTGGCAGCGCAGTCGTTCCCCGTTTGCCGGCTCGAGCAAAGCGAGCCTCGCCTTCGCGACCGCCTGGAGCTCGGGGTCGATATCGATCCCGGTCACGTCGCCGCCCTGGATCGCCGCCCACAGGGATTCGGTGCCGCATCCGCAGCCGACTTCCAGCACCCGCGGCGCGGTCCGGGCGCGGATCAGCTCCACCAATTCGCGGCTCTGGCGCGCATACCAGTGCCGCACGTAAGGCCCGAAGTGCTTGCGGTAGCTGCGATAGTAATGGTCGAACGTCTTCTGCTCGTCGGCGGGCAGCACGGCGTTCGACAGCCAATAGGCGAGGAAATCGTCGATCGCACCGGTGCGGAATTCCGCCAGGGACAGCATCGGTATCCTTCCGTGGTTCACCCGCACCAGCCGGGCACGGCTTCTCGGTAGCGTCTGGGCGGCCGGCTGGCAAGGCGGGGGCGTTGCGGCCGTTGGCGCCATAGAATGTCGTCATTCCGGGGCGCGCGTCTTCGCGCGAACCCGGAATCCAGGCTGCGGTGCAAAGTGGTTAGGCCGTCTGGATTCCGGGTTCGCCGCAAGCGGCGCCCCGGAATGACCGCGTAAATGTTTGGAACCGCCGTGGACGCGCCACAAAGCGCCTTGCGCGCCTGCACAGAAGCGCCGAGTTGTCCCCTCATTTTTGCCGGGCGGGCGGTGTTGGCTCTCCGCACACAACATATGGGGAGTTGTGATGATTGGCGTAATCGAGTGCGAACAGGAGGCCGGGAGCTGTCTGCGCCTGGCGGAAAAGGAAACCGATCCCGTCGTGAAGATGCTGCTGCGGAGCATGGCGCGGAGCTGGCTGGGGCTTGCCGATCAGGCGCCGGTGGCCGTGCTCGGCTGCGAGCAGGCGGGCATCTCGATCCAAGGGCCGGACTGCTGAGGCCTGGGAAGACGGGATCGCCGTGCCGCGGCGGTCTCGCGGGCGGAGCCTTCGCGAGGTAAAGGAGAGCGGGAGGCTGCCTGCGCGCACGCCTTCGTAACCTCCTCGGGCCTCGCATGGGACTGACATTCGTCACGGTCGACGTGTTTACCGACCGGCAGTTCGGCGGCAATCCGCTCGCCGTGGTCATCGACGCCGAAGGGCTGTCGTCGCGGCAGATGCAGGCCATCGCCGCCGAGTTCAACCTCGCCGAGACCACGTTTGTGCTGCCGCCGAAGGACGCCGCGCACACCGCCCAGGTCCGCATCTTCACGCCGCGCGCCGAGATGCCGTTTGCCGGTCATCCCAATGTCGGCACCGCCTTCGTGTTGGCGCGGGAAGGCGAATGCCATGGCCGGCCCATCGGCGGCGATACCCTGGTTTTCGAGGAGGTGGCGGGACTGGTGCGGATGCAACTGACCCGGCAGGGCGCGGCCGTCACCGGGGCGGGCCTCGCCGCGCCGCAAGCCCTCGCGGTCGGCGACGCCGTGGCGCCGGAGATCGTGGCGCAGGCCTGCGCCATCGGGGTCGACGACATCGAGACGCGCCATCACCAGCCCTGCATCGCGAGCTGCGGCGCTCCCTTCATCCTGGCCGAATTGAAGGAGCGCCGTGCGCTCGCGGCGGCGCAGCCCCGCGCCGATGTCTTTGCCCGGCACCTGCCGCGGGAGCGGGTGACCGGCATCCACCTCTATCTCCAGGCCGCGGGCGAGGGTGCCCACATCCAATGCCGCATGTTCGCGCCGCTCCACGGCATCCCCGAGGATCCCGCGACCGGCAGCGCCAATGTCGCCCTGATCGGCCTGCTCGCGCAGTTGCGGCCGGAGCCGGACCTGCGGCTGGGGAAGAAGATCGCCCAGGGCGTCGACATGGGCCGGCCGAGCCTTCTCGAGGCGCGCGCCGAGAAGGCGGCCGGCACGGTCACCGCGACCTTCATCGGCGGCACCTGCGTCCCGGTGATGCGCGGCGTGCTCGATCTCGCCTAAACCCACAGCGGACTTGACCTTGGCCCTTGACCATTGTTCCTGATATGTTCTCATCCGGTCATGCGCCTGCGGGACTACCCCTATGTCATCGTCCGCTTCGCCTGCCGGCACTGCCCGCGCCTGGGGCGCTACCGGGTTGCTGTGCTTGCGGAGCGCTACGGCGCCGACGTGGACATGCAGGACGTGCTGGAGGCGGTGTCGTCCTCGTGCCGCGGTCGGACCGGAGAGCGGGCGATGAAGTGCGGCGCCTATTTCCCGGACCTGCCGCCGGAGAAGCCGCCGGACCTGCCGCGGTCGCTGCTGCCGCGGGAACGGCTCAGGATCATCAGGGGCGGCAGAGGATGACTGCGCAGCCATCGCCTTGATGGCGCGCGCCTCTTGGTGCACGTTCCCGCCCCCATCGACACTCAATGCAGGGGTTCATCCATGTATGTCGCCGCAGGCAAGCGCTTGACCCATGCCGGGGCAAAGCAGATGGCTGCGACGGCGGTCGCCAAGGCCGAGCAGGCCGGCATCGCCATCACCGTCGCCGTCGCCGACGCCGGCGGCCATTTGCTCGTACTGGAGCGCATGGATGGCGGGCGGTTCCACACCGTGCATTCCTCGACCACCAAGGCGGTGTGCGCCGCCTCCAACAAGCGCCCGACCACGGCGCAGGGCGCCCAGGCCCAGCCGCTCGACGTCGCCCATGCCATCGGGCTCGCGCTGGCGGCGGGTCCGGAACGCTGGACCGCCATGGAAGGCGGCTTTCCCGTCATCGTCGACGGCGAATGCATCGGCGGCATCGGGGTGAGCGGCGGCGATTGGGAAACCGACGCGCGCATTGCGCGGGAGGCGATCTCGTCCATCGGCGCGGCCTGGTCGCTCGACGCCAAGTGAGCGCGCGGCGAACCCGGCGGCGCAGCGAGCCGCGTATCGTACCGTTCATCTTGATGTGGAATGTGCGGCGAAAAAGCCGCGCCTCGCGGCGAAATTCCGCGGCCCCCGCGCTCAAAGTTTGCTGCAACGGGGCGAACTATCCGGAACCGGCAATGTGAAATTTTAGATTCTTGCGGCGATGCAGCTGCGGTCTTGAAGCAAAGACTGTGATCGCCGCACGCGCCGCAATCTCGCTCCGCATTCGCCCGAACCCGGCGCGGGCCGGCCATCATTCCGACAATCGGGCGGGCACAATTGGACGCCGAGCCGATGCAACGTCGGCGCAGCACAAAGGGCGCAGATTTGCGGTGCTCTTTGGCTTCCCGGTGAAGAGGAGAACACTGCTCCGGACTCATATGGGCGTACCAAAGTGATGATCGATTTCGGCTGTGTGGAGGGGACGAATGCGTACGATCAAACAGCAGGCTTGCACGAATAAAACTCGCGCGGGAATAGCGGGAGCCGCTCTCGCGGCGTTCCTGGCGGCCACGGCCGGTGTGGCGAATGCCCAGCAATTTCCAAACGGACGGCCGATCGAGATGACGGTGATGTTCGGGGCCGGCAGCGCCGCCGACGTCACCGCACGCTATCTCGCCGACGGCATGGCGAAATCGCTGGGCGTACCGGTGCCGGTGGTCAACCGCACCGGCGGCGGCGGCGCGATCGGCTACAGCCACGTGCAGCAGCAGAAGCCGGACGGGCATTCCATCATCTGGAACTCGAACTCGATTTCCACCAACTATCATTCCGGCATCCTGTCGTTCGACTACAAGGCCTTCGATGCCGTCGCGCGGGTGAGCGTGGAGAATCCGGTGATCGCGGTGCGCAGCGACTCGCAATGGAAGTCGCTGGGGGAATTCATCAGCTACGCCAAGGCCAATCCCGGCAAGGTGCGCATCGGCAATTCCGGCACCGGCAGCCACACCCATTTCGCCGCCTCGGCATTGTTCCTCACCGGCGGCGCCAACGTCATCAACGTGCCGTTCGGGGAGGGGCAGGCGATCGTCAATCTCCTCGGCAGCCGCATCGAGGGCGTGGTGCAGCTTCCGGCCGCTCTCATCTCCCACGTCAAGAGCGGCAGCCTGCGCGTGCTTGCGGTGCTCGGCTCCGAGCACGATCCTGTTTTTCCGGACGTGCCGACGGCGAAGGAACTCGGCTTCCCCGTCGCGCTCGACATGTGGCGGGGCATCGCCGTGCCCGAAGGTACGCCGAAGCCGGTCATCGCCAAGCTCCAGGAGGCGATCAAGGAATCGGTGGAGTCGCCGGCCTTTGCCGACGCCGGCAAGACCATCGGCTTCACGCCCGCCTATCTTCCCTCGGAAGATTTCGGCGCGCTGATCGCCAGCGACGACGAGAAGCTCGCCCAGGTGATGGGAGAGCTCGGCCTCAAGAAGAAATAAACAGGGCGCGTCGCTGTCATCGCCCGGCTTGACCGGGCGATCTTGACCGGGCGATCGAACCCTTCTTGCTCCCTCTCCCGCTTGCGGGGGAGAGTTGGGGAGGGGGCTCTTAAGTCGGGTCTGTGCCGTGAAAGCGCCTCCTCCCTGACCCTCCCCCGCAAGCGGGAGAGGGAGCAGACCTCCAGCAGATTTGCGATGGTGACCTCATGAGCGAACCAGGGAAAGTGTCTGCGGGTCGGCTGCTGCCGCTCGCGATTTCCGCACGCAACGGCGGAATCTTCATGGCCGGGCTGCTCGCGCTCATCGGCCTCGTGTTCGCCTGGCAGGCCTCGCTGCTCGATTTCGGCGGCTTCGACCTGCCGGGGCCCGGCTTCTTTCCGCTGGTGCTCGGCGTCGTCGTGTTCGCGTTCTCTATCCTCATCGCCGTCGAAGGATTTCGCGGCGAGGGGGATGGCGAGACCGTCGAACTCGGCCATCGCGACGTGCTGATCGTGCTGGCCGCACTGGCCGCGGTGGCGGCGCTGTTCGAACCGCTCGGCGCCTATCTCTCGCTAGGCCTGTTCGGGGCGGTGCTGCTGGTGGTCCTCGCGCGGGTCTCGGTGCCGCTCGCCATCGTCTCGGCCTGCATCGCCATGGCGGCGTGCTGGTACTTCTTCCAGGTGTTGCTGGGCCTCGAGCTTCCCATCGGGCCGTTTTGAGCGGAGCACTGAAATGACCGGCTTCGATCAACTCGTCGGCGGATTTGCGGTCGCGCTGTCCTGGAAGGGGCTGCTGTACTGCTTCATCGGCTGCCTGTGGGGCACCATCGTCGGCGTGCTGCCGGGGCTCGGTCCGCTCGCCGGCATGACGCTGCTGCTGCCGCTCACCTTCGGCCTGGAGCCCTCGATCGGCATCATCATGCTGACCGGCATCTTCTACGGCGCCATGTATGGAGGCTCCACCACGTCGATCCTGGTGCGGATTCCCGGCGAGGCCGCTTCGGTCGTCACCTGCATCGACGGCTACGAGATGGCGAAACAGGGCCGCGCCGGCCCAGCCCTGATGATCTCGGCGGTCGGCAGCTTCATCGGCGGCACGGTGTCGATCCTGGGCCTGATGTTCATCGCCCCCCCTCTGGCGAAGGTGATGATCGCCATCGGCCCCTCGGTCGAGGTCGTGCTGATGCTGCTGGCGCTGAGCGTCATCACCCTGGTGTCGGCGGGCTCGCGCATCAAGACCGCGCTGATGGTGGTGCTCGGCCTGCTGCTCGGCTCTATCGGCCTCGACAATCTCACCGGGGTCGCGCGCTTCACCTTCGGCAACACCAGCCTGGCCGGCGGGCTGTCCTTCACGGCGCTCGCCATCGGCCTGTTCGGCGTCTCGGAAATCCTGATCAACCTGGAGAAGACCGAGACCATCAAGGCGATCACGCCCAAGCTCAGGGATCTGGTGCCGCGCTGGAAGGATCTGCGCGACTCCGCGCCCGCAGTTGCGCGCGGCTCCATTATCGGGTTCATTTTCGGGATCATTCCCGGGGTAAGCCACGTGGTGTCGACCTTCGTCTCCTACGCGATCGAGAAGAAGTTCTCCAAGCATCCGGAAGAATTCGGCAAGGGCGCCATCGCCGGCGTCGCCGGGCCGGAAACCGCCAACAACGCCGTCACCGGCACCGCGATGATCCCGCTGCTCGCGCTCGGCATTCCCTCGATCCCGGCGACCGCGATCCTGTTGTCGGCGCTCACCATCCACGGAGTCCAGCCCGGCCCGCTGCTGCTCACCGATCACCCCGAGGTGTTCTGGAGCCTGGTGGCGAGCATGTATATCGGCAACATCATCCTGCTGATCCTCAACCTGCCATTGGTCGGAATCTTCGTGAACCTGCTGCGCATCCCCTATGCCTGGCTGGTGCCGATCATCCTGATCATCTCCATCATCGGCGTCTACAGCGTGAACTTTACCGCCGCCGACATCTGGATCATGGTGATCTCCGGCGCCGCCGGCTATGTGCTGCGCAAGTTCGGATACGAGATGGCGCCGCTGCTGCTGGCGCTGGTGCTGGGCGACCGCCTGGAGGCGAGCTTCCGGTTGGCACTCACCATGTCAGGGGGTAATTATGCGACCTTCGCCGACAAGGCGTCGGTGATCGTGCTCACTTCGGCGCTCGCGATCTTGCTCGCGGTGCAGGCGCTGGCCTGGGCATTCGGCTATCGTAAGGCGATTGCCGACGAAGCGGAGAGCGCATGAACATCGCCACCACCAAGCCGAAAGCCGCCGAATCCGAAGCCACCGGCGCCCCGGCGCCCGCGCTGCGCGTCGCCGTTGTCGGCATCGGCTGGTGGTCGGACGTGCTCGCCGACGCCATCAAGCGTTCGGGCGAGATCGAGGTCGCCACCTGTTTCACCCGATCGGAGGAAAAGCGCGCGGCCTTCGCGGCGAAATACGGCTGCCGCGCGGCGTCCAGCTATGAGGATATCCTCGCCGATCCCTCGATCGCGGCGATCGTCAACACCACGCCCAACGCCGTCCATCTCGAGACGACGCGGATGGCGGCGGCCGCCGGCAAGCACGTCTTCCTCGACAAGCCGATCGCCAACACCGTCGCCGAGGGGCGAGAGATCGCCCGCATCTGCGAGGCCGCCGGCGTCGTGCTGGCGCTCGGCTATCAGCGGCGGCGCGAAAACCATTTCCGCTGGATCAAGGCGGAGATCGACGCCGGGCGGTTCGGCAAGCTGGTGCAGGCGGAATGCAACATCAGCCGCGACCGGCTCGGCAAGATCGATCTCACGTCGTGGCGCTACCAGGCGGCGGGCATGCCGGGCGGCGTCATGCTGCAGATTGGCATCCATTATGTCGACGTGCTGGAAATGCTGCTGGGTCCGGTGAAGCGGGTGTCGGGCATGTCGGCGCAGCTCGTGCTGCCCGGCGACAACCCGGACGTGGCGAGCCTGATGCTGGAGCATGACGGCGGTGCGATTTCCAACCTCACCGCGTCCTACGCCTCGGCGTCGGAATATTACATGATGAACGTCTACGGCAAGGAAGCCAGCGCCTATTACGATCTCTTCAACGGCCTGCGCTGCCTGCGGCGCGGCGAAGCCAAACCGCGCGCCGTGCCGGTCGAAGCCAACGATACCATTCGCGAGGAGCTCGAGGAATTCGTCGCCTGCGTGCGCAACGGCGGCAGGCCCGAGACCGACGGCTGGTGGGCGTCGCGCAATCTCGCCGTGATCACGGCGGGCATCCGGAGCGCACGCGAGGGCCGTGCGATCGATGTCGAAGCGGTCATCGCCGCCGGCGGGTAAGCGCACTTTCCTTTCCCTCCCCGTAGGTGGGGTTCTTACTTTCTTCGATCGGCCGTTCCCGTGGCCCCCACCCGACCTCGCGGAGCCTGTCATCGGGCCGGCCAGAGGCCGGACCCGTTGGCTCGGCCACCCTCCCCAAAACGGGGAGGGATAATTCCAACAACGGCTTCGCGCGAAATTCTCAAACAACGAAGAAACTATTTTAGATACTCCGCCGCCGCCGGATTGTGGAGATTGTTGGCCGCCGGTTTGTCGAGTTGCAATCAGAAATCTGAATCCCATCACAATATCGGCGAAAGCCGGTGTCACCGTACCCGCGCTGTGTTGCGTTTCGGAGGGCGGTGTGATGCGTACGAAATCAGTAAGGGGAGTGTTAGGTTTTGCAATTCTGTTCGTAACGGGAGTGATCGGGCTGGGGGCGATCGGCATCGGGGCGCCGACGCGGGCTACGGCGCAGGTCATTCCGAAGTCGCTCGAGGAGGGCGGCACCGACAACGATCTCAAGGTGCGCAAGAACAACTGGACCATCGGTGTCGCCGGCGGGCTGATGTCGGGAACCTATATGACCTTCGCCGACGAAATGGCGCAGGTCCTCGACGACGGCGACAATCTTCGGGTCCTTCCCATCGTCACCTACGGCGCGGCTTCGAACCTCGACGACCTGCTCTATCTGCGCGGCGTCGACGTCGCGATCACCCAGTCGGACGTGTTCGAATATTTCCGGACCCAGCGCAAGACCGCCAATCTCGAAGGCCGGATCCACTATATTCTGCGCCTGCCGATTTCCGAGATGCACCTGGTGGCGGGCAGCGACATCAAGACCATCGAGGATCTCAGGGGAAAGAAGGTCAATTTCGGGCCCGCCGGCAGCGCCTCGAGCCTGACCGGATCGATCGTGTTCCAGCGCTACGGCATCAAGGTCGAGGCGACGAATTTCGACAATCCAGTGGCGATGCAGAAGCTCAAGGCGGGGGAAATCGCGGCGTTGATCCGCGTCATCGGCAAGCCGGTCGAGCCGTTCGCGAAGATTCCGGCAAGTGCGGGGCTGCATCTGGTGCCGCTGCCGTTCTCGAAGACTTTTGCGGATTACTACACGCTCGGCGAATTCACCAGCGTGGACTATCCGGGGCTGGTGCCGCCCGGCCAGACGATCGATACGATCGCCGTGCCGGCGGTGCTCGCCGTGTTCAATTGGCCAAAGAACAACGATCGCTACCGGCGGGTGCAGCGTTTCGTCGAGGCGCTCTACACCAAGTGGGACAAATTCCTGGAGCCGCCGCGGCATCCGAAATGGAAGGACGTCAATCTGGCGGCGACGGTGCCCGGCTGGACCCGCTGGAGCGTGGCGGAAGACATGTTGCGCAAGGTGCGTCAGGACGCAGTCGCGGAAGCGCCGCCGGCGAGCGGGGAATTTACGGCCTTCCTAAAGAACAAGACCGCGGCCGTCGATACACCGGAGCAGCGCGAGGCGCTGTTTCGCGAGTTCCTGCAGTGGCAGCAGCGCCAGCGCGCGCTGCGTCAAGGCCAGCAGCACTGAATCGGAGGCCGAGAGGCAAGCGCGCCATTCCTCCTAACTAAAGATGGCGCGCTGGCTGCCCGCCAAGCGGGAACCGGACTTGCGCGGGGAGTCGAACCGCGATTTTGCACGAAAAAGGGTTGGCTTTTGTGACGCCGATGAACCTTCGGCAGGGAGTATCGAGCCATGAACACCCCTTCGGAAGCATTGCCTGAACAATACGGTCTCAATCGCGAACCCGGCGATGGCCTCGCTGTTAGCGTGCAGCACGATCTCTTCGAGTTTTTCTCGGCGCCGCTGCCCGAGGCGGAGGCGCTGCCGCTCGCCGCGGATACTCTGGGCGAGGTGAGCAAGGCCAATCTGCGCCGCCTCGAAGCCACCGTGAGCTGGCTGCAAAGCGAAGTCGAGGCCTGCCGCCTGCCACAGGCGGCTCAGCTGCCGCTGGTGCCCGGCCTGCCGGTCATGGAAGCGATCATCGACCGCAGCTCGCTGGACCGGACGCTGCACCGGGCACCGCCGCTTCCGGCGTGGCTGCGAGGGCAACAGGTGGCGGCGGCGCCGGCGCCGCCGCGTCACGGCGACGAATTGTGGTCCCGCGTCGTCAGGTTCCTGTTCGCGTGCGCCGTCGCCGCCCCGCTGTCTTATCTTTTCGCGGTGGCGACTTCGCCGCTGCACAAGCATTTGGTCGAGTTCACCGATGTCGGGTCGCCGGTATCCCGGATCGTGTCGAGGTCGCCGCGTCCGCCTGAGGCGCCGGATCGGCCGCGCATGAGCATGGCCGGGCCGCAATCGGCACCAGAGGAAGAAGGCGCGCTCACGTCCGAGCCGGTCGTCGAACCGCCGGCATCGCCCGGGTCGCTCGCGGCCGCGACCGCGATCCGACCGAGCCCCGAAATGCCGGCGGACCAAGTCCCGGCGAGCCTGGCTCAGGCCGATCCGGGCCAGGCAGCAACAGTCCAGCCGGTTCCAACCCAGGCAGCAGCGCCGCAGGTCGAAACGGCGCGGGCCCAAATCGCCCCAGCTTCGACGACCGGGGTTGCCGAGGACAGGGCGAGGGTCGCTCCGTCGGCGGCGAAGATTGCCGCACCGCAGGACGTGAAGCTTCTGACCGACCGCGGCAATCAGTTCTTCGAAGTCGGCGACCTCATCGCCGCCCGCATCCTGTTCATGCGCGCCGCCAATGCCGGTGACGCCGCCGCTGCCGTCGCGATGGGCGCGACCTACGATCCCGTCGTTCTCGCCGGCCACGGCGTGCGCGGTGTCACCGCCGATCTCGACAAGGCCCGAAGCTGGTACGAACGCGCCAAGGAAATGGGCTCGCCCGAAGGCCCGCGCCGCCTGGAGATGCTGGCGAACCGCTGACGGCGCGCGCTCTCCGGCGTGCCGTCAGTCCTCGTGGTTCAACGCGCCGGGGATGTTGCGCAACAGCGACGCCTCGCGCAGATCGAGCTCGCGTTCGATGTGCCGGCGGGCTTCGTCGATCAGCTCGCCCCGTTCGAGCTGGCCGAAAATGTGCCGGCGTTCGGTGTCGATGAGCAGTCCTTCGATCTCGTCATGGAGCGCGATGAACTCGCCGGCCTCCTCCTTGTCGTACGCTTCGGCACGGTTGAGGCGAGCCAGATGGCGCGAGCGCAGGCCGTCGACCAGCCGGTCCGGCAATTTGCGTTCGCGGGCGAGCTCGTCGAGGCGCTTGAGCACCGCGCCGATCGCGGAGCGCCGCGCGGCGAGCTCGGCGACGCGTTCCTCCTGCTGCTCGGTCTCCACGATGGCGCCGAGCCCGAGCCAGCGCAACACCAGCGGCAGGGCCAAGCCCTGGCCGACCAGGGTGATGAGAATGACCCAGAAGGTCAGCAGGATGATCAGGTCGCGGTGGGGAAATGGCATGCCGGTCGCGGTGCTCAGCGGCAGGGCGAGCGCGGCGGCGAGCGAGACGATGCCGCGGACGCCGAAAAAGGACACCAGGAAGGGCCGCTGCCAGATCGGGGCGGGGTCGCTCCGGCGCACCGATGGAATCAGCAGTCGCGGCAGATAGAGCGACGGGAAGACCCACATGAATCGCGCCGCGACCACCGCCACGGTGGTCACCAGCGCGGCCACGGCGAATTCGCCGGCCGTCACCTGGTCGATGCGGTCGAGGAGCGGGCGGGCTTCCAGGCCGGTCAGCAGGAACAGCCCGCCTTCCAGCAAGAAGATGAAGAGGTCCCAGAAGAAGATGCCCTGCAGCCGGGTGTGGCTGGGAATGAGCAGCGGTCCGTTCCAACTGATATAGAGGCCGCACACCACGGTAGCGAGGACGCCGGAGCCGCCGAGCGCCTCGGGCGGCCAATAGGCGGCGAACGGCGTCAGCAGCGAGAGGATGATCTCGACCCGCGCGTCCTTGGCCCATCGGCGCAGCCGCAGGCTCGCGAATCCGACCGCCAGCCCGAAGGCGATCTCGCCGCCGATGATGGCGATGAAGACGAGCACCGCCGAGCCGAACGAAAACGTGCCGAGCGCGACCGCGGCGACGGCAAAGCGATACAGGATGAGCGCCGTGGCGTCGTTGGCGAGACCCTCGCCCTCGATGACGACCATGGTCCGCCGCGGCATGCCGAGCCGCCGGGCGATCGCCAGCGGCGCGACCTCATCGGGCGGTGAGATGATCGCGCCCAACACGAAACCGACCGCCCAATCCCAGCCGAGGAGATAATGTACGACCGCCGCGACCGCCACCGTGGTGAAGGTGACGCCGCCGAATGCAAGCAGGCTGATGGAGCGGATGTTGTAACGGAACTCGCGCCAGCTCATGGCGACGCCGGCGGAATAGATCAGCGGCGGCACTACCAGAAGAAGCACCAGCTCGGGCGACAGCTCGACCCGCGGCAGCCCCGGCGTCATCGATAGCACCAGCCCGACGACGACGAGAAGAATGGCGGCGGGAATCCGGGTCCGGTTTGCCGCGACGGCGACCACCGCCACCGTCACTAGAACGAAAATGAAGATCGAATAGGTTTGCATGCCAGGGATCAGTGATCAGGGATCAGTGATCAGAAGGTAAGGCAACATTGATCACTAGGGAACAGATGGAAGGCGCTTCCATTCTGATCCCCGATTACTAGATCCCTGATTACTGATCTACGCTGCCGTGATGGCGCCGTGGCGGCGGTCGGTCAGCTCGTCGGCGTAGTGGGCGCGTTTGTGTTCGAACATCAGCAGGTCCGCCCGTTTCGCCACCGCCTCGAGCCGTTCGCCCGGCCGGCTGGTGGCGACGCCCATCGAGAGGCTGAGCGTCAGCCCCGGATAGAACTGATTGTTGACGTCGACCAGCTTGTAGATGCTGTCTGCGATCGCCTCGCCGTCGCGAAGCTCGGTCGCCGGCAGCAGCACGGCGAACTCGTCGCCGCCGATCCGCGCGGCGCAGTGCGGCTTGGCGATGATCTCGTTGAAGACTTCGCCGGCGCGGCGCAACAAGGCATCGCCGCTGTCGTGGCCCCACTGATCGTTCGCGGCCTTGAGGCCGTTGAGATCGGCCATGATGATGGTGACTGGGAGCGGGCCCTTGCGCTGGAGGCGGTTGAGCTCCTCGACATAGAACGCGCGGTTGTAGACCCTGGTCAGCACGTCGTGTCGGCCGAGGAACTCGAGATAGGCCTCGGCTTTCTTGCGGGCGGTGATGTCGGTGAGCGCGACCTGGACCAGCGACCAGTCGCGTTCGTGCCCCGGCAGCACCGAGAATTGCAGGTGCAGATGGAGTTCGTTGCCATCGAGGGCGTAGTTGACGACTTCGCGTTGCTGGAACAGCTTGCCTTGCCACAATTCGATCAGCTGCTCGCGGAAATGCTGCACCATGTCGTCGCGGAACACTTCGCCGAGGCGATTGAGCAGGCTGACCTTGCTCGGCGCTGCAAGCAGCACGAGGGTATGCCGGTTGACGTCGATCACGCGGATCTCGCTGATGCAGCGGGTAACGAATTCCGGATGGACGTCGGTGAAGACGCGGAAGTCGGTGATGCCGCGGTCGCGGACCTCGTCGAGAAGCCTCTTGATGCTGCTGAAGTCTTCCACCCACAGCGACACCGGCGAATGCTCGAACAGGCCACGGGCATATTTCTCGCTGGCCGCCAGATGACGCCGCGCGGTCTCGCGTTCGGTGACGTCCTCCACGGCGACCAGGATGCGTTCCCAGCTCTCCTCATATCCGGGCAGGATGCTGCCCTTGAGCTCGATATCGAGCGCGCGGCCGGACAAGGTGTAGTTGACGGTCTGGCTGAAGAACTCGGTGCAGCCGTCCCACAACTGGACAAGCTCATCGACGTAGGACGTGAACATCTTGTCGCGCAGGATGAGCCCGATATTGTCGACGAGTTCGGGCACGTCGGCGGCTTCGAACAGGCAGAGCGTCTTGCGGTTCACCTTGAGGACGCGCATTCGTTCCGAGCAGGTCTTGATCCGGGCGGGATCCGCACGCAGGTAATCGCCCAGCGAGGTGACGCCGGCGCGGCGCCACTCGTCGAACAAGGCCTTCAGGCCGCTGTAATCCTCGAGCCAGAGCGACACCGGGGCGAGATCGAACATCTCGGCATCGTCGCGGCGTTCACGAACGGGGATGGCGACGGCGGTCGGTTGGGCACGTTGCTGCATGGGGGTGCCTGTCGGAGCTGACGGGCGCCGGCGCGAACGGCTGCCTTTGCAGGCGTGAGGCGCCAACGTCCCGCAGGCCGGGAGAATCCCGACGCTCCATATCTCTACGGTCCAATTAGTTAATTTAAATTTATGGATTGTGATGACACGCAGGCCAACCGGCGCCCGCGGCGGCGGCTATTTCGCGCGCCTGCACGTGACTTCGTCGCCGTCAGAACCTGTAGCTTACGGCGGCGCGCAACTCGTGGACGTCGAACCCGGTCCATGAATACCCGGTCGGGAAGCTCGGGAAATTCGGTGCCCCGCCGATCGCCGAGACATCGCTGAAACGATGGAACAGGTATTCGCCCCGCAGCAGCCAACGGTCCCACGTCGCGAATTCGACGCCGCCGCCAAGCACGTAGCCGAATTGGGGCTGGTAGAAGCTCACCGCCGTAGCGTAGCCGCCGCCGACGGGAGCGGCGTCGCCGCCGGCATAGCTCGCCCCGGCCCAGGCCGCGCCGCCGGTGAAGTAGAGCAGCATGGCTGGGGTGACGAGATAACCGATGCGCCCGCGCACCGTGCTCAGCCATTCCAGCGTCCGTATCTCCTGGGTATAGGCGCCCGCCAGCGGGACGTTGGTCCCGAAGGCGGTCCACGGCGTCAGCGCCGTGGAGGTGGCATGGCTCCCGGTGAGATCGGCTTCGATGCCGGCGACCCAGGCCGGAGCGACCTGGTAATTGAAGCCGCCCTGGAACCCGGCGACGAGGCCGCTGGTGCTGATGTCGCTGGAGGCTCCATTGAAGCCGAACAGCTCCGGCGAGGGCAGCGGATTCCACTGCGCGTTGCCGTCGGCCCACAGACCACCGGCATTGATGCCGGCGTACCATCCGGTCCATGTGGCATCGGGCGGCAACAAAGGCCTGGGGCCGAAGTCGGCGGCATCGGCGCGCTGCGCTGCACCGAGATACGCCAAGCCGAGACTTGCGATCGCCACGAGCGATCCGACCACAGCCTTCTTCATCCCACCCTCTTCGAGTCCCCTGCGCCGCAGCCATGCGGTCGCAGCACCGTTGCCGAAACTGTAACGAATTCGTGTGGCCGAAAATAGTCTTTCGGGCAGTTTCGACGCAAAGGCGACACGCCCGGTATGTCGGACAACCCCGCCGCTCGCCTCGCTGCGGTGGCTGTCGGCGAGGGATTTTGCGCAAACGCGTCGCGAGTGCGGGGCCATAATGAAAAGCGTTGTAAATCAACGAGTTGTTGGCGGCGAAGAGGTCGGCATGCGACCCACCGCCTTCTGCGGGGGATACCCGGGGCCGCAGGCGGGGATTGCATCGAGGACCCGAAATCGGGAGGATGGCGTGCCCCCCTGTTGCAGAAAAACCCACGAAGACATGAGCGAGCGGGAAGACCTTGTGCTGGCCTACCGGATTCTCGCGGCACACGGGGTCGTGGATGCTTACGGGCATGTGAGCCTGCGCACCGCCAAGGACCCCAAGCGTTACCTGCTGGCGCGCGCCATGGCCCCGGAGCTCGTCACTAACGACGACATCGTCGAATTCGATCTCGACAGCGCGCCCATCAAGGACCCCGGCGTCGCGCTCTATCTCGAGCGCTACATCCACGGCGAGATCTTCAAGAGCCGGCCCGACATCAACGCCGTCGTGCACAACCACTCGCCCTCGGTGATCCCGTTCGGCGTCACCACGGTGCCGCTGCGGCCGCTGTTCAACACCGGGGCCTTCATCGGCGAGGGTGTCCCGACCTTCGAGATCCGCGACTTCCAGGACAGCGGCGATCTCATCATCAAGACCCCGCATCTCGGCCGTTCCCTGGCGACGACGCTCGGGGCCAAGCCGGCGGCGCTGATGCGCGGGCACGGCGCGGTGGTGGTCGGCGAAAGCCTGATGCTGGCGGTGGTGCGTAGTGTCTATCTCGAGCTCTCGGCGAAGCTGCAAATGCAGGCGATGCTGATCGCCGGTCCCGGCGGCCACATCGTCTATCTCGACGACCGCGAGGTCGCCGCGACCAGCGGCCGGCAGGTTTCCGCCGGGACCTGGAAGCGCACCTGGGACCTGTGGTGCATCAAGGCGCGGGCGCAGATCGAGATGGAGGAGAAGGCGAAGCGGCGGCGGAAGAAGTAGAACATTTTTCGGTTACGCTGAACCGATGCTCGCCACAAAGACCTTGGCCGGCGGCGAAATCCAGCGCCGGCGATCACGCGTCAAGTCCGGCCCCAGCAACCGGCAAACCCACCGGGGACAACCATCCGCGGTCGATGACTCTTGTGCGAGCGACAGAGCAATACCGCTATTATCCTTCGAGGAAGTGCCCCAGGGCCTTTAGCGGCCTCAACCGATCGCAGACAATCTTCAGGATGGCCAGCATTGGAACGGCCAAGATCGCTCCAGGTACCCCCCACATCCAGAACCAGAACACCAGTGCCAAGATGATAAGCACGGGGTTGAGCGTGAAGCGCCGCGCAAGCAGCATGGGCGTCAGCGTTTCACCCTCGATGAGGTGGATGCCGAAGTAAAGGGCTGGCGGCAGCAAAGCCCACCACAGACCTTCGAAGCTCAGCATTCCGGCGAGCACGAAGATACAGGTCCCGACAAGCGGGCCCAAAATTGGAATGTAGTTGAGCAGAAAGGCTGTGGCCCCCCATAACACGGGGTCGCCCAGTCCGCAAAGATACATCGCGGTGGCCGTAACGACTCCCACCGCGGCATTCATGGCCGTGATCGTCACCAGGTATCCGGATATGTCCTCTTGAATCTGCTGAGAGATATCCACGGCCTGCCGCTTGTCGCGAAACCTTGGCAGGACTTCGACGATGCGCCGAAGAAAGGTATCGCCCGACACCAACAGAAAGTAGAGCACCACAACGGTCGTAAACAGGCCATCGAGCACTGCACGCATTCCCGCAAATAGCGCGCTTGTAAGGCCGAGATCTTGTCGGACCGGCATGATGGAGGCCTTCTGTCCAGGAGCGTCTGCAACCTCCTCGGCCTGTTGGATGACCATTTGCAACGCTCTAATCGGATTCTGTAGAACCACCAGGTGAGCTTCAAGGCGCGGTATTCCCTCCGGGAGCCGCTTAGCCCAAATGGCGGCGGGCACCGATAGGGCCGCGACGAGACCCACAAGCGTTCCAATAGTCAGGAGGACGGCTACCAGCGCTCCGAAGGCCCGGGGCAAATGGAGGCGCACCAATAGACGGACAGCGGGTTGCAGAAGGAGGTTCAATACAAATGCTAGCACAACGGGAAGGATTACGGAGCTTGCCTCGTAGAGTGCCGCAAAGACCCCCAACGCAAAAATGCCCCCAAGAAAGAACGTCTGCGGATTCGACGGCAACGGCATCTCCGCCTCGTCGGCAGCCTCCGTCAATGCGGCATTCGGAACTTCCTGGACCGGCGACAAAGGAGGGTGATCCGGTGGGGCTGAGACGGAAACCATGGCCTTCTCCATTCCGATGTGAGCATGTCCTGATTCCCACGCTGAAGCCTACGCGCTTTCGCCGACCACCGCGCGCAAAGTCATTCCCTCGTGTGATTCGCTCCTCGGGACTTTCCTGTGCGTGAGCTTCGTTTTCTCGAAGCTCAGCGGCGGGTTGTGGCCGCCAGCTTCATGCGACCGCGGCCGACGAAACGGCGGATACGGCCGTAGTCCGCGTACAGATGCTGTGCCGTCATTTGGATGCGCTGCGCCGTAGCGAATGACCCGTTACGGCCGCCGCCGTCGATTATGCATCGCCGTATGCAAACAAATGCTGATTCGCACCGGGGGAGAAGCATTCCTCCTCTGCCTCAGCCGTAAGACCCCGGCTTTCGGTACGGACAGCCGAGCTTTACCGCTCGAAGTCGTCCTTGGTGATGAAGGGCGAGGTGGTCACCCACCAGCTCGACTGCGCCGTCGCAGGGTCGGCAGCCAGCGCCTTGAGCCCACCCGCCTTTGTCGCGGCGATCAGCCTGTCCTGCAGTTCCTGCGGATGGCCGGCTTCGGTTTCCCAGATCACCATGTATCTCGGGAAGGGGAGACGCGGCCGGGCGTCGACCGCAGGTGGCGTGGCGAGGCGGAACGGCTGCGCCGCCATCCAGCCCTCCAAAGCGAGCACTTCGGTGACGCGCTTCGAAAGTGCCGCTTCGAAAGTGGCATCGTCGACACCGGCAATCGGCTCGACGAAATCAAGCATGATGTAGCGGTTGGGCCGCGGCGTCTTGTTGTCGGCGTAGGCGGGAATGAACGGCTTGCGGCCGTCGGGACGCGTCGTGCGTGGGCCGATGACCTGGTAGTATGCCCTGACCCCGCCGCCAGGCGAGTAGTCGAATCCGGGGATGCGGCGGCTCTTGCCACCGGCTATGGCGGCCTCCGCGTCGCTGCGCAGCTTGCCGAGATCGGCGCCTTCCTGGTCCCAGATGATCAGATTGCCGCGCCGGTAGAGAGGCTGGGTCTTGCGCGGAGTGACGTCGGGCACCAGGCGGAAACGCTGCGCCCCGGTCCAGCCGGGCAGCTGCACGAGATCGCCCATGTGCATGTTCTGGTAGCCGTCGTTGAAATCGAATTCCCTGCCCGGCAGAGGATCGGACATCACCAGATAGACATAGCGTTTCAGCCCTGGGGGCGGCTCGCGCGTCCCCGGCTGGCCGATCGACCATTGCGCAAGCGCGACGGTCGAGAGCCACAACGCCACGCCCACGCCAATCGAGAATCGCTTGAAAATCCCGTTCATGCCGATCTCTTCTGCGTCCCGACCGCACACCGCCTGTGCATCGCGGCGGTGCCGATTCGCGAATGCCAAGTAACTCAAACCAAGCGATACACGCGTTTCGCCGTGCCGCTGAACAGCATCGCCTTCTCGGAAGCCGAGTGTCCGGATGCCAAGCGTTTGAAAGCGTTCCACAAGACCGGATAGCTCGAGCTGACCCCGTCTGGCGGGAAGTTGCTCTGAAACATCGAGCGATCCACTCCGAACGCCGCGATGCAGGTTTCGATGTAAGGCCGGTAGGCGGTCGCGAGGTCGGTCGACGAGGGCGGTTTCTCACGCGCATTGAAATCGAACATACCCATCAGCATGCCGAGTCCGCCAAGTTTGACGACGACGTTTTGAGACTTTGCGAGCTCGGTGATGCCGGTCTTCCATCGTGCAAAGGTCTCGGCTTCCTTGCCCTTGTAGGGTCCGATCCCGATCGGCCCGCCGACATGGTTGAGGATGATCGTGGTTTGCGGGAAGGCGCGGGCGAGGTCGGCGAGTTCGAGGAGCTGGGGGTGATAGAGCCACGCCTCGAAGGTGAGGTTGAGAGGCGCGAGACGTGCAAAGCCGGCGCGCCAAGTCGGATCGAGCATTTGTCCCTTGGGCGGATTGGTGCGGGCCTTGGCCAGCGCATCGCTCGCATCCCAGGTGACGGAATGACGGATACCGCGAAAGCGGCCATCTCCGGCGGCGACCTGCGCCTCCAGCACGCGCGCGACACCGTCGCCGAGCCGCAGATCGGCATGGCCGACAATGCCGGCGCACAGCCGCGTCGCCCCGTAACGGCCGCTCGCGCTCATTGCCGCCGTCCCGTTGACGAATTCGGTCTCCCCGACGGGCTTCATCTCGACCGGCCCGTTGGCGCGATACATCGAGCCGCACTCGATAAAAACGGTCTGGGTGATGTTGTGACCACTGCCGGTGTCGGCGAGCAACTCGTGAATGAGATAACGGTGCTCGTCGCGCTCCCACAGATGATGGTGGGGATCGACGATCGCCAAACCCGGCTCGATGATCTCTTCCTGCAGCTGCGCGGCCCAGGCCGGATTTTGATAATAACGCGGGCTGGATTGAGAATTGATCGCCGCGCCGGTGCTCCCGGCCGCGTTGTTCTGCGCGAGCGCGCCGCCACGGGGCAGCGCTGCCCCGCCTAACAGCCCAGCCGTCCCAGCCAGCAACGTCCGGCGTGATACAGATTGCCGTCGAACCGTCTTTCCGGTCATCGTCGTTCCTCCCAAGGCATTAAATTCGGGCGCTCATTAACCCGCCCTCTTGGCCGAGATGATAGATGTCCGTCGCCCTCCCCACAATCGCCCCCGTCCCGGACCGAAAGCGGTTTTGGGCTCT